>JACDJA010000010.1_pt1 | contig 351435 bp, 318 predicted proteins | sample 7449241 | NCBI WGS metagenome assembly JACDJA01 (sample SAMN14253289, study PRJNA609438) | sludge metagenome | isolation source: initial anaerobic sludge | collected 2018-12-20 | reverse complement strand
GAAGATCGATATTTGAATGAAAAAGAATTGTACAACAAAAAATTTCTGATCGATGACAAACTGGAAGTCCGCAAATGGGAATTGAGCAAGGAGACCAAGAGCATTGGAGACTATGTGTGTTTTAAGGCGACTTATGTTCCGTACGGGGAAGATGCCCCTCGGCTCCGCTCGGGGAACGATGGTAAAGATGAAGAAATCATTGCTTGGTATACGCCCCAAATTCCCATAAAAAACGGTCCTAAGGATTACGACGGTTTGCCAGGATTGATCTTGGAATTGCAAGATGGAAATCTAAAATTCCTTTGCACCAAAATTGTTTTAAATCCAGAGGAAAAGGTTGTCATCACAAAACCAACAAAAGGCAAAAAAGTAAGTCAAAAAGAATTTAAGGCCATCGTGGATAAAAAGAATGAGGAAATGATGGAAAACTTCAAATCTCGAAAAAGAAGAAGGGATTGATTAAAAAATCAATCGCACTGACAATATTTTAATTCGCACTATAAACCTCAAATCCAATTCAAAATGAAAAATCTCTATCTTCTCTTTTTGACATTATTTCTGATGGTCTTTCAATCATCCCATTCCCAAGAAATAACTGGAATAGCTACTTACAAATTTTTTCTGAAAACGGATATAAAGCTGGACAGCACCCAAGTTAATGCCGAAATGCGGGCCCGGATAGAGGAAATGGTTCGCAAACAAACGCGAAAGGAATATGAGCTTCACTTCAACAATAATGAGTCTTTTTTTATAGAAAAGGAAAGTCTTGAAAAGCCGGGCAATAACATGTTTTCCAACACTGTTGTGTCGAGCATTGGAGGGATTGGATCGTTATATAAAAATAAATCCGATAATCAGTTTATCAAACAGGCAGAGATATTGGGCAAGCAATTTTTAGTGGTCGATACCTTACAAAAACAAGAGTGGGTCTTGGAAAAAGAAACCAAAAATATAGGGGAATATGTTTGTTTTAAGGCCACAAGAAATGAGGTTACGACAGACAAGGAAACTGGAGAATTAAAAGAAATCCAAACAATTGCTTGGTATACGCCTCAAATTCCTGTTGCTTTCGGTCCTATGGATTACGGAGATCTACCCGGCCTGATTTTGGAGGTACAGAGGGAAAATACCTCCTATCTGTGCAATCAAATCGTTCTCAATCCAAAAAAAGGAATCAAGATGGAACCTGCCAAAAAAGGAACCAAAGTCTCCGAAAAAGAATTTGAAGCGATCAAGGCTAAAAAACAAAAGGAAATGGGAGAGGAATATAATTCTGGCAGTAGAGTGGAAGTTAAAGTAGAAGTGAGAAAAGGATAAGGAATTTATTATCTTCACAGCCTTTAACCTTCGAAAATCCATCAAGATGAGATTGATTCCAATTGTATTGCTTATACTGCTTTCCAGCTCAAATTATGCCCAAAATATCAGTGGCCAGGCTTTTTATGAATCCAAAACCACGGTGGACATGGATGAAATAAATATAGGCCGCGAAATAAGTGAGGAGATGAAAAAAATGATTGCGACCCAAATGAAGTCGGCTCTCGAAAAAACCTATATTCTCACCTTTAATAAGGATGAATCCATATATAAGGAACAGGAAAAACTCGATAACAATCCAATGATGGGAGGTATCCAAATAATGACGGGCAGTTTTATGCCAGGGCCTCAATATAAAGATCTAAAAACGGGACAGATGGTGGAAGAGAAGGAGTTTTTCGGAAAGGAATTTCTAATAACCGATAGCATTCCCAAATTGGATTGGAAGCTGGGGAAAGAGTCAAAACAGATTGGGGAATACGTCGTTTTTAAGGCGACCGCAATTAAAAAGGTCGATTCCTTGGATTTGCAAATGGCGCGACCAAAAAAGCAAGATGATAAAGAAAAAGATGAAACCGATACCACCGACCAAGACCCGATGGATTTGATTGAAATCCCAAAAGAAATTGAAGTCACTGCTTGGTACACGCCTCAAATTCCGGTCAGTAATGGTCCTGGGGAATACGGAGGTCTGCCCGGGTTGATTATGGAATTGAGCGTAAACCGCACCACCATTTTGTGTTCCAAAATTGTTTTGAATGCGAAAAAAGCTGATAAAATTGAACAGCCAAAAAAAGGAAAGAAGGTAAGTCGGGAAGAATACACCAAAATCATCACCGAAAAAATGCAGGAAATGCAAGATAATTTCCGGAACAGTGGTGGAAGACGGGGTGGATTCTAATCTAAATATCAAGTTTTTAAAAAATTATACCGCAAAGGCGCAGAAGACGCAAAGTTTTCTGATTTTCTCAAATTGATTTCTCCGCGCTCTCTGCGTAAAACCTCTGCGGCCTCTGCGAGAAAAAACAAGCAAAATTAAACTTTGAGAATTATTAAAATTACTGTCGAAAGCAGTAAAAAACTAATCAATGAACAAAACCTTTACCTTACTTTTATTAATACTCTCCTTTTCCCTTTCCGCTCAAACCATCAAAGTCCGCGGAACGATCAAAGACAGCCTTGGTAGCCCCTTGGAATTTGCCAATGTCATCGCGAGCGTCCAAGCTTCCGGAGAAACAGAATCTTATGGCATTACCAACCACGAAGGCCGCTACCAGCTCGACCTTCCCAAAGGAGAAGCATATATCTTGAGAGCAAGTTTTCTCGGCTACCAAACTTCGGAAAAAACACTGGAAGTTCCTTCCGATGCTCAAAACATGCAGATCGATTTCGTACTCCAACCCCAGGAAAGCCGGTTGGACGACGTGGAGCTTGTTTACGAAATGCCAGTAACCATCAAGGGGGATACCATCGTTTACAATGCCGATAGTTTTTCCACGGGTACCGAAAGAAAGCTTGGGGACTTGATGAAAAAACTTCCTGGTATAGAGGTCAATGCCGATGGCGAAATTCAAGTAGAGGGAAAGAACGTGCAAAAAGTAATGGTGGAAGGAAAGGATTTCTTTGATGGCGACAGCAAACTCGCCACCAAAAACATTCCAGCAGATGCGGTTGATAAAGTGGAGGTTCTTCGAAATTACAATGAAGTTAACCAAATGCGGGGTCTCGGAAACGATCAAGACAACATTGCCATCAATATAAAACTCAAAGAAGGAAAGAAGAATTTTTGGTTTGGAGAAGTCACTGCCGGTGCGGGGATTGCCGATACGTATGGCGATGAAAAGGGTCGCTATCTCGCACATCCAAAATTGTTTTATTACAGTCCAAAGTACAGTATCAACCTGATAACCGATTTCAACAATATTGGGGAAGTACCTTTTACGTTTATGGATTACTTCAAATTTACTGGCGGGTTTAAAAACTTTAATCGTGGGGGTGGAACTAATTTCAGCATTCGTGACAGTGATTTAGGTTTTGCAACTACTCAAAATGATAGAGCCAAGGCGATCGACGCAAAGTTTATAGCTGGAAATTTTAGTTATGCCGTCAATAATAAATTGGATTTGAGCGGCTTCGCCATCTTAAGTGACAACAAAACTGATATTGTAAACAACAGCATCCGTCAATATATACTAACGGGAATTACTGAAAACACCAATTCCGAAAACAATCAGCGCAATCAATTGGGAATGTTGAAACTTGGGAGCGTTTACAAACCCAACCACAGCTTCCAATTGGATTACGATGCTCTGATAAAAACCTCAAAACAAAGTCAGGACGATTCAACAATCTCGATTGTTGGCGAAAACGAAAACGACATTTCCGAAGTAAAAGAAAATAAGCCATTCTCTATCAATCAAAATGCAAGTGCTTATTTCACATTGAATGAAAAGAATATTTTTGCCGCGCAAGTACAGTATTTATATCAAAATGAAGATCCGTTTTATCAAGCGGTTCAAGACTCCATTCCCTTTCGCGGTGTTTTTACCCAGATAGATCCATTGGATCCTTTCAACAGCAATGCCGATACCTTTGATCCATTGCAGCCAGCGGATCGGTACAGCATAAGTCAAGACAAAACTGTTAAGAGCCATAAAATAGATGGCAAGGTCGATTATTACTACGTGCTCAATAATATGAGCAACTTAAATTTCACATTGGGAACAACGTATAGCAATCAACAGTTCAACTCAGGAATCTTCCAAATTCTCGATAACGGCAATCGCAATAATTTTGACGACGACGAATTCAACAATGACGTAACCTATACTTTTTCGGATGTCTTTTTGGGCCTTCACTATAAATTAAAAACAGGAAAGTTCATTTTAACACCAGGGGTTACACTTCACAATTACAATCTGAGAAATGAACAACTGGGCAGCACCTCGAGTCAAAATGATTGGCGAGCACTTCCAGATTTGAATGTGATTTTGGAGCTGAAAAAAAGTGAAAACCTTCGCTTTAATTACTCTATTTCTTCGGAATACAGCGATGTGAACAATTACGCACAAGCTTACGTTTTCAATAATTACAACCGGCTTTTCCGAGGAAACAGAGAATTGGAAAACTCTCTTTCCCATACATATAATCTAACCTATTTCAGCTTCAACCTTTTCAATTACACCAACATTGGAGGAAATTTGAATTATACCAGAAGAATTGATGCTATTAAATCCAACACGACTTTGGCGGGGATCAACCAAGTGAGCAGCCCGATAAATTTTGACAGTAATTTTCCTGATGAAACTTTTTCTGCGATGGGAAGTTTTAGCAAAAGAGTGAAGAAAATCCAATTTAAGTTGAATGCGAATCTTTTCCTTAGCAAGACGAACAACAATATTAACAACGAAATCCAGGAAAGTCAGAGTTTCACTCAAAACTATACGGCGAGTATTCTCAGCAATTTCAAGACATTTCCAAACTTTGAAGTCGGATATCAGTTTATAATGAACGACTACGACAATGGGGGAATTGAACAGACCTATTTCACTCATAAACCTTATGCCAATATAAACGTCCGTTTTTTAAAGAATTTCGAACTTACGGGAGAATGGGATTATTACAATTATACCAACGACGAAAAGACGATTAAGAATACATATTCCTTCGTAAACGCCAATCTCTATTACCAAAATGGAGATAGTCCTTGGGAGTTTTCGGTTCGTGCCACGAATATTCTAGATACCAAATCGCTGAATAATGACAGCTTTAGTGATCAGTTCAATATCACCAGCCAATATTTTGTGATGCCGCGGATTGTGATGTTTGTGATAAAATATGACCTGTAGTCCTTCGGTTCAGGAGCCAGGGATGATGAACATTGAACATCCCTATCGCTCTTTGCGTGAAAGTTTTCAGTGGTATTTTCACATAAGTTGCATCCCACACTCCAAATCTGCCTCTCCTTTGGTGGGGTCGTAATAATCAAATTCTATGGGTAGAGAATGTTTTTGGGTATAGGCATATAATTCTTTGGTATTTGCATAATAGAAAGGACTTACCTTTAGTATCCCTTCCTTGGAGTAACTCAATATATCCAACCGGTTTCTGAATTCTGTTTGTCCGCGCCTCACATTGGTAAACCACACATCGGGTTTGTGTTCTTCCAAAGCTCTTCGAAAGGGCTCCAACTTTACCAATTCCGAAAACAGAGAATGCAACCGATCATTGGGTGAAGGAATACCGTAATAATAACTGAGAAAATCTTTGGAAAGAGTGGGCTTATATTTACAAAGGTTAAGGTTTAGCATCCTGACCACCTCTTTAATATGCGCATAAGTGGACTGTGTATTGAATCCCGTATCACACCAAATTACCGGGATATCCGGTTTCTGTCGGGAACAGGCATGGATAAGAACTGTGGCATAGGGCCTGAAATTACTTGTGATGACCGGTCTTTTGGCAATGGAAAGAGCCCATTCAATAATTTGTTCCGGTGATTTCTGTCTTAAGACACTATTACAGTGGTCTAGATTTAAATTGTGAGTTTTATGAATTGTACGTGCTTCCATTTCAGATACAAAAGTACTAATATCTTTTTTATAGTTCAGTTATCCAATATTTTTAGCTTTCAGATGTTTATCTTTCTTATGGTATCTTTTTTTACTTTGAAAACATAACTTTTTATTTCGAACCTGTGCAATATAAATTTAGAAAAGCAACCCCATCCGATATTCCCGAAATCTGGACCATCCTCGAGGGTGCCATTGCTCGTCGTAAGGCCGACGGCAGCAACCAGTGGCAGGACGGATATCCCAATCCACAGGTTGTGGAAAACGATATTTCCAGAAATGCGGGTTATGTTCTAGAAATAGAAGGGAACATAGCTGGATATATAGCAATTCTCATTAACGATGAACCGGAATATGACAATCTTCAGGGGCAATGGCTCTCCAACCGCGATTTCGTGGTATTTCATCGATTGGCCGTTTCCGAAGATTTTTTGGGAAAGGGAATGGCCAGGGAACTTTTCCTTCAGGTAGAAAATTTTGCCAAAGCCCACACTATTAAAAGCATCAAAGCAGACACCAATTTTGACAACAAGCCGATGCTTCACCTGTTCGAAAAATTAGGATATCAATATTGTGGAGAGGTCTATTTCCGCGGAAGCCAAAGAAGAGCCTACGAAAAAATTATCACTTTATAGGTTAGTTCCCTTTTAATTCCTTTTCAAATAACTATTTTTCCACTGTGGTACGCTATTTTCTAATCCAGTAATAGTCATTCGATATAAATATGAAAAAATTTCTTTTGGGAGTGTTGGTAGCTTTGGCAATTGTTCTTGCCGTGCAGTTCTGTAACAATAAGAAATCCGAGAAGGAATTACTTGTTGCCGATACAGAATTGATTCAAAAAGAATTGAAAAACGTAGGCAAGCTCATTGTTACCGAAGGCAGTTATGCGCAAGTTTTTACCTTTAGTGGGAGTAAAGATTTGTTGTTTGGACTTACCTATGCTAACAAAAAGGCGCTAGTTGTCGTAAATGCAAAAGCTACCATCGCCTATGATTTAAGTAAGGTGGAAATGGAAGTAGATGAAGCCGCCAAAACGGTTACGATCACTAAAATTCCGGAGCCGGAACTTTCCATAAACCCGAATATAGAATATTACGATGTACAACAGGATTATCTAAACAAATTCGATGCTTCGGATTACAACAAGATCAAACAACGAGTAGAAGCATCACTTCGAAAGAAAATAGAGAAATCCGATCTCCGGACCAATGCTGAAAACCGACTTGTTTCCGAACTTTCAAAAATCTATATTCTTACAAATTCATTGGGTTGGACTTTAAAATACAATCAAACAGTGGTCGAGAGGGAAGAGGATTTACGGGAGCTGAAGTTGTTGGGAAATAGATGGGTACAAAGATGAAGATAAAGTTGAATACGAAGATGAAAATGCAGATGTAGGTCTGGACACCAATTTTTGTAAATTGGATTTGTATTTTGCGTTTTCCCTTGGCACCCTACAATCTGTGACTCAATGTCTTGTCCTGTTTCCTGTGTCTCCCCCCAAAAAATAGTCGTGCCTCAAAAAGTTCCATGAAAAAATTGGGACCGGCTGTGATTCCAATAGTCAAAGAAACCTACGCTCCATCCGCCAATCTTTTCGACAAGCTAAACCATCCACCGCCATTCATTGCCTCAATGCCTTGGCTTCTTAAAATTCCAGCAGCGCTGGCAGAGCGCATGCCGCTGGCACAGCAGCAGATTACTGGTTTGTTCCATTTTTTAATGGTCGCCATTTTTGAATTTAGGCTTTGCAATGGAATGTTCTTGGATCCCGGAATGGCACCGCTGTCGTATTCGCCTTTGCTTCGCACATCAATGATAATGGCTCCACGGTTTTTAAAATCCTGGATTTTCTTTTTCTTGCTGCCAAATAAAAAATCTAATAAGCTCATTTTTTCTGTTTAAATTGTCTGTTCCTTTTGAGGCTCCAAAATATTTAAACCTCCCATAATCAAGTGCGCCACTTTAGGTCTTCGTTCCTTTAAACCCATTAAATGTGATAAGACCTCATCAGCCAAGGAATTAGGTGTGGCGTAGATAAGTTCGTAAATCTCCAATGGAAGCAACCAATCAGAGGAATGTGATTGTTTTAATTCATTAAGGATTTTTGTCAATTCCTCCATCTGTCCTGAGGACAGTGCTGATGCGTTTCTTTCTTGTCTTATCTCCCTTACCTGTTTGTAGAGGGCGTTCAATTCTTTTTCCTTGGTTGAAAGTTGTGGTCGAATCGTTTTGCTCTTTGATGGTCCACCGGTTATCGGAAACGAATTAAAATCGGCCGCCCCAGCAAAGACGGAAACCACTTCTTTTCCCACCGCCATATCAAAATCTCCCATTCCAGGCAAAAACAGAACTTCATCCTTATATTTTACCGTGCATTCGGTAAATTGGATCAGCATTAATTCACCTTTTAAATTTCGCATTCCGGTAACGTTCAATCCCTCGACAGTAATTCCGCTTTCAAATTCAAAAAATATAGGTTTTCCATCGTAGAAATTATACGCCTGAAGATCTCGGGGGCCCATATTCTCAATTGCGAGATTGATTCCCTTTAGCTTTCCCAAGGGCGATCGGAAACCGTTTTTGTGCCTGCTTATTCCGTGGCCGATCAATTCTTTTTCACGATAGCTTAAAGCGGTTTCTCCTTCGGTTTCAAAATAGACTACTTCATTGTCCTCATTTTTGATCATCTTGGTGAAGCGTCCGCTTATCTGAAGACCCGTGCTCAATTCTATCGAACCCAGTTGCTGACTTTCGATCAGTTTTTGCAATCCGCGCCACCCGCCCTTGCGCACGGCCATAGTATTGGCAAATTCTTCCAAGACTTCCATTAAATGGGCAAAATCTGGAGTAACATAAAGTTGGGGCTGTGGTTTTGTAATATCAAAATCCTGATAGACTGCATCGATGGAATAAGGTATTTTCTTTACTTCTTCCTTCATACACCATTTACTTTCCCCAATGGAGGAAAGCAGTCCCGCACCGTAGATTCTCGGATTTTCCATACTTCCTATCAATCCATATTCCACCGTCCACCAATGTAGATTTCTGATAAGGCCAATCTCCGAAAGAGGGACTTCCTTGTGCTGTAGTTCCTCGACACGGGCTTCGGCATCTTCAATTTTTTGTAAATATTCCTTTTGGTCTGGAGTCAATTCCCCCTGATCTGTGGGGAGGGGAGCAGGGGGTGGAGCTTCTTTCAAAATAGAAAGTTCGCGCACCGCTTCATACAATTCCATATCGTGGGCACTGGAAATGGCCTTGGCACCAATTTCACCAAAACGACGTAGGTATTCCGCATAATCCGGACTGGCGATAATGGGTGCATGACCCGCACCTTCATGAATGATATCGGGGGCTGGGGTATATTCAATATTTTCAAGTTGGCGGATATCGCTGGCAATGACAAGCACCTTGTATGCCTGAAATTCCATAAAGGCATTGGGAGGAATGAAGCCATCCACGGCCACCGCAGCCCAACCAATCTCCTTAAGAATGCGGTTCATTCCGTACATGGAAGGAATTTCATCTATGGAAATTCCCGTTTGCTGTAAACCTGATAGATAACTTTCGTGGGCCACTTTGCTTAGATAATCCACGTTTTTCCGCATCACATATCGCCATACCGCTTGGTTTATGGGCGTATATTGTTCGTAATCTTGTGCCTTGATGTATTGTTCAAGGTGGGGCGGAAGTCGCTCCAGCAATTCGTTGCTTTCTACTGTTGGGTTCATTGTTCAAATGTACTTTAGGGCAAATTATATAACAAGGCAAGTTTTCTTAATATTTTGCAAATAATATTGGCACCTATTTTATAGATTGCTTGACTCACAAGTAAAGAAAGAAGATTCCGATTGCTTAGAAATAGCATAAGAGACAAATACTGGATGCTCTTTTTATTTACTCTTTCCACCCCTGTTGTTCCAGAAATTGAATTAAATCTGGATTGTCCGTGGATAGGGGTGGAAGCCACATATCCATTGGTTCCCGCTTCCAGTACAGTCTTGCCTTATTTCCGGGTTCGGCAAACTCATAATGGTAGCGCACCGCACGGATATATTTTGGAGGTTTATCCGCAAAAGGATTTTCCTTAAAAAGCGAGGTGATTTCGGGGTCATTGTGCAATAGTTTCCACACCAGATTAAGCGTCCACGGATATTGCTGCGGACTCGACATGGCGGCAAACCACATTTGCCAATCCAAGTGAAGCTGGTAAGGTGCGATTTGTGGTGGGGTTTTATCTAGAGCTACTGGCAAACCGCGATAGATATAGGGTTTCCACTGTGCCGTATCATCGGGAATGGAGTCGTAGGTGCCTTCAAAAACAACATTGTACCGTTCCCTGCCCACGGTTCCAAAGGCGCCGTAGGTGTTTACCAGATCCAAGGGTTCAAAAGAGGTGTTCATAATCTGCCCGGGGGAAATCATATTCATAACGGGCTGGATGCTCAAAATTGCAACCAATGCAGTAACGATCCAACTGGTAGTAAGCATTGGTTTTGAAACCACAGCATGGGTTTCAGCCTGTCTTGCCTTTCGCACTAAAACCTTCGGAAGCAATTTTTCCCAAAAACCGTCATCAAAACACGCCAAGGCAGGAACAATGGACAGCCAATTCAAAAACGAAAGATTTCCGCTGAAGATTAAGTTGATCTGAAAAAGCACAATGATTACACCCGCTATATGTCTGGCAATTCTAGGCCAAAAAACAAAGAAAGGTGCTGCCAGTTCGGCCAACCAGTTGAACCACACGCCTGCTTTCAGCAATATCTTTGGCAAAAAATGAAACCACCGGCTCAGTGGTCCTGGAATGGGCTGCGTTTCAAAATGGTAATAGAGGGCGGTGCTGTTCCGCCAGACTTCATCCCCTCTCAATTTGATCAAGCCCGCGCCAAGCATCAGCCTAAAAACCAGCCAGCGGAATAAAATAATAATAAACAACGGCGGTGGCCGCTTTGGGAATGGCCGCATATCCAGCAGCGGACAAAGAAAAATGGCCAGAAATCCAGTTTCCAAAAGTTGTATTTCCCACCCATAGCCGTACCATTCCTGCCCCACGTGCACAATAGACATATAGAGCAGCCACAAAACAACCATTACTATGGCGTTGGCATAGCCGGCGATTAGCAAACAGGAGAGGATAAAACCAATCCACGCTACAGTAAGCAAAGCAGAATCGGAATGTACAAACCAAAAGAGGGAAGGCAATCTTTTAAACCCTTCCCAATTGGAGCCCAGGGCTTGGGCGACATTGTCCAAAAAAATATCCAAAGGAAGCAGACCGTTGCTGCCAATGAGTGGAACAATTTCATTGATGGCTACCAAAAAGGCAACGGCATAAACAATTCCCAGCAAGCGCAGGATCATAAAGCGTGTAAGCCAATAGGTGCGCTTATTTTTGCCTTGGCCTATAGTTCTTACGGTATCAGCTTCAGCGAAATGTGCCATTTCCAAAAATTTTAAACTTTGGAGGAAGGAATTTTCTGTTTCTGAAGTTACCAAAAACTCTTCAGAATAAATATCTTGCAGAAGAGTTTTTGCACTTCCCTGAAATAAATAGGAAGTCTTATATGGATAAAATAGTAAAATATGATGTTGTTATCATAGGTTCCGGTCCCAATGGGTTGGCAGCGGGGATTGACTTGGTACAAAAAGGATTACAGGTCTTGATAGTGGAGGCGGCGGCAACCGTGGGTGGGGGAACAAGAACGGCAGAGCTCACTTTACCCGGTTTCCATCACGACGTCTGTTCTGCTGTCCATCCTATGGGATTTGCTTCCCCATTTCTTAAAAAACTTCCGTTAGAGAAATTTGGATTGGAATGGATTTTTCCCGAGGCTTCCGTAGCGCATCCATTGGATAATGAACAAGCCGTTCTGCTGACAAAATCCATTGAAGAAACTGCAGCTAATTTGGGTGTGGATTCCAAAAAATTCAAAAAACTGATTTCACCATTTGCTGAAAGAGCGGAGGATTTGCTCGATGATGCCTTGGGACCTTTGAGCTTTCCAAAATATCCGGCACTATTGCTTCGTTTCGGATTAAAAGCTTTCCAGCCGGCTTCCTTTTACGCTTCCCACACTTTTAAGGGAGAAAGGGCAAAAGCACTCTTTGCTGGCTGTGCCGCCCATAGCATTTTGCCCTTCGACAAATTTTTCACCACGGCGATGGGCCTGATTTTCCTCACTACGGCGCATATAGATAATTGGCCGGTGGCCAAAGGAGGCTCCCAAAATATCGCCAATGCTCTCGCTGCTTACTTTAAAAGTTTGGGTGGGGAAATTATTCTAAACAAGAAAATTGAAAACTTTCAGCAATTGCCGAAGGCTGAGAAATACATTTTTGATACCGATCCCGTGCAATTAGCAAAGATTGCTGCCGAACATTTGCCCAATTCCTATAAAAGAAAACTACAGAAATTCCATTACGGACCTGGAGTGTTCAAAGTGGATTATGCTTTGGATGGCCCCATTCCTTGGAAAGATCCACGATGCCTAAAAGCTTCTACCGTTCACGTGGGCGGAACCATAGAGGAAATAATGGCGAGTGAAAAAACGGTGTGGAATGGGAATCACAGTGAAAACCCTTTTGTCCTTGCATGTCAGCAAAGTTTGTTCGATAAAAGTCGCGCGCCAGAGGGAAAACACACCGGTTGGGCATATTGCCACGTACCTTTTGGGTCAGATAAAGATATGAGTGAGGTAATCCGCAAGCAGATAGAGCGGTTTGCGCCGGGATTTCGCGATATTATTTTGGCTGAAAGAAGTATGAACGCCAGGGATTTTTATCGATACAATCCCAACTATCTGGGCGGGACCATCACGGGCGGTGCTACGGATATCACCCAGCTTTTTTCGCGCCCAGTGAGTCTTTTTGATCCCTATGCCACGCCCAACCCCGATATTTTTATCGGTTCTGCTTCCACTCCTCCCGGTGGCGGCGTTCACGGAATGTGTGGGTATTATGCGGCGGAGAGGGTGTTGAAATCTTTGGGAAAGGGGTAGGAATATTCAATGTGCAATGATGAATGTTTAATGCAGAAGGTTCAAATTTAATCTAAGCCAATAGTTTGAGCTTGGGGCTGGAATAGTAGGTTTATAAGAACTCTATTGGAACTCTAGGCCTCCTATGCTTGCATTTTAATTCATAAGTTTCGATAACAGTTTCTCATTCGATTTGGATTTCGCTATTTTTGATAAAATAATTTGAGATAAAACACGTGGCAAAATTCAACAAAATAAAAATAAAGGATATCCACCGCGAAACTTCCGATTGTTCGGTGCTAACCTTGGATATGCCTGAAAATCTGCAGGAAGAGTATAAGTTCCGTCACGGACAGCACCTCATCTTCCGAATCATGGAAAACGGTCAGGATCTGCGCCGCACCTATAGTTTATGTTCAAGCCCGTTGGAAAACAAATGGCAGGTGGCGGTAAAAGCTATCCCTGAGGGAAAGTTTTCCGATTTGGTGCAGAACAAATTGCAACCAGGCGACACGGTGGAGGTCATGGCGCCCAGTGGAACTTTCGGTGTGGATATTAATCCTGGAATGGCGAAGAATTATCTGTTTTTCGCTGCAGGAAGTGGTATTACGCCCATTTTATCCATGATAAAAACCCATCTGGCCTTAGAGCCCAATTCCACCTGCAAACTGTTTTATGTGAACAAGACGGCAAAATCCATTATCTTTAAGGAAGAATTGGAACAGCTTCGGAACAAGTACTTTGGTCGATTGGAAATCTATTATTTCCTGACTAGGGAACGCCGCGATATCGATCTGTTCAACGGCAGGTTTGACGATGACAAAATGGATGTACTGACCCGAAATTTTATCGATATTCCGGATACCAGCGAGGTATTTTTATGTGGGCCGGAGCAAATGGTACGATATGTGAGCGACTATCTTGTGAAGGCAGGACTGCCAAAGGAATTGGTTCATTTTGAGCTTTTTGTGACAGGTCTTTCTGAGGAGGACATAAAAAGAATGGAGCGCCTTGCCCAGCAGAAAGTTGAGGGGGTAGAAGTGACTATTGTAGATGGTGGAAAGGAATTCCAGTTTACAATGACCAAGGATTTTGACAATATCCTCGATGCCGCCTTGGCTGCTGGTGCAGATTTGCCCTTTGCCTGTAAAGGTGGGGTTTGCAGTACTTGTAAATGTCAGATAGTAGAAGGCGAAGTAGAGATGAAAGTCAATTATGCCCTTGATGATAAAGATTTGGACCAACACTTAATACTTAGCTGCCAATCTGTGCCAATTACTAAAAAAGTAAAAGTAGATTTTGATGTATAATAGCTTTAAGCTTTAAGCTTACAGCATTAAGCTAACAATATGAGTGAAAAAGAAATAAAGAATCTTGAAGAAATCTTCGAAGCCCGCATTGCGCGCGACGAAAAGATAGAACCCAAAGATTGGATGCCGGAAAAATACCGCCAGACCCATATCCGCCAGATCAGCCAGCATGCTCACTCGGAAGTAGTAGGAATGCTGCCGGAAGGGAATTGGATTACCCGAGCGCCTTCGTTGAGAAGAAAGGTTGCACTTTTGGCTAAAGTCCAAGATGAAGCTGGTCATGGTTTATATCTGTATTCCGCTTGTGAGACCTTGGGAATTTCTCGTGAGGAACTCTATGACCAATTGCACAGTGGGAAAGCAAAATATTCATCTATTTTCAATTATCCTACCATCACTTGGGCGGATATTGGAGCTATTGGATGGTTGGTTGATGGTGCGGCCATTATCAATCAAGTCCCACTTTGTAATACCTCGTTTGGTCCGTATGCACGAGCTATGGTGCGTGTGTGTAAGGAAGAAAGTTTTCACCAGCGACAAGGATATGAAATCATGCTCACCCTTTGCCGCGGCACCGAAGAACAAAAGGCAATGGCTCAAGATGCACTAAACCGCTGGTGGTGGCCCAGTTTGATGATGTTTGGCCCAACCGATGAGCAGTCCACCCACACCGAGCAGTCCATGAAGTGGAAGTTAAAGCGAAAAACGAACGACGAACTCCGTCAGCAGTTTATCGACCAGACTGTGCCGCAAGCGGATATTCTTGGTATCACCGTTCCCGATCCAGATTTAAAATGGAACGAAGAGCGCGGCCACTATGACTTTGGTGAAATTGATTGGGACGAATTTTGGCAAGTAGTAAAAGGTCACGGCCCAATGAACAAAGAGCGCATGAAAGCTCGAGTTGGCGCCTGGGAAAGAGGTGAATGGGTACGCGATGCGGCTATGGCGTATGCTGAAAAACGTGCACAAAGAAAAATATCAAAATCAAGTTAAAATAGATGTGAGTCGTTAGATTTTAGATGTGAGAAAAAACTTCTAAAATCTCATATCTCATATCTCATATCTAACATCTTATGTCTAAAAATAAAAAGAACTGGCCCCTTTGGGAAGTATTTGTAAGAAGTAAAAACGGATTGGAGCACCGGCATTTCGGGAGTCTCCACGCCGCTGATGCCCAAATGGCCCTCGAAAACGCCCGTGACGTCTATACCCGTCGCAACGAAGGTGTAAGCATTTGGGTAGTGGAATCAAAACACATAACCGCTTCCAATCCCGATAACAATGCTGAAATGTTTGAGCCCGCAAAAGACAAAATCTACCGCCATCCCACGTTTTATGACTTGCCGGATGAGGTGAAGCATATGTAAATTCCCGCAAAGGCCGGAATCTCGCGTTGTACTTTGAGCAATATAAAATGGATATGATTGATCAAAATAGAAGGCCAGGCTAAATAGTGCTAATATCATTTGGTTATGAGCGGGAGTGCGAAAAATTCGAATAAAGATAAAGAGAGAAATTGGTATGTATATATCTTAACCAACAAGTCAAATGAGGTACTTTATATCGGTGTGACCAATAATATTGATTCTCGTATAGAGGAGCATAAAACCAAAGCTTATCCTGACAGTTTCACGGCAAGATATAATTGCAATAAATTGGTCTACTTCGAAGAATTTGAAAGTGGCACCAAAGAATGGCTACGTGAAAAGCAAATGAAAAAATGGAACCGAGATTGGAAAATTAAATTGATCGAAGATATGAATCTGGATGGGTTTGATTTAAGCTTGAACTGGAACAACTCAGATTTAATAGATAAAACAAAAAGAATTTCGATCCCAAATAAATAAAAAACATGAAGAATTCACAGGGAGATTTCCGCCTTCGCGGGAATTTATACAACTACATCCTAACAATCGCCGACAACTCCCTTATCCTCGGACAACGAATGGGCGAGCTTTGCGGGCATGGACCTACTTTAGAAACGGATATTGCCTGCACCAATATTGCACTGGATTTGCTGGGGCAGGTGAGGAGTTACTATCAATACGCCGCAAAAGTTGCAGACGATGGAAAAACCGAAGACGAAATAGCGATGCTGCGCACAGAACGCGAATACGTCAACGTCCTTTTGGTCGAACAACCCAATACCGATTTTGCATATACAATGGCACGTCATTATTTGTTTGATGTGTATCATTTCTTGCTCCTAAAGCGGTTGGAGAAAAGCAAGGACCTCACCCTGGCAGCGATTGCCAAAAAATCCTTAAAAGAGGTTAGTTATCACGTGCGTTTTTCATCAGATTGGATAAAACGATTGGGAGATGGCACCGAAGAAAGTAATAAAAGAATGCAAGCCGCTATTGACGATCTATGGAGCTACACCAACGAACTCTTTGAAATGACCGAAGCGGAAAGGGAAATGGCTGAGGAAGGTATTGGCGTAAACAACGCCAAATTAAAAGAACCTTATTGCGAAAAAGTAAAAGAAGTGTTGGAAGAAGCTCAAATAAAAGTACCTAAATCAAAATACTTCCACAAAGGAGGCAAACAAGGGATCCATACAGAGCATATGGGCTTCTTACTGGCAGAACTGCAGTATATGCAGCGCACGTACCCTGGTATGGAATGGTAGGAGAAAGAAATCGAAATTGAATATCCTTGTCAGGTAGATTCTTCGATTTCACTCAAAATAAATTAAAGTCGAGACCTCGTCATAACTGATGAAAATGAATTTTTCAGTTGAGGTGCAATCATTTTCTCTGCGTTCCCTGCGTGAAATAATCGCTAAGATTGAACATTGAACATTGAACATTGAAATTGAACATTGAACATTAAACATTCACATATCGCCCCCCACCTTCTACCCGTATTGGCTTCCGTGCCGGATCCGGAAATCCCGGTATTGTCCTTGTTGGACCTCGGTGTAATCCGTGAAGCCTATGAGGAAGACGGAAAGGTATATGTGAAAATGACCCCCACCTATTCCGGTTGTCCCGCCACCGACGTGATGGCTGATGACATTAAGACTGCATTCGCCAACGAAGGTAAGAAAGCCGAGGTGGAACTCATTCTTTCCCCTGCCTGGACCACTGACTGGATTTCAGAAGAAGGACTGCAGAAGTTGGAAGAATACGGCATCGCCCGTCCACTTTCCGAATCGCACGATAAGGACGCTCTCTTAGGTGGTGCAAAAATGGTGAAATGCCCACAATGCGGCAGCACCCATACCCACCTCGTAAGTCAATTCGGGTCTACACCCTGCAAAGCCCTCTTCAAGTGTGACGACTGCCACGAACCTTTTGACTACTTTAAATGCTTGAAATAATCCCATTTGTGACAAAATAATCACCACTGCTCAGAATGTTTTGCGTAGCCAGACCCAAACCATTAATTTCTTACTGGATGATCTTCGTATGGATGAAGAAGTGCTTTCTGGTTTAGATTTAGATGCCATTTCCAGATGGATACCAGATGCACCAAAAGCATCCAGTTTGCAAATGCTGGTCAATACGCTTCAAAGATTATGATAAATGGATAGATTCCTATCAGCCGACAAATGAGGAAGAGGCATGTTCGGCTTTGCGCGAGATTATGCAAGAAATCGCTCTTGCCGGTGTATCGTGCACGGACTTTTATAAGAAAGCTGCACAAAACTCAAATTGAGTCCGCATTTCTTAAATTTGAAACCTTGTGGACAGAATAGGTTTTGGAAAATGTCGTCGAGTAATTGGGAAATCGATCCAATAAAAATATCAGGATAAAGATTGAAGGGGACCACAACCCACCCACGGGATTTAAGACGGAGGAAAAGTTGGCGCTGCGTCCCTATTCTTTTTATGTGAAATGCTTTGATCTGCCCAGTCTGTTTGCAGGAAAAATGTACGCCCTTCTCTTCAGAAAATGCGAAAACAGGGGGAAGGGCCGTGATTGGTTTGATATGGAATGGTATATCCGTCAAGGGATTTCCCTGAATATAGAACATTTCCTCGAGCATGCCCAAGATTCCGGGGACTGGCAAGAGCCGACAATTTCAATAGAAGAGCTGCTAAACCCGCTTCAAAATGAAATCGAAGCAACCTCCATTGACAAAGTAAAGGCCGATGTTTGTCCCTTCGTTCGCAACTTGAAACAGTTGGAAATACGGAGTCTTCAGTATTTTCAGGATCTAGTAAAATTGATGAAGGTAGAGGGATAAGAAATATCTTTGGTGTATAAGTTTATGTAGTTTTGTTCACAAAAAAACATGGGATTCTATTACGAATTACTTCACCGAGATATACAGCCTAACGGCATCCAAGTAGCACAATATCGTCCTACAAAAAACACTCAAGGCGCCTGGAATGAAAACGAGCAACATATGGCTCCGGCCACAGGTGTGATTTGTGCTGAACTGGAAAAGTTCCGACCTAAGGATCATATGCAGATTGCTCGAATCAGTTTGGACATTTTTGGGTTGATTTATTTGGATGATTTTCAAATTACCACACGGTGTATTCGTCCCGGAAGGACCATTGAACTTATCGAATCTATTTTTGAGGCCAAAGGGCGAACCTGTATTGTTGCCCGAACCTGGAGAATGATTACAGAAGATACTTCCGAAGTTGCTGGGCTGGAGGATAAGCCAATGCCATCTTACGAAGCCTTGCCCAATTGGAAAGGGATGTCCGTATGGGACGGTGGATATATTAAGTCAGTCGCCAAGAATATAAAAGAGGTGGAACGCCGTCCCGGAAAAGGGAAGGTCTGGCTTACCAACGATCTTGAAATGGTAAAAGGAGGACCGACAAGTTCTTTTGTAAAATTGATGGGGATGGTGGACACGATGAATGGAGTTGTAGTGCGCCAGGAAAATCCCTTTACGCATATCTTCCCAAATGTCGATCTGCAGATCCACATCTATCGTTTGCCAACAGGGAAGTATCTGGGATTGGAAGTGGAGCAGCAATACGGCAAGGATGGAATCGGACTTACCTCAGCGGTGCTTCACGATAAAGAAGGACCGTTTGGACGGGCGGAGCAGATTCTTACTGTTCGGAAAATGCCGACTTCGTAATCTTTATCCTGTTTATCTTCGAAAGCTAACGTCCCGACAAGAACAGAAAAAATTATCTCATCCCCGGAAACGAATCCACAGTTTTCACTTTTAAGTCTGGGAAAGAAGTGACAACCTGTACTGTGAAATCTGGAAAGGATTCCACTACCTGCCATTTTCCGCAGTCGTTGGGAAATGACTCCACAAATTTCACCTTGATGTCGGGAAAGGATTCCACAAACTGGATTTTTATATCAGCAAAAGACTCTACAAATTTCACTTTTCCGTAAAGGGGAATGTCCTTAAACTTACAATCGTCGCCAATGTGGTCTTTCAAAGATTCATTTTGACGTGCTATTGGGAAGGATGGCTTCTCAGCGTCCAAATTTCCTATGGCATTATTTCCCAATTCGGAGGAAAGAGGTACGTTTATAAGGAAAATGAAGGTCAGCCAAGATGTGGTTAGTAAATTCATAATAAGGTAATTCAGAAACTAAAAGTATCAAATAAAAGACAAAAAGTTGATTTTCAGGAGAGAGAAATTTATTGGGAAAGATAATCTGCAATTCAACTTTGCAGCTATGTTTGCCGTTGAAAATAGCGGATATGAGCAAACTCTTGCTATTTTTGCAGGAATACCTAGCGGAAAGGATGATATTTTGTATTCTTCCAAGACTTATAATTTTTAACCCATACCAAATTCACCTATGACTACTATCACAAAGGAAATCAAGGATAAAATTGCATACCTCACTTTAAACCGTCCGGAGGTTTTTAATAGTTTCAACCGGGAAATGGCACTTCTTCTCCAAAGTGAGTTGGATCACTGCGAAAGCAATTCAGAAATTCGGGCCATCGTTATTACCGGAAATGGGAAGGCTTTTTGTGCTGGCCAGGATTTAAAGGAGGTCACTTCGCCCGAATTGAACCCGGGCTTTAAAAAAATTCTTGAAGAGCATTACAATCCCATCATTTCCCGAATCCGAAAAATTGAAAAACCCATAATTGCAGCGGTGAATGGGGTTGCCGCTGGAGCTGGTGCCAATATCGCCTTGGCCTGTGATGTGGTGATCGCTTCGGAAAATGCCAGTTTTATCCAAGCTTTCAGCAAAATAGGTTTGGTGCCGGACAGTGGAGGAACTTTCTTTTTGCCCAGATTGATTGGTTTTCAAAAAGCTTCAGCCTTGATGATGCTCGGGGATAAGGTTTCGGCAGAGGAAGCTGAAAAATTGGGGATGATATATAAAGTGGTCTCTTCAGAAAACTTTTCCGAAGAAATAAATAAGATAGCAAATACAATGGCCCTCATGCCCACAAAAGCCCTGGGTCTTACAAAACGATTATTGAATCGCTCACTGACCAATTCTCTGGAAGAACAACTTGAACTGGAAGGTAAACTTCAGATTGAATCTGCCCAAAGTGAGGACTATGCCGAAGGAGTGGATGCTTTTGTGAAGAAGAGAAAGCCGGAATTTAAAGGGCGGTAGGGAATATGGAATATCGAATTTAAATATTGTATTAAAGAAGAGTGAATCTTCAAGTATGCGCTGTTCTTTATCATTAGGGATAGCAGCTATGTTTTGGTGGGAAGTTGATTTTTATTAAATATGTATATGGCAACTTACAAATATTGGAGGAGAGGCTTATTCAATTTGCAGTACAGATAATATTAACTTGTGGGAAATCGGATGGAAATTTTGCGTCGGCACATTTATCCAAACCACTAATTTGATCTATAACTTCTGCTGCCTTAAATTATGGAGAAGCACAAAGTGCTGAATCAACTGGGGATTTCCCGCAAAAATTGAAATTATGTTTAAAGAAGTTGCAAGAATCTCCGGTAAACCTGAAAATCCGGGAAGGAGCAAAACTGATTTAAGATATTGTGCAACTTGATTTTCTTTTAAAAGAAAACAATGGATCGATAGCTATGTTTATTGCAAGCATCCGCACATCTCAAATAAAAAATAAATTGTAACCGAGAATATGAATCATTCGGTATTCATAATTCTTTATTCGACATTCTAAATATGAAAATAGCAATAATAGGAGCCGGAACCATGGGCAGTGGAATAGCACAGGTAGCTGCTACAGCCGGATGTTCCGTAAAACTTTATGACTTAAAAACAGAAGCCTTGGAACACGCCCAAAATTCCTTGGAAAAGATTATGGATCGGTTGGTTGAAAAAGGCAAGATGGATCAACAGGAAAAGGAGCGGATCGAAAATAACATTGAATATGTTGATACGCTTAAAAAACTCAAAGATTCCGATTGGGCGATTGAGGCCATAGTAGAAAACTTGGGAATCAAGAAAAACGTGCTTTCTACTTTAGAAAAATTTGTGTCGGAAGACTGTATTATTGCTACGAATACATCGTCGCTGTCGGTGGCTTCCATCGCTGCTTCTTTGGAAAAACCCGAAAGATGTATCGGAATTCACTTTTTCAATCCAGCGCCGTTGATGAAATTGGTGGAGATTATTCCTGCCATTCAAACTTCCGAAGAAACTTTGAACGCCTCGGTGGAAGTCATCAAATCCTGGAGAAAGACAGTGGCCGTGGCCAAGGACACTCCTGGATTTATCGTAAACCGCGTGGCAAGGCCGTTTTATGGGGAAGCGTTGCGCATTTATGAAGAGGGAATTGCTTCATTCGCCGAAATTGATGCTGCTATCAAAGAGATAGGAGGTTTTAGAATGGGACCTTTTGAGTTGATGGATTTCATTGGGAATGACGTAAATTACACCGTTACCGAAACCGTATTTGAAGCATTTTATTACGACCCGCGTTACAAACCATCCTTTACTCAAAAACGTTTTGCCGAAGCTGGCTATTTGGGAAGAAAATCAGGAAAGGGATATTACAACTATTCGGAGAACGGAAAAATGTCGGTTCAAGCGCCCGCTTGGACGGTCGGCAGACAATCGAGAACTCAATCGGGAGAGAAAGCAGACCCTAAACTTATTTTCGACAGGATTCTCACAATGCTCATCAATGAAGCTGCCGATGCCGTATTTTGGAACGTTGCTTCGGAAGAGGATATTGACAATGCCATGATCAAAGGGGTAAACTATCCCAAGGGGCTTTTGGCTTGGGCCAATGAAAAAGGTATCGATTGGTGTGTGGAGCAGATGGATAAACTCTATGACACCTACCACGAAGACCGTTATCGCTGTTCGTCCTTGCTTAGAAAAATGAGCTTGGAGAGAACTGAATTTCACGCGTGAATTGACTTTTATTAAAAAACAATAAAATATGAACAGATGAAAAACCTTGCCTATTTATTATTGGTTGTAATCTTTTTCGTTGTATCCTGCGGGAATAAAAATGAAGGAAAAACCGAACAGGTCACTGAATCCTCTGAAGATATGATGAAGAGAGCCCAAAGAATTCACGAGGAAGCCATCACCATGGATACCCATGTTGATATTGATGTTTCCAACTTTACCGCAGAAAGAAATTACACCCAGGATCTTCCTATCCAGGTAAACTTGCCTAAAATGAAGGCGGGAGGCCTCGATGCTGTTTTTTTGATTGTCTATACGGGGCAAGGCGAATTAAACGAAGAAGGTTATAAAAAAGCCTATGAAAATGCCGATGCCAAATTTAAGGCCATCCATCGTTTAACAGAGGAGATTGCCCCAGATGAAATTGAACTTGCCACTACCGCCGATGATGTGCGACGCATCGTCAATTCTGGGAAAAAGGTTGCCCTCATTGGAATTGAGAACGGATATCCGATGGCTGAAGATATTTCCAGACTTCAGGAATTTTACGATCGGGGTGCGCGATATATATCTCTCGCCCACAATGGCCATAGCCAGTTGGCCGATTCCAATACGGGTGAGGGGGACGACGTTTGGCTATATAATAATGGCTTGAGCGAATTGGGGAAAAGAGTCATTCCTGAACTAAACCGATTGGGAATAATGATCGATCTTTCGCATCCTTCCACAGGATCAAACAAAGAGGTTATCGCTCTTTCCAAAGCGCCGGTTATTGCATCCCATTCCTCGGCCCGAGCGCTCAATGATGTAAGCAGGAATCTTTGGGATGAAGAATTGGAGGCAGTCAAGAGAAATGGAGGAGTGGTGCAGGCCGTGGCATTTTCCAGCTATGTGAATTCGAAAAAAGACTCTATTCATAAAGCGGCTGCACGGAAAGTTTTAGAGGAAATGGCAAAGGAAATGGATATGGAATTGCTCACCTGGCCAGAATACAACAAGTTAGATGAAGCGGCTGCGGATGCCTATTTGGAAAAATACAGAACCCTTCAAGCTAAAGCCAAACCGCGTATTGAAGAAGAAATTAATCCCATTGCGCCTCCCGTGGATGTAAAGGACTTTGTGGACCATATTGACTATATGGTGGACCTAATCGGGATTGATCACGTGGGCATCAGCTCTGACTTTGACGGCGGTGGAGGCGTTTATGGGTGGAATGATGCTTCTGAAACTTTCAATGTCACCCTGGAATTGATAAAAAGAGGGTATAGTGAGGAAGACACCAAAAAGCTGTGGGGCGAAAACCTATTGCGCGTGATGGAAGCCGTTGAAAAGGTGGCCGCTCAAATGCAAAGTGACAAGAGATCGGATTAAAATTTCCGGTTCCCAATAAAAATAAAAAGAAGCTGTCTCAAAACTGAGATTTAGCCGATATGTTCGGCCAGGCGGGCGCTCGAACAGACACGTAAATTCATTTTGAGATCACAATTTTATCTTTTTATGGAATTAGATATTCATAACTAGATTGTAATCCGAGCGGGATTCCCAAGGCCCAATACAGCAATAAAAAGATAGTCCATAAAATGAAAAAGACTATTGAATACGGAATCATCGTAGAGACCAAAGTCCCAATCCCCGTGCCTTTTACGTATTTTTGACAATACACCACCACCAATGGAAAATAGGGCATCAGCGGCGTGATGATATTGGAAACCGAATCTCCTACTCGATAGGAAGCTTGCGTAAGGTCTGGTGAAATGCCCAACTGCATCAGCATGGGCACCATAATGGGAGCGATCAGTGCCCATTTGGCAGAGGCCGAACCAATAAAGATATTTACAAAAGCGGTGAGGATTACAATTCCTATGATGGTAATCTGTGCCGGCATATTAAGAGCGTGCAATCCTGAAGCTCCCTTTAATGCCAACAAGGCACCGAGATTTGATTTTGCAAAGGCATCGATAAAGAGAGCACAGAAAAAGGCCATCACAATATAATAGCTCATCCCGTGCATGGATTTGGTCATACTCGAAATTATATCCTTGGTTGTTTTAAAGGTTTTGGACATTAGGCCATAGACCACCCCGGGAATGAGAAAAATGATAAATATCAACGGCACGATGGACTGCATAAGAGGCGCTGAAAAGGAAGTGATTTCTCCTTCTGGATCGCGCAGAGCAGAATCGGCTGGTGCTGCCCAGAGGAAAAGTCCGACCAATCCTAAAATCATAGCGAGAGAAGCTGCATAAAAAGCTTTCTTCTCTCTTTTGTTTAAGGCTCCCATATCCACTTCTTCCCCTTCTTCTACCACTACCGGCACTTTTCGTAATCGAGGTTCAACTATCCTGTCGGTTATGTACCAACCGATAAGGATAATAAGAACCGAGGAGGCGGAGGTAAAAAACCAGTTGTTCAACGGATTTAATTGAATGGTTGGGTCGATAATCCGCGCGGCCGATTGTGTAAAGCCTTGTAATAAAGGATCGATTCCAGAAGGGACGAAGTTGGCGCTAAATCCTCCAGAAACTCCTGCGAACGCTGCGGCTATTCCTGCAATGGGATGGCGGCCGGCGGCATAAAAAATAATTCCGCCCAAGGGAATCACCAACACATAACCCGCATCGGTTGCGGTATGCGAAACGATGGCTACCAAGATCAACATGGGAGTCAATAGCTTTTTAGGGGTAACTTGCAACATAGATTTAAGGCCGGCATTTATAAAACCCGAATGTTCTGCCACCCCAACTCCCAGCATGGCCACCAGCACAATCCCCAGGGGAGCAAAGCTGGTGAAGACAGTAACCATACTCGAAAGAAACTTGGCCAAGGCGGCACTGGTAAGTAAATTATGGACTTGAATGGCGTTTCCAGTGGAAGGGTCAATTTCAGAAAATTGGACTGAGGAAAAGATGGCCGATAGTACCCAAATCACCAACATCAATACAAAAAACAAAATCGCTGGATCGGGAAGCTTGTTCCCTATGCGTTCCACCGAATCCAATAATTTGGTTACAAATCCTTTTTTTTCAGAAGTAGTCTCTTTTGTTGTTTCCATGTGTTTTAAGCAAAAAAGGCCCGAAGTTTATTGACTTATTCTGGCCGTGATTTAAAAAATGGCTAACATACAATTATTTAATTTATGCTGTTACAATTCTCTAACTGCGCGGAGGTAGAATTTCAAAAACCTTCCTATTTCGTACCCAAGAAATCTCTGAAATAAATATTAGTCAAGGGCAAATGGGGAAAATCCGCTATTTTTGGAAAGATGGAATACTCGGGGTATGAAAATCCGGTTAAAGAAGGAAGAGTCTGGAAGTAAGTTCATTAAAACTAGAAAATCCATGTGTTTATAATAGCAAAAAATGAAAGTTTCATGACGCGATTCAAAAACTTATTTCTCAACGAATTCTTTATTCTGGGGTTAATTGTTCTAAATGCACTTATAATTTTCATCGATGAGTTTGATGTAGCCTTTAAAACCCTGGATTATGTAGAGGCACTTATCACGGTTCTTTTTGTTGTGGAAATATGGGTCAAGACTTCCCATTTGGGAATTCGGAACTATTTTGCCAGCAATTGGAACAGGTTTGATTTTTTGCTGATCGTTATTTCCATACCCTCTTTGGCCATTCTTTTTTATGGCGATACTGATTTGGACACCAATGTGTTTCTAACCCTCCGAGTATTGCGGGTTTTTAAATCGTTTCGATTAATCAGATTTATGCCAGAAGCGGATTCTTTTATGAAGTCCATTAAAAGAGCGCTTCGGGCCTCTTACATCATTATTCTTGGATTCGTTATTCTCATTTTTATTACGGCCCTTATAAGTTGTTCGCTATATAAGGATATCGCCCCGGAATATTTTCGGAATCCTGTGGTTTCCATTTATTCCATTTTTCAGCTTTTTTCTGTGGAAGGCTGGTATGAAATCCCCGATTTAATTGCCGAACGAAGTAACGAAACGACGGCGTTTTTTGCCAAGTTCTATTTTAGTATTTTATTAATGGGCGGGGGAATTCTCGGTCTTTCCTTAGTGAACTCCATCTTTGTAGATGCGATGGTGAGTGATAATACTGATGATTTGGAGGAAGATGTAAAACAACTCACCGAAAAAATAGATTCCCTGGAGCAAAAGATCGATCAATTGCTTAAATCGAAGGAATAATATGTTTCACTCTAAGAAATTCTGTAATATCCGGTTTTTAAATAAGCTCCCTCATCAAACCCAATAGGATGATCGATATCGTGCTGGGTGAAATCTTCCAGTTCATAATGGATTCCCAAGCGCTCAAATACTTCCCGATGCACTTCTAAAAATTCATCGGCAGAAATTCGCGAGGAACACGATGCCAATACCAGCAATCCCTTTCTATTTGTCAATTGGATACCTAAAGCCGCCAATTCTGCGTATTTCTTTTTGGCGACATCTATTTCCTTTTTGCTTTTTGCGAAGGAAGGTGGATCTATTATCACAAGGTCATAGTGGCTTTTTTTATTCACCAATTCTTTTAGAAGATCGAAGGCATCTCCCGCTAAAGTTACGTGCTCTCCGGAATGTTCATTTATTCTTGCATTCTCCGCCGCCAATTCCAATGCTTGTTTGCTAAAGTCCAAACTCGTTACTTCTTTTGCGCCTCCTGCCAATGCGTGTACGGAAAAACCGCCCGCATAGGAAAACACGTCCAATACAGTCTTTCCTGCTGAAAGTTGACCAATTTTATGGCGATTGGCTCGGTGATCCAGGAAGAATCCAGTCTTATGGCCAAGTAAAAGATCTGCTTGAAAATAAACGCCATATTCCTTAAAACGGACAATAGGATTGTCGAAGTTTCCAAAGAGCACATCGCCTTCCTTAACGGGAATATCCATTTTTTGTAGGTTTCTGCTCAAGCGAAGCATCAAACTATTTACTTGGCTTACTTCGGCAATCGCGGGAACAATCATTCTCAGATAAGGAAGCCAAATGGGAGAATACAATTTCACCACTCCCGCGGTATTATAGACATCCACAATTAATGCGGGCAACCCGTCGTTCTCCCCAAATATCAATCGGTAGGCATTGGTGTCTGTGGCCAATAATGGTTTTCTAATTTGATATGCCTCAAAAATTTTCTTCCGGAAAAAATTCTCGTCAATTTTTGTCGGCCCGCCTAAATAAATCATTTTTATCCTAATGGGCGATTGGGGATCATAAAGCCCGATTCCAAATACTTTGTTGTTTCGCTGATCGAATAAAATGGCCAGATCTCCCGCTTTTCCCTCCTTGTTTATCTTTTCGATACTTTCAGAAAAAATCCAGGGATGGCCCTGTTTTACAAACTTTTCTGCTGTTGGCCGCAGCTTTACGGCCAAGGAAATGGGATTCGTCATAAAGGTTTTTTTGGTGAGATAAAAGTAAAAGTAAAAGTATTTTAAATAAGAATAAAGAATCGGGAAATCGACACAAAGATTGAAATTATCTAAAGAAAGGCGTTTTTATCCAGGTCAATTTTTATTATTCTATTTTTGAATGGTGTTTTAAAACAGGAAGAATGGAAGAAAAGGAAAATAATCACAAAGACTTGAAAATTGCTCCTGAAGCTATCCCTGCAAAGATGCTTTCTCTGGACCCTTTCAGCTCCTGGCTCGGCATCGAAATCTTGGAAGTTGAAAAGGGCAGGGCAAGATTGGGAATGCGCATTCGCAAGGACATGTTGAATAGTATGAACAAGGCTCATGGAGGAATTGCTTACTCCTTGGCTGATACGGCTTTTGGCTTTGCGGCAAACTCCCTTGGCAGGTTTTCTGTTTCCATTGAAACCTCGATAAATCATATTGAAGCCCTTAATGAGGGAGATTATATTATTGCGGAATCCGTGATTGACAGCACCAAAAATAAATTGGCTTTTCATATCGTGGAGGTAAAACGGGAAAATGAGTTGGTAGCACTATTTAAGGGAGTGGTTTACAGAACTTCCAAGGAATGGGTAGTGAATTGATTTTTTAACCAACTGTTTTTTAAGCTTCCATATTTTAAGGGTTTGATATCATCAGGGCCAAATAAATCCCGATTGCCATTTCACAACCTTGCCTGCAATCAGGTGGTTTCCATAACGTACAATAGTTATTTTTAATAAATCTTAACATTTTAAGGAAATGCTTTTCGATAGATTTGCCACAAGGCTATAAATCCAAAATAAACTATTGCTGATGAAGATATATCCCATAGACAAAATTACGAGACCTCTAATTAAGATGATGCAGGAAGAAAAATCGGGGTCACTTGTTTTGGGAGCGAGCATTCTTATAGCATTTGTTTTGGCCAACTCTCCGTTGCACCTGCAATACCACCTCTTCTTCGAGCATAAATTCGGATTTCAGTTTGATGGGAAAGCGTATATGGAATACTCTATTTCCGAATGGATCAATGATGGGTTGATGGCCATGTTCTTTTTCGTGGTTGGGTTGGAACTCAAAAGAGAGATCGTTGCCGGGGAACTTTCCAATTTTCGAAAGGCGATGTTGCCCATTGCCGCCGCTATTGGGGGCATGGTCGTGCCGGCCTTTATCTATTTTGTTCTAAACCCCACTGGGGACGTAAATACCGGATGGGGAATCCCGATGGCCACGGATATTGCCCTGGCCCTTGGTGTACTCTATCTTCTCGGAAACAGAATTCCCTTGGCTTTTAAAGTGTTTTTGACCGCCCTGGCCATTGTTGACGATATTGGTGCTGTTTTGGTAATCGCATTTTTCTATACCTCCAATATCTCATTTTTAAATCTTGCCGTAGGTTTCGGATTTCTCTTGCTGATGTTTATCGGCAACAGAATGGGGGTGCGAAGCATAATGTATTATGCCATCATTGGAATTGTGGGGGTTTGGTCTGCATTTTTATTATCTGGCATCCACGCTACCATTGCAGCAGTACTGGCAGCTTTTATGATCCCTGCCGAAGTGAGGATTAAAGAAGGCATCTATATAGCGAGAATCAAAAAGCATTTGATCCGATTTATTCGTACCGATCCCGACGATGATATTCCCACCTTGACCAGTAAGCAATTAAGAATATTGGAACGAGTAAATAGTGATACGAAAAAAGCCATGCCTCCATTGCAGAGGTTGGAGCATGCGATGACTCCTTTTGTAAACTTTATTGTACTTCCCATCTTTGCCTTGGCCAATGCGGGGGTTACGGTTTTCGACATTGAAATTGAAAACCTATTCAATACCAACGTTGCCATTGGTGTGGCTCTTGGATTGTTAATAGGAAAAGTAACTGGAATTGTAGGTTTCTCTTGGTTGACAGTGAAGTTAAAAATTTCCTCCTTTCCCAGAGGGATGAATTTAAGAAACCTTGCTGGATTGGCCTTGTTGGCAGCAATAGGGTTTACCATGTCGCTTTTTATCACCCAACTGGCCTTTACAAACGAAGATTACAAAACCCAGGCGAAAATAGGAATCTTTGTGGCATCCATCCTCGGTGGGGTATTGGGGTATTTTATCCTAAGAAAACAGTCGAAGTAAATTTCAAATTCATAAATTAGTATTTTTAATAGGATCAAAGGAACATCCTTAATCACTACGAAGTTATGAAATGGAGAGGAAGAAGACAGAGCGGTAACGTGGACGACCGACGCGGAATGAGCACCAAAGGCAAGTTTGCTGCAGGAGGCGGCGTGATTGCATTAATTGTTTTAGCCCTCCAGTTTTTTGGTGGAGAGACGGGACAACAACTTGCACCTATTGTAGAACAATTGGGCAACCAACAGACGGTGCACACCACCACACAGAGAGAACTCACCGCCCAAGAGAAGGAAATGGGCAGTTTTATGGCTACGGTATTGGCTGATACCGAAGATGTATGGGGGCAGATTTTTGCTGAAAATAATTTAGGCCAGTACGACGATCCCACTATGGTTCTTTTCACTGATGCGGTAGGTACTGGGTGTGGAAACGCATCTTCTGCATCTGGGCCTTTTTATTGTCCTGCCGATCATAAACTGTATATGGATTTGGCATTTTTTGACGAACTGAAGAATCGGTTTGGAGCCAAAGGAGGAGACTTTGCCATTGCCTATGTTACCGCCCATGAAATTGGGCACCATGTTCAAACCTTATTGGGGACATCGCAAAAAGTGACTTCCTTACAAAGACAAAACCCCCGAGAGGCCAATAGGCTATCCGTGGCACTGGAACTTCAGGCAGATTTTTATGCCGGAATCTTTGCCCATTACAATCAAAAATATCTGGAAGAAGGAGACATCGATGAAGCGTTGAGCGCAGCAAATGCGGTAGGGGACGATGCCATACAAAGAAGGGTTCAGGGTGATGTTAGGCCAGATACTTTTACCCACGGAACTTCCAAACAGCGAATGCAATGGTTTATGAAAGGATATCAAACAGGTGATATTCAACAGGGAGATACTTTTTCGCAAATTTTGGATTAAATGGATCTCGATTCTTTTCACACCTTATTTTTCTATTTTTGTGCTTGATACGTGGGGGCTTCTTTCTATAAGAGAAACAAACCTATTGCCGATAAGAAGTGGGATTGCTTTCGCAATAAAAGGAAAGGCTGTTTTCTGCAAGGTGTTGTCCTGTCTTTATGTGAGCTAAAACAAAACCTCCTTGTAAGCCTAAAAATAAAATCAATTTTGATTTAAAAAGAATCGAAGAAATAGAATAAACTTTCAAAATGAACGCATATATTATTGACGGAATACGTACTCCAATCGGAAATTACCAAGGTGCCCTAAGCCCCGTTAGAACCGATGATTTGGCCGCACTTGTCATTGCTGAAATAGCAAGGCGAAACCCAAAAATCCCTAAAGATGCTTATGACGACGTCATTTTGGGATGTGCAAACCAAGCGGGGGAAGACAATAGGAATGTGGCAAGAATGGCATCACTTTTAGCCGGGTTGCCATATACCGTTCCGGGAGAAACCGTAAACAGACTTTGCAGTAGTGGTCTTTCGGCGATCATCCACGCCAACAGAGCAATCAAAGCCGGTGATGGCCATTTGTTCATCGCAGGAGGAGTGGAACACATGACACGTGGGCCCTACGTGATTGCCAAACCATCCAAAGCATTTGGGACCGATGCAAAGATGTATGATTCCAGTTTCGGCTGGCGATTTGTCAATCCAAAAATGGAGGAAATGTATGGAACGGATGGAATGGGAAATACGGCGGAAAATCTCGTAGAGAAGTATGGCATTTCAAGAAAAGATCAAGATAAGTTTGCCTATTGGAGTCAAATGAAAGCAGTCAAAGCCCAAGAAAATGGCCGTCTGGCAAAGGAAATAGTCACAGTGGAAATCCCGCAACGGAAGAAAGATCCCATTCAATTTTCTAAAGATGAGTTCATAAAGCCAAATACTACCTTGGAAGTTCTCGGCAAATTACGCCCTGCTTTTAAAGGAGAGGGTGGAAGTGTAACTGCTGGAAATTCTTCGGGTTTAAATGATGGCGCCGCCGCCACAATTATCGCTTCCGAAAAAGCGGTAAAAAAGTATAATTTAAAACCTCTGGCTCGAATTGTCAGCTCCGCTGTTGTAGGTGTAGAACCACGGATTATGGGAATTGGCCCTGTTCAGGCGTCAAATAAGGCCTTGGAAAAAGCGGGCTTGACAATGGGCGATATGGATATTATCGAGCTTAACGAAGCCTTTGCTGCACAAGCCCTAGCCTGCATCCGTGCTTGGGGATTGGCGGATGATGATCCGAGATTAAATCCGAATGGTGGGGCTATTGCCATTGGCCATCCTTTGGGCGTTACGGGGGCACGACTTGCTTACTCTGCTGCTTTAGAATTAAACGAACAAAATAAAAAGTACGCCCTGATTACAATGTGTATTGGGGTGGGGCAGGGATATGCTGCTGTTATTGAAAGAGTTTAATGAAATTACAACTTTGAATTATTTTCAGAATCAATTTTTAATGGTATATCAATGAAAAAACTACATAACTACATAACAGGACAATGGAGAACCGGTAAGGGGGAAGGCGTCCCGATGCACGACGCAATCACGGGCGATGTGATCGCACTTTCCGATACCGAAGGTTTGGATTTTGCCGAAATTCTTCAATACGGAAGAAAAAAGGGAGAGGTGCTTAGAAACATGACTTTTCAGGAAAGAGGAAACATGCTGAAATCCTTGGCACTTCACCTGGTCAAAAAGAAAGCCGATTTCTACGAAATAAGCTATAGAACCGGAGCTACAAAGGTTGACAGTTGGATTGATATTGAAGGTGGTTTTGGAAATCTTTTTGCCAATGCTTCCCTCCGAAAATTATTTCCCAATCAATCCTATCACGTAGAGGGAGATCCAATCGATCTATCAAGGGGTGGTCGTTTTATGGCGCATCATATTATGGTTCCCAAAAAAGGAGTTGCCGTACACATAAACGCCTTTAACTTCCCAGTATGGGGAATGTTGGAGAAATGCGCAGTTAACTGGATGGCAGGAGTGCCGGCGGTGGTAAAACCTGCTACCAATACTTCATTTTTAACTGAAGCGGTGGTTCGTGAAATCATAGCTTCTGGAATTTTACCGGAAGGCGCCTTGCAGCTTATCAACGGTTCTGCAAGAACAATTCTGGATTCGGTGGAATCGCAGGACGTGGTCACTTTTACGGGTTCTGCCACAACCGGAAGAATGTTAAAGGCACATCCGAGAATTATACAGGAAGCAGTTCCTTTTACTATGGAAGCAGATTCCTTGAATGCTTCCATCCTTGGGGAAGATGCCGTTCCGGGAACCCCTGAATTCGATCTTTTTATCAAGGAAGTGCGAACAGAAATGACCGTGAAGTGTGGGCAAAAATGTACTGCGATTCGCCGTGTAATCGTTCCTGTAAATTTAATTGAAGACGTTCAAATTGCACTGGGAAAGGCACTTGCAAAAGTAACCATCGGCAATCCTCGCCTAAAAGAAGTGCGCATGGGCTCTCTGGTAAGTTTGGACCAAGTTAAAGAAGTTAGGGAACGTGTTCAGGAATTATCCAAAACTGCCAACATTGTGTATGGCGATCTGGATAAAATTGAGGTCATTGGCGCCGATGCCAAAAAAGGGGCCTTTCTGGCACCCATTCTTTTGCGCGAGGACAATCCATTTAGAAATTTGGCTGTTCACGAGACTGAAGCTTTTGGACCGGTAAGTACGATTATGCCCTATAAAAATTTAGATGAAGCCATTGAATTGGCTCAAATGGGCAAGGGATCTTTGGTTTCTTCCATCGCTACCAATGACGATAAAATTGCCAAGGATTATGTTATCAATGCCGCTTCGCACCACGGAAGGATTTTGGTTTTGAATCGCGAAAGTGCGGAACAGAGCACGGGCCACGGTTCGCCACTTCCTTATTTGGTTCACGGAGGCCCAGGAAGAGCAGGGGGAGGAGAAGAAATGGGAGGAATGCGCGGTATCAAGCATTATTTGCAACGCACTGCAGTTCAGGGTTCCCCGACTACGCTGACCGAGATTACCGGTATTTACCAACAAAACGCAAAATATAAGGAAGCCGAACAACATCCCTTCAAATACCATTGGGAAGATATCGAGCCAGGAATGTCCTTAAAAACCCATAAACGTACTCTTTCGGATAGCGATATTATCAATTTTGCCAATCTTACTTGGGATCATTTTTACGCACATACCGATACCACTTCGCTGGATGGAAGTATTTTTGAAAAAAGAACGGCTCACGGATATTTTATCATAGCTGCCGCAGCGGGACTGTTTGTCTATCCAAACAAAGGCCCGGTCGCCGCTAATTATGGTCTGGAAGATTGTCGTTTTTTACGCCCCATGTATGATGGAGACACTATTTATGTTCGCCTTACCTGTAAACAAAAAGTAGATCGTGATGTTTCCGGAGCCGAGCACCCTAGCGGAATCGTAAAATGGTATGTAGAAGTATTCGACCAGGAGGATGAATTGGTTGCCTTGGCCACCATTCTTACCATGGTGCAAAAGAAACAAGAGGTTTTTGTTGAAATGACCGATAAAAAAATCAAGGAAGCCTTAGATAGGTTGACCGAAGAGACAGAACCCAAGTGGGGAATTCTAACCCCCCAGCATTTAATGGAACATTTGGAGGAAGGCTATCGCATTATGTCGGGAGAAAAACAGGAATTTGACATTGTCACTCCTGAAAAGATTTTGGAAAAGGTCCACAACAGTCTATACAATTACGAAAAGTTTCCAAGACACTCCCAGTTTCCAACTATGAAAAAAGGCGAATTGGAAGAGTTGAAACATCCTGATCTTGCAACTGCAAAGGAAAAAATGCTGGAAGCCCGGGAACAGTACAAAACGTTTTTCAAGGAAAATCCGGATGCAGTGCTGAAAAATATGGTTTTCGGAATGCTTAACAGATACGAATCCTATTTGCTGGAGCGCAAGCACCTCAACCATCACTTTGAACAGTTTGGATTGATTTAGGGTTTGGAATGTGGCTAAAACCCCCTCTGAACGCCCTTATCTGCCCGCTAAAGTGGACAGCAATATAGTTTTGGTGAGTTGCCGTTGGCTCCAGTTAATAGAGATTTAGTGAGTTGCCTTTGGTATCAGCCAACCATAAAAGAAGTCGATAAAACTTTGCGCCTTTAGCAACATTCCTTTTAACAGCTAACAATTGTTTTTTCTAAATTTGTTCCAAGAATCCAAAGGATGTTGGGCTTTGAGTTATCGGATCACTTCAGCCAATGGACAAATTGATGAACTTCAAAACCGGAAAAATGTCAAAAGCACTAATTGTTTATGCAAGTATGACGGGAACCACCGAAGATATAGCCGAACTCCTGGCACAGGAACTTCGCGAGCTCGAGGTTGAGGTACTTGTGGAAGAGTGCACAGAGGTATATCCAAAGGAATATTTAGATTATGACATCTGTGTATTGGCCACTTATACTTATGGGGATGATGGTGATATTCCCGAGGAGTCTGAGGATTTCTTTTTCGATTTGGAGGAGGTAGATCTAACTGGAAAGATTTTTGGTGTTTTGGGGTCGGGAGACCTGATTTACAAAAAGTTCTGCCCTGCGGTTGATGATTTTGACAAACAATTTGAAAAAACAGGAGCGATACGCGGAGCGAAAACCCTAAAAATAAATCTCTCCCCCGAACAAACGGACAAAGAAAACATAAGACGATTTGCTGAGAGCTTGGTGTCCACTTATTCCAAGAATATAAAATAACGATCGAAACGTTTTAAAAGAACCATGAAATCATGGCCCTTAAGTTCTCTATGGGGTAAGTACAGAAAATTGGGATACAGAAAGCTTTTAGATAGCAATCGAAAAGTAGGATATTGGGCCTTAGTGCTTCCGCTCACCCTTGTCTTTAAATAGTATTTGATAAAGTAGATAAAGCCCGATAATTGCTGCAATTATAAATAGAAAGAAGGCGAAGGCTGGGTAGCCCCAGATGCTCCAAGCGCTCGGCACGCGTACCAGCATTGCTGCGCCAACGATGAGGGCTGCAATAATTAGCCCAGCCGTTATTCGATTGGCAACCTTTTGAAAAGCATCGGTAAAGCGTTGCTCATCTATAGTGTCAACCTTTACTTTTATTCGATTTTCGGCAAGATTTTCAGTAAATTTATTCAAACGAAAAGGTAGGCTTTCAGTTAGTTCCTTCATCTCGAGAAACAGTTCCATCAGATTTCCTGGCTTTAGATGGTCCTTCATACGTTTTTGCATTAAGTGATGTACATATTGCTTCACAGCATTATGCATATCATATTCAGGAGTTAAGTATGCCACAATCTGATCCATATTAAGAAGGATTTTGCCCAGTATATTGAATTCCACGGGAATATGTATCCCCTGTTGAGCTGCCAGTTGGTTTATTTCAATTAGGGTTCTGCCCGTTTTTAAATCCTTTGCCTTGTGGTTTTCACTTTCTTGGATTTTCCGGGCAATATTCTTTCTGAAGAGCGGTAGGTCCACGTCGTTTTCATCATATTTGCTTATGGAAAGCAAAATATTTGTCACACGACCACTATCGTAATTGCTCAGCGCCATCATCAGTTTTAAAATCGTCTCCTGCATCTCGTCGCTAAACTTAGCTACCATTCCCAGGTCCATCAATGCAATTTTATTGTTAGGAGTGAGATACACATTTCCTGGATGAGGGTCTGCATGCGCAAAGCCGTCGACAATAATCTGTTTTAAATATCCCTTTACCAAATCATCTACCAGGGGTTTCAGGTCGATATCCAAGCGTTTTAAGGGAGAAATCTCGGTTATTTTCCCGCCTTCGACAAATTCCATGGTTAGCACTCTCGAAGAACAATAGTCCAATATCGGTGCGGGAATAAGTAGAAGGTGGAATTCCTGAAGATTTGCTTTCAAAGTAATCAGGTTTTGGGCTTCTAAGTTATAATCCAATTCCTTTAAGAGAATATACCGTAATTCCTCAATAACATCATGCACTGCGTAATTGCGAGCTGTTGCACTAAGGCTTTCAGCCTTTTCCGATAAAGACATCAAAGTATCAAGATCTTCTATAAAACGTTTCCGAATTCCCGGTCGCTGAATTTTCACTGCCACAGCTTTTCCCGAATGCATTACCGCTTTATGAACTTGCCCGATAGAAGCACTGGCCATCGGTTTTTTCTCAAAAGACTGAAAGGCCTTGGAAATGCGTATTCCAACTTCCTCTCTGAAAATTTGTTCCACTACTTCATAATTTACAGCCTCAACATCGTCTTGAAGTGTTGCCAAGGCCTCCATGAAACGTGGTGGAAGCAGATCGGGGCGGGTGGAAAGTAATTGCCCTAACTTTACATAGGTAGGTCCCATTTTCTTGAGGTCTTCTACAAACTCCTCTGCACTGTGCTCGAATTCGTCGTGAAGGTCTTCTTTGTCTGATTCCACTTCAGCAAAGGATAGAACATCACTGTCCCAATACTTCATCATAAACTTGAAAAAGCGGAGGTACTTATCGTATTGATCTGGCAGTAGGCTCATAGAGAATTTTTCACGAAAACTACAAAAAATCGTGGGTTAAAAATCTTTTTTTAGGAATATTTGGGGAAGCTAAGGAGTAAAATCCTACAGAGGATGAGGTTTTTGCAAGCAATAAATTCCCTGTCTGCGCAGAAGAGTTCAAAATGACATTCTTCCCCATCGCCCCGATTAAATTAAGACATCCTAATAGTCTTCCAGATGGAGGGAGAAGCAAGAAATGTTAAAAGTTTGCCTGTCGAATCCTCTTGAGTGGTAGCAACTATCTAAAACTTCCACTCTCCAATGCGCTGTCTTCTCTATGTTATTGAAATGGGAATTCCGTGCGCATAAAACAGAATCAACATCACAAGTGCTCATGCAGCTAAAATTAATTAAAAGATCCCTCTATTTATACGGTGGAATTCCGAAAAATTTCTTATATTTAAGATATCATTACGAATCGCTAAGTAAGTGATAGCAACCTGCCAAAACAGGCGAAGGTGCTTAAACAATGAGCCTACTTTTAGGAAAAATATGACTTATCCCATCTTTATTAAACTTGATTAAAACCGAGTGTTTTTAGTATTTAAAGACACTGGAAACAATTTTGTTCCTGCGGCCCTTAAAAAGAACCGTAGGAATGAAAGGCCAGGAATGCACTATGGCCAGCGATTGCAACTATTTATTATCTATACACCATAAATTATGATTGAAAAATTTAAAGACATACCTGTAGAAGAGGATACCCGGATCCTCGCAAGTTTTGAAACCAAAGTTGACAACTATGATGTCGTGTACCAGAAGTGGTATTGGGGAGGTATTTATGCCGAGAGCATTATCTTCTTTAATGAGGATATTACTGGGTTAACAGAAGAACAGATCAAGATTCAGGTTGCTGAAAATACAGCCTTGCTAAAGGAGAATTCACAAATGACTTTTAAAAAGGGAGATATTTACACCTTTGTCAATTTTAACTTTGTTACTGCCTGAAAATCAACAGCCGTAATTGGGCAAAACCTAATATTAAATATACCTTATGAAAATATTGACCCTTGGAAAAATATTAAACGATTACCGAGATTTTTTATCTGACTGTGAGATTGAAAAACTTAGAGAAATCCAGAAGAGACCAACAGCTTTCGCCACACAAGCTAAAGAGCTGCATAGAGTACTATTCGATGAAGAAACAGACTATATGTTAGATTCGGGAGGGAATTCTAAGAGAAGATCAAGGGGCATTAACCCTTTGTCACAGGAGTACACAGATCGCGTCAATAAAAAAAGAGGGGCTTTTGGGGTAAGCCTATTAGGCAGTAATGGGTTTGCTGCCGACAATTCTTCTGGTCTGTTTTGTGAAGAGGTGGTGCGGCAGACCAAAAACTATAAAGAACTTTGGGAGCTGAAAGGAAGAAATGCCAAGCAAATTGTCTTTGTGGATATGGACGACGTTTTGGTAAACTTTCAATCGGGTATCGATAAGATTTCGGAAGAAGATAAGAAGAAATATGGGCCAGACCATTTCGACAACGTCCCTGGAATCTTCGCTTTAATGAATCCCTATGAGGGGGCCATTGAGGGATATAAATGGTTGAGTAAAAACTTTGACACTTATATATTATCCACCGCTTCTTGGGACAACCCTTCTGCTTGGTCGGATAAGCTATTATGGGTGAAAAAACATTTACAGGAGGAAGCCCATAAAAGACTGATTTTAACCCATAACAAACACTTAGCCAAGGGCGATTTCCTGATCGATGACCGCACGGCAAACGGTGCGGGAGATTTTAGCGGTAAGCATATCCACTTTAAGGAAAATGGGAAGGGTTTTGAGGATTGGAAAAAAGTGATTGCCTACCTGGAAAACCTCACTTAAGTTTAAGGCTGTTGCGAAATTATTCCTTTCCCATCTCCGTTTAGGGAATTGAAACCGTTTATACAAAAATGAATAAGTAGGGAAGGAATTGAAAGTTTATTGCTACGGGAAAAAAGCAAATTGAGTATTGCCTCGATGATATGGCAGTATGCAATCATAAAGCAAAAACTCGGGAGCAACTGATTGTGGTATTTTAAAAATAGAATTGAATCGTATAGGAAAAGATTGAAGTCATTAATTGGGGATTATCAAGAGATCCAGAAGTTGTTTAATCAAACCCCAATCGACTTTTATATCCGGGAAATCAATAAAAACAATGCCCACTTATCAAATTTTAATAAAAATGGAATGAATGCAGTAGCAAATGGGTTTTGGTCTAAGACGAAGTCAGAATAAATTCTACGCTGAATTAATTGGTTTAAAGAGTAAAACAGAATTGTTGATGCCAATGGACTATTACCTGCCAAACCCAGGTGAGTTTTTGAAGATTGCCGACTAAATGAATGCTCAAAGCAAAATAATCTTGCGGTTAAAACCATAACCCAACCTAAAATCAGATAGAAATGACCTTTAAAGAACTTATACGGACCCATACCTGGCCAAGTATTTCAATACTATTTTTTGAAATCTATCCCGATGCGGAAAAAAGTTTGCGGGATTATCAGGCTGTGTTTGGAAAATTGTCGCTTATGGACGAGGAAGAAATGGATATGTCGATTGTCATCACCGTTGAAAAGGATGGTTTCGACGGAGAGGAATACATTGATGTGTCAGGGTTATATAACGATCCAAAAAATATGGAAGATCACTATCCTCAGGGAATAGAATTCAGTCCTTGGCGCCAATGGTTGGGTATGGATATCAGCAAGGAAAATTTAAATGATTTTTCAGAACAGGAAATCATTGTCCATTGTCTTTACGAAATGACTTTTATGGGCTTTACCGAAGCGGTCATCCAAAAAGTAATCGATGGATCAACGAAAAATAGAGAAGAGCACAAATCAATGACTGAGGAGGAGAGGGATGCGAGCACGATTTCTGTGGAAGAACTTTTGAAGGAGTGGAACGGCGGCAATGATAAAAATTGAAAAGCATTCGAAGGCTGCGCCACTCTACAAGCTCTTGGCGCATTGCGGGGCCTCTACCATTGTTTTTCCTCTCAGATGCCATTCAAAATTTATTTTCAGGCATAAACCAGAATTGTAAATATGTCTGGCAACGAGGTGGATTTTATGGTCAAGATAGATGGTTTTTGGGTCGCGCCTTTCTCTCACTTAACGAATTTACAAATATTTGCATGTGCACGGCGGTGGTTGGCCGGTTAAGAAATTAACGAATCGCAATTAACGAATCCCCGTTTTAATCTTTCAATTTTTTATACATTTGGCAACCAATTTGAGCTATGAAATATTGTTTCGGGGTGTTTTTATTTTTTCTATGTTGCCATTCCTTAATCGCCCAAACGGAGGAGATAGAGCAACTGCAATCGCGAATAGATAAAAGTATATTTAGGAAACCCGATTCTGCCAAAGTATACTTGTTCAAACTCCTGGAATATTCAGCTCTCCGTTCCGATACGGCGATTGCAAAAACCTACAGCAATCTGGGAATTACCTATAACCAGCTCGGGGTTTACGACTCCTCTGAATTCTATATAAAAAAGGGAATTGAATTGGCTGCTGATCATCCGCTTACTCGAGCTAAACTATATTCAAACCTCGCTATAAATTATCGTACCCATGCCGAATTTGACAAATCCTTGAAGGCCCTGGATACGGCCATGTATATTTACAAGAGTTTAGATGATTTGAACGGTGAGGGATTGGTTTACGGCGAAATGGCATCCAATTTTAGCTATATGCTGCAAAAGGAAAAGGCGATTAATTACCTGAAAAAGGCCATAGAAATATTTAAGGAAACCAAGGATCCTAGGCTCTATATATTACAGCAAAAACTGGCAAATGCATATTACAACAATGCAAATTTTGAATTTGCGGTAGATCTATATGAGGAGGTTCTTCCTCAATTTGCCGAGAATAAAGGGGCTCCTTATTATTTAACTCTCCTTTCATATGCTGAGAGCTTGGTAAAATTGGGGAGAATAAAAGAAGGAGAGCTGCGATTGCTCGAAGCTAAGGACGGGCTTCAGGAAGTAAATTATCTTGAATATATGTATGTGGCCTGGGGCAAACTGGGAAAGATATATAAAAATACGAATAGGCCAGCCCTTGCTTCTACAGCTTTCAGCAAATCCTTTGAGCATCTGTTACACATGCAATCCACACGATTTCTTGAGATTGCCAGTGAATATCTTAATTTTCTTAACCTCCAGGGAGACTACGACAAAGGTATTGCATTAATAAATGAAGTTAGAGATGCTACGGATCATTTCAAACGCACGATGAATGCAGATGATGAGATGAATTTTCTTGTCGGCGCACGTGAGACCTATAGGAAGAAACACGATTTTGAAAAAGCTCTTCAATTGTTCGATCGAATTGACTTTTTAAAGGATTCCGTGCGCAGCTCGGTTGATAAGATAAAAATAAAGCAGTTAGAGGAGTCTTATCAAAACGAGATACAGCGCGAAAAGAATATTGTTTTGGAGCAAAACAACCATCTGCTTAAGGACAATAACACTAGGCAGCGATACATTATCATTCTCAGCATTCTCTTAGCAATTGTGTTGTTGCTTTTGAGTGTGTTCATCTATAAATTCTATCGAAAGAAAATTAAACTGCAGCGAGGAGAGCTCACAAATTTGGAAAAATTGAATACCGCACTAAAAGCAGCGCAGAAATTGGAACATGAACTCATGCTGGAAAAAGAAGAACGTCTGGGGGACAAGGAGCGTGAATTGGTAAATATGGCCTTGGAAGTGGCTGAAATTCAAAACCAGATCAAGGATTTGCTAACCTCTAGAAAGCAAGAGGAAATCTCCCCGGAATTGGCAGCAAAGATTGTTGGCATCGTAGATCAAAAGAATTATTGGAAACACTTTAAATCGAAATTTGTCGAAGTAGATCCCGAATTCAGTTACAACCTTGCGGAAATGTTTCCGAGTCTTTCCGAAAATGACGTCGCTTTCTGTTGTCTTTTGAAACTGCAGCTTACCGACAAAGAAATCATGTCGCTTTTGGGAATTAGTAGGGAGGGCGTAATTTCTGAGAAATATAAGATCAAGAAAAAAATGGGTCTGGAGGATAATGACGAGGGTTTTGAACAGCTTATAAACGATTTGTGAAGGCATTGGGAGGCTGCCGAGCGGGAATTTTAAAATTGCAATTTCCAAACCTCCAGATTTTGGGATGGCTTTTATTTTTTAACGTATCATTTTGGGGTTTAGAGTCTAATCCATGGGTAGAATACCCCGTATTGCCAATATTCTTTTTCTCCCTTGAGTTTTTAGAAATAATTTGTAATTTGCATATAATAATCTATTTCTACCGACTACTGATTATCAATGAATTATATTTTAAAATGGCTACCTAATATCTTGAAAAGTAGCTTGCAATCCAATTAAACCCGATTATGCGTAAGAATTTTTTTATTATATCAAGCGTTTCGCTCGTGGTAACCTTTGCATTGGCCTTTTATCTAAGCTCCAATTGGTATGTGCTTTTCGCAATTGTGTTAGCCCTGACAATCTTGGGGTATTACGATGTTTTTCAGACTCGACATACCATTATGCGAAATTATCCCGTGTTGGGGAGGCTGCGCTATTTACTTGAGGAACTACGGCCAAAAATGTATCAGTATTTTATTGAATCTGATATCGACGGGCGTCCTTTTAGCCGGGTGGATCGCTCCACGGTATATCAAAGGGCAAAAGGAGTGCGTGATACTATTCCCTTTGGAACCCAGCTTGATGTCTATGCCGAAGGTTACGAATGGATTTGCCATTCTATCGCTCCAAAGCCGTTTGATACCTTAAACCACGATCCTCGGGTACTCATAGGAAATAAGGATTGCAAACATCCTTATTCGGCCAGTATATTGAATATCTCCGCCATGAGTTTCGGTGCGATTAGCGCCAATGCCGTGGAAGCCTTGAATATGGGCGCCAAAATTGGAAACTTTGCCCATAATACGGGGGAAGGAGGTTTGAGCGACTATCATTTAAAGCATGGAGGAGATCTAATATGGCAGATAGGTACCGCTTACTTCGGCTGTCGGGATGAGATGGGAAACTTTAATCCTGAACTTTTTGCCGAAAAAGCAAAGCACCCCCATGTGAAAATGATTGAACTGAAAATTTCCCAAGGCGCCAAACCGGGACATGGTGGAATTCTGCCAGCAGAGAAAAACTCTGAGGAAATTGCTAGGATCAGACATATCATACCTCACACCAGAGTGAATTCCCCACCATACCACACCGCTTTCGACACTCCCTTGGAAATGGTGAAGTTTATTAAAAAACTAAGAGATCTATCCGGAGGAAAACCCGTTGGATTTAAATTGTGTATTGGATATAAGAGTGAATTTATATCCATATGTCAAGCCATGGTGGAATTGGATATATATCCAGATTATATCGCCGTAGATGGAGGCGAAGGAGGGACAGGAGCCGCACCTCCTGAATTTAGTAATTATGTGGGAGCCCCATTGATTGACGGCCTGGATTTTGTCCATAATATCCTCAATGGACTGGACATACGGAAACATATTAAAATTATGGCCTCAGGTAAAATTACGTCGGCTTTTCATGTGGCACGCGCCATTGCATTGGGGGCCGATGCCTGTTATCAAGCTCGGGCGATGAAAATGGCCTTAGGGTGCATTCAAGCCTTGCTGTGTAATACGAATAAATGCCCCACTGGGATCACAACACAAGATCCTAAGTTGACTGTAGGATTGGTGCCAGAGGATAAAAAGGTTCGTGTAGCAAATTATCACGAGAAAACCATTAAAAATTTTGTGGAACTTTTGGGAGCTACGGGGTTGGACAAAGCTAAAAACTTGACCCGCTCGCATATTTATCGCCGTATTTCCTTAAATGATATGATTACCTATGAAGAGCTTTTCCCTTCAATAAAACCGGGATCCATGCTCAATGGAGATATTCCACAAAAATATAAATTGGACTTTGCCCATGCCAATAAAAATCATTGGGGAATCCATCCAATTGAGGATAAGGCCGTTGGAGTTAGTTAGCACTTTAGAAATTATGATATTTTGAAGGAAGTCACTTTTAGTTGGCTTCCTTCTATATTTTATAATTCCCTTGCGGGAAAGTGATAGCCCTTTTTAGAAGTGATGTTTCTATGCGTATGCCAATGGCTAACCTATCCCTTAGAAGGAATGTCATTAATGATGGCTTAAAAATATCTTTGAATGAGAAATCAGTATTTCAATTTTGTATTTCGGGCTCTGTCTTAGCTTCCTTTCCTTTTTCTGTGGCAATAACACTTATAATTAAAAGTTGCAAGGCGTGATATAGCATCAGCGGTAATAGGAGGATTCCTATGATACCCGTACCCCCAAATAATGCCTCGGAAAAGACCGTTCCGTGTACCAGGGATTTTTTGGTACCACAAAACTGATTGGTAATTTGATCAGCATGGTTGAAGCCGAAGACCTTCCCCAGCCATCCCGTCAAGCGGTAAATTATTATAAAAAGTACAATTACCAATACTACCACGAGGGTTATGTCGATCAGGCCTAGACTGCTAAAAATCCTTTCTTCGAAGGAATGCACAAAGCTTTTATAAATAATTAACAAGATGACAGATTTATCAAAGAGGTCTAGGCTGCGTTTATTTTTCAATGCCCACGCTCCAAAATATTTCCGCAGCAGTAGTCCCAAAATAAGCGGAATCACGATTTCAGTTATCAGTTGCAGATAAATAGTGTTAAAATTAAATACAACATCAGTTTGTTTTATGAACAACAACATCCAAAATGGGGTGAACAAAATTCCTAATATTCCCGAAATACTGGCGTTAAATATCGCGGCAGGGAGATTTCCCTTTGCCATGGAAACCATCACTACAGACGAAGAAACTGTAGATGGCAAGGCGGCTAAGAAAAGGAATGACAGCCAAGTTAGCTCATAGGAGGTGTCCTTTACAAAAGGATAAAAAATTACAATTATCAATGGGAACAATATAAACGTGTTGCTTTGCACCACGAGGTGTAATCGCCAGTTTTTAAGTCCATTTTTTATGGCCTGCGTGCTAAGGGTAAGTCCGTAGAAAAGGAAAATTAGTGAAATTCCTACGCTGCCAATCGTGTCCATGGGCACAGGACTGTCTGCAGCACCCAGTTGTGGAAGAAAATAGGCCGCGATAACACAGATGATAATTGCAAGTACAAACTTGTCGATTCGGATTTTCTTGAGCATTATTTTTTTGCAAATATAGAAATGCCAATTCGGTGTCCATCGTTTTTGCAGGTGGAATTACAGTTTTCAATAGGGTATTGAAATTTTCTAAAGAGAATAACCGATTTATTTTTCTGTTTTAAAAATAGCTGCTTTTGAAAGGACAGCGATAAAACTGATAGTTAAGAGGGATAATTCTAAAAAGTTGACTTATTTTGTAAGGTTGAGAATGTGACTTTGGAATGTTTAGTCGCACTTTCTTTTAAACAGAGAAGGGAATTTAAAGATATATCCACTAACCATGCTGGAAAACAATAAACATTGACTAAAAAATGAACACAACAGACCCATACGTAAAACAGGAAATAAAAAACGGCGTAGCGACCATCGAATTTTTCCATCCCGCACATAACAGTTTGCCTGGCGATATTTTGGCAAAGCTTGCAAAAACAGTTACCCAAGCGGGAGAAAACGAAGATATAAAGGTGATAATCCTTAAAAGTGGTGGTTACCGCACTTTTTGCGCCGGGGCTAGTTTTAACGAACTGATTACCATAAACGATGCTGAAACGGGAAAGATATTTTTTAGCGGGTTTGCGAATGTGATCAACGCCATGCGCAAATGCCCAAAATTCATCATTGGAAGAATCCAGGGAAAAGCCGTGGGAGGTGGGGTTGGAGTAGCCTCCGCCACAGATTACTGTATGGCGACGAAATATGCTGCTATCAAATTAAGTGAATTGAATGTGGGCATTGGCCCTTTTGTCGTTGGTCCAGCGGTGGAAAGAAAATTGGGAACAAACGGCTTTAGCCAAATAGCCATTGATGCCAATACTTTTTACGAAGCCGAATGGGCAAAACAAAAAGGCTTGTACAATCAGGTTTACAACTCTTTGGAAGAATTGGATAGCGAGGTCCAAAAATTCGCAGAGAATCTCTGCAACTACAATCCCGAAGCGATGAAGGAAATGAAAAAAGTATTTTGGAGCGGCACCGAAGATTGGGACAATTTATTAGCCGAAAGGGCGGCTATCTCAGGACGATTGGTCTTGAGTGATTTTACGAAGGAAACGTTGAAGCGATTTGAGTGAGAGTGGATAGAGGGTAGTTATTAGAGGGATGTTCAGGAAAGTGTTATGAAAAGTGAATATCATTTTAAATTTGAAGAGTTGATCGTGTATCAGAAAGCGATAGAGTTTGGTGAGATTGTACATTCCCAAGTATCGACTTTCCCTAAAATTGAAGATTATTGGTTGTCTGCTCAGTTCGCTCATGCTGCAGACTCCATACATTCAACATTGCTGAGGGTTCTGGCAGCTCCGACGCAAGTTTTTTAAGTTATTTTAGGATTGCAAGAGATAGCTCACGAGAATGTGTTGCGGCAACCACGAAAGTTCTATTGAGAAATTATATTACTTTCGAGCAAAGTGAAAAAAATCGAGGATTATTGGTGGAAATCAATAAAATGTCGGCAGCTTTAATGAAGCACCTAAAAAATAAATAGCAACCGTTAACCCACTAACCTCTATCAACTACCCTCTAAAAACTAATACCATGATCTACAGTTTCAAAGGCCACATTCCCGTAATCCACGAATCCAGTTTTGTCCACCCTTTGGCAGCCGTCACAGGTAATGTTATTATTGGTAAAAACTGTTATATCGGGCCGGGTGCTGCAATTCGCGGGGACTGGGGTGAAATAATATTGGAGGATGGGGTAAATGTTCAGGAAAACTGTACCATTCATATGTTTCCAGGAAAAAGTATCGTATTGAAAGAAAGTGCCCATGTGGGCCACGGCGCTATAATCCACGGTGCAAATTTGGGCAGAAATTGTTTGATTGGTATGAACAGCGTGATAATGGACGATGCCGAAATAGGCGATGAATGTATTGTGGGCGCAATGAGTTTTGTAAAAGCTGAAACCAAATTTCCAAAGCGAAAGTTGATCGTCGGCAATCCAGCCAAAGCAATCAGGGATATTTCGGACGAAATGATTGCTTGGAAAACTGCGGGGACGAGATTGTATCAGCAATTACCGAGCGACTGCCATGAAAGTTTAAGGGAAGTAGAACCTTTGCGCGAAATTCCGGTAAATAGGCCGGTGCAGGAAGATTTTTACAAGACCCTCGATGAGTTCCGCTCTAACCACAAGGATTGAGTCATCAGGATAGAAACTCCTAATAATCTTAAAGTGAATTAAAAAGAACAGTTCTTGTTCCTATCCAGAACAATTCTTAGTGAAACTGTTCTTATATGTAACCAAAAGTTCCCGTTTTCCCTATTTCCCTACAAATATTAAATGCTTATTTTTGAGGCAGACAGTAGTAAATCTTTTGCTTTCCAATTTAAATACTGAAATACAAAGAGTCAATGGATCATATCGAGTTTAAATTGCCCAAAATGGGCGAGAGCATAACCGAAGGCACCATCATTGAATGGCACGTACAAGAGGGAGATAGTTTTCAGGAAGGAGATGTGTTGGTGGAAGTAGCCACCGATAAAGTAGATAATGAAGTGCCGGCTCCTTTTTCCGGGAAACTGCTTTCAAAAAAATATGGGAATCACGATGTTGTAAAAATTGGGACCGTAATTGCAATTTTGGAAATATCAGAGAATTCCGATCCACAAAACACCAGAGAAAAATCGCCAAACAAGAAAGTTGAAAAGAGCAATAGTCCGAAGACATCCCCGGTTTCAACTTCATCTTCAACTTCAATTCCGTCTCGGGGGGCTAAAGGAACTTCCTTCCGAGTTAACGAGAATATATTTATTTCTCCCCTAGTTGATAGTATAGCCCGCAAAAACCATATCAGTTACGAAGAGCTGGCCCGGATCCCGGGAACAGGAAGAGACGGGCGCCTACGAAAAAGCGATCTTTCAGAATATCTGGCAAACGGGCGGCCCTTCAAGTTTGCGCAGGTGGTTTCAGAATCTTCAGGGTTTCAGATACCGGATTTAAAATTTGATAAAGGAAAAGGAAAAATCATCGAAATGGACCGTATGCGCCAGACGATTGCCGACCACATGGTTTTCTCCAAGCACACTTCCCCACACGTTACTGCTTATGTGGAAGCCGATCTGACCGATATGGCCACTTGGAGAAACAACCACAAAGATGCTTTTCAAAAGAAGTATGGAGAGCGGTTGACCTTTACACCACTGTTTGTGGAAGCTGTGGCAAAAGCAATCGTGGATTTTCCAATGATAAATTCCTCCTTGGATGGAAAAAATATCATCGTAAAAGACGAAATAAACATTGGGATGGCAACGGCGCTTCCTTCGGGAAACTTGATTGTGCCAGTAGTTAGAAATGCCGATAAGAAGAATTTAAGTGAACTGGCGGCAACAACAAACGAGCTTGCAGGAAAAGCTCGCGACAATAAATTAAAAGCCGATGATACTTCCGGAAGTACTTTTACAATAAGTAATGTAGGAACTTTTGGAAGCTTAATGGGAACGCCTATCATCAACCAACCAGAAGCAGCGATCCTCGCAACCGGAATCATAAAGAAACGAGCAGAAGTAATGGAGGGGAAAGACGGCGATACGATTGAAATCCGCCAAATGATGTATCTTTCCCTCTCCTTCGATCACAGGATTGTGGATGGATATTTGGCGGGTTCGTTTTTAAGAAGGATTGCTGATTATATGGAACAGTTTGATTTGGTGAGGACGTTATGATGTGAAAGGGACGTTTTGAATCACGACCGTTCGCTTTGCTCACTGCACGAACCACGAAAAAATGGATAATGATATTAGATGAGAAGACATAATTTTAAAAGGTTGCATATTGAATATTGAAAAGTCGTGAGTCAAGCCGTCCAATTTGAAGAGCCGTGGTTCAAAACGTCCAACAATTTAACAATGATGAATAAAAAGATAAACAAAAACATACTCAAAAAAGCCTTCACAACCCTGGTCACTGCAAAAGCCATGACCGAGATTTATGAGAAGAACTTTAAAACGGTTTCAAAATATGTACACGCCACTTCGCGTGGACACGAGGTGATACAGATTGCAACGGGAATGCAATTGCTGCCACAGGATTATGTTTTCCCCTACTATCGGGATGATTCCATTCTGCTTTCCATTGGAATGACTCCTTATGAATTGATGCTGCAAATATTGGCAAAAAAGGACGATCCTTTTTCTGGTGGGCGTACCTACTATTCCCACGCCAGTCTACGTGATGATGACAAACCAAAAATCCCGCACCAAAGTTCCGCAACGGGAATGCAAGCTATCCCTGCCACTGGAGTTGCTCTTGGATTTTGGTACAAGGAATCTTTTTCAAATCAAAATGGAGGACCGTTCGAAGTTCCCCGCCGCGGCGGGACTAGGGGGATAGTAGTCTGTAGCCTCGGCGACGCCTCCGTTACCGAAGGTGAAGTAGCCGAAGCCTTTCAAATGGCGGTTTTGAAGAAATTACCGATTTTGTATTTGGTGCAAGATAATGGCTGGGATATTTCTGCCAATGCTGCAGAAACCAGAGCACAAGATGCCTATGAGTACGCCCGAGGTTTTAAAGGCTTGGAAGCGGTAACTATTGATGGCACCGATTTTGAAGAAAGTTATAATACGCTTCAAGATGTCATTTCCAAAATCAGGACAGAGCGCAGACCGTTTTTGGTACACGCAAAAGTTCCTTTGTTAAATCACCATACCTCAGGAGTGCGGATGGAATTTTATCGTGATGATCTGGAAGAAGCCCGAAGCCGCGATCCCTATCCGAAAATGATAAAACTACTGTTGGATAGTGGGTTTACACAGAAGAAACTCAATGAAATCGAAACCGAAATCGAAATCGAAGTTGAAAACTCACTGAAACGTGCATTTGAAGCAGAAGACCCCAAACCAGAGGATTTATTTACCCACGATTTCGCACCGACAGAAATAACCGAGGAAGTCGGCGAAAGAAGTCCCGCTGGAGCAGAGAAGGTGGTCATGGTCGATTGCGCACTTTCTGCTGTTGAAGAAATTATGCGAAAGCATCCCGAATCACTCTTATACGGTCAGGATGTCGGAAGAAGATTAGGAGGCGTATTTCGCGAAGCGGCGACCTTGGCGGAGAAATTTGGCGATAATCGCGTTTTCAACACTCCCATTCAAGAAGCTTTTATTGTTGGTAGTACAGTTGGAATGAGTGCCGTAGGATTAAAGCCGTTTGTTGAAGTCCAATTTGCGGATTATATCTGGCCCGGATTGAATCAGTTGTTTACTGAAGTGAGCCGTAGCTGTTATCTCTCTAACGGAAAATGGCCAGTGTCAATGGTCTTACGCGTTCCAACGGGTGCTTATGGTAGCGGCGGCCCGTACCATTCTTCTTCTGTAGAAAGTGTGGTAACCAATATTCGAGGTCTTAAGATTGCCTACCCCAGCAATGGAGCAGATTTAAAAGGTTTGATGAAAGCCGCTTACTACGATCCGAATCCGGTTGTGATTTTTGAACACAAAGGGCTTTATTGGAGTAAGGTTAAAGGAACTCAAGGTGCTACATCTGTTCTACCTGCTGAAGATTATATTTTGCCATTTGGAAAAGCATGGGTGCTTCAGGAAATCTGGAAACAGGAAGGGGAAGAAACCCTTTCAATCATCACTTATGGAATGGGAGTCCATTGGGCGATGAATGCTACTGAAGAGTTGGATTTGCAAGACAAGGTTGAAGTTGTGGATCTCCGCACATTGCATCCTTTGGATTATGAAACCGTTTTTAAATCTGTCAGAAAATGTGGGAAATGTTTGATCATAACTGAAGAGCCTTCAGAAAATGGCTTTAGCCGAGGCCTCCAGGGAAAGATCCAAGAAGAGTGTTTTCAACAGTTGGATGGACCGGTAATGCTGATTGGCTCTGAGAACATGCCCGCAATTCCATTGAACTCTACTTTGGAAGAAACTATGATTCCATCAACTGAAAAAGTGAAAAGGAAAATATTGGAGGTGTTGGAATATTGATGAAGAAAATTGCCTTAATAACTTTTGGAATCCTTGCATTCTGTTTCTGTTCCTGTAAGAAAGGCGAGCCTAAAAGTGTCTCATTTTACCATTGGAAAACCACATATGCTGTCGACAATTCTGAAAAGGAACTACTGAAAAAGGCCAATTCTAAAAAATTGTATCTCCGATTTTTCGATTTGATATATAATAAGGAGCAAAATAGGGTACTTCCAACGGCTACCTTGCAAATGCCAAAGATAGACTCTTCTTTGACGTTGCAGATAATCCCGGTTATTTATATTACCAATGAGGTTTTTGAGAAAGTGTCAAAACCTTCCCAGCTTAAATTCATTGCGGATCAAACCTTGCATAAAATACTTCGGCTGAAAGAAAAATATTTTGTCGAAGACATTGTATTTCCAGAAATCCAGATTGACTGCGATTGGACGGTGGGTACAAGGGATGCTTATTTTGCTTTTCTGGAAGAATTGCAAAAGAGTGAGGTTTTAAACCAGTTAGGAAAAAATTCTATTGAGTTTTCGGCGACCATCCGGCTCCATCAGGTAAAATTCCCGGAGAAAACAGGTGTTCCGCCAGTAGATAGTGGGACTATTATGTTCTATAATGTTGGAGATTTAGGATCGATGGACGAAACCAATTCTATTTTAAACATAGAAAAGACATCTGCCTATCTGTCCCGACTTCAGGAATATCCTTTACAATATAACGTAGCCTTGCCCATTTTTGAATGGGGAGTATTGTACAGGGATGGGCAATTGGTTGGAATCCTTTCGGATCTTAACGAGGAACAGCTTTCCGAAAACTTTAGTGCTTCAAAAGAGAAAAATTGGTATATCGCAACAGCAGATACGTATATAGCGGGAAATTTTATTTATAAAGAGGACAAGCTTCGGATGGAGACCGTTTCATTTTCAGACTTTAAAAACCTTCAGAAGATAATTTCAAAGGCTGCGGGTCGGGATTATTCTGTAATTTTATATCACATAAATTCTGCCACCATTCAAAATCTAAATATAAATGAACTTCTGGAAACCGTACGCTAGCCTTTTCTTCTTTGTCACTTCTATCGCTTTTGCTGCAGAAAGACCCAATGTCTTCTGCGGTTATTTTCCTGAATATGACGAACTCTACTACCCGATAATTGATCAAAAGATAATAAGCGATCCTTCGCTGTACCCCTTTCTGAATTGTCCGATGAGCACCTTCTGCGAATATCCGGGAACCCAGACTGCTGCTCAAGAGAATCTGGAAGATTGGCGCAAATTCTTTGGAAGAGATTTGAGTGAACAGGTTCTATACCAATTGATTTATGATGAAACTACTGATTGGTACCAAAAACTTGAAACGGATAATTCCAATGTAGTCAACGGGATAATGGCAAGGAAGATCGATAAAAGGCTCCAGAAACCCTTTGCGAAATATATGATGTTAGCAAAACAGTGCGAGGGAATAAGCAGTAATAAAAGTGGTGGTAGCGGATGGTATCAGGGAGAAGAAAATGACGGTTATGATCGAAAACCGGAATTGCTGGAACTCGCATTGAAAAATTACAAAGAGGAAACCAACGATTTTTTGAAGAATAGATATGGATATCAGATAGTGCGATTGGCACATTATCTACAGGAGAATAAAGCGGCACTTGCTTATTTTGATAATTTTCTGAAGTTGGATCCCACAACGTCATATATTTATTACCTCGCTTTGGAACAACGTTCAGGTGCGGCCTATAACCTTGGTTATTTTCAGGAGGCCACCCAGGGATATTTAAAGGTTTATACGCAAGTTCCCTCACGGAGAAAGGTTTGTGCTTTGAGCCTAAAACATATGGATTGGTCCAATCCCCAGTTGAATGACCAATTTTTTGTGGATAATGGATATGCAGATCTGGAATCTTTTTTTAAAGCATATTACTTCAATGGAAGTATCCCTCGCGAAATGCAAAAGTTACAGACCAATAATCCCAACTCTCCTTATTTAGAAGTCTTGGCCATTCGAGAGATTGATAAGCTACAGAATCGTTTATTCGACAATCACTATTACGGTTGGAATATAAATTCCGAGAGTGAGGAAAGCTTGGACTCTGAGGCCTTGAAAGCACTTCAAAAAATCGCCAAATCGCAGATTGGAAATGAGGATGTTTCGAGAAAGGATTTTTGGAAAATCATCCTCTCGGCTACTTATTTAAAGAACAATGATTTCGATGATGCCCTTTTATATGCTTCCGAAGTAGATAAGGATGGTCCCATGTACGTTCAGGCAAAACGACTTTCATTTGCGGTAAATGTTCTGAAATTATCAGAAGTGAATAGGGCCGAAATTGAAAAGCTCTTCACTCAATTAAAATCGGATAAGCAGCTTTATGAATCTCCTCCTTTGACTGCTTTTTTCTTCAATTCTGTTTCAGATTTGTATAAAAAGAACGGAAATGTGATTACTGCTCTTTTGGGGAGCGTGTATTATGGAGAGGGACATACCTTTGATTCGTGGGAAAAAGCGACTTCTACTATCGGTCATAATTCGAGTTTGAATTACAAAAACGATTTTGTCGATGGGGTTATCATTCAAAAAATGCAGAATTTTATCGACCTATCCAAAAAAACGGATTATGAAAGACTTATACTTTCAAAGCTGAAAAGTACTCCCGAGGACTATGTTAATGAGCTGAGAGGCACTTGGTATTTTCAACAAAATAAACTGAAAGAGGCTATTTCTTCTTTTGAAAAGATCAAGGACCAAAGTGCTTTCTATGGAGAATATATTCGTCCTGAAATGTTTTCGGGTGCCATCCATGAGTATTTCGATACACCGTTTCTTCAACAGTCCGATAAGATACATTTGAAATATAAAAGTCTTTTTTCTGATGATATTCAAAAGAAGGAGCGAGAGGAAACCTATCCAGACAATAAGTTAAAACTGGCCCGAACCCTTCAGAAACTTGAAGGATTGGCAAAAAGCGATCCTGTTAATGCTGCTGATTACTATTATATGTTAGGGAATGCCTGGTACAATATGAGCGAAAGAGGATGGTTTTTAAATTCGCTTCACTATATGGGGAACAATGAGCGCAACCGTATTGTGGAATATGACTATGGACCGGAGGGTCAACAAATAGCTGGCGATTCTGAATTTGCCAAAACTGCCACTAAATATTTCCAATTGGCCCGCACCGCCCAGGGAGATAGAGAGACAAAGGCCAAGGCTATTTTTATGCTCGCTAAAACGAATTATTGCTTTACGGAAGAAGAAGCCTCAGATTATAAATATAAGGTTGAAGTCTGTGGGGATCATAGAGATTATTTCCAAATTCTAAAGGATGGTTACTCAGACACAGCCTTTGAAGCACTGACTATTCGCGAATGCAGTTGGTATAGGAGTTTTTTGGATAGATAAGTTTACGGTTTGGCAAACCAGAAATTATTCTTTTTTCAAATCGGGATAAAAGGGGAGATAGAACTGGTCTGGAGTACGTCCTTTTTCCATTATAACGATCCCATTGCATATTTTATCATCTCCAATCTCAAATCCTATACCTTCCTCGGCAGAATAGAGAGTATAATCTTTTCCTTCAAAAGTGAAAGTTCCTATTTCTTTAAGATCGAACTGTCTTTCAATTTCAGATAAAGAACTATTTACCCCCAGATTATCTTCGGTTTTATAATTGGGTGATAACGATCGAATTGCTTTTATCCTAGAGAAATTTTCTACCCCCATTTTTGTGGTAGTGTAAATGGTTAAAAGATTATCCGAATCTTCGTTCCAAGTAGAAAGTGCCTTTCCCATGGCGGCATCAGCTGAATCAGGCGTGCCAAGACTGTCCAGTACAGGGGTTGCATTTTCGTTGAGGATTATTGGTCCTAACCTTTTCCCCGGAACCATTTGTCTGTTATAGTCTATCTTACTCTCTTTTTGTCGGGTTGCTTTCTCTGTTGGTGGTTCATCTACTGGAACTGTGGTATCCACCTGTTTATGGTTTTCTTTACAACTAAAAAATAGAGTTATCAAGGTGCAGATGATCAGGTATTTCATGTTAAAGGAGTGCTTAACTATATTTAAAAATACGAATAAAAAAAGTCCACAATAGTGAACTTTTGATTTGTTTAGAGTTTTTGAAGGTCTTGATTAAAAATACAAATATAATCCCGCGTTTAAATAATACGTGTCGATGGTAAATGGTATTACTTCTTCCTCTTGATTTAAGAAGCTTAGATCATTTGTGTATTTTGGGATATAACTCACAATTATTCCAAGAGATTTCTTTTCATCCAGAGAGAACAGCACTCCGGCCTTTGGGTTGACAAAACCGCTTCCTACTGTTTCTTTTATCTTATACGAGTCAAAATTTCCATTGTAATGATCTCGGGTTAACCCCACGCCAATCCCCAATAAAGGCTGAAAGGAACCCTTTTTATTAAAGTGAAACTCTGCTCCTAAACTTCCTTGATACGAATTCTTTTTGAAGTTAGTGACGAAAGGGGAATTGTCAAATTCCTTCTCGCCAGAAAAGGCAGCTTCCACCTCCAGGGTGAAATATAGATTTCCTTGTACAGAACCTAAGAACCCCGGTGTAGCCGCAATTCCAAATCCAACTTCACTTTGGGTCTGACTCTCATAATCGCCTTGATTGAAGAATCGAGTGCGATTAACAGACATGCCCAGTTTTGCAAAAAGCTTTAATTTATCCCCTTGAAAATTTGCAGCTTCTCTTATTTCTTTCTCCGTGGGTTGAAAGGGGGTGTAAGAGCAATTATTATACTTTTTTACTGTAGAAATCAAGTTGTCCTCAGTGATTTTTTTCATTTGAAAAACAGATTGCCGCAAACTTTCGCAATCTTTGAATAAAACGGAAAGAGTACCTTGAATATGCTCTTCCCTATTTGGCCTAATATCCACTTCTTTGGCAGCGTCATCTATTTTTATTTGATACAGCCCATCTTTAATCTTGGTTAATGTTGCCTTGCCCGTGACCAAATCCTGGGCTTGAATGCTCATGCTTGTCAAAAAGATGAGCCACAACAACTTAAATCTTCTCATTGTCATCTCTTTTTTTATTTCTTATCCAGAAAGGAGCTGAAGAATTCAGAAAATCACGGGATTGTTTATTTCTTGCTGCTGCCGGGAGGGTAAGCAGCCAAGATTTTGGAAACAATCTCCTTGATACGTTCCTCTTTCTTCTCCATGTTTTGGGTTACCAAATCGGCAGTTCCCATTCCCTGCCATACAAGGTTGTTGGTTTTTGCGTCAATGAGATCGATAAACAGGGTGCCTTCAGGCGTATGTGATACGCTACTCGCGGCATACCCCCCATACCAATACGGATTCCAGTACCAACCATACCCGAAGTTGTTATTGTACACATCCACGCGTTCTCTTTCCTTTGTGAAGATGCTAACGAGTAAGTCCGGGTTTTCAGATTTGACCATACCCTTTGCATTTAAATTTTCCTCTATGGCGCGAAGGATTCGTTTTTTGTCCAGGTCGCTGATCTGTGCTTTATCAATTCCGGGTTTGTAGAATGCAAATGAATGATAGGTGTTGAAATTTACTTCTTTGTCGTAATCCGTGGCCACACGAACCGTAGAGCAGGAGGAAATGACAAAAAGCAACAATACCGGTAAGAATTTTAATGTTTTCATAATGCAATTTTTTAAGTAGATCCAAATGATTAAATCATTCTCGCTTTTTCTACTAAAGTTAAATAAAAATTATTTGAAAAGCTTATCATCCACAAAATTTGGCACTGTCACTTTTAATTGTGGATTGTTTTCCATCGCTCTTTTGATCGCAAAAACAGCGCCGTCATTTCGTGCCCAACTTCGGCGTGCTATTCCGTTGTTGACATCCCAGAAAAGCATGCTTTCCAATCGTCGTTGTGCTTCCTTAGTACCATCAAGAACCATTCCGAAGCCGCCGTTTATTACTTCTCCCCAACCTACGCCACCTCCATTGTGAATACTCACCCAAGTGGCCCCACGAAAGCTGTCGCCAATTACATTTTGAATGGCCATGTCGGCTGTAAACCTGCTGCCGTCATAAATATTGGAAGTTTCCCGATAAGGAGAATCCGTACCCGATACATCGTGATGGTCTCGGCCCAAAACCACGAGTCCAATTTTTCCTTGGGAAATGGCCTTGTTAAAAGCAGAGGCGATCTTGATTCGTCCCTCTGCATCAGCATACAATATTCTAGCTTGCGAGCCCACGACCAATTTGTTTTCCTGTGCCCCTTTGATCCATGTGATGTTGTCCTTCATTTGTTGCTGGATCTCCGTTGGGGAGTTTTTCATTAAATCTTCAAGTACCTGTGTGGCCAACTTATCAGTTATTTGCAGGTCCTCAGGTTTTCCCGAAGTACATACCCAGCGGAAAGGTCCAAACCCGAAATCGAAACACATAGGACCCATAATATCCTGCACATAGGAAGGATATCTAAATTCCTTGTTTTTTTCATCAGAAAGAACATCTGCACCGGCGCGGGAGGCTTCCAAAAGGAATGCATTGCCGTAATCGAAAAAGTAGGTGCCTTTAGCGGTGTGTTTGTTGATCGCTTTTACCTGACGTCGAAGACTTTCCTGAACTTTCTCCTTAAAAAGCTTGGGATTGCTACCCATCATTTTATTGGATTCTTCGTAAGTCATCCCTACGGGATAATATCCACCAGCCCAAGGATTGTGCAACGACGTCTGATCGCTTCCAAGGTCCACGTGGATATCTTCATCAGCAAATTTTTCCCATACGTCCACAATATTGCCATCATAGGCTATGGAAACCGTTTCCTTATTCGAGACTGCTTTTCTCACGCGTTTACATAATACATCCAAATTGGAGATCACTTCATCTACCCACCCTTGGGAACGTCTGGTATCTGTGGCTTTTTTATTAACTTCGGCACAAACGGTAACACATCCAGCAATATTCCCTGCTTTGGGCTGGGCGCCGCTCATTCCCCCAAGACCGGCCGTTAAAAACAATCCACCTTGAGGTTCTTTTTTTATTTTTCTGAATCCGTTCAATACCGTAATTGTCGTACCGTGAACAATTCCCTGTGGGCCAATGTACATATAACTTCCGGCAGTCATCTGTCCGTATTGGGTAACTCCAAGAGCGTTGAATTTTTCCCAATCGTCCTGACTGGAATAATTGGGAATCATCATTCCATTGGTAACAACCACTCTTGGGGCTTCCTTATGCGAGGGAAACAAACCCAGTGGATGCCCAGAATACATGGCTAAAGTTTGCTCCTCGGTCATTTCCGAAAGGTATTTCATCGTCAACAGATACTGGGCCCAATTCTGGAATACCGCACCATTTCCACCGTATGTAATCAATTCGTGTGGGTGTTGTGCCACCGCATAATCCAAATTATTTTGGATCATCAACATGATCGCTTTTGCCTGTTCACAATTTCCTGGATATTCCTCGATGGGCCGGGCATACATTTTATAATCCGGGCGAAAACGGTACATATAAATACGGCCAAACTTCTCTAATTCTTTCTTGAATTCCGGAAGTAGGGTGCTGTGATGTTTTGGATCAAAATACCGAAGTGCATTTCGCAGGGCAAGTTCTTTTTTTTCCTTTGTTAGAATTTCCTTCCTTTTGGGAGCGTGGTTGACGGTTTTGTCATATTCTTTTTTTTCGGGAAGAATGGATGGAATACCGTGTTGTATTTGTTCTTTGAAATTCATTGTATATTTTTTTGTCGCAAAGCCACTAAGTCGCCAAGCTTTATCGCAATCTCAATTTAATATTTTATTTTCCCTCTAACCCCTAACGTACAAACCTCTAACCTCTAATCTCTAATCTTTTTTCTTGTCAAACCCATACGGACAATGCCTACACCCACTTTTGCAACAATACCCTCGCTTTAAATGGTATTGTTCTGTAAAGCACTTATATCCTTCGGGGGTGAGATAATAATCTCCTTCTTCAATTTCTATTTTTTTCTTGGGAAACAGCATTTTACAAAAATACGGATTTCAATAGTGAAAGTGTAAGAATTATTTCAAATAGGATAATCGACGGATTGCTCCTGTTTTAAGGTCAAGTCCCTGAAAATAACCGTAATTTTGTCAAAAATCAAACAAAATGGCAGAACATAAAGCGGGATATGTAAACATAATAGGAAATCCAAATGTGGGCAAAAGTACTCTGATGAATGCTTTTGTGGGTGAGCGGCTTTCTATTATCACCTCCAAGGCCCAGACCACCCGACATAGAATCCTTGGAATAGTGAATGGTGAGGATTTCCAAGTGTTATTAAGCGATACTCCCGGCATCATCAAACCTGCCTATCAGCTGCAGGAAAGTATGATGGAATTTGTAAGGTCTGCCTTTGAGGATGCCGACATACTTTTGTATTTGGTCGAGTTGGGCGAAAGGGAACTGAAGGATGAGACCTTTTTTAAAAAGATCACCCAGGCAAAAATTCCGGTTCTGCTTCTTATAAATAAAATTGATCAGGGCAATGAGGAATTGCTTTCCGAAGCAGTTGCGCTTTGGCAGGAGAAAGTGCCAAATGCTGAAATTTTTGCTATTTCGGCCCTAAAGAACTTTGGAGTGCCCGAAGTTTTCAATAGGATAATTGAACTCCTGCCCGTGTCACCGCCATTTTATCCAAAGGATCAGTTGACGGACAAGCCCGAACGTTTCTTTGTAAACGAGACGATCCGAGAAAAAATCCTGATACATTATAAGAAAGAGATTCCCTATTCCGTAGAAATCGATACGGAGGAATTCTTTGAAGATGAAAATATTATCCGAATTCGCAGCATTATTATGGTAGAACGGGAATCGCAAAAAGGAATTATTATCGGGCATAAGGGAACAGCCCTGAAAAGGGTGGGAGTGGAAGCGAGGAAGGATTTGGAAAAATTCTTCGGAAAGCAGATCCATCTTGAACTGTACGTAAAAGTCAATAAAGATTGGCGAAGCAATGAAAGGCAATTGCGCCGATTTGGCTATAACAACCCCTAATGGTTTATTTAATTCTTTTTGTTGTTCTTGTGGGCTTCGCTAGTTATGCCTTCAAACGAAACAAAAAACGACCCGTCCAAACGTTCCCAAAAAGCTGGGAGCCTCTGTTGAATGCCCATGTTTTATTCTATCGGAATCTTTCCGGCAGTGAAAGGAAAAGATTTCGAAATAGAATGATGCGCTTTTTGAGTGAAGTGTATATCGAAGGGGTAAAAACCGATGTGGAAGATTTGGATAAGGTCCTGATTGCTGCCAGTGCGGTCATTCCCGTTTTTGGATTTAAGGATTGGCATTATAACAACTTAAGTGGCATTATTATTTATCCAGATAATTTTAATGCCGCGCTAGAATTTGAACACCATGGAGAAAAGCGGACGATATCCGGCCTTGTAGGTTCTGGCAGATTTGAAAACCAAATGATACTTTCCAGAAAAGCACTTCGGCGCGGTTTTGCAAATGAAACAGATAAAAAGAATACCTCCGTTCACGAATTTGTTCATTTAATAGATAAAATGGATGGAGAAGCCGATGGCGTTCCCGAACGGCTTCTCCAAAGACAGTACATTACCCCTTGGTTAAAGCTGATGCACGATGAAATGGAGGCCATCAACAATAATGAATCCGATATTCGAAGCTATGGGGGAACCAGTGAAGTGGAATTTTTGGCAGTAGCTTCGGAATACTTTTTTGAACGTCCGGATCTTTTCAAAAAAAAGCATCCTGAACTTTTTGAAATGCTGGAGAAATGTTTTCAGCAAAATCCTATTTCTTAAGAAATCCCAAAAAAATAAATTCCGAATCCCCAAAAATCGTATTAAGAACCCTCTGTCTTTTCGAAACCTTTCCCTCTCTAAGGGAGGGCTGGGACTTTAGCCAATCGTTTTCAGCATAAATCCATAGAGCTGTTGCATTCCCGGTTTCCCCTTTTTCTTGCCGATGGTGCCCGCGATATAAAGCAATATCCACGCTACAACCAGACCTATTGCGATTCCTATTTGGAGACCCGTGGAATTTCCCAAACTGGAATTTGAATACAACCAGATCATATCGGCGATGAACAATGTACCCACCACCACATGAAAAAAGATAAACATGGTCCATACAGTAGGATTTGGTCCAAAAAATCCATGGAGGGAACTTGTATTCCCGGAAATCTCTTCGATTTCCAAATGTAATTGTGGCGACCAAAAAAGCTGCTCCCCTTTTGGGAGCCTTATAAAAACATGGTTGTCTACACAGGATATTCCAAATTCCATTGCATTTCTTTTTGCATCCAAAAATTTTTCCAACAATTTTGAAGAGGGCACCTCCAGCTCCAATTGGAAGCGAGGGCGAAGGACTATTTCATTGGATAATTGCACGGTTTCTACTTTTTAAAGCTGTGAAAATACTATTATTATGACAACTAAAAGCTATTTTTGCAGCGTCCTATCTTAATTGGATAGGTTCTAAATTCAAGAGTATGAGTATTGTTGCAATTGTGGGGAGACCCAATGTAGGGAAATCTACGTTTTTCAATAGAATGATCCAACGCCGGGAAGCCATTGTGGATGCCATAAGCGGTGTTACGCGCGATCGCCACTATGGGAAGAGCGATTGGAACGGAAAGGAGTTTTCCTTAATCGACACAGGCGGCTATGTAAGAGGTAGCGATGATGTTTTTGAGGCAGAAATTGACAAGCAGGTTGAGCTGGCCATTGAAGAAGCAGATGCCATTATCTTTATGGTTGATGTGGAAAGTGGGGTAACAGGAATGGATCAGGATGTTGCCAAACTTCTACGCAGATCGAAAAAGCCAATTTTCCTGGCCATTAATAAAGTGGATGCCACCAACCGCATTCACGATGCCGCCGAGTTTTACGCTCTGGGGTTTGAAAACCAATATAATATTTCCAGCATTAACGGAAGTGGCACGGGTGATTTATTGGACGACTTGGTAAAAGCTCTTCCAGATAAAGAACCTGAGGATAACGCTGGGCTTCCTCGGTTTGCAGTGGTGGGTCGCCCGAATGCGGGCAAGTCGTCATTTATTAATGCATTAATTGGCGAAGACCGATATATAGTGACCGATATTGCAGGAACTACACGAGATAGTATAGATACAAAATACAATCGCTTTGGATTTGAGTTCAATCTTGTGGATACCGCCGGTATTAGGAAGAAAAGTCGTGTAAAAGAGGATCTGGAGTTTTATTCCGTAATGCGCAGTGTGCGGGCCATTGAGCATTGTGATGTGGTAATCCTAATTTTTGATGCCACTCGTGGATTTGATGGACAGGTAGAAAATATCTTTTGGTTGGCCCAACGCAACAACAAAGGGATTGTAATACTTGCCAATAAATGGGATTTGGTCGAGGATAAGGAAACCAGTACCGTAAAAGATTATGAAAAGTATATACGGCAACAGTGCGAGCCCTTTGTGGATGTGCCGATCGTGTTTATTTCAGCCCTTACCAAACAGCGTCTGTATAAGGCCATAGAAACTGCCGTAGAAGTTTATAAAAACCGGAGTAAAAAAATAAAGACAAGTGAGTTGAACGATGTGATGTTGCCCATCATTGAAGCTTACCCCCCTCCAGCTTTTAAGGGGAAGTATGTAAAGATTAAGTACTGTACACAATTGCCCACTCCGTATCCGAGTTTTGCATTTTTCTGCAATCTTCCCCAGTATGTCAAAGAACCCTACAAGCGATATATAGAGAATAAGTTGCGAGAAAATTTTGATTTTTCCGGGGTGCCGGTTACCGTTTACTTTAGAAAAAAGTAATTTAAATTTGAAGATTTATTGGGATTATTTGGGCGTTACCCATTGCTCCTGCCTCGCAATTGGGTCAGGCTATCCGCTACAAGTCCTCGCAACCCAATTGTCATTGTGTTGCTGTGGGCTTTCCGCTGCTATCCCTAACGCAAAAAATTTCTAACTACAAAAACTCCCAGTAAAAGAGTGGTTTTTAAATTAGGCAACTTGGATCATACGGTCTCTTAGCTTTGTAAAGAATTTAAGCGAAAATTGAAAAATCGGACTCAGGATAAAGGTAAAAATAAAGGTTACCCAAGAAACAGGACCGCCCAACAAAAGACCAATAATTAAAACAAGGCTTTCCACTACAATTCGTGCCTTACTTACCGACCAGCGCATTCTTTCCGAAATAGAAAGCATAAAACCATCACGGGGTCCAGCCCCAATTCCGCCAGAAACATATAAACCGCCTCCTATTCCAATAATTACGATACCGGAAAGCATTATTAAAAAATCAGGCCAATCGTGGGTCGCATTCGGCAAAAGGTCGGTCCATAGGAAAAAGTCCATTATCGGGCCGATCAAAAGCGCATTCAAAAAGGTACCAATATTCACATATTTCCGACTTACTACCAAAGAAATCCCAATCAAAACAAGACCTACTGCCACACTCCAAGTGCCAATACTCAAACCAAAAATTTCGTATAGGGCAACATTTAAAACATCCCATGGGTGAAGTCCCAAATACTTTACCTTAACGGTTATTGCCGCACCCAATCCAAAACACACGAGCCCTGCAAAATAAAAACCGTATTTTATAAAGTGGCCGTGCCGTTTTTTCTGTAGTGAGGTCTCCAATTTCTCCGCTTTTCTTTTCCTGAGGGGCAAACTTCGGAAAAGGCGAGGAGACTTTTATAAAACTCTTGAATATTTATTCTCCTTTTTTGTATATATTTATTCACTGCACCACTAACCAGTCCCATGAAATATTTTTTGCTTGTTGTTTTTCTCAGCCTTTCTCTCTGTTCCTATTCCCAAGATTTTAAAGTCAGTGGCAGCTTGGTGGATAAAGAAACCAACGAACCTCTGGAAGCGGCCACGGTTTTTATGGAAACGGTGAAGGACAGCACGCTGGTTACCTATACCATTTCAGACAGAAAGGGAAATTTTGTGCTGGAGGGAAATACTTCCGTGAAGCAGGTTCGGGTGAACATCAGTTTTGTGGGATACGAATCTTTTCAGAAAGAAATTAATCTGAACAATCCCATTCAGAATCTCGGAAATATTCCCTTGGTTGTTTCCGTAGCCGGCCTTGATGAGGTGGTAGTGAAATCACGGGCTCCGGTGGTTATCAAAAAAGATACTTTGGAATTCAATGTGGCTTCCTTCAAAACAAAAAAAGATGCCACAATTGAAGATCTGCTCAAGGAACTTCCTGGAGTGGAAGTAGATCCGGATGGCAAAATACGCGTGAACGGAAAGGAAGTGAGCAAGGTAATGGTAAACGGCAAGCCTTTCTTCGGAAATGATCCCACCATTGCCACGCGAAACCTGACCAAGGAAATAATAGATAAAGTGCAGGTAATGGATACCAAGTCTAAAGATGAGGCCTTCACCGGCGAGGAAGGTGATAAAGAAAGCAAAACCATCAACCTTACCATCGCAGAAGACAAGAATAAAGGAATTTTTGGAAGAGTGGCAGCGGGTGGGGGCACAGACAAACGTTTTGAATATGCAGGACTGCTCAACTATTTCAACAATGACAGACGGTTGAGCGTTTTGGCCGGTGGGAACAATATTAACTCTCCCGGATTCAGTTTTGGGGAAATCCAGAAAATGTTTGGTAGTGCGCGCTCGTTGACTACCTATAGCACAGGAGGATTTATTATTGATGGCCGCAGTTTTGGAATAGGGCAGGGAATTGTGAACAGCCGTGTGGCCGGTGCCAATTACGCCGATGTAATTAAAAAGAACACCGATGTTACTGCTGATTACTTCTATAGCGGCAGCAATGCCTACAACAACACGAAAGTACAACAGGAGAACATTCTTCCCGATAGACGCTATTTCACCGATAGTGAAAGTAGCTCCGATACCGACACCGACAGCCATACGATAAATCTTGGCTTTGATATTAAGATAGATTCCACCCTTCTTATAAATATCAAGCCCTCGCTTTCCTATTACAGTATGAAAAGCAACAGGAATTCTGAATCTACATCTATGGACGAGAACAGAAGCTTGACCAATTCCGCCAGTCTCGTTGATTCAGATGACAATAGTAACAGGTCTTTTAAAAACGAACTGTCCGCCACTAAAAAATTTGGAAACAACGGCAGGTTTGCACGGATCCGTTTTAACAATGAATGGAACAATACGGAGGGAAACAATTATCTTTTTAGTGACACAAAGGTGTTTGGAGGAAATCCTTCCGAAGAAATAAGAGACCAATTTACCGATCTGGACAAAAAATACACCTATTACTACACTCGTTTAACGTATCGACAACCGTTAGTGCCTAAAAAACTGTTCTTGGACTTAGAGTACTCCTACGGCCACAAGGAAACATTGAATGCCAAATCTGTTTTTGATTTTGACGAAAATTCACAGGCGTATTCGCTGTTCAATGATGTTTTAAGTACTGATTATACATTTAAGGATGTTAGGAACACTCCTGTGGCATCTTTGGTCTTAAAAATGGAAAAAGCCTCCATTAATGCAGGGGCAGGGTATGTTTTTAGAACGTTGGAAGGTTCAGATTCTCTACGGCCCGAGTTAAAAGTGGACAATAACTTTGAAGATTTGGAAATGTATGTACGAAGCAATATTAATTTTACTTCCACGGCCCAAATGTATGTGGGATATACACGAAAAACCGATGCCCCCGCTATAGAACAAATGCTTCCCAATACCAATGTGTCTGATCCACTCAACATTATTACCGGAAATCCTGACCTACAGCCAATTAAAACGCACTCTCTTTATTTAAATTTCAACGATTACGACTTTCAAAAAGGATTAGGGTATTACGCCTACATCAATACAAGATTTCAAGACAATGCCGTGGTCCCACAGACCCTGATTGATGAAAACAACATCCGATATACTACCTACACAAATGTTAAAGGACAATATAATCTATACGGGAGCCTTTCCGCCAACCTAAAATTCAAGTTGGACAGTTTGTGGAGCATAAAGCCCGATGTGGGGTTTTATGGTAATTATAGGCAAGATGTAAATTTTAATAATGGTGTTGAATACAAAAGCCATAACCTCTCTCTTACTCCTAACGCGGCATTGGTACTTACCTGGAGGAATATTTTGGATATACGTGTAAATTATGGATTGGAAATAGGCAAACTGGAGTTTGAGAAGAATGTGTTTGATGATCAAAATTATTTAGCGCATAGTTTGAAACTCGGCACTGGGCTATTTGTTCCGAAAAATTTTGAATGGCGAAACGACATTACCTTTACCAACAATCCGGATATCGCCGACGGATTTCAAAAAAGTGCTTGGTTCTGGAACAGTACCTTGGCCTATTCGTTTCTTAAGGAAAATGGAACGCTTTCCTTAAAGGTATATGATCTATTGAACCAAAACACCAATGCCAGTCGGATTACTTCACAGAATTTTATTCAGGACAAGCAGAGTACGGTTTTGTGCCGTTACTTCATGCTCAGCTTTAGCTATAAATTCAACACCTTGGGCAAGAAGGGCGAAACGGGTGGCGGAGGAATGTTTTTTGATTGATCCCGAAAATGGAATGGCTCTTTGGGCACCTTGGGAGATTTTGAAGATGAAGACCAAAAACGGCATTAGTTTTTATGAGTGAAGATTAGTACATGTTGTGCCTGTTACAGGTAGGTGTTGTATGGGAATCAAATTCAGAATTGGAAAACTAAGTGAAAAACGGGATTGAATAAGATGGGATAGATATTGAAAATCTCTTATTCTAACGTTCGTATTCAATCAATTCTACCTTCATTTTAACTTTTCAGAAACTATTTTCAACAGAAAGTCGTGTATCTTTAGAATTAGGTTCTTAAGATCTTTACTATGCCTTATCTTAAAAGTACAGGATATGAAACCGATTTTATTTTCCAGAACGGCCATATCTCCACCATTTATTCAGGTATTATCCGAAGATTGAATGCTCCGGACTATGAACGGGAGCGGTTGGAAATGCCTGACGGCGACTTCATTCTGTTGGACAAGAAAGTGCAGTCTACTCAAAAGGCCATCTTGATTTGCCACGGATTGGAAGGCAATTCCCGAAAGAACTACAACAATGCGGCAGCTAATTTTTTTATAGAAAAGGGATATTCGGTATATGCTTGGAACAACCGGAGCTGTGGTGGCGAAATGAACCTATTGCCTCAGTTGTACCACCACGCTTCCATAGACGATCTGGGATTTGTGATTGATTATTTGGTGGGGAAAAGGTATCAGGAGATTTTTTTAATGGGTTTTTCCCTGGGCGGAGATCAAATTCTCAATTATTTGGGAAAAAGAAATGCCCCAGCATCAGTAAAGGCTGCCGTGGCCATATCGGCGCCCTTTCAGTTGCGATCCAGTTCGGAAAAATTGCAGGAGGGCTTGAGCAAGATCTATTTGTCTAGGTTTATCAGAAAGGTACGGGCCAAGATCGCCGCCAAAGTGCTCCAGTTTCCCGATGCCGTGCCTGCCGATGCGGCCAAGTACATAAAAAACTTCGACGACGTGGTTACCCGATTTATCATTCCGGTGCACGGTGGTTACACCCGTCTGGAGGATTATTATCTAAAGGCTTCCCCAGGGAATTCTGCAGAGGGTATAAAATTGCCGGTATTAGTGATCAATGCCTGGGACGATCCCATTTTGGGAAAGGACGACCATCCCATAAAAATGGCTGAGGTGCATGACTATCTTCATTTGGAAACCCCCGAACATGGTGGGCACTGTGCCTTTCCGTTAAAAATTTCCCGACATCCCTACTCCGTAGTTCGTGCTTTCGAGTTTTTCCAGGAGATGGTGGGGGGGTGAAAGTGAAATCGAAATCGATTGAAGATGAAGATGAATTTGAAGGTGGTGAAGAGGATGAATTTATTGAGTTTATCATTCCCCTTTAGGGGGTCAGGGGGTGAGACGAAATTGAAGATGATTAACCCTAAAGATTATTCCTCAGCCTATCTCCGCTTCAACTGCCATCTTCTGGCATTTTGCTGACTGTCAATGGGAGAGTTAAATTGGTGGGCTTCATTGACCTGACGAATGTTCTCGATAGTATAAAAGGCATTGGGGTGGTGTTCATTGATCCCTTCAATCAATCTTTCCAGGTTTTCTCGTTTTACCACGAAGAAAACAATGTTTACTGTACCTTTGCGGCCCATCGCATCCACCAGCGAATAGCTGAATTTATTTTCGTGCAGAAACTCCAACATGCCTTCATTGATTTCTTTTGTTATAAGTCGTAACACTGCCATTCCCACGGCAAGGCGTTCTTCCACGTACATTCCGATAAAGGTTCCGGTTGCGAATCCTCCGGCATAGGCCAGATAGGCAAATATATTGTCTACCTGCGAAATAATTTGTCCTATGGCGAGCAACCAGATAAAGGCCTCAAAAAACCCCAAAATAGGTGCGATATTCCTTTTTCCATTCATCACAAATATGATTCGAATGGTAGAAAGTGTCACGTCGCAAACCCGAGCGAAAAAAATCAGCAACGGTAAGATTACGTAGCTAAAGAGGGTTGAGCCAAATCCGAGATTGGTGAAAAATTCTTGCATGAATTAAGCTTTTAAAATGTTCAATTTGAAATATTCAATATATTTAATATCAGCTACTTAATGAAATAACAGCTCAAATTTTATTGAGATTGCAAAGGTAATAGCAATGAGGAATGATTAAGCCCAAATTATGGAGATTGACAAAATTTTAAGAAGAAATAGTTTTTGGAGGATGAAGAGGGTAGGGGAGAGTTTATAAGTTATGAGTTATGAGTTCAGTTCAGAGTTCTCGGGCTAAAACAAAAAAATATATAATTATTAATTCCAAATCAAAGGTTCCTGAGTGTTTTGAAAGTTTAAACTTAATTGAATAGACTCAAATTTTTCGAAGGAGCTACGATTGAAAACTTTTGTTTTATTTACCTGACCACTGACCACTGACCACTGACCACTGGCCACTGGCCACTTAACACTGAATACTAAAAATCACCATCCACCCGAAGCGCCGCCACCGCCAAAGCCGCCTCCACCGAAGCCACCGCCGAAGCCACCGCCTCCGCCGCCAAATCCTCCGCCACCTCCACCGAATCCACCGGTACGCCCGAGGCTTGAGAGTATTAATATATCCAACAACCCACCTCCATGGCCGCCTCTTCCGCCTTTACCGCCTTTTCTAAATAGGGAGAGAAGGATAATAATAAAAATGAAGATAATAAAGAAGGGAATATGTCCGCCATCTTTTTTTCCAAAATCGCGATCTTCCTTGAATTCTCCTTTTAAAGCGGCAAATATGGCATCGCTCCCTTTGTCCAGGCCGGCGTAAAAATTATCGGCTTTAAATTCGGGAATCATAATCTTATTGATAATTTGATGCGCCATTAAGTCGGTAATACGGTATTCTATACCATACCCTGTATTGATATCTACCTTCCTATCATCTTTGGCAAGTGTTATGACAATGCCGTTGTCCTCTCCTTTTTGTCCAATTCCCCACTTTTGACCCCATTCAGCTCCCAGCATGGAAATATCTTCTCCATTTGTAGAGCCAATAATGATACAGACAATTTGAGTGGAGGTTGAGTCGGCATAACGGATCAATTTATTTTCCAGAGCCGATTTTTCAGTAGGAGAGAGTAGATTGATATAATCATAAACTGAAGTCTCTACTTTTGGTTTTTCAGGAATATTATATTGCGCAGCTAGGGTGTCTGAGAACAAACAACCAACGACCAATAAAAGAAAAGTAAAATATTTCTGAAGGCTATAAATCATTAATTGCTTTTCTGCCCATGGTGATACATTGACGTTGAGGAATTACCCAACGGAAATATCGTCTGGCAACTCGTTTTTGTCATCTCTTTTATAAGGGAAGTATTTTTTCAGTTGTTCCCCGGCTTTTAGGATTCCATTGACCAGCCCCAATTTTGTTTCCCCTTTCTTAAAGTGATCTATAATGGTGTCTTTAGTACTTTCCCAGAAATCTTGGCCTACGATATCGTTAATACCTTTATCGCCCATTATCACTAAAGTCCGGTCTTCAACAGCTACATAGATAAGCACCCCGTTGCTCTCTTTGGTATTTTGCATGTTTAACATTCCGAACACTTCCTCGGCCCTGTCCAGAGCATCCTTTTGCTCGTCTTTTGAGGTGCCGGCAGGGTTAACGTGGGCCTCCAAATGGACACGTATTTCTCCAGAAGTATTTCTTTCTGCCACACGGATAGCTCCTATAATGGCTTGCTCCTCTTCGTTAGTAAGAAAATCTTCAACTTTTGACATTATTCTTTCTTTTTTCCGAAATCAAAATCTACCGTTGGTGCGGTTTCTGCACCAGGTTCAGCCTCAAAATAGGGTCTCTGCTCAAAACCGAGAATGCCGGCTGCTATGTTGGTAGGAAATTTCCGTATTTCGGGATTATATATTCTCAAAGTTTCATTATATCTGTTGCGCTCTACATTGATGCGGTTTTCCGTACGTTCCAATTCATTTATTAACTCTCTAAAGTTTTCGTTGGCCTTTAAATCGGGATAACGTTCAAAAACAGCAAGAAGACGCGATAGGGCCGATGTTACTCCAGCCTGGGCCTCTTGAAATTGGGCCATTTGTTCTGGTGTGGCCGTTGATGGGTCTATGGTAACCGCAGTGGCCTTGCTGCGAGCTTCCGTAACACGGATCAAAGTTTCTTGTTCAAACTCGGCATATCCCTTGGCGGTATTTACAATATTTGGAATGAGATCTGCCCTGCGCTGGTAGGAGCTTTCCACATTTCCCCATTGGGCCATAACGTTTTCGTCCAAATGGACCAACCGGTTATTGACCGATGCAAACCAACCGCCAATGATTAGAATTAGGCCGAGGATAATAATAATGGGTAACCATTTTTTCATAATAGGATTGTTTTTTAAAGTTCCGATTTAATTTTCAAAAGTTCTGCTTTCACGGCTTCCAATTTACGGATAATCTCAAACTGGTCTAAGGTTTTCTGTTTGTTTTCTTTTAAGTAGGTTTTGGCGCCGTCAAGGGTAAACCCCCGCACTTTCACCAAATGATAGATCAATTCTAGGTTTTTGATATCCTTGGGAGTGAATTTTCGGTTTCCCTTTGCATTTTTTTTCGGTTTTAAAATATCAAACTCCTTTTCCCAAAAACGAATCAAGGAGGTGTTTACACCAAAAGCGGTAGCTACCTCACCAATGCCGTAATACAATTTTTCAGGAAGATCTATGTGCACTTTTAGTAATTATGGATTGTTCTTTCTAATTTACTTTCACTCTTTCAATTAATTATGATGTGTTTTAGATTATAGATGGATTATAACCGCGCTAATCAAGCGATTGGTTTTCTTGTTGAGCTTTTTTGAGCATTTCTTCAAATTCGGCCGATGTAAGACTTCCGTAGTAGAAATTCATCGGGTTTATACGTTCACCGTCCTTAAATACCTCGTAATGTAGATGCGGGCCTTCACTTCTTCCAGTGCTTCCCACAAATCCTATTAAATCGCCTCGTTGTACTTTTTGACCAGCTTTTACATTGTATTTGTACAGATGGGCATACAGGCTTTCATACCCGTACCCGTGATCTATAACGATATGATTTCCATAGCCCGTTGCCTTATTATCCGCGCGGGTTACCACGCCATCGCCTGTGGCATACACAGGAGTGCCCCTGGGGGAACTAAAGTCCATTCCATAGTGGAACTTTCTCACTTTTGTAAAGGGATCAGTTCTATAGCCATACCCGGAGGCCACTCGGGTGAGATCTTCATTCCGCACGGGCTGGATGGCTGGGATTGCGGCGAGGAGTTTTTCTTTGTTTTCGGCAAGCTTGGCTATTTCATCCAACGATTTGGATTGTACCACAATTTGCTTGGTCAGGATATCCAGGTTTCGGGTTGTATTGATGATGAGTTTTGAATTGTCAAAACCTTCTAGGTCCTTGTATCGGTTAATACCACCAAATCCTGCCTTTCGCTGCTCTTCCGGAATAGGATTGGTCTCGAAATACACCCGATATAAATTGTTGTCGCGATCCTCCACTTCACTAAGAACAGCCTGCGCCTGCTCCATTTTTTTGTTGAGAAGCTCAAACTGCAATTGCATATTGGCCAATTCTCTTTGAAGAGAAAGTTCTTTTGGGGTTTGTACCGATGGCAGATTAAGGTACACCACCAGGAGCAAGAAACCACTCAGGAACATTCCCGCCACGCTAAGGGCGACAATCTTAAGCTTCCTGCCCTTCTTTCTTTCAATTTTTCTATACGAAAGCGTTTCGCTATCGTAGTAATATTTAACCTTAGACATGCGTTAAAAAATTGCTATTTTTGCACACGCTTTTTGCGCGAACAAAGGTAACGATTTACAAATATAGAAATTGTTCGCACATGGCTGCAATTGCCAACTTTAGCAAAAATTTATAACTAATGAAGTCTCAGGAAATCCGCTCACAGTTTTTAGAATTCTTTAAATCAAAACAGCATCTCATCGTGCCGTCGGCCCCCATGGTGGTCAAGGATGACCCCACTTTAATGTTCGTCAACAGCGGCATGGCCCCATTTAAGGAGTATTTTCTGGGAAATGGCACCCCTAAAAGCAATAGAATTGCCGACACTCAAAAATGTCTTCGAGTAAGTGGGAAACACAACGATTTGGAAGAAGTGGGAATGGATACCTACCATCATACCATGTTCGAGATGTTGGGAAATTGGAGTTTTGGAGACTATTTTAAAAAGGAGGCAATCGAATGGGCCTGGGAGCTTTTAACCGAGGTGTTTAAAATAGACAAGGATATTCTGTATGTCACTGTTTTTGAAGGCGATGAAAGTGAAGGATTGGATCGAGATACCGAAGCCTATGGCCTATGGAAACAGTTTGTAGAGGAAGAGCGGATTTTGAACGGTAACAAAAAGGATAATTTCTGGGAAATGGGCGAGCAAGGCCCCTGTGGCCCATGTAGTGAAATTCACGTCGATATCCGTTCAAAGGAAGAAAGGAAAAAAATACCAGGTCGTGAACTTGTAAATCAGGACCATCCACAGGTTGTGGAAATATGGAACCTCGTATTTATGCAGTTTAACCGAAGGGCCAATGGGAGTTTGGAAAAACTTCCTGCCAAGCACGTGGACACGGGAATGGGGTTTGAACGGCTATGTATGGTATTGCAAAACAAGCAAAGCAATTACGATACCGATGTTTTTACTCCCTTAATCCGGGAAATCGAAGCCATTGCCAATGCAAATTATGGATTCGATGAAAAGAAAGACATTGCCATACGTGTGATAGCCGATCACGTACGCGCGGTGGCCTTTTCCATTGCCGATGGGCAGCTGCCCAGCAACACAGGCGCAGGATATGTGATACGAAGGATTTTGCGAAGGGCTATTCGTTACGGCTTTACATTCTTGGATAAAAAAGAACCATTTATCTACAAATTGGTGGCTACCCTCAGTGCTGAAATGGGAGATGCCTTCCCAGAGCTCGTCGCTGAAAAAAACTTGATTACCAATGTTATTCGTGAAGAAGAACATTCCTTTTTGCGAACCCTGGATCAGGGATTGATTCTGTTGGAAAATGTAATTGAAACATCGAAAACCAAAGAGATTTCGGGAAAGAAAGCATTTGAACTTTACGATACCTTCGGCTTTCCCATAGACTTAACTTCATTGATTTTAAGAGAACGCGGATATTCGTTAAATGAAGGGGAATTTGAGGCGGAACTTCAAAAGCAAAAGAATCGCTCACGCGCTGCCACCAAAGTGGAAACAGGTGATTGGATGGTTCTTGAAGAAGACGATGTGGAAGAATTTGTTGGTTATGACACATTGGAAACCCCCGTGAGAATCACTAAATATCGCAAGGTAGAAAGTAAAAAGGAAGGCGAAATGTTTCAGCTTGTCTTCAATTTGACGCCCTTTTATCCTGAGGGTGGTGGACAGGTTGGCGACAAAGGCTATCTAAAGGCTCCAGATGGTAGCATAACCTACATTGTCGATACAAAAAAGGAGAATAATTTGATCATTCATTTTTCGAAGACACTTCCGAGAAACCTAGAGACCAGCTTTCAAGCCGTAGTTGACAAAAAACAGCGGGATCGCACGGCTGCAAACCACTCCGCAACCCATTTGTTGCATCAGGCTTTACGAAAGGTCTTGGGAGAGCACGTGGTCCAGAAGGGCAGTATGGTCCACAGTCGCAACCTTCGATTTGATTTTTCCCATTTTAGCAAAATGAGTGACGAGGAGCTCAAGGATGTTGAGGACTTTGTCAATGCGCGGATTCGGGAGGGGATAGCACTGGAGGAAAGGAGAAATGTCCCTTATACCCAAGCTATCGAAGAAGGAGTGCTCGCGTTGTTTGGCGAAAAGTACGGCGATTCTGTACGTACCATAAAGTTTGGCACCTCCATGGAGCTCTGTGGAGGCACGCATGTTCCCAATACCAATGATATTTGGCATTTTATAATAACTTCTGAAAGCGCTGTGGCCTCTGGTATAAGACGTATTGAAGCTATTACGGGCGACGCGGCTAAACAATATTTTGTCGATAGAACGCAAGCGTATTTGGCTTTGCAAAAAACTTTGAACAATGCGAAGGATCCCGTAAAGGCCGTTGCCGATTTACAGGAAGAAAACCACAATCTTCAAAAACAGATTCAACATTTGCTAAAAGATAAGGCCAAACACCTTAAGGACGAATTAAAAAGCGAGATTAAACAAGTGAATGGCATTAATTTCCTTGCCAAAAAAATAGATTTGGATGCTGCAGGAATGAAGGATCTAGCCTTTGATATGGGAAATCAATTTGAAGACCTTTTTCTTGTATTGGGCTCCGAGAAGGGCGGAAAAGCATTATTGGCATGCTACATCTCAAAGGAATTGGTCGGCGCTAAAAATCTGGATGCCGGAAAAATTGTGAGAGAGCTTGGAAAACATATTCAAGGTGGAGGTGGAGGACAGTCCTTTTTTGCTACGGCAGGGGGAAAAAACCCAAGCGGTATTGAGGAGGCCCTTACGATCGCTAGAAATTATGTGGATTGATATCTCCAGGGAATAGTTTTATCCTTTTGCAAGAGAAAGATGAATCTCTATACTGAAATATCGCTAAACCCGGTGGGAAATCAAATGGATTACTCCTCTAAACTTCTCTTGCTTGGCAGTTGTTTTTCGGAAACTATCGGACGGAAGTTTGATTATTTCAAATTTCAAAATGTCCAGAACCCATTTGGTCTTGTTTTCAATCCTATTTCCCTGGAAATAATGGTGGGTAGGGCCATCGAGAATGACTTGTTTTCGGAAAAGGACATATTCCAATACAACGACATTTGGAAATGTTTTGATGCACATTCGCAACTTTCTTCCATGGATAAAATAGAGTGTTTGAAAAATCTGAATACGGCCTTACAAGATTTAAAAGAAGCCCTTATAACTGCTACCCATATTGTATTCACTTATGGCACTTCCTGGGTGTATCGACATATTGAGCGCGATAAAATTGTTGCCAATTGCCATAAGCTTCCACAGAAAAATTTCAAAAGGGAATTGCTTTCGATTGATATTATTTCAAAAAGTATCCAAAACACAATCGATAAAATTTCAACTGTAAACTCAAAAGCGTCAATCATTTTAACGGTTTCCCCCGTTCGGCATATAAAGGATGGCTTTGTTGAAAATTCGCGGGGCAAGGCGCATCTCATTTCAGCAATCCATACTATTCCTCAGGCCTCGTATTTTCCCTCCTACGAAATTATGATGGACGAATTGCGGGATTATCGGTTTTATTCCGAAGATATGCTTCATCCCAACAAGACAGCTATTGAAGTTGTTTGGGAAAAGTTTTCTAAGGTGTGGATTTCTGTTAGGGCCGAATCCCTTCAAAAGGAAATAACATCTATTCAATCCGGTTTGCTTCATAAACCATTCAATCCCTTAAGCGAGGAACATCTTCGATTCTCGGAAAATATTCAACAGAAAATCACTGCGCTTCAACAACGATTTCCCCACATCCGATTCTAGATAGTTTTTTCATACGGATTTTCTATAATAATACGTCAATTGCCCTATTGCGCGATCATTGCTTTTGCAGCAATTTTGTTTCAGCAATAATAATGAACTCCCCTATGCGGGAAACTAAAACCAAACAATATGAAAACATACAAAAAAACAATTTATCTAGTAATGGCAGTACTCGCAATTAGTTTGGCTTCTTGTAGTAAAAGCGACGATGGGGGCAATGGGGGCGACGCTGGTTCTGGAATCCTAAAAGCCAAAGTAGAAGGTAATGTGTACAGTTCGGAGCCTACATTGACCTCTGCCGTACGAACTGATTCCAACGGGACCAGCACCTTGCTTATTTCTGCAAACACTATGAACGGAAAGAACATAACCCTGGGTATCAATGGGGGTTTTGAAGGCGTTGGGGAATACAATATTGGCGGTGGCGCCAATGTATTGGTTAATGGCAGTTATACCGAAATCGATGTGAACAACCCAATGGATGCACAAATCTGGCAAGCACCCTTTGACGAGTCTGTTGCGGGCAAAATAAATATTTCTGAGATAACCAGTTCGGTGGTCAAGGGAACGTTCAATTTCAAGGGAAAAAACGCTGACGGCAGTTTTAGGGTTATCACCGAAGGTTCCTTCAACGTCAATCTTTAAAAGATAACCTTCAAAATAAAATCGAATTAAGCCGAAGTCAAAAATACAAGTTCTGTCTTCGGCTTTTTGATGGAAAAGGTTTAAGAGGAAAGAGGTTAAAAAGTTCAGGTGGGATTTATTTTACCCACTCCCGACTCCTACAACCGACTAAAGAGAGAATACGTCAATTGCCTTATTGATTTCGCTTTTTATATGAAGCACCTTTGAATCATTAACTTTTTAAAACCTTGGGTATGAAAACAATAATATTTTTTTACATTTTAATATGCTTTATGATTATCACTAAAAATCCACTGCTGGCCCAAAGTGCACAACAGCCTGATTTTCGGTATGATACCGGAGCCAAAATAAACGAAATGTCATTAACCCAAGGAGGTACAATGGTTGTTGCTACCAATAATGGTCTTGTGGGGATAAAACCAGGTAGCAACCAACTGTTGTTTAATTTTACTGAGTACGGAAGGGTAAAACCAGAGGAGTTGACCTACGTGCCAAATGCGCCCTATGTTATTGTTTATCAAGGTGGATTTGCCAATCTAAGTTCAAAAAAGAGCGTTATAGACTATATTTCAGGGAAAACCCTTTTTAGTACTGAGGGTAACGGCTGGAAAGACGTAATTACTTGCGATGTAATGATGCCACAGAACAAATTGGTTGTAAGCGGCAATCGCACTTCAAAAGAAAAGTATGCGCCACAAGTTGCGGTTTACGACTTAAATACTGGCAAAGAAGACTACCGTTTTGATATTGGCGAACCTGGCAGAGTGGGTATTGCTAAAACGTATGTTGTTACCGGACGACCTCTTTTGCTAAAAAACAGTTTGGTATTGCCAACCTCGCAAGGGGTTTTTAATATGAAAGCTGAAACTGGCGAATTGCTTTGGAAAAATGATCTGAAAAATTTGAACATGCTTGTGGCCGATGAAACCGAAAAAGGAATTTATGGTTTTGAAGCTGTAAACCAAGGTAAAAATACACGGATTCATAAACTGGCAATAAACGGGGCCGAACTTTGGGAAAAAGATCATAAAGTGAAAGGTGAAGTGGTGAATTTTCAAATCTTGCCGAATGGGATTGCCGTGGTGAGTAACCAAAGCGACGGAGGTAACAATAGTGTTTTTGCAAGAAGCAATGAATCGAATATTGCTTTTTTAAGCGCTTCCAATGGGGAGGATCTTTGGGATAAAGCCCCAAAAACAAAGGGATATGTGCAGCATTTTTATGTAATGGAAGACGGCATTCTCTTCGGAATTTATCAAGGGGGAATCAATAAAATCTCTTTTGACGGACAGACACTTTTCAAAAAGCCTTTAAAGACCGGTGAAAATATTTTAACGATGGCCCATACGCCCCAAGGTTTGATTTACATAACTTCTGAGGACGCCAATATTGTAGATCTTGAAACCGGGGAACAAGTCTGGAATAAACCATTAAAGTATAGAAGAGCTGGAGCCGTTAGTTCTACTTTCGACAGGAAGAACAATCGTTATTTAATAAGTGCCGATGAAAACTTATATGCAGTAGATGCCACTTCTGGAGAGGTCAGCACCTTGGCCACATCAAAATTTGATGGGAAGGAAGCACCTTCACATGTTGAAATTCGCGATGGGGGCATTCTCCTTACGAGCGATCAAAACATGAGCCTGTTGGACTGGAACGGGGGAAATCAATGGCAAGAATACTACCGAGCTCCTGGGAAAAGTGCTATGGGAGCAATTTTAGCTGGTATAACTGCCGTGGCTACTGCAACAACGGCTATGGCTGCTGCAAATTCATCGATGCAGAATAAATTGGGCGGATATGACAAGGAATCGGAACGCGATGCGGCATTGGCAGGAGGGATGGCTGCGGCGAGTGGTGCTTCTGTTGCTGAAATGTTGAAACGGTTTAAAGCGACGTCAGCAACAAAAAATGATCAATTTATACTTACCAAGCTCGACGATGGAGTTGGTTTGGTGAAAATAAATAAAGACACCGGGAAGAAGGAGAAAGAAATTGTATTAAAGGATAAAAAGCCGGAATATGTTGTAGATGACATTGGAGGCATCCTTTATTACAGAGCCGACAACAACTCTATTTTCGCCTATGATCTTAAAAAATAGCGGTCGTTAACCAGATGATTTTAAAACAGCAAATGAGGTGAGGCATTTGAGGTTTCGGAAACCCTATATCTTGATATGGGGTTTTGTTTATTTTCTTTTTACTGCAAATATTTATCCATTACAAAAGTAACTTGTTTGGCTTCCTTGATATGGCAACTGGACATCAGGACTTCCCAAGTCGAGAAGGTTTAAATGTAGTAATCTTGGTATTGGTTTTTAGTTCCTATTTAGAACATTTAAAAATCATAGGGTAGAGGATGCATCTTTAAAAATATATGAGTCAACAATGAGCTTTGTTTTTTTTCTGTATTTTCGGAATCTCAACACTGGCTATTTATGAAATGTATTCTTTTTGTTTTGCTGGTCTTATCTATGGGTTTTTCAACAATCTTTTCCCAATCTGCCCAAAAGAAAATTGACAGCCTTATGTTGGTTGCGGAATCTTCCAACGATTCCATTAGGCTTCGGCTGTACAATAAAATAAGTTTCTATTATATTTTTAATGACCCAGAAAGGGCAAAGGAACTTCTGTTGAAAGGGATAGAACAGGCGGAGACCAAAAATATTCCTTTTTCGGAAGCTGAACTCGTAAATACTTATGGAATTTATTTCGATGTTTCCGGGAAATCGGACTCCGCAAAATATTATTTTGAAAAGGCTTTAAAAATAAGCGAAACCCATGATTACAAAATAATCACCGTAATGATTATTAATAATTTGGGGATGTTTCATTGGAACAAGGGGAGTTATCAAGAAGCATTGGACTATTTTTTCCAGGCCCTGGAGATGAATAAAAAGAATACCGTAGATTCTGGAAATGGAACTTATTTCAACAATATTGGCTTGATCTATCAGGAAATGGGGCAAATGGATAAAGCTCTGGAATATCACCAAAAATCGCTGGCGGTAAGAGAAAAGTATAATCAACAAAGTGAAATCGCCACCTCCTTGTCCAATATAGCTGTTGTTCTCGGCGCCCAGGGGGAATATGCCCAATCTGAAGAAACCTTTTTAAAGGCCATAAAAATGGCAAAAGCTGAAAATGAGTTGGGGAAGTACTACGATGCCCTTAATGGATTGAGCGACAGTTATCTGGATCGCGACCAACCAGAGAAATCCATTCCGTTGTTGGAGGAGTTGCTGAAAGGAAGGAATGAAAACAATATTGATAGAAGATCAAATTTGGCTGCGATTTCGAATTTAATAAAGGCACATAACGCTACCGGAAATCTGTCTGCCGCTTTAAGATATGTTGAAAAGGGGAATGTTTTTTTACAGGAATTCCCAGATTTAAGGAATTCGGCTGTTCAGTTTTTTCAAAACGCCTCGCAAACTTATTTTCAGACCCATAATCCGGAAAAGGGTTCTGAGTATTTAGAGAAAGCAATAGCTACCAAAGAAGAAATTTTTTCTACTGAAAATGCAAGTGCCATCGCAAGTCTGGAAACCAGATTTAAAGTCTCAGAAAAGGAGCGAGACTTGGCACAAGCCCGAGCCAACCTTGCAGAAAGCGAATTGGAAGTAGAGCAAAAAAACATTTTTATTTTTGGAGCAGTCGCTTTGACACTGTTTCTGGCAATCCTCGGGTTTTTGGTTTATCGGCAACAGAAATTTAAAAACAACCAGTTAAAAAAGGAAGCCGAACTAAAATCTGCTCTTGCTAAAATTGAAACTCAAAACCAATTGCAGGAACAACGACTTCGTATTTCTCGGGATCTTCACGATAATATCGGCTCGCAGCTCACATTTATCATTTCCTCTATCGATAGTTTAAAGTATAGAATGTCTGAAACTGCAAATGAAGTTTCGGATAAGCTGATGAGTATCAGCAATTTTACCTCACAAACAATTTACGAGCTTCGGGATACTATTTGGGCGATGAACAAAACCGATATCTCGGTAGAGGATCTGCAAGCCCGTATTTCAAACTTTATTGAAAAGGCTAAAATCGCGAGCGATGTCGATTTTCAATTTAACGTAGACCCTATGCTTTCGAAGGCGTCTCACTTTACTTCTGTTCAAGGCATGAACATTTACAGAATTATTCAAGAAGCGGTAAACAATGCCTTGAAATATTCTGGGGCATCATTAATAAAGGTGGAAATCTCAAAATATGCTGCCTCTGGAAAGGAAAGGTTTACGGTTTCTATTTTCGACAATGGAAAAGGGTTTAACCCTAAAAAGCTCCTTCTTGGAAATGGGATTGCGAACATTAAAAAGCGCGCCAGGGACTTAGGTGGAAGTGTGGATGTTTCTTCGGAAAAAGGAAAAGGGACCTCTGTGCAACTAACTTTTTAAATAAGGCAGCTGCCCTATTTTATACAGGGTAGAATGCGTATAGCTTTAGGCTTGTAAACGCGCTTCAAAATATGTTTTCGCAAATTGTCATATTGATTGTTCCACTTCTTTCAATTATTGGAATCGGGTTTTGGTTTTCTAAGGAAAAACACACAATAGATCACATCCATAGGGAGACCACAGCAAAATTGGAAAGTGCCATTTGCCTCCATCGCCGCCAAATGGATTTTAGAAACTCACACCTAAACCACTACGATTTTCTAGAGTATAATCTGGATGAGGCATTGGTTAGGCAACCAGAAATTGATATCAAATAATGGCAACCGATAGCGGTTTTATCGTTGTTTCTTTATTTTCTTTGTGCCAAGGTGTTTTTCAAAACCTGGTTCAAATTATTCACGGTCTGGAAAACCGAACACTCTTCGGTGTTTAAAGCTAAAACGAAAAACATAGCAGACTTGACAGGGATTTATAACTTGGTCAATACAAATTCGACTTAGGTGGGTTGGCCGGCCCTATGCTCTTTATTATACGGCAATTGCCCTATTTCCTCAATGGTTCCTAAATTGTAATTTAGTATCTTTAACTAAACTAACCATAGCGGAATGTTGAAAATCGCAATTGTTGATGACAACAGTTTTTTACTCCACGCTGTTAAGGAAAAGCTTTCCTTTTTTGAGGATGTTTCGGTAAAGCACACCTCGTTAAACGGGAGTGAACTCTTGATGAAATTAGAGGAAAGCTACCATCTTGATCTCATCTTGATGGATGTGGAAATGCCCGTTCTCAATGGTATAGAAACTACCCAGATCGTCAAGCAAAAATATCCGCATATCAAAATAATCATGCTCACTGCCTTTGACAATGACGAACATATATTCAATGCGATTAAGGCGGGAGCAGATGGTTATCTGCTAAAAGAAATAAGCCCTCAAGATTTGTATGAAGGAATCAGGGAAACTTTGAACGGAGGAGCAGCCATGAATCCTTCCATCGCAATGAAAACCCTGAGATTGCTGAGAAACCCCATAGACATTCAAAACCCTCGTGACCAAGAGGAGATATCCCTTTCAAGCAGGGAGGTGGAGGTGCTCGAGCAGTTAAGCAAAGGTCTGAGCTATACAGTTATTGCTCGCCATTTATTTCTCTCGCCCAGCACGGTGCGCAAACACATAGAGAATATCTACAAAAAGTTACGGGTACACAGTAAGATCGAAGCTGTGCAAAAAGCGAAAAACCACAATATTATTTGATTTTTCCTTATAGAAACTTCCAATATCTTTTCAGCTCTTATGGATGGATACACGGCAAAATACTTTTTCTCCTTTCTCGTGCTGGGTTGGACGCTTCATCTAAAATAAATTGTATTTTTACCTTCTTCAAATAAATTACACACACAATAATACCTCTATTATGAAAAAACTTTTTGCGCTAAGCATTGCCCTTCTCTTTGTTTCTACCTCTTCCATCTTTTCCCAGGAAAAAAATAAAATAATTACGGGTATTGTTAAGGAGGCTTATGAGAATTCCCAATTAGAATCCTTGGCACACGAACTTATCGACGATATCGGCCCAAGATTGGTAGGCACCCCACAAATGCAAAAAGCCCATGATTGGGCAGTTGAAAAATATAAAACCTGGGGAATTCCGGCCGAAAACCAGCAATGGGGTGAATGGAAAGGTTGGGAGCGGGGCATTACGCATATAGACATGATTTCACCCAGGGTACAAACCTTGGAAGGGACACAGTTAGCGTGGAATCCGGGAACTTCAAAAAAAGGAGTTACTGCGGAATGCATCATCCTACCAGAGATAAAGGATTCCTTGTCCTTTCAGAATTGGCTTCCCAACGTAAAGGGAAAATTTGTACTGATAGCGATGAAACAACCTACGGGAAGACCTGATGAAAACTGGGAAGAGTATGCCACGCCCGAATCCTTCGAGAAAATGAAAAAGAATCGGGATGAATTGACCAAAGCTTATCGTGCAAATATTGCGAGAAGTGGTTACGACAGCAGAAGTATCATTCCTATCCTTGAAAAAGCTGGGGCAGTTGGAATAGTTGACAACTATTGGTCGAGAGGTTTTGGGGTGGACAAGATTTTTGGAGCGAGGACCAAAAAGATTCCCACTGTGGATATCCAATTGGAAGATTATACCATGCTATACAGAATGGTGGAGCACGGTGACAAACCGAAAATACACGTAATTGCCGAGTCAAAGGATTTGGGGGTTATGCCTACTTTCAATACCATTGCCCAAATCAAGGGAACTGAAAAACCGGAGGAATACGTTGTTCTTTCGGCCCATTTCGATTCTTGGGATGGAGCCACAGGCGCAACAGACAATGGAACGGGAACCTTAGTAATGATGGAAACCATGCGGATTTTGAAAAAGATATATCCAAATCCAAAGAGGACTATCTTAGTAGGCCATTGGGGAAGTGAAGAGCAGGGCTTGAACGGATCTTCGGCCTTTGTCGCCGATCATCCTGAAATTGTAAAGAACATTCAGGCTTCCTTTAACCAAGACAATGGAACCGGAAGAGTGGTAAGCATCAATGGAGCTGGATTCTTAAATTCGTACGATTATCTTTCGCGCTGGCTGAGGGCAGTGCCAGACACGATTAGCCGCCATATTGAAACAACTTTCCCTGGCTCGCCTGCTCGGGGAGGTTCGGATAATGCTTCATTTGTCGCTGCCGGTGCCCCTGCGTTTGGCTTGAGTTCATTGAGCTGGAGCTATTGGAATTATACGTGGCACACCAACCGGGATACCTATGACAAAATTGTTTTTGATGATGTACAGAGCAATGTGATCTTGACAGCAATTTTAGCTTATATGGCTTCGGAAGATCCAGAGAAAACCTCTTGGGAACAAATGAAGCTCCCTATGGATGAAAAAACCGGCGAGCCCCAAAAATGGCCCACACCAAGAGTGCCCGAACGAAGAGGTGGTCTGTAAAAGTCATTAGCGCATCAAAACATAAAATTCCCGATTCAAAAAAGTCTGCCTTTTTTGAATCGGGAATTTTTATTGGGTTTGCTCTGGATTAGAGGTCTTTTATAGGTTAAAGGCTTTTTTTATCTCATCTACCTTATCTGTTTCTTCCCAGGTGAAAAGATTTACGGTAATATTTATTTCGCCGTTATAGGGACTTACAAAGGTTTTTTCCTTTGTCTCCGGTTTTCTTCCCATATGGCCATAGGCGGCGGTTTCAGAATAGATAGGATTTCTCAATCCCAGTCGTTTTTCGATTGCGGCAGGGCGCATGTCGAAGATCTCTGTTACCTTTTTGGCAATTTCACCATCTGTCATGTTGACTTTCGATGTATTGTATGTATTTACAAGAATGGAAGTTGGTTCTGTTATACCAATGGCATAGCTTACTTGGACCAATACTTCGTCAGCAACCCCTGCTGCTACAAGGTTCTTGGCTATATGTCGGCAAGCATAGGCTGCACTTCTATCCACTTTACTTGGGTCTTTCCCGCTGAAGGCACCGCCACCGTGGGCGCCTTTTCCCCCATAGGTGTCAACGATTATTTTTCTTCCCGTTAAACCGGTATCTCCGTGAGGTCCGCCAATCACAAATTTTCCAGTAGGGTTGATGTGATACTTGATATCATCATTAAACAACTTCTGAACATGCTCGGGGAATAAATTTTTTACCCGAGGAATAAGGATTTCTTTGATATCTTTTTCAATTTTTTCAAGCATTTTCTTTTCCCCATCGAATTCGTCATGTTGGGTGGAAACTACAATAGCGACAATTCTTTGTGGAACGTTGTAATCGCTGTATTCAATGGTAACCTGGCTTTTGGAATCGGGGCGTAAATAGGTTATCTCCTTATTTTCCCTCCTTAGAGCGGCAAGTTCTATCATTAATTTGTGTGAAATATCCAATGCCAAGGGCATATAGTTTTCGGTTTCGTTTATAGCATAGCCAAACATCATCCCCTGGTCGCCCGCACCTTGGTCTTCTTTATTCTTTTTGTCAACGCCTTGGTTGATATCAGGCGACTGCTCGTGGATCAATGAGATTACCCCACAAGAATCTCCACTGAACTGATAGGCTCCTTTCGTGTAGCCAATTTTATTGATCACATCTCGAGCAATGGTTTGCACATCGAGGTAGGTGTTGCTTTTCACTTCCCCTGCCAAAATAACCTGCCCGGTAGTAACCAGGGTTTCGCACGCAACTTTTGATTCTGGATCAAAAGCCAAAAAATTATCTAAAAGTGCATCGCTTATCTGGTCTGCAACTTTATCTGGGTGTCCTTCAGAAACGCTTTCCGAAGTAAAAAAATAGGCCATAAATACTTTTTAAATGTTATCTGGACGTAAGACGGAAAAACGCAGGACTTATGACTAATACGATTATTATAAATTCAGTTGTCTTACGTCTATGTCCTAAAGTCCTATGTCTTTTTTAGGAAGATTTGACCGTAGCGACCAAGGGAAGTTTTCACTGCCTTTAGCATTTTTAATCCCGCATTTAGTGCGGGATCTCATCCTCGGCTTTTCCGATTCTGAAGAGGTTGCAATCAGTCAAATCTTTCCTCTTAATTTGTCGGGGACAAAAGTAAAGAAATTAAATGAATGGGAGTTTTATTTGAAGGTTTTTGAGAAAAAATTTGGCTATTAGATTTTTATGACGCTATATTTGCATCCACAAAGTTCAAGTCTTTATTGAAATGTTATCAAGAAAGGCCGAGGGAATAGACCCTATGACGCCTTAGCAACCCTTTCTCCGGAATGAAGGTGCTACATTCTACAACGATTCTTAAAAATGGAATCGGCGATAGATAACGACAAGACAATTTCTCTTTCTGGAAATTGCTTCTCAATTTTTCTTTTTAACATTTTTCTATTAAAGTCCGGTGCAAGGCACATTTTGTCGCTTTGGCTCGGGATTGTTTTGATCTGATTATTAATTCAAAAAATTTAGAAAAATGAGTGCTACAAAAAATTTTGCAACCAACGCCTTGCACGCAGGACACGACGTTACTGCCACCCATGGAACCCGAGCCGTTCCCATTTATCAAACCACAAGCTACGTGTTTAGAAACAGCGACCACGCTGCAAACGTGTTCAACCTTTCCGAACCGGGTTATATTTATTCTCGGCTGAACAATCCCACTTGCAATGTTTTGGAACAACGCCTGGCAGCCCTTGAAGGTGGAATTGCAGCGGTTACTACGGCCTCCGGAACGGCTGCGACAACTACCGCACTCCTAACCCTATTGCGTGCCGGAGATCATATTGTGGCATCTAACAGTTTATATGGGGGAACTTTCAATTTATTCAGTGTTACCTTACCTCGTTTGGGGATTACTACCACTTTTGTGGATCCTGCCGATGTCAATAACTTTCAGAAAGCGGTGCAGGAAAATACCCGAGCTATTTTTGTGGAATCTCTTGGAAATCCAAAATTGGATATACTGGATTTAGAAGCAATTGCCCAAGTAAGCCGCAAAAACAAAATTCCATTTATTGTTGACAATACAGTGCCTTCCCCTGCCTTGTTGAAACCCATTGAGTACGGAGCAAATATTGTGGTGCACTCGCTCACCAAATATATTACGGGCAATGGCACCACTTTGGGAGGGGCAATCATCGATGCTGGCACCTTTGATTGGGCCAATGGAAAATTCCCAGAGTTCACGGAGCCATCTGCTGGGTATCACGGGTTGGTTTATTCCGAAGTTTTAAAGGAAGCAGCCTTCATTGCCAAAGTTAGAATTGAAGGCTTGCGCGATTTTGGGGCCGCCTTGAGCCCCTTTAGCGCTTTTCAAGTTCTCCAAGGTCTGGAAACTCTGGAAATTCGCATTAAAAAACATAGTGAAAACGCATTGAAAATTGCAAACTGGCTTCAGGAAAGAAAAGAGGTGGCCTGGGTAAATTATCCAGGATTAAAGGAGAGCCCATATTTTTCTTTGGCACAAAAATATCTTCCAAATGGCCAAAGTGGCCTGGTAACTTTCGGAGTTCAGGGGGGATACGAAACGGCAAAAAAAGTTGTTGATAGCGTGAAACTATTTTCACTCTTGGCCAATTTTGGCGATACCAAATCTCTTGTAATCCATCCAGCCAGCACGACACATCAACAATTGAGCCTAGAGGATTTAAAATCGGCGGGAGTGCCACAGGATTTAATTCGTCTCTCAGTGGGTATGGAAGATATCAGTGATCTAACTGCAGATTTGGAACAGGCTTTTGAAAATGTATTTAAAGAAAAGTTGATTTATTGATCCTAAGTCCCAAGGTTGTAGAGTCTCAACTCTCACCTCTTAAGTCTTACATAATGTTACAGAAATTGACCATACGTGAATACCGAACAGAAAGTGGATTTCAGATTCGAAATCTACCCCTTAGCTTTCAAATATTCGGAAAGACTCTGGGTACCGCACCTGTTGTCTTAATCGCGCACGCCCTAACGGGAAACAGCAGTGTGACGGGAAAATCCGGTTGGTGGAATTCCTTGATCGATCATAGAAAATGCATTGATCTAGATAAATTTACGGTACTCTCTTTTGATATTCCAGGAAATGGATACAATGGTTTCTTGATAAAGGACTATCAGGAAATCACGATTCGGGATGTTGCCAATTGGTTTTTGAAAGGCTTGGAACTTCTGCGGATAGATTCGGTTTTTACTGGAATAGGTGGTTCTCTCGGTGGAAGTATTCTTTGGCAAATGGCAGTGTTATCCCCCGGCCTGTTTGAAAATCTGATTCCTATTGCTACCGATTGGAAAGCGACAGATTGGGTTTTGGCCCAATGTCGTATACAAAAGCAGATTTTAAAAAATTCTGGAAATCCTGTACACGATGCACGTGTGCATGCTATGACCTTTTACAGAACACCTCAGTCACTAAAACAAAAATTCAACAGGAGGAAGAACGATGCCAAAAATCTTTACAATGTTGAAAGCTGGTTGCTTCACCACGGAGAAAAATTGGAAGGACGTTTTCAGTTACAAGCCTATAAATTGATGAACCATTTGCTGATGACGGCGAATATTGAAACCCGAGAAAATGATTTTCTCAAGCTGGTTTCCAAAATTAAAGGTGCCATTCATCTTATAGGAATCGATAGCGACGGGTTTTATTTAAATGAAGAAATCAAAGAAACGTATTCGACTTTAAAACCGATAAAAGACAATGTGCATTTTGCCCAAATCAATTCCATTCACGGTCACGATGCATTTTTAATAGAATATGAACAATTATCAATACTCCTGGATCCAATATTCAATTCAGAAACTCTGTCTCGCGATCGCCAGGAAATAAATACAAATAAAAGAAATTATGAGCACGCACCTATTGGATAAACCGGTTTTGGCCCGAATTGATCTAAACAACATTAAAAAGAAAAAAATTAACATTGCGATTTTTGGACATGGAAATGTGGGCAGTCATTTGGTGGACCAAATTATTTCCTCCAGAGAAGAGATCTCCAGAAGACGGAATCTGGACCTCAATATTTTTGCCATTGCCAATTCAAAATCATTATTCCTACAACAGCAGGGATTAACCAGTGATTGGAGAGAACGAAAACTAGAGTTTGGGAATCGTTATTCTGTTTCTGAAGTTATTTCCTTTGCGCAGAAACACAATCTTCACAACTTGATTTTGGTAGACAATACCGCGGATCAGGAATTTGTACTTAATTATTCTGACTTTGTTGAAAATGGGTTCCACTTGGTTTCCTCCAATAAAATAGCCAATACGCTTGATCTGGAATTTTATAAGAGTTTGCGCCGGAAGTTGAGTTTGAAAAAAAGGCATTATTTATATGAAACCAATGTGGGCGCAGGGCTTCCCTTGATTGATACAATTAAACTTTTGCATCTTTCCGGAGAAAATATCGCTCGGATTCGGGGTGTATTTTCAGGATCTTTGAGTTATATTTTCAATACTTTTTCTGAAAAGGATACCAATTTCAGTTCTGTTTTAGGTTCTGCAATAGAGAAAGGATTTACGGAACCCGACCCACGCGAAGATCTTTGTGGGAATGATGTTGGTAGAAAATTGCTTATCTTGGCTCGTGAATTGGACCTCCATAATGAGTTTGAGGATGTGTCCATTCAAAATTTGATTCCAAAAGATTTAAGAAAGATTTCCAAGCGAGAATTTCTCAATAGACTGGCGGAATTGGACGTTCCTTTTCAAATTAAAAAGAAAAATCAATCGAAAGAATGTGTGTTGCGATACGTGGCCGATTTACATGGTGATTTATCTAAGGAAACAGGTGCGTTTTTGGATGTTAACCTGGTTTCTGTACCTAAAAACAGTATGTTGGGTTCTTTAAAAGGAAGCGATTCCATTTTTGAGATTTACACCGAAAGTTATGGGGATAACCCAATAGTTATTCAGGGTGCAGGTGCCGGTGCCGCGGTTACGGCAAGGGGTGTTTTCGGAGATATTCTAAGAATTAGTGATAAGGATTATTTTTAGAGTTTGCACCATAAACTTGGGATGATGAGGTTTGCGAGTTGAGATTTACAATCATTTTTCACCTGTTTATAGAAGTTATGTTGTGGTATGGTAATGTTTTATATTAAGACGGATGCAATCAATTATCTACAAATGCACCTGCGAAGAGCAGTATTGCAAAAATCTTGTAGGCCTTATTTTAATAAACTATGAAAGTCTCATTAAAAAGAATCAATGAAAAGTTTTTGTTTGAAGCCAAAGGGCTTTCTGGCGTTCCCGTCTATATTGACAATAGAACCAATGATCCTTCTATGGGTGCGAGCCCTATGGAACTATTGCTTATGGGAGTGGGAGGTTGTAGTGCGATAGATGTGATTGCTATTTTAAAAAAACAGCGCCAGGAAATCACTTCATATAAGATGGAAGTATCAGGAGAGAGAAAAGAGGTCAGGGAAGCCAAACCTTTTGAGGCAATCCACGTAAAACTTTACTTGGAAGGAAAGATCGACGAAGCAAAAGCGATTCGTGCCGCTGCCCTGAGTTTTGAAAAATACTGCTCGGTGTCTATCACCCTGGAGGCATCGGTAAAGGTGACGCACACTATTTTTCTAAATGGAAAAGAGCTGTGAGTAAAAAGACGCTTTAAGATTCCATTTAATTTTTGCAATTAGGGCCTTGAACACATTTGACAGCCATCCTGGCATGGTGGGCGAGAACAGAAATAAAAAAGAAAGAACAGTTCAAAAACAGGAATGGCGGGCATATTCTTTCTGAAGGAAATTGGGTTTAAAGAATTTGCCATTTTAGATAGTGCGGTACACAAGACGGAGCCGCAGCTCTTTCCCTCTCTTCTCAAAAAACGATAATTAGCTTTTAATCATTTCTTAAAGTTTAGATTATCTTTACGGGCGTTGAAAAAAATATGAAACACTTTCTTATCACGTCCACGCTCATTCTTTTGAGTTTTTCAGTGCTTTCCCAAGAAAAGGAATTGTATCCCATTTCCTTGGAATCCGACTTTTTTTACGGAAGTATCCTCGAGCACAATCCAGATATACAGCATTTGATTACTGGCCATCCCACAGGATTTTTACTTTCTTTTAATAGAAAGACTTATGGGTTTAATGAGTGGGAACGCAGATATAACTTTCCCGACTGGGGTTTTTCGGTTGCTTATCAGAATATGCACAATAAATACTTGGGAGATGTTTTGGGAGTATATGGTCACATGACTTGGTATTTTTTAGATCGCCAAGTAAGGATTGGCGTGGGAGAGGGAATAGCTTATGCCAACCATCCATTTGATACGGACAGCAATTATAACAACAATGCTTATGGGACCCATCTTTTGAGCACTACCTTTCTTAGCGGAGATTATGTACGGGAGAATATATGGAAGGGTTTTGGGGTTCATGCGGGTTTTATCATAATACATTATAGCAACGGAAACTTAAGGGCACCTAACAATAGTACCAATACCATTGCCTTAAACGCTGGCCTGAGCTATCAACTGGATTACAAGGAATTTCCCGATTACATTTACAGGCAGGATTCCCTAAGCTCTACCCATGCGCAGAAGTTGAAATATAATTTTGTGTTTAGAGCTGGCGTAAATGAAAGTGATGTTATGGGAATGGGGCAAAAGCCCTTCTATATAGCCTCCATTTTTGTTGATAAACGCATTAATTATAAAAGTACATTCCAGGGCGGCGTGGATATTTTCTTTTCTACATTTTTAAAGGAATTAATCAGGTACAGATCCATTGCATATCCTGAGGATGGGCTTTCAGGTAAGGAAGATTATAAGCGAATAGGTGTCTTCGTTGGCCACGAATGGCGCTTTAACAGGATTGCTTTTATTTCCCAATTGGGATATTATGTGTACTGGCCCTATAAATTTGAAAATCGAGTCTACAATCGACTGGGATTAAAACGTTATTTATTTGATGACACCATTTTTGCAACGGTTTCTGTCCACGCCCATTGGGCCAAGGCGGAAGCTGTTGAGTTTGGAATAGGGGTTAGGCTGTAAGACAACCGATTTTTCAGAGGAAATTATTATGAAAAATGCTATTTATATTTTAGGAATGCTTCTGTTAATAGGTTGTAGTTCCGGAAAAAGTTGGGATTGTCTCCAAACTGCGGGAGATAGGGTACAGCAGGAAATGGACGTGCCCGAGTTCACCAAAATCTTGATGTGGGAGCGAACCAAGCTTTTTCTCAAACAGGGAGAGGAACAAAAGGTTGTGATTGAAACTGGAGAGAATTTAATGAATGATATTAAAGTTTCCGTCATCGATGGAAGACTGGAAGTTCATAATAATAATTCCTGCAATTTGGTGAGAGACTATGGGATTACCAAAGTATATGTTACCTCCCCGAATATCACAGAAATTAGAAGCAGTACGGGTTATGAAATAGAAAGTGTGGGAACCTTGTCCTATCAAAATTTGCAATTGCTCTCCGAGGATCAAGGGAGTGAGGATCAATATCACACGGATGGTGATTTTAGGTTGAGCTTGGATGTGGAAAACCTGAGTGTTGTCGCCAATGGCTTTTCCAGATTTTATTTGAGCGGAAAAGCCACCCATGCTGGTTTTGGCCTGTATGCCGGAAATTGTAGAATCTATTCTGAAGATTTAGAGGTACAGGAATTACAGGTATTTCATAGAAGTACCGGCCCAATGGTCGTGAATCCACAAGCGTCCATTAAAGGAAAGATTGTAAGTTTGGGCGACATCATCTCAAAAAATCGCCCTCCTATTGTGGAGGTAGAGGAGTTATATCGCGGACGACTCATTTTTGAATGATTGTCCAGCTCTTACACTTTTTTTGGGGCCAACTTTCAGTGATAGTGGGCTTTTTATTTTGACGAAGAATTATTTTTGCTCATTTAAATGCCAGTTGTATTCCTTATAGCTGATCGTAGCTTGTGGATTTATTTTTACACGCGAAAACAGGTTTATATAACCAATTATATTCTGTTTCCCATTTACAGTAAAGTCTTTTTGATACCAATGGAATATTGAGGACAGGGTAAGCTTGTCTGGCTTGATATCATTTTTATCACCATTGATAAATTCCTTTGCCGCACGATTGAGTTGAACATTGATTTTTGAAGCCGTAAAGGCCTCATCCATAAGTTTTGGACAGGAGATAGAAGCACAGTTTATGGCGAAATGGATGCGTGGCTCATTCATTTTTCTAAGAATTCCGTTTTCGATCCCTCCTAAGGAAAGTTTTCGCTTGCCGACCCTAACTCTTCCTTTGGTCCATGCACCATCGATATCCTTGATGCTGTTTATGGGATAGTTCTCTACTATCAGCCGTACAGTAGCCGCGTTATAAAGATTGATATAATACGCGAGTAACTCTTGAAGGCTCCAATCTTGATCGGGTTTCTTTTGTGATAACATCTTTAGATAAGCGTCCAATTCTTCCCGGTCATTTTTAAATCCTTTATAATCGATTAATCCATTTCGGTCCACGTATTTTTTTAACAATCGGTCCCATTGTGAATGGTCTATATCCATGGCTGAAGCAGATTGGATGGCTGCCATTTCTGATTCCACCTTTTTTATCGGCTGGCCCTGACTGCCAATTCCTGCTGCTGAAAGCAGATTGCACCCATGAAGGATAAACACCATTAAAAATACAGTTGTTAGGGTTATCAGAGCTTTCATTTGGCGTGTGTGTATTAAAACCTCAAAAATCAGGAAGTTTTGTTTTTTCCCGTATATAATATTTGCTTTGTGAAACCCCTGGGGAAAGTTTCATCCCCGTGAAAACCCAGTTCAATGTCGCGGCCGTCATGCGGTACATGATGGGTTTTGAAAATATAATCCCATAGGCTTAAACTAATCCCAAAATTAACTCCGTACCGATTAGTTTCGGGCAAGTCTTTCGCGTGATGCCAAATATGCATTTTGGGATTGTTGAAAACATATTTTAGAACCCCATAATCCCACCCTAAATTAGCGTGATTTAAATGACCAATGGCCAATGTAGAAAAATGAACTATCGCCACGGCTTCCACTTCAAAACCTCCAATGATCGCCAAGGGAATATAAAGTATGGACTTATACATTATGGGCTCCATCCAATGATAGCGAAGGTGGGCGGCAAATCCCATTTCGGTGATGGAATGGTGCAGTTTGTGAAAATTCCATAGAAAAGGAACACGGTGAAGCAAAATGTGGGTGGCCCATTGCACAAAATCTGTCACCAAAAAGAAAATGAGAAGCCCTATTCCGTAAGGAAGTGCATTCACATCAAACAATTGAAAATTGGAAAGAGTGAGGCCAAAATAAGAGAGTATATCATTAAATAGCTCTGCCGTGGCATTGGAAAGAAAGATAAGAACAATGAGATTGAGCAGGAAAAAGTTGAAAAACATATAAAAAGTATCCAACCAGAAATCCTGTCTAAATATTTTCTGGTCTTTTCGCCAGGGAAAGATAATCTCCAGCACCCAGACCAGTAAAGAGATCAATATCAATCCATAAAAATAATTCTCCCAATGGAAAAGAGTAATTTCATTCCAGAGATAGTTGAAATATCCGTAATAAGAATCCTTTAGAATTGTTAGGTATTTTTCCATAATCGCACTTTAAAACTGGATGATATTTTTAATGTATCCGGTTTGGTCTGATTCTATTCATAGAAATAAATAGTAATTCTGATTGTCTTCGTCTCAATATATACCAAAAGATTTCAAGTGCACAAAGAAAATAAATTTTGACGGTATTAGTGCGGGTATTCCTCTGAGTAAAACCTACTCTTACGCCATACTCACAATTGCTCGATCAGTTTGCTAAAAAGGGTGGTCATAATAGGTTCGGCCTTTGCTGCCATGGCAATTATTTCCTCTATGTTAACAGGCTTTAAGTTGTCAGGATCACATTCATCAGTGAGTACAGATACGGCCGCCACAGGAAGCTTGAGATGATTGGCAACGATAACTTCTGGCACGGTACTCATTCCCACGGCATCGGCACCTAAAGTTTTAAGATATCGATATTCTGCCCGGGTTTCCAGCTGGGGTCCCACTACGCTGGCATAGACACCCTTGTGTAGGTTTAATTTGTTTTCTCTGGCAATTTGAGTAATCTTTCCATTCATTTCAGGATCATAGGGCGCACTCATATCAACAAAGCGCTCTCCCATTTTTTCTACTCCCCGGAAAGCTAATGGAGAGCCCCCCTGCAGGTTTATATGGTCGTCTATAAGCATGACCTCACCTTTTTTAAACAAGGGGTTTATCGCACCGGCCGCGTTGCTGATCAGGAGTTTTTCGATCCCGAGCATCTGCATGACGCGAACTGGGAAAGTGAGTTCCTGTAAGCTGTAACCTTCATAGAGATGAAATCGTCCCTGCATAACAACTGCTTTTTTGCCTTCAAGCGTCCCATAAATTAGTTTTCCCCGGTGAAATTCCACAGTAGCCGTTGGAAAGTTTGGAATGTGATTGTAGCTAACCTCACTCTCCACCATCATAAAATCTAAAATTCCTCCAAGGCCTGTACCCAGGATTATTCCCACTTTGGGTGCGTCAAACCCGCGCTGTCGTAAATATTCTGTAGCTGCTTCAATATATCTCAACATAGTTCTTTTCTATAAAAATTGGTTGTCCAGATGAGGAGGAAGAAACCTTTGGAAGACCTCTTGGTTTATGATATCCTCATAATAATCAATATCGTTTCGCTCCTGTAAAAGAATATAGTCCTTGCCTGTTAAATCGTCCAGCGTTTGTTCTAAAATGGTATGGCTCCCCCAATTCTTGTTCTCAAATAATTTTGGGTACGGCTCTTTCATTCCCAGTAAGTAATAGCCGCCATCTTTGGCGGGCCCAATTGCAAACTGATGATTTTGTAAAGTATCGAAGGCTACGATCAAATCCTTTTTCTCCCAATTAAACATATCGCTGCCTATGATTATTGCCATTTGATAGCCTATTGAAAAAATTTCGCTAAAAGCATTTTTCATCCGTTCTCCCAAATCACTTCCAGATTGCAATTTCTTTCTGAAGATATCCGGATCCCAGAAATCATTTTTATGGATGTTTTCAGAATAGAAAACATATTTGTCCACATGGAGGTCCTTGGTGATTTCCACGGTATGTTTGACAAGAAATTTATAGATGCGCAACGCACTTTCCTCACCTACAGCACTTGCAAGACGAGTTTTAACCTTCCCGAGCTCGGGATTACGGGTAAATATGATCAAAGCTTTTTTTGAAGTAGGAAAGTGAAAATCGAAGGCCATTTCATTGTCGCCATCGGTGTTTGATGATGTTAATAAAGCCATTTGTGATATTAATGATTCATTTTGTAATACTCAATTAAACGTAAAGCCAAGAATAAAGTTTTCTAATATACTGGATCTCCAGCGTGAAGCCACTTACCCCATTCTTTTGAATAGGCGTGGATGTTTTCGGTTTCCGCACCAGTGGAGTCAACGGTTGGGAACCCCTTATTCTTCCATTCAAAGATACCACCGTATAAGTTTTTCACGTGAATAAATCCAGCTTTTTTCAATTTCTCGGCAATTTTTTCTGATCGTATGCCAATAGAACAATATACGATTATTGGAGAATCTTTTTCCGGAATTTCAGTGAGGGCGGCATCCAACGAAAAGCTATTGTACCCCACATACCTTGCAGAAGGTATGTGACTGATATTAAATTCTGCCTTTTCTCGCGCATCCAAAATAATACCCTTTCCTTTCACGGAATTCATACGAAGATTTTCTACAGAGATGTAGGGAATACTGTGGCTATTATATTGGTTCAATAATTTTTCCAGTGATTCTTGGCCTGTGACCGTGCCTATGATCAAAAAGAAAAGGAGATTCAGAAATCGATGTTTCATGTTTCTTGTTGGGGGTCATTTACTCATTTACAAATTTCATCAAATCTACGTCATTTCCCAACAAAACCTCATTAGGGCTAATTCTGTTTTCCAGAGGGCCATTCTCTAATTTTAAAACTCCACGCGGACATACAGCCGAGCATATTCCACAGCCAACACAACTGGCACGAACAATGTTTTCGCCTTTTTGCGCATAGGCGCGGACGTCGATTCCCATTTCGCAATACGTGGAACAGTTCCCGCAGCTAATGCATTGGCCTCCGTTGGTGGTAATGCGAAATTTGGAAAACAGTCGTTGCTGAATACCGAGTATTGCCGCCATGGGGCAACCAAAGCGGCACCAAACCCGATTTCCAAAAATAGGATAAAACCCAACCCCAATAACGCCGCTGAAAACCGCTCCGATCAAAAATCCATAAGAAGCTCGGAGAGTTTCCGCATCAAAAAGGAAAAGTTGGTTTCCAGCACTAAAATGAAGTACGATAAGAGCCATAATGATAACAAAATATCCCACAGCTCCAATTTTGGCATCCTTTTTCAGTTCCTCTCGTTTATAAATCCAAATCCATAGAAAAACCGCCGTCAACAACACGGCTACACTGATAAGAAAAGTTGTTTTGGTAAGCCAGTATTTGGAACTATCATCGCCCAAATAGCTATAAACTACTGCCGTTGTCATCAAAATCACAAAAACCAGAACGCTATGAACCACCCAGCGTTCAATCCTCCAGGCTACCACGCGTTTGTCACTTAGGTGTCGAAAGGGATCCCCGGCAGTTTCGGCTAAGCCACCACAACCACACACCCAACTGCAGTACCAGCGTTTTCCGTATTTGTAAGTTAAAATGGGAGTGATTATCAAAATGGAAGCAACGCCAAAAATCAATAAGCCTATACCGATATCTCCAGCGGAAATAAACTCGTCCACTCGGTATTGTTCAAAATTATAATAATTGAGTGGCCAGATATTTTTAAGATCGTAATAAGGAAGGGAGAAGTTTTCGCTGTTGAGCCGAAGCATCAATTCAGGAATCAAAAAAGCGAAGCCAAGTTGGAAGAACATAACCGAAAACGTGCGGAGCCTTTCATATTTGTTGTGGCGGTATTTCATTAAAAACTTTATTCCGAAGGCCAAAATCGCCAAAGTATAAAGCGTGCCATAAACAAACCACTGACTGGCGGGATTGCCACTGATAAATTTACTCAAGGGATCAAAAAGAGCGACGATTCCAGTATTATTTCCAGATTCCGACAAACCCAAATATTGCGGAAACCAATAGAGAAGCATATAAAAAAGCGTTAGCCCAATTCCCAGAATCCATGCCCAAAAACCACGCGAGGAAAGAGACTTAAAGTAAATGCCATCGTTTTTTATTCCAGGGATTTTATCCGCGTAGGCAGCTATGGAAAACCAAATAGTCCCAGCGGCAATAGCCGTCAACGACCCCGTGAGCCATAAGCTCTTATTTGGAAAATCAACATTGAAAATAGCCAAAACCAATACCATCAAGCCCAACAATCCGATTGCGGATGCTATTTTCTGTTGTGCGTTTATCGTTTTTGGCGGTTCGCCCGTTAGGGACATATTTCTTTGGATTATGCTCATTGTTTGTTGTTTTTCAAACCTAACAGGTCTCGAAGACCTGTTAGGTTTTACAAGGTTTTTACGACGTTACCATTTGTTTTATGGATAAATATTCTTTCCTAATCTCCCCCTCATACCTCCTAAAAAACTCCGGATCAAAATTGGCTTCTTTCAAATTCTCAATTACATAGCCCACACTTCGTTTTTCATTTAACCAGCTATCAAAAACCTCTTGTTTCATTCGGATTCCGAAAGTGTTTATTCCCAAGAATTGACCATTATCCCTATTATAAGCAATTGTAATAGCTCTTAGGTCAGTATTACATTTCCAATGGAAATGTTCCTCATATTCCTTTCTTCTATCCTTCGGAAAAACCCATCCATAGGTTTGGTATTCAATGTCAAAAAACTTGGCGCTGTTAAACCAGTGGCCGGGATTGTATTCAAAAGGATTTCCACAAATTGTTTGTGCCAAGGCTTCGCCCATCATTCTTCCGGTGTACCAAACCGCTTCGATGGCAGGACGTTGGCCAATCGGCTCCCGCTGTTGTGCACAATCGCCGATGGCGTAAACGCCTGGAATGTTGGTTTCCAACTTTCGGTTTACCAGAATTCCCCTATCTGTTTCAATTTTTGAATCTTTCAGAAATGAAATATTGGGTTTTACTCCAGTCGCAATCCCAACCACTCTACAAGGAATTTCCTCCCCAGAAGTAGTTAATACAGCACGAACCCTTCCGTTGTCATCTCCCAATATTTTATCCAAATGGGTATGATGCCTTAAATCCACCCCGTGCGATCTGATATGTCGTGAAAGCATTTCTGAATTTGGAAGTGGAAGCGCATTTTCCCAAAAAGCGGGTTCGCGGATCAGCAAGGTGACTTTTATATCCCGGGTTCTAAGCATTTCCGCCATTTCCACACCAATCAATCCGCCGCCTATAATCACGGCACTGGGACATTCTTTATTGTTCGGTGCATTTTTTTCCAATAATTCCAAATCTTGTTTTGAAATCATTCCCTGAACGCCGTTTAACTCCATGCCTTCCCATCCAAAAGTGGTGGTAGTGGAACCGCTTGCAATTATCAGTTTGTCATATGGAATAGAATCACCTTCCTTAAAATGAAGCGTTTTATTGTCAGCATCCACAATTTCCACATAGGCTTGTTTCAATTCCAATCGGTTTTTTTCCCAAAACCAATCTTCGTAGGGTTTAATATCTCGCCACCGCATATGTCCCATATACACATACATCAGTGCAGTTCGGGAGAAGAAATAATCGGTCTCGGCGGAAATTACGGTTATCCGGTTGTCCGAAAGTTTCCGAATGTGTCTAGCGACGGTTATACCGGCAATGCCGTTTCCAATGATGACGATGTGTTCCATATTGTAAAATGACCCGAGATTGGGAGTTTTTAAATTTAAACATTTTCTTTTTGGATGGGGGTGTATGCGATGTTAACTTCGTGTAAACTTATGTTTGATACCCAAAAACGAATTTGCTTTTGATTTTCTTTGAGACAGCACGGCACAAAAGTTGAGTAGACCTATAAATCAAAACCAAATGTACCGCTATGAAAATCCTATCATCACGTTTTTCTTTAATCGGCCTTCTTTTATTGGTTCCCGGTATTCAATTCCTGTCGGCACAATCGATTTTGGAAACCAATGCCACTTTATTGGATGCCACTATTTATGGTCATGGGGCCAGTTTGCACCACACCGCCAAACAACTGGCAATTCCAAGTGGGAATTCAGAATTGGTCATCAATCAAATTGCCCAGAATGTGGATCCACAGAGTATTCGGGTAACAAGTGAAAGCAATCAGATAACCATCCTTTCTGTTTCTTTTGAACGGGATTATTTGGTAAAAGGCGAAAATCAAAGTTCACAATATGTGGAGGTAAAGAAGAAATATGACGATGCCAAAGAAATTTTGGATGCGATGTCCAATGCGCGAAAAGGGGAGGAGAGTACACTGGCTTTGCTGGAAGAAAACAGAAAGTTTGGTGGACAAAATGGTGTTTCGCCCACAAGTATGGCGGCGATGATCAAATACTATCGTGAGGAATATAAAATTTTGGCAGCCAATATTATAAAATTGAAGACTAAAGAAACAGAACAACAAAAAACCGTTGATAAACTAAAAAAACAAATGCAGGAGGCTGGAGGCAGCGGACAAAACGCTGGCCAATTGGTAGTTCGACTACATGCCAAGCAGCCCCTAAAAACTAATTTCGATATTAATTATTTTACGGATAATGTTTCCTGGACTCCTTTTTATGAAATTAAAGTGGATAATTTGACTGAACCCGTTCAATTGGTTTATAAAGCCAATGTATCCCAAAATACCGGAATAGATTGGAAACAGGTAAAGTTGGCTTTTTCCAGCGGAAATCCACGGCGAAATAACAATGCGCCTCAGTTGAATCCTTGGTGGGTTGGATTTCAGGAATCTGTTGTTTATAACCAAAGATTACAAGATAAAATGGCAGGAGTTCAAATGGAAAGTATGCCAGTGAGCGCTCCAAACGATATGGCAACCGTGGAAGAAAATCAATTGACGACTTCCTTTGTCGTGAATACACCTTACGACATATATTCCAATCAAAAACCTCAGGCTGTACAACTGAAGCAATATCAGCTTCCCGCAAAGTATTCCTACTTCACGGCTCCACGGTTGGATACAGCTGCTTTCTTGATTGCAAAGATTTCAGATTGGCAGAAATACAATCTTTTGCCCGGAAATGCCAATTTGATAATCGACAACAATTTTGCGGGAAGCTCCTATATAAATCCCAATTCCACAGAAGATACTTTAACGCTGAGTTTAGGAAGGGACGAACGCATTACAACCAAACGCGAAAGGATCAATGAAGAAGGAAGCACTTCCTTTTTTGGTGGCTCCCAAAAACGAATTTACACCTATGAGATTTCCGTTAGAAATTCCCGAAAGGAAGCGATAAATATTGATGTAAAGGAACAATTCCCCTTATCGAAAGAAAAGGATATCGAAATCAAGCTTTTGGAAACTTCCAATGCGAAAGTAGATAGTGATAAAGGAGAATTGAGCTGGAATCTTAATCTAAAATCAGGAGAAACCAAGAAGTTGAGGATTTCTTATTCGGTAAAACTTCCAAAGGATAAGCTGATTTCGGGGATGTAGAACTCTCAGACCTGACAGGTTTTAAAAACCTGTCAGGTCTTCATATTTACTATGTGTTTCGAATAATAATCATATAACTCATCAGCATCCGCGCCCAAACGTCTCTTTAAATGAACCATCCAAAAATGGTATTGTAAATTCCAAATGCCTTGTTTTCTATAACGCCTTGCTGAGGTGGTAAGCGAATGCGGAATCACGGTGAATCTTTTTCGTTTGTAAAGTTCGCTAATCAATATATTGTCTTCGTAAATAATATAATTTTCATCAAAACCGCCAATGTCCTTAAAAAGATCTTTTGTGATAAACTGACTTTGATCGCCACCTCTAGCCATTTTCCAGTTAAATCGTGTCAACCATCCTGCCAGCATTAACCACCAATGATTGCTATCAAATTTCATTCGGAAACAACCTGCCGGATTTCCATTTATTACCTCTTTTAAAATGTATTTGTCGAAATCTTTTGGAGGTATGGAGTCGGCGTGCAGGAAGTATAAAATCTCTCCTTTGGTATTCTGTGCTCCAAAATTCATTTGCTTTGCACGACCTTTTGGGGAATGAAGGAGATGAACAGAAATATTGTTTTCCCCTTCGAATGAATTGGATATAGATTCTTTGATTTTCTCAACAGTGCTATCCTCACTGCCCCCATCAACCAAAATCATTTCAGTTTCAATTTCTTTTGAAAGATTTTTGAATACAGCACGAATTGTGTCCTCTATGGTTTTGGATTCGTTAAAAACGGGAATGATGATGGATAACACGGTTTGCATTTAGTTACATTTCGGGGGATTTCCGCAACCTTGAAGGAAAGAAGTCTTTGCTATATTTCGACTGGAAAACCATTAATTGGAAGTCAATTCCACAAATAGCTTTTCTAAGGTAGTGTTTTTTTGGTGTAGCTGTAGAATTTTCAATCCGTTATCATGTGCAAAATCAAAGACCTTTCCCCGCATGTCTTGATCGGTCTCAAAATGAAGTTGATAGACAAAACCTACAGGGTTTTCTATTTTTCCAATTTTCGGAAGTTCCTGCAATGCAATCTCCTCTACCCGATAATCAAATTCTACTTCTATGATTTGCTTCTGGTCTTTTTTAAGGTCCGACAGCTTCCTGTCAAGTACGATTTTCCCTTTGTTGATGATTATAACTCTATCGCAAATGGCTTCCACTTCCTGCATAATATGGGTGGAGAGCAGTACCGTTTTGGTGCTACCCACGTTTTTTATCAGTTGCCGGATTTCAATCAGTTGATTGGGATCCAGCCCCGTGGTGGGTTCATCCAGAATGAGCACTTCTGGATCGTGAAGTAGGGCACAGGCCAATCCTACCCGCTGCCGAAAGCCCTTTGACAGTTGACCGATCTTTTTATTTGCCTCAGAAGACAGGCCGGTTTTTGAAATTACGGTCTCGACTTCTGCTTTTGGCACCTTGTAGATTCCTGCATTGAACAGAAGATATTCCCTGACAAACATATCTAAGTACAAGGGGTTGTGTTCGGGCAAATAGCCCACACTTTTCTTGACGGACATATTCTCCTTTCCTATTTGGTATCCGTTGACACGGGCTACACCACTGGAGGCGGGAAGGTATGTAGTCAGGATTTTCATCATGGTAGATTTTCCTGCACCATTGGGTCCAAGAAAACCTGTAATCTCTCCTTTTTCTATAGTAAAGGAAACATTGTCCAGCGCTTTTTGCTCGCCGTATGTTCTGCTGATATTTTCTACTTTTATCGACATAATCTCGGAAGGGTAAAACTACATATTTTTTCTTCTATAATATTGGAGCGCCTGAGAAGAGAGCGATGAAATTTTGTAGTATTTTTTTCTAAAACGTTTTCTGGGAGCCAATTATTGGCTACTTTAGCACCGAAAAAACTAAAATTCACTTCCAATTAATTCTAAGTTTTAGAGCGTTGTGAAATAATATGCCGCTAAAGGGAATGTTACGGTTAAGTTGATAAAAATACTGATAAGTCCCTTGATGGGGCTTTTCTCTTTTCTGTGGAACTATATGAAGAACACAAAGGAATTTCGTGGATGGTTGGATGCTCTCGGGCTTACACATCCTTTTGTAATAGCCGGACCTTGTAGCGCCGAGACAGAGGAACAGTTGCTCAATATTGCCCATCAACTAAAAAACACAGACACCTCGGTGCTGCGAGCGGGTATTTGGAAACCTCGAACCCGCCCAGGAAATTTTGAGGGAGTGGGTGAATTGGGGTTGAAATGGCTGCAGCGGGCTAAAGAAGAGACCGGTTTGTTAACAGCCACAGAGGTTGCCAATAGCTCCCACGTAGATTTGGCGCTACAATATGATGTGGATGTTTTATGGGTGGGTGCACGAACCACTGTGTCACCTTTTATTGTCCAAGAGATTGCCGAGGCAGTAAAGGGAACCGACAAAATAATTTTGGTAAAGAACCCGGTAAATGCTGACTTGGCCTTGTGGTTAGGGGCAGTAGAAAGATTTTATAAAGTCGGCATTCAAAAACTGGGAGTGATCCATCGAGGTTTTTCTACTTACGAAAAGACCCGCTATAGGAATAACCCCGAATGGCAGATTCCCATAGATCTGCAAAACAGATTTCCTGACCTGCCCTTGATTCTTGATCCCTCACATATTGCGGGCCGGCGCGATATATTATTCGAACTTTGCCAAACGGCCCTCGATCTGAATTACGATGGCTTGATGGTAGAAACACATTTTGATCCGGATAGGGCTTGGAGTGACGCAGAGCAACAAATTACACCCAAAGCATTGATCCAAATGATGGCAGATTTGAAAGTTAGAAAAGCCGAAGGCGATGCAATTGAGTTTAAGAATAGGTTGCAAACCCTTAGGACACAAATCGATTTGGTCGATGATCAAATAATTGATCTTTTAGGAAAACGCATGAAGATTGTCGATGGCATTGGCGACCTTAAGAAAAAGAACAATGTGGCAATATTACAGGTAAAACGATGGAACGAAATTATGAAAAGAATGATTTCAGAAGGAAGGCAGAATCAGTTGAGTGAAGAATTTGTTCTCAGAATCTTTAAAGCCATTCACCAAGAATCCATCAACCATCAAAAAAAGGCAATGAAAGATTGAGAAATTGGCTGTAAAATCTGTTCTCTGTTTCTAACCACATATAAGAAAAATTGCTTTTCCGATAAGGAACAGAAAATGGGCGGTGTCCTAAACAAAAACATTTCAACTTTGTATTACATTCTACAGACGGCTGATAAAGTATTTGGTATTCCACGTCTAAGAAATAGAACTGTGTAGATTTTCATAATTATTTAATATTTTGCACCTATGAAGGGCTTGGTTTATAAATCTACAGGAAGTTGGTACTCCGTCAAGGGGGAAGACGGTATTTTTTACAGTTGCCGTATAAAAGGCAAATTCCGTATTGGTGGAATTAAAAGTACGAATCCGGTTGCAGTAGGGGACCGTGTAAATTTTGAGATAGATAAGAAAAGTGATAAGAAAACCGGAGTTATTACCCATATTGAAGCCCGTGAGAACTATATAATTCGCAAATCCGTAAATCTTTCGAAACAAACCCATATTATTGCGGCTAATATCGACATTGCATTCTTGCTCGTTACCCTAAACAACCCCGTGACCTTTACCACCTTTATCGATCGGTTTTTGGTGACTGCAGAAGCCTATCATATTAGAGCAGTGCTTCTGTTCAACAAAATTGACACTTATGACGACGATGAATTGCTCGAGGTCAAATTTCTCGCAGCACTTTACAGGAAAATCGGTTACGAATGTATCGGTATCTCTGCTATCACAGGCAAGAATGTGGAGAAGGTAAAAGCTTTAATGCGCGATAAGGTAAGCATGTTTTCCGGCCATAGTGGGACAGGAAAATCGACATTGATAAACACCTTGGAACCTGGACTGAACCTAAAAACTGCGGCAATTTCCGAACAACATCTACAAGGGCAGCACACCACGACTTTTGCCGAAATGTTTGATCTTTCTTTCGGGGGACAAATTATCGATACGCCGGGAATAAAGGGCTTTGGCGTGGTAGAAATGGACAAGGAGGAGCTCGCAGATTATTTCCCTGAATTTTTTAAGTTAAAAGAAAATTGTCGATTTAATAATTGCCGCCATCTGGAAGAGCCGCAGTGTGCAGTGAAAGAGGCGTTGGAGAATGAGGATATCGCGTGGTCCCGTTATAAAAGTTACCTCCAAATTCTGGAAGGAGATGAGGAGCAGTATAGGAAGGACATCTATTCTACCTAATTCTGGGAATTGTTAATTAAAGGAATTACTTCGGCATAAGTGAAATGCCCAAAGCTTTAGTTAAAAAAGAAGAGAAAAGGATATGAGAGTATTGATTCAAAGAGTAAAAAATGCCTCAGTGACCATTGAGGGAGAAGTTCATTCTAAAATAAACCAGGGACTACTAGTTCTATTGGGAATCGAGGAAGAAGATGGACAAGAAGACATTGCGTGGTTGGCTCGGAAGATTTCCAACCTGCGTATTTTTTCTGATGAAAACGGGGCCATGAATCTTTCCGTAAAGGATGTGGATGGAGGGTGCTTGGTGGTGAGCCAATTCACGCTTCACGCCAACACCAAAAAGGGCAATCGACCTTCATTTATAAAAGCAGCTAAGCCGGAAACTGCGATTCCTCTGTATGAAAAGTTTATTATTCAGCTTGAAATGGAACTGGGAAAAAAGGTTCATACCGGAAGTTTTGGGGCGTTGATGGATGTAGCGTTGATCAATGATGGACCTGTAACCATCTGGATAGATTCAAAAAACAGAGAATAGTTGCTTTAACTTTTCTTTAACTATTCTGGGAATTTTGGTATATTGCCACTTTATAAATGCTTGCTTCCCGTCATTTTCCCTTGATGGCTAACTATCCTCAAGCAACTATTTTTAAAGGTATGAGAATTATTTTTTACTTGGCATTTCTTTTGTGCTCAGTCCCAGTTTTTGCCCAAACAGAATATTCTGTTTTATCTATCCCCAAAAATCTTACAAAATATGCCAATAGCGTGGTCCTCGAGGAGGTTATTGAAGTAGATGTTGCCAATATTGCTAAAACGAAGACCAAGAAACGGAAAGTTGTGGCAGTGCTCAACAAGTTGGGTGATAACGACCTGGAGCTTTATGAATATTACAATGGAAACTCCCGAGTTAAAAAAATAGAAACTTGGGTATACGATGCGTTTGGAAAGGAAAAGCAGCATTACAAAAAGAAGCATTTTAGCGATGTAAGCCGGGCTGGCAATAATATGTATACCGATTTCCGAGTGATGTTCCTCGATTATACCCCCACTTCTTATCCTTATATCGCGGTTTTTGAAAGTGAGGTAGAGTCGGGCGATTCCGCATTCATTGAGCCATGGTTTCCCCTGGATGGATATTCCGAGAGCACTCTAAAGAGTGAATATCGAATAAAATACGACCCTTCCAATAAACCGCGTTATCGAGCTCAGAATTTGGGGGGACACGATATTTCCATATCAGAAACCTCTGAGGAAATAATTTTTTTGGCCTCTAACCTCGAGGCTATTCGGTATGAAGAGCACAGTCCCATAAAATCGAGGATTTTTCCCAGAATAACCATTGCCCTTGACCATTTTATGTTAAAGGGAATGGTGGGTACGGCCAGGGACTGGAAAGAATTTGGAAGCTGGATGGAGCATAGTTTGTTATCCGATGGCAAGGATGTACCCCAAGCAACTCTGAACAGGGTACTTAGGTTGGTAGAAAATGAAACCACCAATGAGGGCAAGGCGAGAAAGATATATCAATATGTGCAGGACAAGGTTCGCTACATCAGCATACAAATTGGGATTGGCGGTTGGAAACCGATGCCTGCCTTGGATGTGGATAAGCTTAGTTATGGCGATTGTAAGGCCTTGACCAATTACACAAAAGTTCTTCTGGATGCCGCGGGTGTACCTTCTTATTATACGGTATTATATGGCAATGAGAGCAAATGGGATCTTATTGAGGATTTCGCATCCCTGCAGGGAAACCATGTGATTTTGGGAGTTCCCGATGGCGATGATATCACGTGGCTGGAATGTACTAGCCAAGATACTCCTTATGGATTTATTGGCGATTTTACCGATGACCGCAATGTGCTTGTCCTTACACCTGATGGGGGTAAAATAGTCCGGACAAAGGTGTATGAAGCCGAGGAGAGCTTACAAGAAAACCATTTAAATATCTCGATAGATATCCAGGGAAATACAGTTGCCGATTTCCAAGGGGTTTCACGCGGAATTCAATACGGAAACAAATTCTTGCTTCCAACCAAGAAAAAGGATGAGATTGAAAATTATTACAAAAATCGTTGGAGTAACATTAATGGGTTTTCCATTTCCAAGGTAGACTTTCAGGATGACAGAAATACGGTTGCCTTTACCGAAAGACTCACGCTTGCTATACCAAGTGCAGTAAATGTTGTGGGAGATGATTTTCTTTTCTGTCCAAATCTTTTCAACCAGAACACCTATATTCCACCGCGTATTACCCATCGAAAACAAAAACTGGCCATTGAACGGGGTTTTGTCGATATCGATACCGTGATGGTCGAAATTCCAGAGGGTTTTTTCATTGAGGGTCTTCCCGAGCCAACGGTCCTTGAGACCGAATTTGGAAAATATGAAATTGATTTTGTGCAAACATCTGAAAACACATTGCGCTATACACGGAAACTCCATATTGACAAAGGTGAATATGCTCCCGCAGAATATGAAAATTATCGAGCTTTCCTCCGTTAGATTGCCCGCCTTGATAAAACCAAACTCCTTTTAAAGCACAATCTTCAATAAGCCAATATCTTGACATTTAGATTAGTTATTACTTTGTTTTTTATTGGGTCCTACATAGTTCTATAGCCCAAAACTATAAATTTGAAAAAGTTTCCAAGGCAGAACTCCTTCAGAAAGAACATCCCACTGATCCCACTGTGAACGCTGCCATTCTCTATCGCGAAACAAAGACCGAATTTCAATATACAGAGGATTCGGGATAGTATATGGTGACCGATTATTTTGAACGTGTAAAGATCTACAACAAAGAGGGGTTTGATTGGGCCAACGACGCCATCGACCTCTATAAGGGTTCGGGAGAAGATAAATTGCTGGGATTAAAAGGGTTTACTTATATCTTGGATGATAATGGCAAAATGGGTAAAGTGAAGTTGCGGAATGATGGGATTTTTAATTAGGAAACCTCAAAATATCTTTTCCAGACCAAAGTTGCCATGCCCAATGTACAAAAGGGATGCATTGTGGAATATAAATATACAATCAACTCTTCATTTATATTCAATTTTGATGAGTTCAAATTACAGGAACAGATACCTGTAGATTAAGTGTGGTTTTTAGATCTCCCGAATATTTTCAATACAAGACCCATCAGCGCGGATGGGTGCCCTATCGTGTGGAGTCTGAAGCTCGGGAAAGAAGCAGGCACTATAGCTTTACTTCACGGGATAATGCAAGAATGACGGAAATGAGATCACAAACCGAGTTGCGGCAAGTAAAGTTTAAAGAAAACACATATAAAATAGATTTGGAAAAGGTGCCGGCCCTAAAAGAGGCGGCTTTTGCTGGAAACATCAACAATTACGCTACCGCTATCCAGTTTGAGATGAATTATATGGATTTCCCGGGGAGTCCCATAAAAACCTATGCCACTACGTGGGAGGATATTTCAAAAAGCATCTATAAAGTAGACTTGTTTGGGGCTGAATTGGAACGTGGTAATTATTTCGAAAAGGACATAGATGTACTTTTAGGTATGGACATTGCTGGAAAACTTTATTTTTCCCCTCTGATGTTTATGGCTACTGAAGCGAATCCCCTAAAAGCAGAAACTCGTGTGTATCTCATAGATTTTGGATTTCCTATAAAGGATCGTTACATTGTGAACAACACCTTGCCAGAGGGCTACACAGTGGAATCCTTGCCTGAAGGGGTGGTTTACAATCTGGGAGATAACACGGGAAGTTATCGGTATTTAATTTCTCATACGGGAGATAAATTGCAGCTTTCGGTGGAATTGTCCATAAACCGATCTTTTATTGTTGCAGAAGAATATGGGAGTTTAAAAAAATTCTTTGAACTTTGCGTGGCAAAAGAAAAAGAAAAAGTAGTACTTTCAAAGGCATAATGGATATAAAAAACGCACAACAGGCCGTGGATAACTGGATAAAGGAACACGGAGTACGCTACTTCAATGAACTTACCAATATGGCCCAACTTACCGAAGAGGTGGGTGAGGTGGCACGTATTATTGCCCGGCGTTATGGTGAGCAAAGCGAAAAGGAAAGTGATAGAAATAAAGATTTGGGCGAAGAGCTTGCAGATGTTATCTTCGTTGTACTTTGCTTGGCTAACCAAACCGGAGTTGATATGGAAGAAGCCTTTCGAAAAAAGTTGGAGTTAAAGACCCAACGCGACCACGATAGACACCACAGCAATAAAAAACTGAAATAAAATGTTTAAAAGAGTGATAAACACAAAGGGATTTTGGAAATCTGTAATCTCGCTTGCCATAGCCTTTGCCATTATTTTTACAATTATCAAGTGGGCGATCGAAGGTTTTGAGCTCGCCTTTTTTACTGAAAGAAATCCGGTTGTCTTTTTCCTCACCTTGCTCGTTGCCGGGTTTGTTTATGGCTTTTTTGTGACCTTTGGAAAATTCCGGACTAAGCTAAAGGAAATCGACTCCCGGCGATGAAGGCCATTCTGGAATATGGCAATACCCTAAAACAGGATGTTCAAATTCAAATTGACGCTTCAAAAAGTATATCCAATCGCCTTTTGATCCTCCAAGCGCAGTTTCCAAACCTCTCTATTGAAAATCTCTCCAAGAGTGATGATACATTGGTTTTACAGGAGGGTATAGCCCAGCGACGGGGAACCATTGACGTTGGACATGCGGGCACGGCCATGCGATTTCTTACTGCTTTTTTTGCTTCAAAGGAAGAAACGGAAGTCACCCTTACAGGGAGCGCTCGAATGCAACAACGACCCATTGGGGTTTTGGTAGAAGCTCTAAAAATCTTGGGCGCAGATATAAAATATTTAAAGGATGAAGGGTTTCCTCCTCTTAGGATAAAGGGAAGAGTGCTAAGGAACAATAAAATTGAAATTCCGGCCGATATCAGTAGCCAATATATTTCTGCCTTAATGCTGGTTGCGCCCTCCCTTCCAGATGGACTGACCATTTTTTTGGAAGGAAAGACCGTTTCCACTCCCTATTTGGAAATGACACTTTCTATTGTGCGGGAATTGGGAATAAATGCCACATACGCACGAAATAAAATCCAAATTGCTTCCACCCGCACGATTAAGGATAAGACCGTAAAGATAGAATCTGATTGGAGTTCGGCTTCCTATTTTTACAGTTTGGCTGCACTTTCTCAGGAATCGAAAATTCAACTGTCCCACTTTTCTGAAAGGAGCTTTCAGGGTGATTCGGCTCTACCTTCCATCTATGAGATTCTCGGTGTTCAAACTATTTTTGATAGTTCAGGGAATAAACCCGGTAAAACAGAGGGAACTATTACACTTCTTAAGAAAAACATCCAACTGCCCCATGCCCTTATGTTAGATTTATCAAACACCCCCGATTTGGCCCAGACCTTGGCAGTTTCCTGTTTTGGATTGGGGATTGGATGTCGGCTAACAGGTCTTCGAACCTTAAAAATCAAAGAAACCGATAGATTGGAGGCCTTAAAAAATGAATTGGAAAAACTGGGAGCTCACGTGCAGATTGACGACGATTCATTGCAGCTTGAAAGGCGCACCCAGATCGAGAAAGATCAGGTTATTCACACCTATCAGGATCACCGGATGGCCATGGCTTTTGCCCCCTTGGCTCTAAAGACAAGTCTTTGTATAGAGAATGCTGAAGTGGTATCCAAATCATATCCTAACTTTTGGGAAGATTTGGTAAAAATTGGAGTCCAGTGTCGTCTAAACTGAGCAGAAACTGTGTTTCCCACTCCTTTGTCGATCTTTCTTTCCACTCTAACCCCGCCATAGGCTTGAAGATGTTCTTCCCATTAAATAATAAACCCAGATTTACTTGACAACGCCTATACGTAGGTTGTATATTTGCAACCTTTCTAAAACAAATACACAGAACACATAATGGGAACTAAACTTTCTAATTTTCAATTTAATTTACCACCTGAATTATTGGCCGAACATCCGGCTCCAAACCGGGACGAATCTCGCTTGATGGTTCTCAATAGGAAAGACAAAACTATTGAACACAAGACATTTAAGGATTTGATCGATTATTTTGAGGAAGATGACGTGCTTGTAACAAACAATACCAAGGTTTTCCCCGCACGGCTTTTTGGGAATAAGGAAAAGACCGGAGCGCGTATTGAAGTGTTTTTGCTTCGCGAACTCAATGCCGAAACCCGTCTTTGGGATGTATTGGTAGATCCGGCCCGGAAAATAAGAATAGGCAATAAACTGTATTTCGGAGAAGATGAATCTCTAGTGGCTGAGGTGATCGACAATACCACCTCCCGTGGAAGGACGTTGCGATTTCTTTTCGATGGTTCGTACGAGGAATTTAGGAGTAAATTGACCGAACTGGGCGAGACGCCACTTCCCAAGTACATAAAAAGAGAAGTGGAGCCGGAGGATGCTGAGCGCTACCAGACTATTTTTGCCAAGGAGGAGGGAGCGGTCGCGGCGCCTACCGCAGGTCTGCATTTTTCGAAGCATTTATTGAAGCGCCTTGAAATTAAAGGAGTGAACATTGCCGAAGTAACTTTGCACGTAGGTTTGGGTACTTTCAGCAGTGTGGAAGTTGAGGATCTGTCTAAACATAAAATGGATTCTGAAGAAATGATCATCACTCCTGAAACAGCTGAAATTGTAAATGCGGGAGTTTTGAATAAAAAACGTGTTTGTGCCGTGGGAACTACCTCCATGCGGGCATTGGAAAGTGCCGTATCTACAAACCATACCTTGAACCCATATACAGGCTGGACCAATAAATTTATTTTTCCTCCCTATGATTTTAGTATTGCCAATGCCATGATTACCAATTTCCATATCCCTAAATCTACACTGTTGATGATGGTATCGGCATTTGCGGGACATGAGTTCATAAAAGAAGCCTATGCCGAAGCCATCAAGGAAAAATATAGATTTTATAGTTATGGCGATGCTATGTTGATAATTTAAGAGGCTACTATAGATATGAAAAAATCCTGATGAAAATCGGGATTTTTATTTTTAATGCCCTGATTTTCACATGTGAAAATAAAAAATTACCTTAGTCATCCAAAATGGTGTCAATCTTCTGCTTTATGATTAAAAAGATTACGCTTTTGTTCGCGGTACTATTCGTTTTTTTTACCACTTTCTCACAAGAGGGAGGAGGAGAATTGCCTGAAAGTTGGAATTTGGACCTTATTGATTTTCCCGAGATCGTTCAGCTTTCTCCTTTGGAGTTTGATCTTATACGACAACAAGACAGTGTCAACGATTTGGATAAAAGCATGCCTTGGAGGTATGGTATTGAACGCCCAATTGCTTTAAATACCCATTCAAGTGGATTATGGACCGAGCTCCCCAACGGAGGAAAGCTCTGGCAGGCAGTAATTCGATCTCCTCAGGCGCTAAACCTAAGCGTTAATTTTGATGATTTCTACCTGCCCCCAGGTTCCAGGCTCCAATTGTTCAACCGGGATCATACCGATATTACCGACACTTTTACCAGTGTTCAAAACCCTGCCGGCAATCAACTGGGTACTTGGTTTGTAGAAGGCGATGAGGTGTGGATAGAATATTATCAGCCTTCCCGAATACAAGGCACACCTCGGTTACAGGTGGGGAGCGTTATTCACGGGTACCGCCTGGGTCGAGTAAACACTCTGGTTAATGGATCAAGAGGCTTTAACGGTTCGGGGGCCTGTCATTATGATGTCAATTGTTCAATTGGGGAAGATTTTGATTCAAAAAAGGAAATACTAAAAAAAGCTGTGGCATTGCTCAATTTGGGGAATGGATACTTGTGTTCAGCGGCTTTGGTAAACAATACAAAGGCCGACAAAACTCCTTATTTACTTACTGCCAATCATTGTTTAGAAAACAGTGATCCCGCTTTGTGGTCCATCCGGTTCAACTGGGTCAGCCCAACTCCGGTTTGTGGCACTGGGGAGCCCAGTGGTAATTTACAGACCAATTTTACCGTGAGTGGTGCCGAGTTAAGGGCTAATAATGCGCTGAGTGATTTTGCCCTTGTGGAATTATACAATCCTATTCCCGACTCTTGGGATGTGGCTTTTGCTGGCTGGGATAATTCCGATACCGATCCCGATTTTGAAGTGGGTATCCACCATCCCAATGGCGATGTGATGAAGGTTTGTAGAGACGATTCCGGGGCAGAGAAGATCGATGCTAACGGCACCAAGGTCTGGCTTATCGGAGGAGGGGAGCACGGTTTAGGAGAGGGTTGGGAAATTGGAACTACGGAAAGCGGTTCCTCCGGGTCCCCCCTTTTTAATGAGAAAGGCAGAATCATTGGCCAGCTATATGCCGGACAGGCCGCATGTGATGGGTTGATGAGCAACCATGAGTATGATGTTTACGGACGTTTTGGAGTTTCTTGGAATTCAGCAAACAGTCCTGACAACAGACTGATGGATTGGCTGGATCCAGAACAAACCGGACAGACCACTATAGGTACTCTTCAAAATATACTGAATGTTCCCAATTTCGAGATTACCGGGGAATTAAAAATATATCCAAATCCCGCCCATACCTTTATAACGGTTTTAAACAATCGGTATCCGCACCTGTCTTTTGAGTTCTCCAATATCATGGGCCAGCATATACAGTCTGGGAATTTCCACAATACCATGAACACTTTATCTGTGGAAGCTTTTGCCGAAGGTATTTATTTACTTCGCCTTACCGATGAAGACACACAGGATTCCATCACCAAAAAAATCGTGGTAAAGCGATAGCCTTAAATTATTTTCCGAAAACTTCTAATCGATAACGAAAGCGATAGACGGATCGTCTATGATATGGCGATTGTTTTAAATTGACGTAATTTTGCAAAATGATTTCAGAAAAAAAAGATATCCGTGCACTTTCAAAAGAACAGCTTCGAAATTTTTTTGAAGAACTCGGAGACCGAGCATTTCGAGGTACCCAGGTCTATGAATGGTTGTGGATCAAGGGCGCTCACAGTTTTGATGAGATGACCAACCTTTCCAAGGAGGTGAGGGCCCGCCTTGACGAAAATTTTGTCATCAACCATATCAAGGTGGATCACCTTCAAAAAAGTGCGGACGGCACCATTAAAAACGCAGTTAAGCTTCACGATGATCTGGTCGTGGAATCGGTGTTGATCCCTACCAAGAGCAGAACCACTGCTTGTGTTTCCTCACAAGTAGGTTGTAGTCTGGACTGTTCCTTTTGTGCTACCGCACGGCTTAAAAGAATGCGGAATTTAAATCCAGATGAAATCTATGACCAAGTTGTGGCCATAGACAAAGAAAGTAGATTGTACCACAACCGTCCTCTTTCAAATATTGTCTTTATGGGAATGGGGGAGCCTTTGATGAACTATAAAAACGTATTGGCATCCATTGAGAAGATTACTTCCGACGAAGGCCTGGGCATATCGCCCAAACGAATAACGGTGTCCACCTCGGGAGTTCCAAAAATGATCAAAATGCTTGCGGATGACGAAGTTAAGTTCCATTTGGCCGTATCCCTGCATTCGGGGATCCAGGAGAAGCGCGAGCAGATTATGCCATTTGCCAAAAACTTCACCTTAGATCTCCTGCGCGAGGCTTTGGAATATTGGTACAGCAAAACAAAAAGAAAGATCACATACGAATATATTGTGTGGAAGGATATCAATGATACATGGGAAGACATTGAGGCCCTGGTCAAATTCTGTAAATATGTACCGTGTAAAGTGAATTTGATCGAATATAACCCAATTGATGATGGACGTTTTCAACAGGCTTCCAAGATGGTGATCGAGGATTATATCGAGGCTTTGGAGCACGACCGAATACCTGTTACCGTAAGACGAAGTCGGGGGAAGGATATCGATGCCGCTTGTGGACAATTGGCAAATAAGCAATAAGAAACAATGGACCGGTAGTGTGTCAAAATTCCATTTTCAATTTAATTATCTTTAGCCCTTTATGAAGATAGTATCCCGTATCAAACTTCCCATTGAAGAAGAGATGGAACTTTTTGAAAAAAAGTTCTCAGCTTCCATGACTTCAAAAGTTTCCCTGCTCAATAGAATCACGCATTATGTGGTAAATAGAAAAGGAAAACAGATGCGTCCGATGTTTGTTTTTCTTATTGCCAAAATGACCCACAAGGGGGAGGTGAACGAACGGACCTACCGCGGAGCTTCCGTCATTGAACTTATTCATACTGCTACTCTTGTACACGATGACGTTGTTGATGACAGCAACCGTAGGCGGGGATTTTTTTCCATCAATGCGCTTTGGAAAAATAAGATCGCCGTACTCGTGGGCGATTATCTATTATCGAAGGGGCTGTTGCTGTCCATTGACCATGGCGATTTTGATCTCTTGCGGATAATCTCGGTAGCTGTGCGTGAGATGAGCGAGGGGGAATTGCTTCAGATTGAAAAAGCCCGTAGATTGGATATTACCGAGGAAGTGTACTTTGAAATTATTCGACAAAAAACGGCTACGCTTATCGCTGCGTGTTGTGCGATGGGAGCTCGTTCCGTTATGGCCCCCGATGAAGAAGTTGAAAAGATGCGAAAATTTGGAGAGCTTATCGGTACGGCTTTCCAGATTAAAGATGATCTCTTTGACTATGGCAATGAGCACATTGGGAAACCCACTGGAATTGACATTAAAGAACAAAAAATGACACTCCCCCTAATCTACGCATTGAACCACGCTGCTCCTGAGGATAAAAAATGGCTCATCAATTCGGTCAAGAACCACAATAGAGACCGAAAGCGTGTAAAGGAGGTAATCACCTTTGTAAAGAATAAGGGAGGCCTGGACTATGCCGTAAAAAGAATGAAAGAATTTCAGCAAGAAGCGCTATTGCTTTTAGAATCTTATCCTGCTTCTCCGTATAAGGAATCTCTGGAATTAATGGTGAACTACGTCATTGATAGAAAGAAATAGTTATTTTTAGTCCATCGTCGACCGATGGCCTTAGAATGCTATTGCCATTTACCGATTGCCCATCCCCAGCGGTGCCGACAGTTCAATAATAAAATTGACTGATACCTATATGTTAAAATCAAACGTTATGAAACTTATTTCCCTCTCCCTCTTTCCCATCCTAATCCTGTGCTCAATGGTTACTGGCATGGCCTATGCCCAAGAAAATGAATCTGAAAACGATACCTTGATAGAAAAGCCTGCCGATATAAAAAAAGAAGGAAGTGAAGAACGTCTCATTTACGATTACCGCACCCGCATAGGAATCTATATAAGTGGTAGTCTTGTGGATTTGGTGGGAGGAGACGATTCGTATGGAAGCACTCCTTTTTCTATTGGAAGATCTTCCAGCACCGAGATTGGAGTCAATTGGAAAACCAGGGTTTTTGAAAGTTCCAATTATATCCGTTTAAAATATGGCCTATCCATTCAGTGGAATAAATTGGCACCCAGGGGAAACAAATACTTGGTGGATGACAAGGGGATTAACACGCTGGAAGAATACCCTTCTAAATTGAAAAAAAGTGAATTGCGATTTACCAATTTAGTGGTTCCTCTTTATATTGAATTTGGACCTTCGAAAAAGATTAATGACCAGAACTATATTACGTTTTCCAGTAGAGAACAGTTGAAAGTTGGCCTTGGTGGCTATGCGGGATTTAATATAGGGAGTATGCAAAAATTAAAATATAAAGAAACCGGGATCACAACAAAAAATAAAATAAAAAGAGATTATAATACCACCGGCTTTGTTTATGGGGTTGGAGCCTATATTGGTTATGATGTTTTCAGTGTTTTTGCCAAGTACGATCTTTCACCACTTTTCAAAAATCAGCCGGAAGATAAACATCTTCTTTCATTGGGTTTAAGGATTGATTTGGATTAGTTTTTAGGGTTTTAATCTATCCAACTTAAAAGACCTGAAAGTTTACCTTGTCCATTGGTAAATTTACAGGTCTTTTTTTATGTCCAACATAAAACTTTTTCGCATTGAGACAACCATTTCTGAAAAACCTGCGTCTATTAAAATAGAGTCCCTGGACAGCAAAGCAAACTGTGAAGATAATCCACTTACATAAGAACTATTCAAAATTGATTGCCAAGGCAGCCAAGAACGATCGACGAGCCCAACAGGAATTGTTTAAGCAGTTTTCGCCAAAAATGCTGGGAATTTGCCGGCAATACTTAAAGAGCAATCATTTGGCCGAGGAAGTAATGCTGTCGGGCTTTTTGAAAGTATTTACCCATCTGGAGGATTTTAAAAACGAAGGCAGTTTTGAGGGTTGGATATGCCGGATCATGGTGAATGAGAGTATTTCCCAGCTTCGAAAAGATAAAAAACTGCATTTTATTTCCGAAGCTGAAATTGAAAACGTTGAAGAACATTCCACAACTATTGACACTGTCCTAGAAGATGAAGAAATACAAAAATTAATCGATAGTCTTCCAGATGGTTATAAAACAGTTTTTGTACTGTATGTAGTGGAAGGGTACAAGCACAGTGAAATTGCGGAACTGCTTCAAATAAGCGAAAACACTTCTAAATCACAGCTGTTTAAAGCGAGGAAATTGCTTAAGAACAAACTCAACAAACAAAACAATATAAATTATGGCACCCTTTAATCTTGAAAATAACATTCGTGAAGGCCTTGAAAACAGGGAGCTCAAACCATCTCCCGAGGCTTGGAAAAAACTTGAAGCGCAATTGGATAGAAAACAACCTAAAAAGAAAATGGTATTGTGGTATTACGCGGCTGCAAGTTTGGTGGGAATCTTAATCCTGGGCTCTATTTTCTTAAGTCAACATAACCTAGATGAAAATTCGAGATGGGTCGAGGAAAATGTAAAAGGGAATTATGTAAAAAAACAGTCTGAAATCATTAAAACCCCATTGCATAAAGAAAAGATTGTTTTAGAAAATAACGAAGAAAAACCAAAACCGATCAAGAAAAGTACGAAGGATCCTTTAAAGTCAATTCTCATTGAGAAAGAATCGACCGTTGACAGGCAAATTCGAAAGAGCGAAGCTCTCGCCGGGGGTTCAGAAGAGCAAATCAATCAATCTTCTAAACGAGAAGCTGTCTCCGAAGAGGAAATGAGGCAAATCGAGCAAAAAGTCAATGAAGTTGCCGGGAATATAAAAGCTCTTCAAAATAATAACTCTGAAGTCACGGCCGATGAAGTTGAAGCATTGTTAAACAGAGCTCGTCGAGACATTCAATCCAAAAGAATGGTACAAACTCCAAAAGTGGATGCCATGGCCTTACTTGAAGAAGTAGAATGGGAGCTTGACAAAAGTTTTCGCAATAAAGTATTTGATGCTTTGGGCGATGGGTTCAACAGAATTAGAACCGCCGTTATTGAAAGAAATAATTAGTTAAAGATCTCTGAGGGCCAATCAGGAAATTCCGGGAGGATCTTAATTGCATCAATCCTTCATATCATTAATAAAAAACAACAACCTTATGAAAACATTAGTCGTGTTATTTACAACGCTTTCAATTTGGATTCTTATCAGCAACTATGGTTATGCGCAACAAACTCGTGATTGGAAAAAAGCTTCAGTGGAACAGCTCGAATCCTCGAAGGATAAAATTATCGAGGAAGAAAAAGAAGCGCTTGCCGCAGCTGTAGGAAAAATAAACACGCGCTTGGAAAGGAATGAAATAGATGAAAAGGAGGCGGAATCTTTAAAACGAGCCGCAGCCGAAAAGCACGCGCTAAATATTGAAAATAGAGTTTCTATTGTGGACAACCAATTGGCTTTAATAGAACGGAATGGGATAGACTCTACCCAAATTACGGGAACAAGTATTATTATTGGGTTGGGTCAGGATTCTGGAAACGATCGGATATTCGGAGTAAAAGTTGGGGGCGGATCTGTCAAAAAAACATTTAAAAAATACGATAGGCGTACAACCTCGGGACTGGTTTTTGCTTTTGGTCTCAATAATGTAATTACAAAGGGAGGGTCCTTAGAGGATTCGAATTTTAAAGTGGGCGGCAGCCGCTTTGCCGAATTGGGATGGAGTTGGAAAACCCGGGTTTTTCAAAACACCAATTGGTTGCGAATAAAATATGGGTTATCCTTTCAATTTAATGGATTGAAGCCTATAGGTAACCAGTATTATATAGACACAGGCGATCAGACGGAACTACAACGCTATCCTATCAATCTAAAAAAATCAAAATTCAGGATAGACAATCTTGTAATGCCCATCCATTTTGAATTTGGTCCTTCCAAAAAGATAGAGCACGATGATTACTTTCGATATTCTACCGAAAAGGAATTTACTTTTGGAGTGGGGGGGTACACAGGGATCAATTTGAGCACGCGTCAGAAACTGAAATTCAAGGAAGATGGCGAAACAAAAAAGGAAAAACTGAAAGCCAACTATAATACCAACAACTTTATCTATGGCCTGAGTGCCTACATTGGTCGGGGAGGGACTTCCGTTTATGCAAAATACGACCTAAACACAATCTTTAAAAATAATGATGTAGATCAACGCAATATTTCGCTTGGACTACGACTTGATTTGGATTAGCTTTAAGTGTTTTTTAATTTCCAATCTGCAAGGTTTTAAAAACCGTGTAGGTTTCTTTTTTAATATCCTTATTTTTACCAAAGCATAACTGATAATACGCCCATTTTGATTTCCAGAACCACAATAGACAATGTTTTTGAAACTGCCCGAGTTGAGGAGGTGATCGGTGATTTTGTCCAACTGAAAAAATCTGGAAGCAACTTTAAGGGCTTAAGTCCCTTTACCGATGAGCGCACACCGAGTTTTATGGTGAGTCCTGCAAAACAGATTTGGAAGGATTTCAGTAGTGGTAAAGGAGGGAACGTGCTTTCCTTCTTGATGGAACACGAACATTTTACCTATCCCGAAGCAATTAGATTTCTAGCTAAGAAATATGGGATTGAGATAGAGGAAACTGAGCAGACAAGCGAGGAAAAAGACCAAGCTGATGAGAGGGAGAGTTTGTTTTTAGTGAGTGAGTTTGCTAAAGAATATTTCCACAAAACCTTAATAAACTCTGAAGAAGGGAAAGCCATTGGACTTTCTTATTTTAAGGAGCGCGGGTTTACAGATGAGATTATAACGAAGTTCGAACTTGGATATTCCCCCGATTCCTGGGATGCCTTTACGACCCATGCCCTAAAAAAAGGCTATAAACTGGAATTTTTGGAAAAGGCCGGGCTGACCATTGTGAAAGAGGATACTTCGGGAGGGGCATCGACCAAAATGTTTGATCGTTTTAAGGGAAGGGTGATGTTTCCCATAAAAAGCATGAGCGGTAGGACTCTTGGTTTTGGCGGGCGAATCCTGACTTCGGATAAAAGAGCTGCAAAATATCTGAACTCTCCCGAAAGTGATATTTATCATAAGAGCAAAGTGCTCTATGGTATTTTTCACGCCAAACAGAGTATAGCAAAGGAAGACAATTGTTATTTGGTGGAAGGGTATACCGATGTGATCCAGATGCACCAAACGGGCATACACAATGTGGTGTCCTCATCGGGAACTGCCCTTACCCCGGATCAAATTAGACTGATCAATCGGTTGACCAAAAACATAACGGTTCTTTTTGATGGAGATGCTGCGGGATTGAGAGCGGCCCTTCGAGGGATCGATCTTATTTTGGAACAAGGAATGAACGTAAAGATCTGCACCTTTCCTGAAGGTGAAGATCCCGACAGTTTTTCAAGAAAGAATTCCTTAGAAGAGCTTGCGGTATATTTAGAAGAGAACTCCAAGGATTTCATCACTTTCAAAGCTTCCTTGTTGGCCGCTGAAGCCAAAGATGACCCGATAAAAAAATCGGAGACCATACACGATATGGTGGTGAGTATTTCAAAAATTCCCGATACCATCAAACGCGAAGTGTATCTAAGGGAGTGTTCGCGTATTATGGACATTTCCGAACAGGTGCTTTTCAATACGCTTGCACAGACTCTTCGGAAAGAAAAGAGGGAGTTGGAAAAAAGGAGAAGGCCGGAGAATGAGCCCTTTGAAGTTGTTTCTTCGGAAAAAAAGACAGTTGAAAAGGTAGATGTGCAATTTCAGTTGGAGCAAAAGATTATAGAGTTGTTGGTTTTATATGGCAGTGAAGAAGAGTCTTTTGAAGAATTGATCCTCGAGGCCACCGAAGAAGGTAAGATCGCCTTTAGACCCGAAGTTCATGAGGCCCGTGTTTTCGAGAAAATCTACATGGATTTACAAGATGACGAAATTGAATTCACCAATGCTGATTTTAAAAAACTGTATTTTGAGATAATAGGTCATTTTACCCAAGACCCACAAGCCAAAGCCGAGACTTTTGTAAATCAACTTGAGCCTGAAATGGCAATTTGGGTTACGAATATTTTGATGGAGGAGGAGCGATATACACTTCACAATTGGGAGAGAAAGGAAATTTTTGTAAAGGAAAAAGAGCGCACCATCGCCCAAATGGTAAGTGAAACCATTCTCAGTCTCAGACGTTTTCTGGTAACGAGAAAAATAGACGAACTTTCGGAAACCCTCCAGAGCGATAAAGCCTTGGATAAGGAGTCTGAGCTCCAAGAAATTGTGGATTATATCGGTCTAAAAAAAATACTTTCCGATAAGCTTAACCGTGTTCTTTGATCAGTTAAATTGAAACATTTTGGATTGGTTGATAAGCTCAGCCAAACTGCCCACCTTAAGTTTTTTCAATAATCTACTCTTGTAGGTGCTTACGGTTTTTTCATTTATTTCCAGTAAAAGGGCAATGTCCTTATTTCGCTTTCCTGCGGAAAGTAGATTTAACACCTCCACCTCGCGAGTGGAAAGTTTTCTATATCGTGCTTCTATAGAGTTATCATTTATCCCACGACTATTTAACGTTGCAATCTCATCGTTAAGAAAGATCTCTCCAGCGGAAATATTCTTTAATGCCAATAAAAACAATTCCGGGGGAGATGTTTTGGGAATATATCCCTTTGCCCCAGACTTGATGGAGCGAACCCCATATATTTCTTCGGGATGAGAAGAAAAAATAACGATTTTGGTTTTTGGGAATTCATCGCGAATACTTCGCAAGGCATGAAAGCCATTTATTTCTGGCATGTTTAGCTCGAGAATTAAAATTTCAGGACGTTCCTTTTCAAGAATTGGCAAGAGATCGGAGCCTTGTGAAACCTCACCCACAACCTTATACGTATTGGCCACCCGAAGCAACTCGGAAATTCCATGGCGGGTTAATGGATGGTGGTCAGCGATTACAACTTTTTTCATCAATGTATGATTTATAACTGATAATTTAATGAATTTATTGACTTGGACAAAAAATTAATAGGATATACCAGGCGTGATAAACCCTGCTTTCCACTTATCTTGTCTATTCTCTCTACGTGTCTTCAACGGCTTATGTAGCTCCACTGTTTTTAAGCACTTGTGGAATGGTGCAGATAGGGATTGGTTTTATTTTGTGCTGGTTTGCTCGGTTCGATCTGTAATAGATATCAAAAACGTTTTGCTCTCTTCCTGAGAAATCTGAACTTATGCAGCCTTTTTCATGCATTTCCATGGCCCATTCCAATTCGTCATAGGTGGCTCCCAACTGATCCTCATCGGTACGGCTATCCCCAAAGAGGCCATCAGTGGGAGGAGCTTGTATTATAGACTTGGAAATGTTTAATTCTATCGCAATTTTGTAAACCTCACTTTTCATCAGATCGGCAATTGGGCTAATATCCACGCCGCCATCACCATATTTGGTAAAGAAGCCCACCCCAAAATCCTCAATTTTGTTTCCTGTGCCAGCCACAAGGTAATGGTGGATTCCAGCAAAATAATACAGGGTGGTCATCCGGAGCCTCGAACGGGTATTGGCCAAGGAAAGGTCCACAGAATGATTGTCCTGACTTTGGGGGATCTGGGCTTTAAATTCTTCAAAAGTAGAAGTCAGATCTACTTCAATATTGCTAACGTTGTCATAGTTCTCCTTCAAATTTTTTATGTGTTCCTTTCCTCTGGCAATTTGATTTTGAGCCTGATGAATTGGCATTTCCACACACAGGGTTTGCAAGCCTGTTTTAGCACATAAGGCCGAAACCACTGCAGAGTCTACTCCTCCACTGATTCCCAAAACAAAACCATCCATTCTCGAATTCTGGGCATACGTTTTTAGCCAATCTACAATATAATCAATCACTTTTTCAGTTTGCATTTCATTTACTATTATTGATTAAAATTGATAGTTTTGCATCCCTTGTTTAATGGTTTGCAACTAAAAGCTACCTTTGTCCAAATAGGGGTTAAAGATAAAATTAAATAACAGCATTCGCATTACTTTTAACCGGCTTTCCAGGGAAGGGATCTGTTAAAGAGTCTTGCAATTACAGTCATGCTATGAGCAAATTACACAGGTGTTTTCCACAAGATAGAAATATTTGGTCTAAAAACTGGACTTGGATGAAATTTGCCCTATCCTTACTTGTTGTACTTCTTTTCCTTTCCTGTGGCAATTCAGACAAAGTGGAGCGGGAGATTGAAAAGATTCCAATGGAAGTGAAGATATCGCGTTTTGATAAGGATTTTGCAGCTGCCACTCCCGCCGATCTTCCTAAGTTAAAATCCAAATATCCCTCATTTTTTCCTAAGCAGTATCCCGATAGTGTGTGGACTAAAAAATTGACCGATACTCTTCAAAATGAATTGGAAAATGAGGTGATGAAAACCTTTCCCACCAACAAAGAGCTGGAAAATATTTTAGTTCCACTATTTCAGCACATTAAATATTATTTCCCAAAATTTCAACCTCCCCTAGTTGTCACTACCACTTCTGATGTGGATTATCGGAACAAGGTAATACTAGCGGATAGCCTGTTAATAATAGCCTTGGATAATTATTTGGGTACTGAACACCGGTTTTATGTGGGAATAGAAAAATATATAACCAAAGAAATGAAGCCTTCCCAATTGGGCCCTGATGTGGCTGGGGTATATGGGCGGCAATTTGTAAAACCTCCCAAAACGACTGAATTTTTGGATCAGATTATTTACTACGGAAAGCTACTTTATTTAAAAGATTTGTGGTTGCCCAAAACCTCTGATGCTGAAAAGATAGGGTATACGCAAGAGGAATTTAATTGGGCGGAAGATAATGAACTGTACATGTGGCGGTATTTTATAGAAAACGAACTATTGTACAGTACCGATTCCAAGTTGGGAGCGCGCTTTATAAATCCCGCGCCGTTTTCCAAATTTTATCTGGAAATCGACAATGAATCCCCTGGAGAATTGGGACGTTTTCTGGGATGGAGAATCGTGCGATCCTATATGAAAAACAACCCCACAGCCCTTGAGCAATTAATGGGGAAGGACGCCGACGAAATATTTAGAAATTCAAAATATAAACCAAAGAAATAATGGCAATAACACATACTTCCGAGATCTCACTAAAAGTAGCGCTTGATCAAAACAGGATACCCGAAAACATCCATTGGTCTGCCCAGGACGGAGGCATAACCAACGAGCAAACAAAAGCGGTTATGTTATCTGTTTGGGACCACAAAAATCAGGAATCGTTGCGAATAGACCTCTGGACAAAGGATATGCCTGTAGATGAAATGAAAGTTTTCTTTCATCAGACATTAAGTGCCATGGCCGATACTTTCCAGCGCGCCACCGACGACATTAAAATGAGTGACACCATGCGTGATTTTTGCGATTACTTTGCCGAAAAGCTGGAGCTGAAAAAGAAATAGTTTAGCTTTGGGAATTGTGGATGGAGGTGTTCAATGCATCGATATAATTCAGAACAGCATCTCTTCCAGTGGAATCAGTGGCTGAGGTAATGAAATACTGGGGCATTTCTTCCCAAGTTTCCAGCATTTTTTCTTTGTAAACTTTTAGGTTGCCTTCCAGGGTCTTCGGCTTAAGTTTATCGGCTTTGGTAAAAATTATGCTAAAAGGAATTCCGTTTTCGCCCATCCATTGCATAAATTCCATGTCTATGAGTTGTGGTTCATGCCGACAGTCGACCAGGACAAAGGCAAGGATCATTTGTTCCCGCTGCAGGAAATAATCGGTGATGAATTGTTGAAAAGTCTTTTTGCTGCTTTTGGAAACACGGGCATAGCCATATCCGGGCAAATCAACCAAATACCAGTTTTTGTTGATTAAAAAATGATTTATCAGTTGGGTTTTTCCTGGGCGTCCCGAGGTTTTCGCCAGGCTCTTTCTTTGCATGAGCATATTGATAAGAGAAGATTTCCCCACATTGCTCCGGCCGATAAAGGCATATTCCGGCAAGCGGTCCTTTGGACATTTGTCCACCTTGCTGTTGCTCATCACAAATTCCGCCGATTTTATCTGCATTCTATTGGATATGATTTAGTGATGAGTTACGTGGGCAAATATGTTTTTTTACAAACCTAAGCATCGCTTTACTTGCAGGGTTGCACAAAACCTAAAGCCCTCTTTTTTGTAGCCAGGCGTAGAGAATCTCATTAAATTCATCGGGGTGTTCCATCATAGCCGCATGGCCGCATTTATCAATCCAAAAAAGCTCTGAGTCTGGCAATAGTTCGTCAAATTCAATTGCCACATTCGGAGGGGTAACGTGGTCATCCTTTCCCCATATAATACACGTAGGAATGGCAATTTTAGGCAAGTCCTTGGCCATATTATGGCGAATGGCACTTTTGGCAATCGCCAGGGTCCTGATCAGTTTGTTCCGGTCGTTCACCGATTTGTACACCTCATCCACAATTTCCTTGGTGGCTACCGCTGGATCGTAAAAGACGTTCTGGGCCTTTTGTTGAATATATTCGTAATTCCCTCTTTTGGGATAACTCTCGCCCATGGCACTTTCGTAAAGCCCAGAGCTTCCTGTTATGACAAGAGCCTTGATTTTCTCAGGATACAATTTTGTGCATAGCAATCCAATATGGCCGCCCAGTGAATTCCCCAAAAGAATAACCTCCGCATATCCCAGGTGATCGATGAATTGGGCAACGTATTTGGCGAAATTCTTAACCGTGGTTTTTAGCAGGGACATCTTATAGATGGGGAGTTCTGGAATCAATACTTTATATCCCTTCTTCGGAAAGAAATTGACCACACCATCAAAGTTGCTCAGTCCTCCCATAAGACCGTGGAGAATGATGATTGGAGTTCCTTCCCCTATTTCTAAATATGAAAATTTCCCTTCTTTCTTAATGTGTTCAGACATACTGGTTGCTGCCGTTAGAAAAACAAAAGTAAACAAAATTATTTCATAAGATCGATATAAAATCCTGCTTTGTGGCGGGGCGATTCTAAATTCCCAGGTGCCTTTAAGTGGTAAAACTTATCAACAATGTGGGATAATGTGGTAAAAAGTGGTAAAAGTTATATATATTTGAAACTATAAAGTATAAACGGCGGTTCCCTACAATGCTCAATCTAATAGGCACATACGAATGTAAAGCAGACGTAAAAGGCCGCGTAATGGTCCCTTCACCTCTGAAAAAGCAGCTGTCTCCCGTGATGGCCGAGGGTTTTGTGGTAAAGCGTGCCGTATTCCAGCCCTGTCTCGAGGTGTATCCCATGCGCGAATGGGAAGCCCTGATGCGAAAAATGGGAGAGCTCAATCGATTCAACAGGAAAAACAACGATTTTATTAGAAGATTTACGGCGGGGGTGAAAACCGTAGAGCTGGATGCCACGGGCCGCCTGCTCATACCCAAGGATCTGCTTTCGTTTGCTGGAATTTCAAAAGAGCTGGTGATTTCATCGGCTATAAATATCGTGGAGATCTGGGACAAAGAGAGGTATGAAAGGGCGATTGATGATGCAGCTGATGATTTTGCCGATTTGGCCGAGGAAGTAATGGGGAATAAAAGCAATGACGGTGATGGAGTATCATAATCCGGTTTTGCTGGAGGAGGCTGTTGATGGGCTTAACATTAAGCCCAATGGCGTTTATGTTGACGTGACTTTTGGAGGTGGGGGGCATTCCCGTGAAATATTAGATCGATTGGGTCCTGAGGGCAGGCTCATTGCTTTCGACCAAGATAAGGACGCGTTGGCAAATGCCATTGAGGATCCGCGATTTACATTGGTCAACCAAAATTTTAGATACATGAAAAAATTTCTGCGCTTTTATGGTTATAAGACCGTGGATGGAATTCTTGGCGATTTTGGTGTTTCCTCTCACCAGTTTGATCTTCCCGAACGAGGGTTCTCTACCCGTTTTGATGCCGACCTGGATATGAGAATGGACAGAAATAACAATGTTTCGGCATTTACCATCGTCAATAAATATGGGGAAGCTCAGTTGCGAAAAATCTTTTGGGACTATGGGGAATTGAGAAATGCTGCGGGAATGGCACGGGTAATTGTTGAGGCAAGACAGGAGGGCAAAATAAAAACCAGCAGCCAGTTAAAAGCAGTGCTGCGCCGATTTTTGCCCGTACATAAGGAAAATAAGATTTTGGCTCAGATCTACCAGGCCATTCGAATTGAAGTGAACCAAGAGCTCGAGGCTCTAAAGGAGTTTTTGTTGCAGACCAGTGAGGTGTTGCAAGTAGGGGGGCGAATAAGCCTGATAAGTTACCACTCCTTGGAGGACAGGTTGGTAAAGCGATTTATACGGAACGGGATGTTTGAGGGTGAGCCAGAAAAAGATGCTTTTGGCCATTTTGAGGTTCCCTTTAAGGCTGTGGGGAAATTTAGGGTTCCCTCTGAAGAGGAAATTGAGCGAAATAACCGTGCAAGAAGCGCAAAGTTGCGGATTGCGGAAAAGATCAATTGAGTTGTTGCAAGCGAGCAGGAGAGGTTGAAATGAAGCAGGTGGTGAATTTGCTATATGGATTTTAAAAAATGAAAGAAGGTTTTTACAACATCATCAAAGGAAAATTTTTGGTAAGTGATGATGCGTTAAAGAATTGGCGCTTTATCATTTTCCTTTCGGTCTTGGCCTTAATAATGATCGGAAGTTCGCACACTGCGGATAAAAAGGTCCATCGCATTTCTAAACTGAATGCCCAAGTAAAAGAATTGAAAAGTGAATATGTAGATGTGCGAATGCAATTGATGAAGGCCAGAATGGAGAGCCGAATAATCGCGGCTATGGAGGGAAAGGGGTTGCAGCCATCTTCCACACCGCCCAAGAGAATCAGGATTGTAACAGAAAAGAAGTGAGAATTTAAGCTTTAATATCAAATAGATTAAACTGACAACCCACCATGGCTTTTGAAGAAAAGAATATAATGAACCGATTGTACATCATCGCTGGACTTATGTTTGTATTCGCTATTGCCATTAGCATTAAGTTGCTAAACATTCAATTTGTCGATGGTGATAAATACCGAGAGTTGGCGGAAAGGAGTACCGTAAAGAACTTTGTCATTCCTGCCAATCGCGGGAATGTTTACGCCGATGATGGAAGTCTTTTAGCCACATCGGTTCCCAAATACGATATACGTTTTGACGCGGTAACTGTTTCCGAAGAAGATTTTAAGGAGAATTTAAAATCATTATCGGAAGGGTTGAGCCAGATATTTGGCAAGTCTGTTTCCCATTATCAAAATATGTTTCGAAAGGCCCGTGCCGACAGGAATCGGTATCTGTTGGTTGTTAAAAACCTGGGATATTCAGACTATATCAAGGTTAAAAATCTCCCTTTGTTTAAAAAAGGACCTTATAAGGGAGGGATAATTGTGGAGCAGCGAACGGTGAGGGAGCACCCCATTGGAAAAATTGCACAACGCACCGTAGGAGACGAGGCTTTTGATCGCCCAGGCTATTATGCCGTTGGTCTCGAAGGTGCTTTTAATGATCTGTTGACCGGCAAGGAAGGGCATCGCTTAAAGCAAAAGATTGCTGCCGGACAATGGAAACCAGTTTACGATGATAATGAAATTGAGCCACAAGATGGGTACGACATTGTTTCCACCATAAATATCAATATCCAGGATATCGCCCATCACGCCCTCTTGAAGCAAATGGAATATTACGAGGCGGAGCATGGCTCCGTTATAGTAATGGAAGTGGCAACTGGCGAAATCAAGGCAGTGTCCAATCTGGGACGTACTTCTAAAGGAACTTACTACGAAAAACTGAACTATGCCATTGGAGAATCACATGAACCGGGCTCCACATTTAAGGTAATGGCCCTGATGGCCGCACTGGAAGACAAGGTTATTGATACCAGTACCGTAATAGATACCGGAAATGGTATGAAAACTTTTTATGGAAGAAAGATTTACGATTCCCATCGTGGTGGGTTTGGGAAGATATCGGCAGCAAGAGCGTTGGAAGTTTCTTCAAACATTGGTCTGGCTACAATAATTGATGAAAATTATGCCAAGAATCCCAATAAATTTATCAATCGGCTAAAAAGTTGGCATCTAGACCAAAAGACGGGAGTGGCAATAAAAGGCGAAGGAAAGCCCATGATTCCTGAACCTGGCGATAAGAAATGGAGCAAGAATGCGCTCCCTTCAATGGCTTATGGATATAATTTACGCCTAACTCCGTTGCAGACTCTTACCTTTTACAATGCCATTGCCAACCAAGGAGTAATGGTGAAGCCCCGCTTTATTAAAGAGGTTCGGGCATGGAATGAAAAAGTTACCACTTACGAAACCAAAATTATCAATCCCAAGATCTGTTCAGATGAAACGCTGAACCAGATGAGGGAAATATTAAAGAATACGGTAAAACGTGGGACGGGAAAATCACTTTACTCTCCTGATTTCTCCATGGCGGGAAAAACAGGAACTGCACAAACCGAATATTGGATGCCAGACTGGCAGAGCAATCGGCGATATATTTCTTCCTTTGCGGGTTTTTTTCCTGCTGAAAACCCCAAGTATTCTTGTATTGTAATCATTCATAAACCGAGCACTAAAAAGGGTTTTTACGGCGGGGATGTCGCTGGACCGGTCTTTAAGAGAATTGCCCAAAAAATATATACCGATTCTACCATAATTGAAGAGGTAGAGAGCCTGGAAAAAGTGGATCCCGCTCTTGAAAAGGAATATGAGGCCTATTACGCCAAACTCCAGCAATATGGAAAAACAATTCCAAACGTAAAAGGAATGGCCGGAATGGATGCAGTTTCATTGCTGGAAAACTTGGGGCTGAAAGTAAAAGTTATTGGGAATGGTGTTGTGTCCAGCCAGTCTAAAAAATCGGGGGAAACATTGAAAAAGGGCGAGCAAATAACCTTGAATTTATCGTGATCGTATTAAAGGACATATTGTATAAGGTTACCATTGAAAAAGTGGTGGGGAACACTTCTGTGGCGGTTGGAAATATTGAATTCGATTCTCGGAATATTTCTTTAAACGATGTTTTTGTGGCCATAAGGGGAACTGTGGCCGACGGGCATCAGTTTATTAGAAAAGCTGCAGATCAGGGAGCCTTAGCTATTATCTGCGAAAGTTTACCAGATGACTTGGTCAACGGTATCACCTATGTGCAGGTTTCCGATACCCATAAGGCCTTGGCCATTATGGCCGCCAATTACTTTGGAAACCCTTCGGCAGAATTGAAACTTGTAGGGGTTACGGGAACCAATGGGAAAACCACGGTGACTTCCTTGTTGTATGAACTTTTCAAAAAAGCCGGGACGGAAGTGGGGCTTCTCTCTACGGTAAAAATCATGATTGGCGATGTAGAGCATCCCACCAGGCATACAACTCCCGATTCCATAACGCTCAATCGATATCTACGTGAAATGGTAGATGCGGGAGTAGAATTTTGTTTTATGGAGGTGAGTTCCCACGGAATCCATCAAAAACGTACGGACGCACTTCATTTTGTCGGAGGTGTTTTTACCAACCTCTCCCACGACCATTTAGATTACCACAAGACCTTTGCGGATTACAGAGATGTGAAAAAATCGTTTTTCGATGGCTTGCCCAAATCGTCTTTTGCCTTAGTAAACGTAGATGATAAAAATGGGCTGGTCATGCTTCAGAATACCCAGGCCAAGAAATATACCTATGCGCTAAAGACCTATGCAGATTATAAGGCGATTATATTGGAGAGCCAATTTTCGGGTCAGCTTTTAAAGATCAACAATCATGAGCTTTGGGTTCAATTGATTGGTGGGTTTAACGTTTACAATCTCCTTGCAATTTATGGAACAGCTGATCTCTTGGGGTTGCCCTCACTGGAAATTCTGAAGATAATGAGCACCTTGGAAAGTGTGAGTGGCAGGTTCCAATATTTTATTTCTGATAAAAAAATTACTGCTATTGTCGATTATGCCCATACGCCGGATGCGCTTAAAAATGTTTTGGAAACTGTGAACAGTATCCGTACTGGCAATGAGGAAGTGATCACTGTTGTGGGTTGTGGTGGGGATCGCGATGCCCAAAAACGTCCAGTCATGGCAGAAATTGCCGCTTCCTTAAGCACAAAAGTAATTTTCACCAGTGATAATCCCCGTACGGAGAAACCGGAAGCAATCATCGCGCAGATGGAAAAAGGTGTTCCTGTGGAATATTTTAAAAAAACAATTTCAATAACAAATAGAAAAGAAGCTATAAAAGCCGCGTGCCAGATGGCACGGGAAAACGATATTATCCTTATCGCGGGCAAAGGCCATGAAACCTACCAGGAAATCAACGGCGAGCGATTTGATTTTGATGATTTTAAAATTGTAAATGAATTATTAACCAACCAATACAAATAGGAAATGCTGTATTACCTTTTCAACTATTTGGATAAAGCCTACGATGTGCCAGGAGCTGGGTTGTTTGAGTTCATCACCTTTAGGGCTTCTTTGTCGGTTATTCTCTCACTCTTCATAGCAATTGTTTACGGGAAAAAGATTATCAATTATTTACAAAGACAACAAATAGGGGAATCGGTTAGAGATCTCGGTCTGGAAGGCCAAGATGAAAAGGCTGGAACGCCCACCATGGGGGGAGTTATCATTATTCTGGCAACCCTGGTTCCTGTTCTTCTTTTTGCAAAACTTGAAAATATATATGTCATCCTTCTAATTGTAACCACCGTTTGGATGGGGACCATTGGATTTACAGACGATTATATCAAGAAATTTAAAAACGACAAACAAGGGCTTCCGGGAAAGTTTAAGGTAATTGGGCAGACCGTCTTAGGGCTTTTTGTTGGTGCTGTTATGTATTTACATCCCAGTATCGTCGTTCAGCGCACAGTGGAAAGCCCTGGGGCACAGACCGAAGTTATTTCACAAACATCTGACACCAGTTTTTACGTACGGGACAAGACCATGCTCACCACCATCCCGTTTGTAAAGGAAAATGAATTCAATTATTCCCAGCTCATCAGTTGGGCGGGAGGTAATTATAAGGGGTATGTATGGTTGATCTTTATACCCATCGTAATTTTTATCATTACCGCAGTTTCAAACGGTGCCAATCTCACCGATGGTATTGATGGTCTTGCCGCAGGTACGTCAGCGATAATTGGGATTACCCTTGCACTGTTTGCATGGGTCTCGGGCAACGTCATATTTTCAGACTATCTCAATATTATGTATATCCCCAACACAGGTGAAATGACCATTTTTATCACTGCTTTTGTAGGGGCTCTAATTGGATTTTTATGGTACAATGCCTATCCGGCCCAAGTGTTTATGGGAGACACCGGAAGTTTGACAATTGGAGGAATAATAGCAGTTATAGCCATTGCCGTAAGAAAGGAATTGTTGATCCCTATTCTCTGTGGAATTTTTTTGGTAGAGAATCTGTCGGTTGTGCTTCAGGTGAGCTGGTTTAAATATACCAAGAAAAAGTTTGGGGAAGGGCGCCGTATTTTTAGGATGTCGCCGCTTCATCACCATTATCAAATAAAGGGTTTTCACGAGAGTAAAATTGTAACGCGATTTTGGATTGTCGGGATTTTCTTGGCAATAATCACAATTGTAACCTTGAAGATTAGATAATGGAGGAATTACGATATACGATTTTAGATTTCCGATTATGAAAGAAGAAATTAAGAGAAGGATGTTGCGATTTGCTGTAGATACTGGAAGGTTATGTATGGGATTTCAGATTTCAAGAGAATATAATGCCTATTGCAATCAATTGATTAGACGTTCAAGTTCGGTAGGAGCAAATTACAGGCGGCAAGCAGAGGAAAGTCTGATAGAGATTTCATAAATAAGTTGAAAATAGTAGAAGAAGCAGATGAAAGTATGTATTTCTTGGAGATATTAAAGAAAATATCTGAATCGCATCACGAAGAAATTGATCGATTGCATAAGGAAGCCAATGAATTATTGTCAATTAAGATGGCATCGACAAATACGGTACGTAAAAGATTAAATTCAAAATGAGTTCAAATCGTCAATCGTCAATCGTCAATCGTCAATCAAGGATTGCAATTCTCGGTGCGGGTGAAAGCGGGGTGGGCACGGCCATTTTGGCCAAGCAGAAAAACTTTGAAGTGTTTGTGTCAGACTTTGGAAAAATAAAGAATAAATACAAACAAGTTCTTATAGATAATGGGATTGAATGGGAGGAAAGCGGTCATTCCAAGGAAAGGCTTCTCTCGGCCGATGTGGTGATGAAAAGTCCGGGTATTCCGGACAGTGCGCCTATCGTAAAATTGCTGAGAGCAAAGAACCTGAGAGTAATTTCTGAAATTGAATTTGCCTCAAAATACACTCGGGCCACAATAATAGGTATTACTGGCAGCAATGGGAAGACCACGGTGGCTACCCTAACATACCAAGTGCTAAAAAACGGGGGCTTGGACGTAGGGTTATCCGGAAATATTGGAACTAGTTTCGCGGAAATGGTTTCGAAAAACGATCCGGAAAATGTCGTTTTGGAGCTGAGCAGTTTTCAGCTTGACGGAATAGAAAGCTTTTCACCTCATATTGCCGTTCTTACCAATCTAAGTCCAGATCATTTAGACAGGTACGGATACAAATATGAAAATTACATCGCGTCAAAATTTCGAATCACCATGAATCAAACGCAGGATGACTATTTTATTTACAACGCAGATGATGTTGCGGTTGTAAAATGGCTGTCAAAAAACCCAGTAAAATCCAAACTGCTTCCTTTTTCAACCCGCAGAGAGCTGGATCAAGGAGCTTTTAAAAGAGATAAAGAAATAGTAATAACCATAGATAACAATAAATTTAGTATGCCAATCGCAACCATAGGAATACAAGGGGAACACAATGTAAAGAATGCCATGGCCGCATCGACGGTGGCCACACTTCTGAAAATTAGAAAACAGACGATTCGCGAATGCCTGGAAGGTTTTCAGGGAGTGGAGCATCGTTTGGAAAAAGTATTGAAGATAAATAATGTACAGTATATAAACGATTCCAAGGCGACTAATGTGAATGCCACATTTTATGCCTTGGACAGTGTTACCAATCCAACCATCTGGATAGTGGGCGGAGTGGACAAGGGCAATGACTACAGTGAGTTGCTGCCCTTGGTGAATGAAAAGGTGAAAGCGATTATCTGCTTAGGGCTTGATAATGAAAAGATCATCAAAGCCTTTGGAAATATCGTGGACCCCATTATAGAAACCAGCTCAATGACAGCGGCTGTCAACGCCGCCTATCAATTGGCGGAAAGAAATAATACGGTACTCCTGTCTCCTGCCTGTGCCAGTTTCGATTTATTCGAAAATTATGAAGATCGAGGCAGGCAGTTCAAGGAAGCAGTGCGAAACCTTTAAAAGATAAGTAATGAATAAACTTGCCAGCGAATGGCAAGGAATAGGGAATGGAATGAAGAATATTTTCCAATACATACAGGGTGATAAGGCTATTTGGGGAATAGTGGGCCTGTTGGCATTGTTTTCCTTTTTACCGGTTTACAGTGCTAGCAGTAACCTGGCCTATCTCTACGGTGATGGCAGTACCCTGCCCTATCTGCTGAAACATTTTGCCCATTTGGTTCTTGGATTCGGGATTTTATATGGAGTGCATAAAATTCCCTATCACTATTTCCGAGGCTTGTCAATTATTGCTTTGCCACTGGTTATCATTCTGTTGGGAATTACCATGGCAGAAGGCACTACCATTGACGGAGCCAATGCCAGTAGATGGATACGCCTGCCTTTTGTGGGGATAACATTCCAAACCTCAACCTTATCGGGGGTGGTCCTGATGGCTTATGTAGCTCGCTATCTATCGCGCATTAAGGACAGAACGGTTTCTTTTAAAGAGACTATTTTGCCGCTTTGGGTTCCGGTCTTTATAATACTGGGCTTGATTTTGCCGGCGAACTTTTCAACGGCTGCCATCTTTTTCTCCATGATAGTAATCCTTGTCTTTATTGGGGGCTATCCACTAAAATACTTGGGGGTCATTCTCGGGGTGGGGCTCATTTTCTTAACTCTCTTTGTTTTGACAGCAAAAGCCTTTCCTGGAGTATTTCCCAACCGTGTGGATACGTGGATAAGCCGTGTGGAGCATTTTATGGATGATGTGGATACCGAAGCGGATTACCAGATAGAAAAGGCCAAGATTGCAATTGCTTCAGGAGGGATAACGGGATTAGGGCCTGGGAAAAGTGTCCAAAAGAACTTTTTGCCTCAGTCATCCTCAGATTTTATCTACGCGATAATCGTAGAGGAATTTGGGCTTTTGGGAGGGATGTTTTTAATGTTGCTCTATCTGTTCTTGTTGTTTCGTATTGTGGTTGTGGCCCATAAATCGGAATCTGTTTTTGGGAAATTGTTGGTTATTGGAGTAGGGCTGCCCATTGTTTTCCGGGCCATGATCAATATGGCGGTAGCGGTAGAATTATTTCCGGTTACGGGGCAGAATTTACCCTTGATAAGCAGCGGTGGAACGTCCATCTGGATGACTTGTTTGGCCTTGGGGATGATTTTGAGCGTAAGTGCCAAACGCCAAGTGGTACCGAAAGAAGAAATAGATGAAAACCCGTTAGATATTTTGAGCGAGGCTCTTTAAAAAGAAACGAAGTGAAAATGAATTGTGAAATCAAAAACAAAAATCAATCCTAAACTGTGTTCTATCTTTCAAAAGGAGTTGGAGACGATTTATGGGTAGCAGAAAAGTATAATTTGAAAACTAGAAAATTCATCATATCGGGAGGAGGCACTGGAGGACATATTTATCCGGCCATCGCTATTGCAGACGAACTGAAAGCCCGTTTTCCTGAGGCCGAGTTTTTGTTTGTGGGGGCAAAGGATAGAATGGAGATGGAAAAAGTTCCACAAGCAGGGTACCGGATAAAAGGGTTATGGATATCTGGACTTCAGAGAGCACTAACGCTCCAAAACCTAATCTTTCCCCTAAAATTGATTTCAAGTTTGACGAGGGCCAATTCAATCTTAAGGGATTTTAAACCAAACGTTGCGGTTGGCACGGGTGGTTATGCCAGTGCCCCCTTACTCCGGATGGCTTCTTTAAAAAAGATACCGTGCTTAATACAGGAGCAGAACAGCCATGCCGGAATTACCAATAAATGGCTAAGCAGTCGAGTTCAAAGAATTTGTGTGGCCTATCCGGGGATGGAAAAGTTTTTCCCCAGTGCAAAAATAAAACTCACCGGAAATCCCGTTCGCCAAGATCTGTTGGACATTTCCTCTAAAAGAGAAGAAGCAATAGATTTTTTCGGTCTGGACAAAGAAAGGAAAACTGTACTCGTTCTGGGGGGAAGCCTGGGGGCTAAAAAGATTAATGAATTGACGGAAAAGTCATTGCCCTTTTTTGAGAACTCGGGCTTACAATTGATCTGGCAATGTGGACAATACTATGAAAAGATATATAAAAATAAAGAAAGCAGGAACATAAAGGTCCATGCCTTTCTCAACAGGATGGATTTGGCATATGCCGCGGCAGATTTTATAATCTCTAGAGCTGGAGCCCTTTCTGTATCGGAATTGTGTTTGGTGGGAAAACCTGTGGTTTTTATTCCATCACCCAATGTTTCGGAAGACCATCAAACAAAAAATGCCTTGTCCTTATCAGATAGGAATGCGGCAATCATCATAAAGGAAAGTGAGTTGGATGCCGATTTTGAAGCGAAATTTTTAGAATTGGTTTCTTCCGGGGATATGCAACAAAGCCTCTCCTCAAATATTAAGAAACTTGCAAAACCCAATGCCACGAAGGATATAGTGGATGAAATAGAAAAGTTAATGGATAAATAGATCGGTATGGTAGCGATAAATACAGAAACTTAACATCATGAAGATTAACCTTGTAATATTTTGAAAGACCCAAAAAACATAGCAACCTTTTATTTTGTTGGTATTGGTGGTATCGGCATGAGTGCTCTTGCCCGATATTTTAAGATGCAAGGAAAGCGTGTGTTTGGTTATGACAAAACCTCTACCGAACTGACCGATGAATTGATTGCCGAGGGAATGAACATTACGTTCAAGGACGCTGTCTCCGAGATTCCCCAAGAGATCCTAAACAAAGAGAGTGTAATGGTTGTTTACACCCCGGCAGTCCCCAAACACAATACTATTTTAAACCATTTCTTTGAGGATGATTTTTTAATAGTAAAACGTGCTGAGCTTCTCGGAGAAATTTCCAAAACCACTTTGTGCCTCGCTGTTGCAGGCACCCATGGAAAAACGACCACCTCTGCCATTCTCGGCCATCTTCTGGCCGAGTGCAATATGCCGGTAACTGCCTTTTTGGGGGGAATAGCAGAAAATTACAATTCCAACTTTATTTTTAAGGGCAATAAAATTACCGTTGTGGAGGCCGATGAATTTGATCGATCGTTTTTGCAGCTGCGCCCCAACATTGCCTGTGTTACTTCTATGGATTCTGATCATTTGGACATTTACAGTGACGCAACCGATATAGAAAATGCCTTTCGAACATTTCTGGCATTCGTAAAGAAAGATGAAAATATTTTTATAAAGAAAGATCTGCCTTTGGATGGGATGACCGTGGCTGTGGAAGAAGCGGCGGACTACTCGGCAGAAAACGTGAAAATAGTGGACGGGGCATATAACTTCGACTTAAAGACCCCTACGGACAGGTTGGAGAATTTGACTTTCTCCCTTCCTGGACGGCACAATCTAACAAATGCCATAATGGCCTTGGGCATGGCAATTTTAGCAGGCTCCCCAACCGATTGTCTGCCCCAGGCTTTGGCAAATTTTAAAGGCGTGAAACGGCGTTTTTCATATAAGATCAAAACCGAAAAGTTGGTTTTGATAGATGATTATGCCCACCATCCTACTGAAATCAATGCATTGTTTCAGGCTGTAGATGAAATGTACCCCCACGATCACAAGCAAATTGTTTTTCAGCCCCACCTGTACAGTAGGACCCGTGATTTTGGAGAGGACTTCGCAAAGAGCCTTTCCCAATTTGACGAGGTAGTGCTGTTGGATATTTATCCGGCGCGAGAAGAGCCCATTGAAGGAATAACATCTAAGTGGCTTCTGGAGCAAATTACGGCAGATAAAAAACGATTGGTCTTTAAATCTGCACTGCCAGAAATCTTGCTCCAGTCCAAGTGTAGGATTAAGTTATTAGTCGGTGCGGGAGATATAGGCGCCGAGGTGAATAAATTAACTAAAAAATTAAAAGATGAGACGAGGCATTGAAATATTGAGATTTATGCTCTTGATCGGGTTGATGGCTTTTCTTTTTAGCTTTAGTAAAAAGCGAAATGCCAACAGAACACTCTCCAAAGTGGACATAGAGTTCATGGATGGCAGAAGCCCATTTATCACGCATAAAACAGTTAATAAATTGTTGATACAAAGTAAGGAAGAGATCACGGGCATAGGTAAAGAAACTATAGCTTTGAAAGAAATGGAACGACGATTGAATGAAAACCCCATGGTGCGAAATGCTCAAGTGTACGTTACCATCGACGGTGTCTTGGGAGCCAAAATTGAACAGCGCGACCCCATAGGCAGGATATTTTCCCAGGGAAATGGACAGGATTATTACTTGGATTCCGATGGAAAGAAAATGCCTCTTTCTGAGGTATATTCGGCCAGGGTACCCATAATAACTGGTATCTCTGAAAACCATTTTGAAGAAGTAACCGAACTGTTGCTCAAAATCCGGCAGGACGATTTTATGCGACATATCGTGGTGGGTCTGGAGCAAATGGATAATGGGGAAATACAATTTAGGCTGAGGAAATCCGATCTTAGGGTACTTTTGGGAAGACCCGTTAATATTGATCGAAAGTTTCAAAATTTCAAAGCATTTTATAAAAAAACAAAACAAGACAGTACCCTGTTTAGGTATGATAAGGTAAACCTGAAATTTGAATCTCAGGTAATCGCTACAAAAAAAGAAGGTAATGGAAGATAATATTGCTGTAGGATTGGACATAGGAACGACCAAGATCGTAGCCATGATAGGGCGAAAGAACGATTATGGTAAGATGGAGGTTCTAGGAATTGGAAAGGCAAAAAGCCTTGGAGTGCATCGCGGGGTGGTCAATAATATTACCCAGACCATTCAATCTATTCAACAAGCGGTACAAGATGCTGAAACGGCATCGGGGATGAAGATCAAGGAAGTGGTAGTTGGAATTGCTGGGCAACACATCCGTAGTCTTCAGCACAGTGATTATATTACGCGAGCCAACGGTGAAGATGTGATAAAGGAGGAGGATATCGATCGGCTTTGCAACCAGGTTCATAAACTTGTAATGCTTCCCGGAGAGGAAGTCCTACACGTACTCCCCCAGGATTTTAAAGTAGATGGACAGGGTGAGATTAAGGAGCCTATTGGGATGTATGGAACCCGATTGGAAGCAAATTTTCACGTGGTTGTAGGTCAGGTTTCTTCCATTCGGAATGTAGGGCGATGTATTAAAAGTGCTGGTCTTGAACTATCGGCAATTACCTTAGAACCCCTAGCATCTGCAAAAGCTGTTTTGAGTCAAGAAGAAAAGGAAGCTGGGGTGGCTCTTATTGACATCGGTGGAGGAACTACAGATCTGGCCATTTTCAAGGATGGGATCATAAGGCATACCGCTGTTATTCCTTTTGGTGGGAATGTAATAACCGAAGACATCAAGGAGGGTTGTTCTATCATTGAAAAGCAAGCTGAACTATTGAAGATAAAATTTGGTTCGGCATGGCCCGGAGAGAATAAAGAGAATGAAATTGTTTCAATTCCTGGATTAAGAGGGAGAGAACCCAAAGAGATCAGCCTTAAAAACCTTTCAAAGATTATTCATGCGCGGGTAATTGAGATTATTGAACAGGCGTATTTGGAAATTAAAAATTATGGGCATGAAGAGCAAAAAAAGAAGCTGATTGCCGGGATTGTATTGACCGGTGGCGGTGCCCAGCTTCAGCATATCAAGCAATTGGTGGAATACATTACGGGAATGGATACCCGAATAGGATATCCCAACGAGCATCTTGCAGGAGATAGTGATCCCGAAACAACCAGTCCCATGTATGCCACAGCGGTTGGATTGGTGCTCAACAGTTTGGAAAGTAAGGGGAAATCCTCCTTGATGAAGCGATTTCCACATGAAGAGACAGGGACTGAAAAAGAACAGGACCCACAAGAAGAAGCCCCTAAACAAGAAGAAGAAAAAGATAAGAAAGCGCCAAAGGACCGCAAACGGTTCTTTGATAGGTGGGCTGAAAAGTTCAAAGAGTTTTTAGACAATGCCGAATGAAAACTTGGGAGCAAATTGAAGCGATTATTCGAACCGATAGATTATTTAAAAATTGCAAAAGAAAAAAGATTTAAAAAAGAAAGACATGAGCAGCACAACAGAATTTGAAAATATTTCATTTGACCTGCCCAAAAACCAATCCAATGTCATCAAGGTCATTGGAGTAGGAGGCGGTGGAAGCAATGCCATAAACCATATGTTCCGTCAGGGAATTAAAGGGGTAGACTTTGTAATCTGCAATACTGATGCCCAGGCACTGGAGAATAGCCCCGTGCCCATCAAGATCCAGTTGGGCATTTCGCTTACCGAAGGTCTCGGCGCCGGTGCAAACCCAAAAGTGGGAGAACAGTCGGCCGTGGAAAGCATGGAGGAAATAAGAAGCATGCTTACCACCAACACAAAAATGGTTTTTATAACAGCCGGAATGGGGGGAGGTACTGGAACGGGTGCTGCCCCCATAATTGCAAAGATGGCCAAGGATATGGATATTCTCACTGTGGGAATTGTTACTATTCCCTTTCAATTTGAGGGAAAAACCAGAAATGAACAAGCGCAGATCGGGGTGGAAAATCTGCGTCAGAATGTAGATTCGCTGGTGGTGATAAACAATAACAAACTCCGGGAGGTATATGGGAATTTAGGATTTAAAGCGGGCTTTTCAAAGGCCGACGAGGTTTTGGCCACCGCTGCACGCGGTATTGCCGAAGTGATTACTCATCACTACACTCAAAACATTGACCTTCGCGATGCCAAAACTGTTCTTTCAGACAGCGGTACGGCAATTATGGGAAGTGCTACAGCGTCTGGAGCCAACCGGGCCAAGGAAGGTATTGGCCGTGCCTTAGATTCGCCCTTGCTCAATGATAATAAAATAAGAGGTGCCAAAAACGTATTGCTGCTTATCGTTTCTGGTTCCGATGAAATCACCATCGATGAAATTGGTGAAATAAGCGACCATATTCAAGAGGAAGCCGGACATAGTGCCAACATAATTATGGGAGTGGGAGAAGACGAAACTTTGGAAGGATCAATCTCTATTACGGTTATTGCAACCGGCTTTAATTTTGAGCAACAAAATGAAATTGTAAATACAGAATCAAAAAAAATAATCCACACCTTGGAAGATGAGCAAAAGGCGGAGCAGATGCTTATGCCTAAACCGTCGGTCACTGGAGCTCGGCTGTCGGACAATCCATCTACGCACAAGGCAAAAGTCTTCCCACCGGTAGTGCGTCACACCCTTTTTGACATTCCCGAGGAAGAAGAGGAGAAACTGCCATTTGAAGGCTTTATAGAAACCAGCGATTTGATTCGGAATCTCAGCGTAGCTTACCAAGAGGTGAAAGTTGAAAATGTTTCAGAATTCAATCAAGTGGAGATAAACAAGCTTAATGTCAATGAATTTACCATTATAGAAGCTCCCAAGAAGAAAGAATTGGATGCATCTGAAGAGGCTTCAAGTAAGAATCACGAACAAATATTGATGTTTGATTTACCCATAAATCCTATTTCGAAAGAAGAAAGGACGGATGAGCGGGAGGATGATCCGAATACGTTTCATCTGGAGGACATTGAAGTTCGCGATCATATTGAGGTTGTTCCGGTCACAGAAGTATCGGGAAGTGGGATCAAAAGATATAGTTTGGACGATTATCAGGAAATGGAGGAACGCTTGACAAATGCCAATCCAAAAGTTGGAATGGAGGATGGTGAAGAGGATAGCATAGTCTTCGAAAGGAAGACCGTTTCTGTTCCCCAGTCAGAAGTTGAGGGGAATGAACCTGATAAAAAGGAAGTGGATCCTATGAACACCCCCATATCACAATTGCTTAAGGACCGAACGGAAGAGAGAAAACGCAAGATGAAGGAATTCAATTATCAATTTAAAAACAGTCCTTCTCGTATAGAAGATATCGAGAGGCAACCCGCGTATAAACGGATGGGAATTGACTTAAACGAACCTAGACAGGATCCAAATATTTCTCGAACATCTGTTAACACCGAGGAAGATGGAATTGAACTGCGAAGAAACAATTCTTTCCTTCACGATAATGTAGATTGATTAACTATCGCTAATAATTTATCCACAGAAGCCTGAGGAAATTGCTCTTCAGGCTTTTTTCGTTCAAGGTGTTTAGGTTAAAAAGTGAAGTAATTTTCAACCTTTAAGATTGACAGGCGTTGTCTTTCACTGTCATTTTCAAGCTATCTATGCCTTTGCACGGCATAAAAAAAGGTCTCAGAACTGAGACCTGATTTAAAATGGTGACCGCGGAGGGATTCAAACCCCCAACCCTCAGAGCCGAAATCTGATGCGCTATTCAGTTGCGCCACGCGGCCATTTATACTAAAAAATCTATTGATTCAATTTTTGCTTAACCACTTTTGAAATGGTTTTCCCATCTGCTCTACCTGCAATTTTTGTATTTGCCAGACCCATTACCTTCCCCATATCTGCCATGGAACTTGCTCCGGTTTCTGCTATAATTTTATCGACGATCTTTTCTACTTCTTCCTCCGACATTTGCTCTGGCAAAAATTGCTCGATTACTGCGGCTTGTGCCAATTCGGGCTCTGCCAAATCTGCTCGGCCTTGTTCTGAATAGATAGCAGCACTATCCTTTCTTTGCTTCACGAGCCTTTGCAAGAGTTTTATTTCCTCAGATTCTGAAATTTCCTCCTTAGATCCCGATTCTGTCTGGGCCAATAACAAGGCCGATTTAATTGCCCGCAAGGCCTCCAAGGATTGTGCGTCCTTAGCTTTCATGGCTTTTTTCATCGATTCCATTACCTTTTCCTGTAAGCTCATCACAAAATTAAATTTAGAGTGCGAAGATACTCAATAAAGCAGAAAACAAAAATAGGTTTTTTAATAAAAATTGGCGATAGCTTCACTTATTACATAGTCTCCTCAAAGATATTGTGGTTGAGCGCATTGTTTTTTAAAAGTTTATAATGATTTGCCAACGACTGCCCCAGAGATTGACTCCGGTAAGGTAGGTTGTGCTTTTGGGCAAATCGCACAATACTGGGAGTAATGGCGGGATAATGTATGTGGTTTATGTTGGGAAACAGGTGATGGGCAATGTGGTAATTAAAGTTGCCCATAAAGAAGCGCACGAAAAAATTTGTGTTGCTCACGTCATTGGTGCACCGCAGTTGGTGCTCAAACCAAGTATATGGAAGTTTTCCTTCAGAGTCGAAAGCCGGAAACTCCGATTCCACATTGGCATGGGGCGACAACAGAACCAACAATGACAGAATACTCGCCGAAAGGACCATGGCACAGAATCCTGTCAATGCCAGCATCCAACTGGTGCCCAGAACCCATTTTGGGATGGCAATCAAATAAAAAAGAAAAAAGGGCTTAAAGAAGATGAGTTTTATGTACTCTCTCCTCGGAATGGTCACTACTTTGTGAGCGATGGTTTTATTTGTGAAATAATCCTTGAAATCACGCACCAATAACCAGTTGAACAAATACAGGGGATACAGAAATGGCAGGTAGATATGTTGATATCTGTGAAATGGTTTTGAAGCAGCTTGAGGAAATATTTTTGCCAGGGGACTTTGTTCTATATCACTGTCCCAATCCATTACATTCGGAAATCGATGGTGGAGGTTAATATGCCTCACTTGCCACATATAACTGTTGGCTCCCAAGAAATCGAAAAAATGAACGTACAGACCATTGATCCATTTTTTGTTGAACAAGGTGTTGTGGGCGGCATCGTGAATCAAATTTAGAAAGTTTATTACCAAGAGAATTCCCATGGCTATATAGGCCATAAAAAAAATCGGGATTTTTTTACCGAAAACTAACAGGGAGGCATAACTTAAAATATATAGGAGGGGAAATAAAATTGCCTTAAGACCAATAATCCAATGCTTTTTGGGATTTTGCATTTCCACAATTTGCTGCACTTCCTGGCGCAACTCCTTAAACGGGAGGGTATCGTTTTTTCTATAATGAGGCCGATTCATGATCTGCGTGAAAAGGTACGTTATATCACTATCCCAAAAATAGCGATTGCAACGAATATTTATGTCGCAAAATCGCTCAAAAGAATATTAAAAATGAAGCTGGCATTGTTAATCTTTTCTAAAATGAAGCAAGGCCTTTCTTTCTCCAAGTCTAAATGGGTATATTTAAGGTAGTAAATGTCCTGAAATTTTAGTTGCTACCAAAAGTTGATAATTTTGGCAATTGATACGTTTACAAAATAACTATACCCATGAAAACTTCAAACAGATTTGACAGAGCCATTGAAAAATTATATGAAGCATTCCATGCCAATACGCTGAATCCGGAATACTGCAACCAATGTGCGGTGGGAAATATTTGTGATAATACTGACACCTGGAAATATCTCACAGAGGCTCATGGGTCTTGTCGTTTGAGCTATTTGGGCCATCTGAATGAAGGATTTGGCAGGAGAATATACGGCTTTCTTCCCTCTGAACTGCTTGGGATTGAAACGGCCTTCCTAAAAGGCTGCGGATATTCACTTCCGATAAACTTGGGATCCAAAAAGCCCAAGAATCGGTTTTCAAAGGAGACTTTGTTTGCGGGATTATGCGGGGCAGTGGCCTACTTATGTGAACTGGAAGGAATTGAAAATGTTATGGATTGCACACAGTTGTTCGATTTTAAACCCGCTGCGCTCCCAGAGGAATTAATGGTATAAATAAAAATTCGCTCTGATCCAGGAAGAAAATAATTTCTACGTAAAAATCCGGGTTATGCTGAACCGATCAATGGAGCGGCTGGAATCTTAAAAATAATCTTTCCAAACCAAAACGCCCAAAGCACAATTGCGAATCTTCTGAAAAAGAGATGTCAATTAAAGTTTCCTCCTTATCTTTAGGGAAACTCAGCATACATTGGAAGAAAATAATTACTTTTCAATAAAAAACTGGAATGAGGACGATCGCCCACGCGAAAAGTTACTGCTGAAGGGTCGTAGTGCCCTGAGCGATGCCGAGTTGGTCGCTATTTTGATCGGTTCGGGTAGCCGGAATGAAAGTGCGGTTTCTTTGAGTCAACGCATTTTAGCCTCGGTACACAACAATTTAAGTGAACTTGGAAAACGATCCATTCCTGAGCTGATGGGTTTTAAGGGGATAGGGGAGGCCAAGGCTGTAACCATTGCTGCCGCACTGGAATTAGGTCGCAGAAGACGGGCAGGCGAGGCCCTCGATCGCAAAAAGATTACCTCCAGTCAATCGGTTTTTGAATATATCCAGCCCATCCTCGGGGAGCTTCCCCATGAGGAATTTTGGATACTCTACTTGACTAATTCAAACAAGATAATTAAAAGTTCCCAAATCAGCAAAGGCGGGATCACCGGAACCTTGGTCGATGTTCGGTTAGTGTTTAAGGAAGCTTTACAATTGGGAGCAGTGGGAATAATCCTTGCACACAATCACCCCTCGGGCACATTGAAGCCCAGTCAGGCTGACATCCAGCTTACCAAGAAACTGAAGAGCGCTGGGGATGGGCTGGATATAAAAGTGTTGGATCATTTGATAGTTACTGAAAAAGCTTACTTTAGCTTTGCTGACGAAAATTTGCTGTAACACTATGCTGCTGATCCACACAAAAAAAGTCACTCCACGATTTTCCTATATTTTTAAACATATCTGTATACGGATATTGGGGATAGAAATCTCGTTTTCTACGGCCTTAGAGGAGTTTCTTGCTTTTCCTGGCCCCAAAATATCCTATGGTAAAAAACCCTTAGGGAATGAATTGTTTTTTCAAAGCTACGGTCTTTTGGAACAACAAGGAATAGAAAGTATTGACGTAAGAGTGAAAAGTTGGGAAGATACTTACGGTTTTTTTTCGGTATCGGCGACAAGCGTATTGCCGTTTGATATTTTTTCTGCAAGTTTTTATATGCTCAGTCGTTATGAAGAATACCTCCCTCAGGTAAAGGATGATAAAGGAAGGTTTATGGCTTCCGAAAGCTTGGCTTTCCAAAATGGATTTTTGCACCAACCCGTGGTGGATATCTGGGCGTATAAGTTTAAGTCTAAGCTTATGGAAGCCTTTCCAGATATGGAGTTCCCCAAAAGAAAAATGGTTGTACATCCAATAATAGAGGCCTCCCAGCCCTTTGCCTATAAGTATAAGGGGTTTTTTCGGACAGCCGTGGGATATCTGAGTGATTTTTTCCGGGGAAGGTTTAGAAATATAATCGAGCGAACCCAAGTCATTGTCGGTTATAAGAGAGATCCACGGGATTCGTTTAAATGGATCATAAATACCGCACGTCATAGCGACTATAAGTTAACGATGTTCTTTCTATTGGGAGATGCTTTGAATTTTGAGGATAATATGAATACACATCGGCAAAAATTTAAATTGCTGTTGAAGTATGTGGCCGATTATAAAGAAATGGGGCTTATTTTTTCTTATGGTTCCCTTACAAATTATGAAAAGCTCAAGAATGAAAAACGCAGAATGGAGGGAATTACAAACCGACCCTTGGCTAATTCCATGAATGCTGAGTTTTTAGTGAATCTTCCCGACATTTATCGGAATCTGGTAGAGCTTGAAGTAGCAAATGATTTTACCATGGTCTTTAGAAATACCTTGGGGTTTCGGGCGGGTACGTGCACTCCCTTTCTTTTTTATGATTTGGACTATGAAATAAAAACTCCCTTGATCATCCACCCGGCTGCGATGACCACTTTCGGATTTCAGCAGAAATACCGGTCAGACATAGAAAAAATTGTCGGAAACTACCTTTCAGAAGTTAAAAAAGTTAATGGAACCTTCAGTATGGTATTCTCCAATGTGGATTTTTCCCCCAACGAGAGGAATAAGGTATGGCGAAGTATTTTTTCAGAAAAATTACAACAGTATGCCGAATAGAAGGATTGCACACATTTTCTTTGATCTCGACCATACGCTCTGGGATTTTGACAAGAATTCTGCCTTAGCTTTTGAGCGGGTTTTTAAGAAATTCGATATTAAATTGGCCCTGCCTGAATTTATGGATAAATATGAGCCCATTAACCTTAAATATTGGAGGCAATATAGAGTAGAGGCCATCACCAAAGAGGAATTGAGACGGGGCAGATTATTGGAAGTTTTCAGGGCGTTCAAAATGGAAGTTCCCCTCTCCGTGATCGACCAATTGGCGACCAGTTATATGGAAGAATTACCTGTGGATAATCACTTGCTCAAGGGTGCCGAGGAGATACTTGAATACCTTTCGGCTAAGTATACGCTGCATATTATCACCAATGGTTTTAGAGAGGTGCAGCATATCAAGTTGCACAGCAGCGGTATCCAGAAGTTCTTTAAAACGGTTACTACCTCTGAGGAAGTGGGCACCAAGAAGCCACATCCTCTTATATTTGAAAGAGCTATGATAAAGGCTCGGGCCATACCCCCCCGAAGTATGATGATTGGCGACAGTTTGGAAGCTGACATTATAGGGGCCGAAAATGCGGGAATGCATACTCTTTTCTTCAATTACAGGAATGAGGAGACCGACCGATCTCAATTGTCCATTCAAGATCTTTTAAGCATTAAATACCATTTATAGGAATACCTTTGCCTGAGAAGACTTTTTTCCTGCTTTATTTCCATTCTATCCTGTGTGAGGATGTGAAGAGAAAGTTTAAAGTAAGTTTAGCTGTCTGCTCCATTTTTTTATCCCTCGGTCTATGCACCAATTTGGATGTAATTTTGTCTGGCGGCCCACATTCGGGTAAGGAATGGAAATTTGACAAAAACAAAAAATGTATATTTACAATTGGGATTTAATATTATAAACCTCGAAGAATGATGAAATTTAGGCTGTTTTTTCTTACTTGTATCCTTAGTTTTTCTGTTTTCTCCCAAAATTTGGATTTATCGGATTACAGTTTCGTGGTCGTGCCAGATCAATTTGAATTTTTAAGTACTCCAGATCAGTTCGACCTTAATTCAATGACCAAATTTTATTTGAATAAAGGGGGCTTTAACGCGTATGCCGTCAATGAAATTACAAATATGGATCGTTGTGATGGACTTTATGCAAATGTTGAGGAGGTATCTTCCATTTTAGGAATCAATTTACAGCTTGTTTTAAGAGACTGTCATAATAATGAAATATTCAGGGGGCCTAAAGGGAAGACCAAATATAAGGAGCACCGAAAGGCATATCAGGACGCCCTCCGCAAGGCACTTAAGGGGATAAAAAATCTTCGAGTACAGCAGAAAGGACCTGTGGACTTGAATAATAAGAACGTGGATGCGTCCAAAGAAGACCCATCGCTAATCGTGGCCAGTGGGAATTTGCCAACTGCCAAGTATTCTAACTACGCTACCAACGGAAAATCTTTTTTATTGCGAAAAACAGAGGAAGGCTATTCTTTATATGAAGAATCGCCAAAACACGAAGGCGGTTTGATATTATTGGGAAAAATTACACGCAATGCCCAGGGAGTGGTTTTTATCGATAGTCAGGGAAAGGTGGAAGCTGCCTCTTTTGACGGTGCTGGAAATTTATATCTTGGAGAGGGTTTCTCTAAAACAGTTTATCTCTTGATGCCTTAGAAGTCATATTTTTCTTTCCAGAGTTCCTTTAGATAGTTTTTGAGAGAATTTTCTTTAGGGTTGTTCCCAGGTTTATAAAAGCTTGTTCCGCTAATTTCTTTTGGAAGAAATTCATGGGGCACAAAGTTCTTTTCATAATCGTGTGCGTACTCATACTCTTTTCCATAACCCAATTCCTTCATCAGTTTTGTGGGTGCATTCCGTATGGATAATGGCACAGAAAGATCACCGGTTTGCCTCACCGTTTGCTGTGCCAGGCTAATGGCTTTGTACGAAGCATTGCTTTTATGGGAAGTGGCCAAATAAATAGTACATTGGCTTAAAATAATGCGGGCTTCTGGATAGCCTATGGTATTTACAGCTTGAAATGTACTATTTGCCAGCAATAAGGCATTTGGGTTGGCATTTCCAATATCTTCCGAGGCCAATATTACCAATCTTCGAGCTATAAATTTAAGATCTTCTCCCCCCTCGATCATGCGGGCCAACCAATACACAGCAGCGTTGGGATCGCTTCCGCGAATTGATTTAATATATGCCGAGATGATGTCGTAATGCTGGTCGCCCGTTTTGTCGTAAAGAACGGTATTTCTCTGGGCCTTTTGCATGACTAAGTGGTTGGTAAGGGTTACTTCCTCTTGTTCCTCTGATAATATGACCAGTTCTAGAATATTGAGGAGTTTTCGCGCGTCGCCTCCTGAGAGTCTAATGAGGGCCTCGGTTTCCTTTAGGTTGATTTTTTTGGAGGCGAGAAGTTTATCATTTGTAATAGCTCGTTTTAGAAGGGTTTCCAAGTCCGCTCTGCTGAGGGGTTGTAGTACATATACCTGGCATCGTGAAAGAAGGGCGGGGATTACCTCAAAACTGGGATTCTCTGTTGTAGCCCCTATAAGGGTAATCCAGCCTTTTTCCACGGCCCCTAAGAGGGAATCCTGTTGAGACTTGCTAAACCTATGGATTTCATCAATAAAGAGTATGGGGTTTTTTGTAGAGAATAAATTTTCACTTTTCTTGGCTTTTTCTATTACCTCTCTTACGGCGGCTACCCCACTATCCACGGCACTAAGCATGTAGAAGGGCCGTCCGCTTTCATTGGCTACGATGTGTGCCAGGGTGGTTTTTCCTGTCCCGGGAGGGCCCCATAAGATCATGGAGGAGAGCATTCGAGTTTTTAACTGATGTGAAAGAGCTCCCTGGTTGCCAACCAAGTGTTGTTGGCTTAAATAATCGTCGAGTTTTGTTGGACGGATCCTTTCTGCAAGTGGCGTGTTCATAGGGTTCCAAAATTACTATTTTTAAACATCGAATTCTCTGCCAATTTATCATAAATTTGATTTTGGGATTGCTTTTTGTTACCTGAGAACTTATGACAGAACCAAATCATTTGAAATTCACTTCCGATGTAATTGTTTATCCATTGCTGTTTGTAATGTCGCTCTGGGTTGTCTTTTGGGTTGAAATGCGATTCGGGTTCAACTTCAATCGCTTTGGAATTTATCCACGAACTGCAGAAGGGCTGGTTGGAATTATAACTGGTCCCTTTGTGCATGGCAGCCTGAAACATCTTTTTAATAACTCGGTACCGCTGTTTGTACTCTCTACGGCCCTGTTTTACTTTTATAGGAAAATCCGATGGAAGGTATTGCTGTATGGCATGCTTTTTACTGGTCTTGCCACTTGGGTAATTGGCCGGCCTTCTTTGCATATTGGGGCCAGTGGGGTAGTGTACATGCTTGTGGCCTTTTTATTTTTTAAGGGTATTCTTTCAAGGCAATACCAGCTTACGGCATTGGCCCTCGTGGTTGTCTTTCTTTACGGAGGGCTTTGGTGGTATGTTTTTCCAGTAGACCCCACTATATCTTGGGAGGGTCACCTTTCGGGTTTCTTTATGGGCCTGTTGTTTGCGTTTATTTTCAAGGGAACTCCTGTACAAAACAAAAAATATGAATGGGAGCGTGAAGATTATAATCCTGAGAATGATCCTTTTTTGAAACAGTTTGATGACAATGGAAACTTCGTGGGACAGTCCAAGGAAAAGGAACCGGGGGAATTGCAGCAGCCAATATCACAGATTCGTATAAACTATATCGTCAAGAAAAGTACAGACGATGTGGAAGACCGTGAAGATAAGGGTTAAAGACCTCTTTGTCTTACAACCTCGTAGAGAAATGCCCCACAGGCTACCGAAACGTTCAGGGAATTTATTTTACCTAATAACGGTAGGGAGGCTCTTTGGTCCACGAGCTGGAGTACGGATGGGGAAATGCCTTTTCCCTCCGATCCCATAATTATGGCCAGGGGTCCCTTCAAATCGGTGTTAAAAATAGTATGGGCGGCTTTTTCTGTCGCGGCAAGAGTTGTGATACCTGAGGCTTGCAAATAGAAAATGGCGTCCTTAATGTGATCTACCTTACAGACGGGTATTTTGAATATGGCTCCTGCCGAAGTCTTAACCGTATCGCCACCTATGGGGGCACCACCTGATTTTTGGATGATTACGGCATCGACTCCTGTACATTCGGCCGTTCGCAATATGGCGCCAAAATTCCGTACGTCGCTTATTTGATCCAGGATGAGAAATAAGGGTATCGTGGATGCCGAGAGCGCGGATTCCACTACTGTTTCCAGCGAATGGAAAGTAACAGGGGAGGTAAGGGCTACAATTCCCTGATGATTTCCTCGGGTGAGTCTGTTTAGTTTTTCGAGGGGCACAAAGTTAATAGTAGCGTTTGCCTTCTCCAATTCTTTGATAAGGCCATCAATTTTGTCATTGTTGATTCCTTTTTGGATAAAGACTTTGTCAAGGGATATGCTTGAGTGAAGGGCTTCTTGAACGGGATAGAAGCCGAAAATAATATTTTCCTTGTTATTCATTGCAATTGAGGTTTACCGGAGATTCCCAAAGATACTTGTTTCATTTCTGATTTTTTTGGAGCGTAGGTATATTTTGGGGGAATAAAATAAAAAACACCTTCTGGTTTTACCAGAAGGTGTTTCAAAATTGAAAACATGTTTAGGCCGATAAATTAGTTTTTCAAACCTATTAAGACTTTTCCTCCAGATACTACATCATTCTCTGCTTTAACAGCAAGTTGGAAAAAAGTTCTAACATCTGAAATACTAACGTCTATACCAGTAACTGAAATGCTTCCAGAGCGCTCATTTGCTGGAATGGTAACAGTTGAATCGAAGGTGTAATTTTCCGGGTCCGTTGGAATATTTTCTTCAGGATTGGGTACCGGAACCACTTCAATGGTGAATGTTCTTTCCTCACTGGAGGCACTGGAAACAAATATATCCAATGTTTCTGTTTTGGTGCCGCCTTCGGGAATACGGTTTATATTCTTACTTGCTGAGATGAAGCCAGCTATGGTCTCACGTGGTGTGTCGTAGTCGTCATAACTTTCACAAGAAACGGCTACTACTGCCAGCGTAAGAATAAGGATTAGAAATTTAATTTTTTTCATTTTTAATAGATTTTAATTTTTATTAATACCCTGGGTTCTGCTGAATGTTAGCATTTACGTCAATAACACCTTGAGCTATTGGCAGTTGGAACTTATTGCTTCCAGCGGGTAGGCTTTGCACATCGGAGGGTACTCCTGATCCATCTGCCAGATCCCCATGGCCTTCACGTTCAACACCTAGTCCCCAACGCTTAAGATCTAAAAATCTCTGGCCTTCAAAGGCAAATTCTAAACGTCTCTCTAATTTAATGGCTTTCCAAAGTGCATCTCCCGTTTCACCTCCGGTAAAGGATGTATATCTTCTACTACGCACTTCATCCAGGGCATTTCTCGCAGCGGTTTGATCGGTAGGGAAGAGAGCTTCGGCCTTGTTTAAATAAGCCTCTGCTGCCCGTATAATTTTAAGGTCTACAACACCGTCTGTAAGAGTACCTCTACCTAACCATTTTCCAACGATATTGAAATTTTTCCCAGCGTTGCTGGCAGAAGCGATAAAAGCCTCCTTACGAATGTCATCATTGGAAAAGAGGTTGTAGAAATCATAATCCACGTTAAACTCGGGTTTAAAGTTGGAAAGTGAAGATCCTTGGCCCCAAGTAATTCCTACTCCTATAGGTCCTAAAACCCCAGATTCGTTAGGGATATAAAATAATAATCCATCCTGGTTTTCATCCTTCCATACCCCTACCACATTATCTCTTGCAGCAGGTTTGGTAGTTACCAGGTTGGCAGCACTAACAGCGAGTTGGTTTTTACCCATATAGAGGTAAACTCTTGAAAGCAATGTTGCCACGGCCTCCTTGTTTAAACGGCCCACTGGGTTGGTATTATTGATATTGGCAAGGGCATCAGTTAAGTCGGCTACTATTTGATCGTAAACCGCTCCAACAGTTTGTCTTTCAGGAAGCATTTCTGGATTGGTTTCCGTTACATAAGCAATACCCAAACTACTGTTGGCATCTCCCGATTCTGTTGGGATTTTTCCGAAGAATTTCACCGCGTTAAAATGGGCTAATGCTCTTAGCGCTTTTGCCTCTGCCGTGATATTTGCTTTACTTTCCCCTTCAAAATCCCCGATATGTTCTAGGATGAGGTTGGCGCGATAGGCAATTACATAGGTTGCATTGTAAACACCAAAGAGCGGACCATCTGAGGCTACATAGCGCCAGTTGTGCATATCTCTACGGGTACCACGTCCTTCTTGAGATGTGATAACGTTGTCTGCAAGTACATCCCCTGCATCAATCATACCTCCGCTATCGCTTCCACCGTACATAGATCCGGATGCGAAACCAGTGTAAACTCCTCTGATAGCATTTTCAAAATCCTGTGCTGAATGATAGGCATTTTCATTCCCAAATTCATCGAAAGGTATCTGATCCAGTTTGTCATCGCAGGAGGTGAATCCTCCTACGACAAGTGCTAAAACTGTGATTTTTAAAATTATTTTTTTCATTTGTATCGATTTTTTTTAATTTTTAGAAACTAACATCAAGTCCCACTTGGAATGATTTGGTGTTCGGATAACTATACAGAGTGGTTTCCCCGGGAGCAACTGTATTTGCGTAACTAATTGTCTCCCCTGAAGAGATCCCTACTTCAGGATCGCCCCAGAATTTTGTAAAGGTCAATAGGTTCTGTCCTTGTACATAAAGTCTAAGTGTGTTTAGAGGGGTTCCTTCTAAGGTTTTTGACGGGAATGTGTAGGACAAGGTGACGTTTCTCAATCTGATATAATCTCCTCTTTCCAACCATCTGTCAGAATCATAATAAGTTCCTCTGTCTACTGCTGCATACATAGGGCTAGGTGCAACATTGGTATCGCCTGGCTTTTTCCAGTAATTGAAGGCATCGACGGTTTTATTGTAATTCAAATCGTCACCATCAAAGGTACTGCGCGCTTTCACGATATTGTTGACCCAGTTTCCTGCTTTGAACACAAAGTCGGTGCGAAGACCAAAACCTTTGTAGTTGAGGTTGGTGAAGAATCCACCTTCCTTGTCGGCAATGGTAGATTTTCCTTGGAATACTCTATTTTCCATATCGGGAAGATCTTTTTGGAAATATATATTTCCGTCGCCGCCATAAAATTGTCCTCTTCCAGTTTCTGGGTCTACACCAGCATAGCGGATAAGGAAATGTTCGTTAATCTTCCTTCCTTCTTCCCAACGAATTTCGAAGGTATCACTTGCATCGATAGGATCTCCATTAGGTAATTTAACGATTTTGTGATCCAAGAAAACGATATTTCCTCCGAGTGTCCAGGTGAAATCTGGTGTCCTGAAGATATCTCCTTGAAGAGAAAGTTCCAGTCCCTTGTTTTCAATATCCCCGATATTGGTCATTATTTGACCTACACCAGATTCATAAGACTTCTGCAAGGGGAATAGAAGATCAGTTGTCTTTCTGATGAAATAATCGGATACTAAGGTAAGTCTCTTGTTAAATGCGCCAAATTCTATACCCACGTTTGTTGTAGTTGTGGTTTCCCAGCTCAATTCTGGGTTGGCTACTCGCGAAGGAATAGTACTTGAACCACCGGGGTATGAACCAAATTCTACTACTCCTTGCGCCTCATATCGACGCAGACCTGCACGGTTACCAACGGAACCATAAGATCCCCTAAGTTTAAGATCATTTATGAAATCAACATCGAAGAAAGATTCTTTGGCAATATTCCAGGCTACACTACCGCTATAAAAAGTACCCCACTTTACATCTGCACCAAAGTTAGAGGATCCATCTCGGCGAACTGAGCCAGAAAGGAAATAACGATTTTCGTAGTTGTAGTCAGCAAACAAACCGTAAGATACTAATGACAATCGGTTTCGGTTACTAGTAGCTCGGCGTATTTCTGAAGCGGTCGTTTGAGTACTTAAGAGTGGAGAAGGAAAATCGCCACTTTCCGCTAAAATACGGTTGAACTCATTCATGTTATACTCATAAAGACCTAGAACATTAAGATTGTGCTCATCTGAAGTTAAGTTATAGTTAATTCTATTGCTTATGGTCAAATCCAATCGGTGATCTTGGTAATCTCTTTTATTACCCCCTGTTAGACCCGCACCTACTTTTGCAAGGTATGAACCTGGTTTGATATAGTATTCTACACGACGGGCAAGCCAGTTAACCGAGGTTTGGAATTCGTAACTCCAGTGGTCATCAAACAATACTTCAGCTCGAACGTTGGCTAAGGTGGTGTTATTAATATCTATTTGGGGCTCATCCGTAAGAGCTTGTCTAATCGGGTAGTCTACAGCTCCATTATTGTAGATGGGCTTTCCATTCTCATCCAATAAAGGATCTCCGTTCTCATCCAATTGAAACTCCGTTTCGTACGGGTTAGCGGAATAGACAACGAAGAATGGGTTTTGGGCGTTGAACCTATCTCTGGGCTCATCACTGGTTGATCTGGAATAACCCACGTTTACACCAAGCTTTAACCATTTTTTAGCATCTATATTAAGATTCAATCGTGAGCCCAAACGCTCAAATCCATTAATCTTGTCCAAGATACCTGTGTTGCGGTCATTGGAAACAGAAAAGTAATAGTCAACTTTTTCAGCTCCACCAGATATAGAGACACTATTGTTTTGAAGAATTCCTTCTTTTTGAATAAGCTTTTCCCAATTTGTTTCGTGGTCCAATAGAAATTGGCGCTCAGGAGAACCGGGCTCTGTAGAAGTACCAGGAAGCCCACGTGCGGTGGAAACACCCAGTGCCAACATCTCAGCTTCAAATTGCATCTTCTCACTGGCGTTCATTAGGGTCCAGTTTTCGTTGATCCTGGATACTGTTCCATATCGCGAGCTGTAACGTATTGTTGCTTCTTTGTTTCGGGTACCGCTCTTTGTTGTAATAATTACAACTCCATTTGATCCTCGAGAACCGTATTGCGCAGTGGTAGCAGCATCCTTGAGAATTGAAATGTTTTCAATGTCCTCATTGGGGATATTTGCAAGGTCCACCTCTCTAATTGGGGCTCCATCTACCAAATAAAGTGGTGAGGACGCTCCAGCGATCAAGGAACCAATACCGCGAACTCTTACGAAAGCACCTTGACCCGGTTTTCCGTTTGCCGCGGTTACCTGCACCCCGGCAGCCTTTCCTTGAAGCATATTATCAATACTAGTGGTAGGGGCCATTTGGTTTATCTCTTCTGCGGAAATAGACACTACGGCCGAGGTTTGGATCGTTTGGCCTCGAGAGGAATACCCTGTTACAACCACCTCTTCCAGGGCTGAGCCTGGAGTTAAAGTAATATCGATAGTATTTTGATTTCCTACTTTTACTTCCTGGGTTTCAAAACCTACATAACTAAAGGTAAGCGTCTGGCCTACACTTGCGGAGATGGAGTAATTTCCATCAAAATCCGACTGTGTTCCGGAGCTGGTTCCTTTAATTATCACGTTTGCACCAGGCAATGGCAGACCAGTATCATCTGTCACTGTACCTGTGATAGTTTTTTGTTGTGCGAAGGTAAGCTGCACAACTAACGCCAATAACAGCGTTAGAATTCCACTAAACTTTGTTCTCATTTTATAAATTATTTGAATTAGCCAACGGCAAAAATCACAATAAAAAGTTAATTACACAAGTATTTGGAACCAAATTTTATATTTTGTTTTTCAGAGACCTGCGTCCTGCGCCCCTTTGTTTAAAACCTTGAGGATATACTGATGTGGATTTTTGTGTTTGAAAAGTCGAAATGTTGGTTTTCCGAATTCCCGTTTGCTACAATAAACCTAAACAGCCCTGCCTTGGTAGTCAGCCCTAAGCCCAAGCCGTAACTGTATAGTTTCTGTCTAAGAGACAGCGTTTGGTTTTCAAAATAACCCAGGTCGATGATGGAATGGACAAAGACTGTTTCGTTAAATTGATACCGGTATTCTGTATTTATCACCGAGAACAACGAGGCGTCAATACTGTTTTCATCGAAGCCTCGAATGCTGTTGATGCCTCCAAATCGGAACAATTCATTGACTAAATAGGAGTCGCTGAAAAGAATCTGGGTGCTGTTTTGAACAAATATGGAGTTTTTGTAGTTCAAATTGAAGATGTTGTTGGTCAGGGTTTCAACACGGAATTGGTCTTCCTTTCGGCTTTCCCGTTTGCGGGTTCCTATTCCACCGTCAAGTGAAAGGAAGGTTTTTATGGGAAACAACCTGCGATTTTGCGACTTGAGATAGTTGGCTCCCGCGATAAAGAACTTGGAATTGAAGTTTTCAATGGGGATTCCCGCCACCGTCTGGTCCAAAAGACTACTGGATTCATAGCGGCGATATCCTATATAGGTCTGTGCGGTTGGATTAATTTGGTAGGTGGTGCGCAGTTGTTGTTCGGTGGTGACAAAACTGGAGTCGCGTTTAAATATCCGTAATTCTCCGCTTACTCCAAAAGGGGTTTTTAGCAGATAGGGCAGCGATGCCTTCACCCTGAACTGAACTTGATCTTTCCCATCGGCCTTGTAGTTTAGAAGTAGCTGCTCGCCATAGTTAAGATTGTTGTTGAGTTCCAGATTCAGAAATCCGTTGAATTCCAGTTTTTGTGTTTCCTCGTCCGTTGCAAAACCGAGGATACCGTCAAATAGGTTGTTGTTCTGTTTTTCCAGATAGAAGTATACGATAGTGGAATCTTTTCTGAAAAGTGCCTCAGGGGGCTTTACGGAGGAAACAAAACCAAGGCTATTTAAGCTTTGGCTTTGATCTACTAATTTCTTTTGATTGAAAATACTCCCTTTTTTTACTCCGGCATAATATATAAGGTAGGACCGTGGAAACTTTTCATACCCTTTTACAACCACCGAATCTATTGTTCTGATATTGCCGTTGTCAACCAAAAGGGTGGCAGACAATTCGTCCCCATTGTTTTTTTCGATTTCAGAGAGTTGCAATCTAGCGAAGGCATTTCCCTTTCGGTTGCGGATGGCGGTTAGTTTCTGCATGGAGGCTGGAACCGCCTGGAAGGGGAGAAGGAAATACTCGTTTGTTATCTCGGAAGAAATGCGTGGTAGCTCTGCCTTAGAGAAATCTTCTTGGGAATAAAATATCTTTATCCGGCGATATTTCCGCCCCAACAAGAATGCAGCGATATAGCTGCTGTCGTTTTCTTTTTTTAGCGCTCTTAGTTCGCTGTCAATGTAACCCATCCGCTGAAGAGTTCTCGCAAGGGTGTCCGTCTTTTTTTTCAGGGCTTCAAAATCTTTATAGGCAGTCCGCAGCTGTAAGGAATCGATAAGTCCTTTTGAAAGAGGTCTTTCCGCCGTGATTGAGAGGGAAAGTTCCTGTGCCTGTAGCCCCAAGAAAAAGCAACCCCATATATTTAGGTATAGAAAGAAATACAGAGAATGGCTCAAATTAATTTTCAATGTTCAGGGCCCGTTATTGAGTTATCGATGGGTGTCTTCAAAACTAACGTTTCAACTTGCTATTTCTTGTTGAAAGTGTGAAAAGATTCCCAGGCGGTTTTCCTTGTGCCTTCTCTCGGTAATGGCTTTGTGTATCCGTCTGGAATCCCTTGAGGTTGCCCGGGTTGTTGCAAGGCTGTCTTGTCGTTGTTTTCTCGGGAAAAAATTTCGTCTGTGTAAAAAATATTGGAAGGGCATTGAAAATTAATTCCGTATGGTTTGATTAGTAAAAAAAATATTCTACATTTGCATCCCCTAAAAATAGGGGTGTTTTATTTTTAAACAGTAATAATACATTTATTATATGCCAACAATTTCACAATTAGTACGTAAAGGAAGGACCAGAATAACCAAGAAGAGTAAATCGGTTGCTTTGGATTCATGCCCACAACGTCGTGGTGTTTGTACGCGTGTATATACTACTACACCTAAGAAACCAAACTCGGCTATGCGTAAAGTAGCAAGGGTTAGGCTTACAAACGGTAAGGAGGTAAACGCATACATCCCAGGCGAGGGGCACAATCTCCAAGAGCACTCGATAGTATTGGTTAGAGGTGGAAGGGTAAAGGATTTGCCAGGAGTTAGGTACCACATTGTTCGTGGCGCTTTGGATACCGCAGGTGTCGCAGGCCGCACGCAACGTAGGTCTAAGTATGGTGCAAAACGCCCAAAGAAGTAAAAATGAAAACGGGTTAAATGATCCGGTGTGGATATGCCACGGCATTTATATCAGGCAGCGAATTTAATTTGACCATTAACAAAACAACAAATGAGAAAAAGACAGGCCAAAAAGAGACCGCTTTTACCGGATCCACGATTTAATGACCAGTTGGTCACACGTTTTGTGAACAACATGATGTGGGACGGGAAAAAGAGTGTGGCTTTCAAAGTGTTCTACGATGCAATGGACATTGTAGAGGAAAAGAAACAAGACGAGGAAAAAACCAGCTTGGAGATTTGGAAAGAAGCGCTTTCCAATATTATGCCTCACGTAGAGGTGCGCAGTCGTAGGGTTGGAGGGGCAACTTTCCAGATTCCGATGCAAATCCGCCCAGATCGGAAAATTGCAACTTCCATGAAATGGTTGATCACCTATTCAAGAAAAAGAAATGAGAAATCCATGGCTGCAAAGCTTGCTGCTGAAATTCTTGCCGCTTCCAAAGAAGAGGGTGCAGCAGTGAAAAAGCGCTTGGATACTCATAAAATGGCAGAAGCGAATAAAGCATTCTCACATTTCAGATTCTAAACCATGGCAAAAAGAGATTTAAAATACACAAGAAATATTGGAATTGCCGCGCATATTGATGCCGGAAAAACCACAACAACAGAACGTATCCTTTTTTATACAGGAGTAAACCACAAATTGGGTGAAACCCACGAGGGTTCTGCTACAATGGACTGGATGGAGCAAGAGCAAGAAAGAGGAATAACCATTACCTCTGCGGCTACCACATGTACCTGGAAGTTTCCTATGGAAAACGCCCGGCCCTTACCTGATACCAAGGATTATCATTTTAACATCATCGACACTCCCGGCCACGTTGATTTTACCGTAGAGGTAAACCGCTCGCTTCGGGTTCTTGATGGTTTAGTGTTCTTGTTCAGTGCTGTTGACGGGGTAGAACCACAATCGGAAACCAACTGGAGGTTGGCAGATAATTACAAAGTGCCTCGTATGGGGTTCGTGAACAAAATGGACCGTCAAGGCTCCAACTTTATGGCTGTTTGCCAGCAAGTGAAGGATATGTTGAAGTCCAATGCGGTTCCTATTGTGTTGCCAATTGGTGATGAAGGCGACTTTAAAGGAATCGTTGACCTAGTGAAGAACCGCGCCATAGTTTGGCACGATGAAACCATGGGCGCCACTTTTGACGTAGTTGAAATACCTGATGAGTTAAAGGAGGAAGCGCGCTTGTATCGTGGAAAACTTATTGAGGAGGTTGCCGCTTATGACGAAGCACTTCTTGAAAAATATATGGAAGATGAAGAGTCCATCAGCGAGGACGAGGTGCATGCTGCGCTCCGTGCTGCCGTTATGGATATGAGCATTATTCCCATGATTTGTGGATCTTCATTTAAGAACAAGGGAGTACAATTTTTATTGGATGCTGTATGCCGCTACTTACCTTCCCCCATGGATAAGGATGGGATTGTAGGAATAAATCCCGATACGGAAAAAGAGGAATTGCGCAAGCCATCTACTGATGAGCCTTTTGCAGCATTGGCTTTTAAAATTGCCACCGATCCCTTTGTTGGCCGGTTGGCTTTCTTCCGTACATATTCCGGGCATTTGGATGCGGGTTCTTATGTGCTTAACAACAGAACTGGCAACAAGGAGCGTATTTCCCGTATCTACCAAATGCACGCCAACAAGCAAAACGCACTGGACTTTATTGAAGCCGGTGACATTGGAGCTGCAGTTGGTTTTAAGGATATAAAAACGGGAGACACCTTAACAGATGAAAAACATCCCCTTGTCTTAGAGAGCATGAATTTCCCTGATCCCGTAATCGGGATTGCTGTTGAGCCCAAAACCAAGGCGGATGTGGATAAAATGGGTATGGCCTTGGCAAAGCTTGCCGAGGAGGATCCTACTTTCCAAGTTCGAACCGATGAGGCCTCTGGCCAAACCATCATCTCGGGAATGGGAGAGCTTCATTTGGACATTCTCGTAGAGCGGATGCGCCGGGAGTTCAAGGTAGAAGTGAACCAAGGGAAGCCCCAAGTAGAATACAAGGAGGCACTTACAAGAGCGGCAGATCATAGAGAAGTTTACAAAAAACAATCTGGGGGCCGTGGTAAATTTGCCGATATAGTATTTACTCTGGAGCCAGCCGAAGAAGGCAAAGTGGGTCTGGAATTCGTAAATGAAGTAAAAGGCGGTAACGTGCCAAAAGAATTTATTCCAGCTGTAGAAAAAGGTTTTAAACAAGCCATGGTAAATGGTCCATTGGCCGGTTTTGAAATGGACAGTATGAAAGTCACCCTTAAGGATGGTTCTTTCCACCCTGTGGATTCTGATGCACTTTCCTTTGAACTTGCAGCAAAAATAGGTTATAGAACCGCGGCTAAAGCGGCAGGGGCTGTTATTCTTGAACCTATAATGAAGCTTGAAGTGTTGACCCCTGAGGAAAACATGGGAGATATAGTAGGTGACCTTAACCGTCGCCGGGGAACCATTAATGATATGAGCGACAGAGCAGGAGCCAAAGTTATAAAGGCTGATGTGCCACTTTCAGAGATGTTCGGGTACGTTACCACTTTGAGAACACTGTCTTCAGGTCGCGCCACATCCACTATGGAGTTTTCACATTATGCCGAAACGCCTTCAAATATTTCTGAGGAAGTAATTGCAGCAGCACGAGGAACCGCTAACGTATAATAATTTCAGCAATGAGTCAAAAAATAAGAATCAAGTTAAAATCCTACGATCACAATTTAGTGGACAAATCTGCTGAGAAAATCGTAAAAACCGTAAAGAGTACCGGGGCCGTGGTTACAGGACCGATTCCTTTGCCCACGCATAAAAAAATCTTTACCGTGTTGCGTTCTCCGCACGTGAACAAGAAAAGTAGAGAGCAATTCCAATTAAGTTCTTATAAGAGACTTTTGGATATCTACAGTTCTTCTTCAAAAACCATTGATGCTCTAATGAAGTTGGAGTTGCCCAGTGGAGTTGAGGTAGAGATTAAGGTATAAGTCTCCCCCTAACCCCCAAAGGGGGGAATGGACGGCGGTCGCTGAGCGGAGCCGAAGCGAAAATGTCCTGAGCTTGTTAGCAACGGAAAAACGGTAAACAAAATAACATTCGGGATCGGATTTATTTTGATCCCGTTTCTTTTGAAAGAAAAAAACAAAAATAATCGGAGGATGAATGCAGGAACCGAATTCTGCATTTTGAATCCATAATTCTTAATTAAATAAATATGTCTGGGTTAATTGGAAGAAAGATAGGGATGACCAGCATCTTTGACGAGAAGGGAAAGAATATTCCGTGCACCGTTATTGAAGCAGGGCCCTGTGTTGTTACCCAAGTCAGAACCAAAGAGGTTGACGGGTACGATGCTCTTCAACTTGGTTTCGATGACAAAAAGACTGTTGTTAAGGCTGCCGAAGGGCATGCTAAAAAAGCAGGAACCGTTGCAAAACGTAAAGTCGCCGAATTCAAGGGATTTGAAGAAGAATACAAATTAGGTGATACCATCACCGTAGAACATTTTATCGAGGGGGAGTACGTTGATATTGCGGGAACCTCGAAAGGTAAAGGGTTTCAAGGGGTTGTTAAGCGACACGGTTTCGGCGGAGTTGGGCAGGCCACTCACGGCCAGCACAACCGTTTGCGTGCTCCGGGCTCCATTGGTGCTGCCTCATATCCTGGTAGAGTGTTTAAAGGGATGCGCATGGCAGGGCAGATGGGCAATAAAAGAGTTAAAATTGATAATTTAAAAGTGTTGAAAGTAGTTCCTGAAAAGAACCTACTCGTGGTAAAAGGAGCAGTTCCTGGCCATAAAAACGCTTATGTAATGATCGAGAAATAATGAAGGTAGCTGTATTAGATATAAACGGAAAAGACACGGGCAGAAAAGTAGAGCTTTCTGATGATGTGTTTGGAATAGAGCCCAATAACCACGCTGTTTACCTTGACGTGAAACAATATCTGGCCAACCAACGCCAGGGAACCCACAAGGCAAAGGAGCGCGCAGAGATATCGGGATCTACTAGAAAGATAAAGAAACAAAAAGGAACCGGTACAGCCCGAGCTGGGAGCATCAAGTCTGGTATTTTCAAGGGAGGTGGACGGATGTTCGGACCTCGTCCGAGAAATTATTCTTTTAAATTGAACAAAAATTTGAAGCGTTTGGCACGTAAATCTGCCCTGTCAATGAAGGCAAATGACAACGCTATTTTTGTTCTTGAGGATCTCAATTTCGAGGCTCCTAAAACAAAGAATTTCACCGCAGTTCTGAAGAATTTGGGGATGGATAACAAAAAAACTTTGTTTGTGTTGGGGGACTTAAATAATAATGTATATTTGTCCTCTCGGAATTTGAAAAGCACTGAGGTTGTAACTAATTCACAACTAAGCACTTACAAGATTCTAAATGCAAATAGTGTGGTGCTGTTTGAAGGCTCTTTGGAAGGAATTGAAACAAACTTAAGTAAATAGAAACCAGATGAACATCTTAATTAAACCTATAATTACGGAAAAAGCTACCCAAGCGGCTGAAGATAACAATGTCTTTACCTTTGAGGTACATCCAGAGGCGAATAAGGTAGAAATCAAGAAGGCGGTTGAGGCTGCCTATGGTATTTCTGTTGAAAAAGTTCGCACAATAAATGTCCGCCCTAACAGGAAGACCCGTTTTACAAAAACGGGTGTTCAAACTGGTAAAACGAATGCCTACAAAAAGGCGATCGTACAGGTGGCGGAAGGTGATACAATAGATTTTTACAGTAACATCTAAGGGAACTTGGATTTAAAACGACACAAATGTCAGTAAGAAAATTAAAACCAATCACCCCAGGACAGCGATTTAGGGTTGTTAATGGTTTTGACGCCATTACAACCGATAAGCCGGAGAAATCACTGATTGCTCCGATAAAAAAGTCTGGTGGTAGAAACAGTCAAGGAAAAATGACCATGCGCAATAAAGGCGGTGGGCATAAAAGGAGATATCGCGTTATCGACTTCAAGAGAGACAAGGCAGGAATTCCTGCTACCGTCGCAACCATAGAATACGATCCAAACCGTACTGCATTCATCGCGTTATTGAACTATCAAGATGGTGAAAAGCGATATGTAATTGCACAGAGCGGTCTTCAAGTAGGGCAGAACGTCCTTTCGGGAGAGTCAGTAGCCCCCGAGATTGGAAACGCAATGCCACTTTCGGCTATACCTTTAGGTACTGTTATTTCCTGTATTGAACTTCGACCTGGTCAAGGAGCCATTATGGCCCGTAGTGCCGGCGCCTTTGCCCAGTTGATGGCTCGTGAGGGAAAATATGCAACTATAAAATTGCCTTCTGGCGAGACGAGATTGGTGTTGGCCAATTGTCTGGCCACCATTGGTGCCGTTTCAAACCACGATCACCAATTATTGGTGTCTGGAAAAGCTGGTAGAAGCAGATGGTTGGGTAGAAGACCACGTACAAGACCGGTGGCGATGAACCCTGTGGATCACCCAATGGGTGGTGGTGAGGGTAGGGCCTCGGGTGGTCATCCCCGTTCTAGAAAAGGACTTCCTGCAAAAGGATATAGAACCCGAACTAGAACCAAAGCAAGCAATAAATATATTTTGGAACGTAGAAAGAAATAAGTTATGGCAAGATCGTTAAAAAAAGGACCGTACGTTCATTACAAGCTAGACGCAAAAGTCCAGCGAAATGTGGATGACAATAAGAAAACCGTGATCAAGACTTGGTCCCGGGCTTCAATGATCACTCCAGACTTTGTTGGCCAAACCATCGCAGTTCACAACGGACGTCAATTTGTCCCTGTGTACATCACTGAGAACATGGTAGGGCATAAACTGGGAGAATTTTCGCCTACAAGATCATTCCGTGGTCACGCAGGCGCTAAAAATAAAGGAAAAAAATAATAGGCCATGGGAGTTCGTAAAAGAGAAAGAGCAGAGCAAATCAAGGAAGCCAAAAAGACTATCTATATGGCTAAGTTGAACAATTGCCCCACTTCACCAAGAAAAATGCGTTTGATGGCAGACTTGGTACGTGGTGAGAAAATAGACAAGGCACTTAATATTTTGAAGTTTAGTTCAAAAGAGTCTTCACGTAAATTGGAGAAACTATTGTTGTCTGCTATCAATAACTGGCAACAAAAGAACGAAGATGCTTCAATAGAGGATGCAGATCTTTTCATTAAGGAAATCCGTGTGGATGGAGGGGCTATGTTAAAAAGACTACGCCCAGCCCCACAAGGCCGTGCACACAGAATAAGAAAACGCTCCAACCACGTAACACTGGTTTTGGGGGCTAACGATAACACACAAAGCAATTAATTAAATGGGACAGAAGACAAATCCAATCGGGAATCGCTTAGGTATCATCAGAGGTTGGGAATCCAACTGGTACGGAGGCAACGACTACGGCGATAAACTTGCCGAGGACGAAAAGATTAGAAGGTATATTCACGCCCGTTTGAGTAAAGCTAGTGTGAGCAGGGTAATTATTGAGCGTACACTGAAGCTTGTAACCGTTACTATAACCACTGCCCGTCCCGGTATTATTATCGGAAAGGGGGGTCAGGAAGTAGACAAGCTAAAGGAAGAGCTTAAGAAGATTACTGATAAGGAGGTCCAGATTAACATCCATGAGATCAAAAGACCCGAGCTGGACTCTTATTTGGTTGCGGCTAGTATCGCACGCCAGATCGAGAGCCGTATCTCATACCGTCGAGCTATAAAAATGGCAATTGCTGCCACGATGCGTATGAATGCTGAGGGTATTAAAATACAGATCTCCGGACGTTTGAACGGGGCAGAAATGGCACGTTCAGAATCCTACAAGGAAGGTCGTATTCCATTATCTACTTTTAGAGCTGATATTGACTACGCTTTAGTTGAGGCACATACTACCTACGGTAGATTGGGTGTTAAAGTTTGGATCATGAAAGGCGAAGTATACGGCAAGAGAGAACTCTCCCCCCTTGTAGGTCTTTCCACTGGCAAGAAAGGTGGGAAAGGAGCCCCAGGAGGACGCGGTGGCAATAAAGCTCGCCGTAGAAAGTAATTTTTTAAATAGAAGAAAATGTTACAACCTAGAAGAACAAAGTACCGTAAACAAATGAAGGGCCGTATGAAGGGCAATGCCGCACGCGGTAACCAATTGGCACACGGAACCTTCGGTATTAAATCGTTGGAATCAGAATTTCTTACAGCACGGCAAATTGAAGCCGCACGTATTGCCGCTACCCGGTATATGAAAAGGGAAGGTTCTATCTGGATCATGATTTTTCCGGATAAACCCATTACCAAAAAGCCTCTCGAGGTACGTATGGGTAAAGGGAAAGGTGCCGTCGAGTATTACGCTGCTGTAGTAAAACCCGGAAGAATGCTTTTTGAGGTGTCCGGTGTTTCTGTTGAAACAGCAAAAGAAGCCTTGCGCCTTGCGGCACAAAAGCTTCCGGTAAAAACTAAATTTGTAATGTCTCGGGAATTCCAAGCATAATTTTTTGACAAATGAAACAATCAGAGATTAAAAACGCATCTACGGCTGAACTTCAGGAGGCATTGGCTGATTCCAAAAAAGCCTATACAGATCTAAAAATGGCACACACCATTTCACCCTTGGAAAACCCAATACAACTTAGGACCCAAAGGAGGGCGATAGCAAGAATAGCTACCGAATTAACTAATAGAGAAGTGCAATAACTGTACAGCTGAAAGATGGAAGAAACTAAAAGAAATCTAAGAAAAGAACGTATAGGGGTGGTAACCAGTAACAAAATGGACAAGTCCATAGTGGTTGCCGAGGTTAAGAAAATTAAGCATCCTATGTACGGAAAGTTCGTGACAAAAACGAAAAAATACGTGGCACACGACGAGACAAACAACTGCAACGAAGGTGATAAGGTAAGGATCATGGAAACACGACCTCTTAGCAAAACCAAGTGTTGGAGATTAGTAGAAATAATTGAAAGAGCGAAGTAATCATGATACAGCAAGAATCAAGACTTAAAGTAGCAGACAATACTGGAGCCAGAGAAGTTCTCTGCATCCGAGTATTGGGAGGTACCCAGAAAAGATATGCCACCATTGGTGACAAAATCGTGGTTTCCGTTAAGGAAGCAACACCCAATGGAAACATTAAAAAAGGTGCCGTATCCACTGCAGTGGTTGTGCGTACTGTGAAGGAAGTGAGACGACCCGACGGGTCCTACATCCGGTTTGACGACAATGCTTGTGTGCTTTTAAGTGCCCAGGGAGAAATGCGCGGTACCCGTGTGTTTGGCCCAGTGGCCAGAGAGCTTCGCGACAAACAATTTATGAAAATAGTATCATTGGCACCCGAGGTGCTTTAATATGAAGACCAAAATGGCAAAGCTTAAAATAAAATCAGGAGATACAGTAGTAGTTACTGCCGGAGACCACAAGGGTTCAGAAGGAAAGGTGATGAAAGTGCTCCTTGACAAAAACAAAGCAATCGTAGAAGGAGTGAACTTGGTCTCTAAACACGAGAAACCAAGCGCGAAAAACCCTCAAGGGGGAATTTTGAAAAAAGAAGCTCCCATCCATATTTCCAACCTTTCCCTGGTCGACCCCAAAAGTGGGAAGGCCACAAGAGTTGGGTATAAACTGGAGAATGGTAAAAAAGTACGGTTTTCAAAACAATCGAATCAAGCAATATAGTTATGGGATACACACCAAGACTTAAAGAAGAGTACAAAAGCAGAGTGATCAATGCACTTACCGACGAATTTGGTTATAAAAACGTCATGCAGGTACCAAAATTGGAACGTATTGTTGTTTCCCGTGGTGTTGGGGCAGCAGTAGCGGACAAGAAACTTATTGACTATTCGGTTGATGAGTTTACTAAGATAACCGGGCAAAAGGCCGTTTCCACCGTTTCTAAAAAAGACGTTGCAAATTTTAAACTTCGTAAAGGGATGCCTATTGGGGTAAAAGTGACTTTGCGAGGAGAACGTATGTACGAATTTTTGGATAGGTTGATTACATCTGCCTTGCCACGGGTACGCGACTTCAACGGAGTCAAGGCTACCGGTTTTGATGGAAGAGGAAATTATTCCTTGGGAATTACCGAGCAGATTATCTTCCCCGAGATCGATATTGACAAGGTGAAGAAAATTGAGGGAATGAACATAACCTTTATTACCTCGGCCCAAACCGATAAAGAAGCGAAGTCGTTATTACATGAATTGGGAATACCCTTTAAAAAGAATTAAGAGATGGCTAAAGAATCAATGAAAGCCCGCGAGGTAAAAAGACAAAAAATGGTAGCGAAGTACGCGGCCAAGCGCAAAGCTTTAAAAGAAGCTGGCGATTGGGAAGGGTTACAGAAACTGCCGAGAAATGCTTCTCCAGTGCGTTTGCACAACCGTTGCAAATTGACCGGAAGGCCACGAGGGTATATGAGAACCTTTGGACTTTCGCGCGTAACTTTCCGCGAAATGGCCAATCAGGGCCTTATTCCGGGTGTGAGAAAAGCATCTTGGTAAAAGAAACAGGTACGAACTCTCGTGCGTACCAAAACAAGGATATAAACTGGTTGTAGGTTTGGCCTGAGAAGAAAAGCCAAAAACCGCATCCGCAAACATTGATAAATGAATACAGATCCAATTTCAGATTATCTAACGCGTATTAGAAATGCTGTAAAAGCCGGCCATCGCGTTGTAGAGATCCCGGCATCAAACCTAAAAAAGGAAATTACAAAAATCCTTTTTGACCAGGGTTACATTTTGAGCTATAAATTTGATGATGAAAGTACCCCGCAGGGTATCATTAAAATTGCGTTGAAATACAACAAGCTTACCAAAGAGCCCGTGATCAAGAAAATACAAAGAATAAGTAAACCCGGTTTACGTAAATACGCTGGTTCCCAGGAACTTCCACGTGTGCTGAATGGTCTTGGTATTGCCATTGTTTCTACCTCCTCTGGGGTGATGACTGGCAAGCAGGCCAAAGCCCAGAATGTCGGTGGAGAAGTATTGTGTTACGTTTACTAAAAAAGAGACAAAGAAATGTCAAGAATAGGTAAAAGTCCGATAGAAATTCCACAAGGAGTTACAGTGGAAGTTAAAGATAATGTAGTTACAGTTAAAGGAAAATTAGGTGAACTTACTCAGGAATTTTCTGATGTTTCCGTAAAGATTGAAGATAACCAAGTTATTTTAGAACGGCCGTCAGAATCGAAAGACCATGTTTCAAAGCATGGGCTTTATCGCTCTTTGATCCACAATATGGTGGAAGGAGTTAGCAAAGGATGGAGCAAGGACCTGGAATTGGTAGGAGTAGGTTTTCGCGCCAGCCATCAAGGACAGAAATTGGATTTGGCCTTAGGCTTTTCCCACAACATTGTTTTGGACATTGCTCCAGAGGTAAAGGTCGAGACCGTTTCTGAAAAGGGTAAGAATCCAATAGTAAAATTGACCTCTCACGATAAGCAATTGGTTGGGCAAATAGCGGCCAAAATCCGAAATTTCCGCAAACCAGAGCCTTATAAAGGAAAAGGTATCAAATTTGTTGGAGAAGAATTAAGAAGAAAAGCAGGGAAGTCTGCATAAAAATTTTTAGACGTTATTTTTAGAACACAACTCTAAGATCTAATCTCTAAAACCTAATATCTAAAAAAATGGCATTATCAAAGAACGAAAGAAGAGAGCGCTTGCGCAGGCGAATCAGGAAAACAGTGGAAGGCACAGAGAGCCGTCCTCGTTTGGCTGTGTTCCGAAGCAACAAAGAGATATACGCTCAAATCATTGACGATGTAAATGGCAAGACCATTGTAGCTGCATCCTCAAGAGACAAAGACATTGAAGCCTCCAACGTGAACAAGGTTGAAGCTTCTAAATTGGTAGGAAAATCCCTTGCCGAAAAAGCATTGAAACGCGGTGTAGAAGCCATTGCTTTTGACCGAGGTGGCTACCTATATCACGGAAGAGTAAAATCATTAGCTGAAGGTGCACGCGAAGGTGGCCTTAAATTCTAAGTTGAATTATGTATCAAGATTATAAAAACGTAGAAGTAGTAAAGCCAGGAGGCCTTGAATTAAAAGACCGTTTGGTAGGTGTACAACGAGTGACCAAAGTAACCAAGGGGGGTAGAGCCTTCGGATTTTCAGCTATTGTAGTTGTTGGTGACGAAAAAGGAGTTGTAGGCCAAGGACTTGGAAAATCCAAGGATGTTGCCAGCGCAATTGCAAAGGCAATTGAGGATGCCAAGAAAAACTTGGTTCGAATTCCGCTCAATAAAGTAACCCTTCCACACGAACAAAAAGGAAAATACGGCGGAGCCCGTGTAAACCTCATTCCAGCTGCACCGGGTACCGGTGTTATTGCCGGTGGGGCCGTTCGAGCCGTGTTGGAGTCATTAGGGGTACACGACGTACTGTCAAAATCACAAGGATCTTCCAACCCTCACAACGTGGTAAAAGCAACATTTGATGCGCTACTGCAAATGCGCAGTGCACAAACAATTGCCGACCAGCGTGGAATTTCACTTGAAAAAGTTTTCAAAGGATAAAAAGATATCGAGATGGCAAAGATTAAAGTAACAAAGGTTAGAAGCGTAATCAAACGTCCACAAAACCAAAAGAGAATCATGGAAGCTCTGGGCCTTCACAAAATGGGACAGACCGTGGAGCATGAAGATACGCCCGATATCCGTGGTATGATCACTAAAGTTAATCACCTGGTTTCTGTAGAAACCAACTAAGAGACACACGAAAAATGAATTTAAGTAACTTACAACCCGCCGCAGGATCGGCGAAAAACCAAGGCAAGCGAGTAGGTCGCGGACAAGGTTCAGGGAAAGGCGGAACCGCTACCCGTGGACACAAAGGAGCTAAATCACGTTCAGGATATTCCAAGAAAATTGGATTCGAAGGTGGACAGATGCCCTTACAACGTCGTGTGCCCAAATTTGGATTTACAAACATCAATCGCAAGGAGTACAAGGGAATCAATATTGATACTCTTCAGCAATTGGTAGACGATAAACGGATAACTGATGCCGTTGACTTTGAGACCTTGCTAGGTTTGGGCCTTGCTCGAAAAAATGAAATGGTAAAGATATTGGGAAGAGGAGAAATAAAAGCGAAATTGAAGGTATCGGCCCACAAGTTCACTGCCTCGGCAAAGGAAGCTATTGAAGCTGCCGGAGGTGAAGTAGTAATATTGTAACAGAAATCGGGATGAAATTTATCGATACCTTAAAAAATGTTTGGAAAATAGAAGAGCTTCGCAATCGGATCTTGCTTACTCTGGGAATGTTGTTAGTGTATCGTTTCGGTGCGCAAGTGGTGCTTCCAGGAATCGATGCCGATATGCTGGCATCCTTCGCCGGTAAGTTTGAAGGCGGTGGACTTGGCGGATTGTTAAACGCTTTTACAGGAGGGGCTTTTGCCAACGCTTCTGTTTTTGCTTTGGGGATTATGCCCTACATCTCCGCATCCATTGTGGTTCAGTTGATGCAAATTGCGGTTCCCTATCTTCAGAAATTACAGAAGGAAGGCGAGAGTGGCCGTAAAAAGATAAATCAGATTACTCGTTGGTTAACCATCGGGATTTGTTTGGTTCAGGCTCCTAGTTACCTTGCAGGTCTTCCGGCAATGGGAGTACCGCCAGAAGCTTTTATAATGGGTCAAAGCGTTATGTTCTACGTGTCCTCAGTAATTATTTTGGTTACAGGAACCATATTCGCTATGTGGCTGGGTGAAAAAATTACAGACAAAGGTGTCGGAAACGGTATCTCCATACTTATTATGGTTGGGATCATCGCCCGATTGCCCCAGTCCTTCGCCCAAGAATTTGTTTCTAGGGTGGTTGAGTCCAATGGGGGGTTGATTATGATCCTTATTGAATTGGTACTCTGGTTTGTTATCATCCTACTTTCGGTAATGCTTGTAATGGCTGTACGAAAAATTCCGGTGCAATATGCCAGAAGAACTGCCAGCGGGGGCTATGAGAAGAATATTTTTGGAGCCCGCCAGTTTATTCCGCTAAAGCTGAATGCATCTGGGGTTATGCCAATCATTTTTGCCCAAGCTATTATGTTTGTTCCCTCTACTGTTGCCAGTCTGTCCGAAACAGATTTCGCACAGGGAATTCAAGCAACCTTTAGCGATATCTTCGGATTCTGGTACAACTTTGTGTTTGCGGTGTTAATTATTATATTCACTTATTTCTACACGGCGATTACTGTCCCCACCAATAAAATGGCGGACGACTTGAAGCGCAGTGGAGGTTTTATTCCAGGTATCAAACCAGGATCACAGACCGCAGAATATTTGGATAGGATTATGTCGCAGATCACCCTCCCGGGTTCCGTTTTCTTGGCATTGATAGCAATTTTCCCTGCTTTTGTGGTAAAGTTAATGGGTATTCAGCAAGGATGGGCATTATTTTACGGTGGTACATCATTACTTATTATGGTAGGTGTGGCTATTGATACCATGCAACAAGTAAACTCGTATTTGTTGAACCGTCACTACGATGGTTTAATGAAAAGTGGGAAGAATAGAAAAGCAGTAGCCTAAAAAAGTTGGCAGTTTACAGTCGCAGTGGGCAGTAATAAATAATAACAATAAAAAATAGATAATAAATAAAATGGCTAAGCAAAACGCAATTGAGCAAGATGGAACTATAGTGGAAGCACTATCAAATGCAATGTTCCGTGTGGAATTGGAAAACGGTCACGTGGTGACTGCGCACATTTCTGGCAAGATGCGTATGCACTACATTAAATTGCTGCCCGGTGATAAGGTAAAACTTGAAATGAGTCCTTACGATTTAACCAAAGCAAGAATTACTTATAGATACTAATACACCAATTAGTTTAAACAATAACCAAATTAATGAATTTACATCTTGCAAAATTTTAAAAACAAAAAACGGTTCGTTCTATTATTCCTATTAGGAATAATATTATATTCATGCTCTAAAGATGAACAATCTAACGAAAAAGTTGAGCTACAAAATAATGAAAATTTTGTAGATTTAGCGAAAGCCAGAGAAGTTGGAGAGGACATTTATTTTTCTTCTATAACGAATGCTAATGCTAATAAGGGTGAAGTAAATATATCTTCAAAAAGAACAATTAAAACTATCACTGAAGCTAAAAATGATAATGGAAAAATATCTTATTATATTTTAAATTATAATGAAGGTGGTTTTATTCTTTTATCCGCAGACAAAAGGACGCAACCAATACTAGCTTATTCAGAAGAAGGTAAATTTGAAGTAGATGAGGCAGCATATCCCGAAGGTCTACAATTTTGGATGGATGACGCTAAAAAACAAATTTCGGAAATTCAGAATTCTAAAATGGAACAATCTATAGAAAATGAAATTACTTGGGAGAATATTCAAAATATTTTAACAAGTCAAAGTTTGTTTTCTAAAGAGGACCCTATTGATTGTTATGACCACACTGAAATAGATACTGTAGGACCTTTCTTGAATACAGAATGGCACCAAGCTGGAGGTTTTAATGATGCGTTGACATATATAAATTGCTACGGATTTCCTCAACAAGTTTATGCGGGGTGTGTTCCTATTGCAATGGCGCAAGTTATGAAATATCATCAGTACCCAACAAGCTATAATTGGTCAATGATGCCACCTACAATTGGCACAACCACAACAGCCAATTTTATATCTGATATTCATACTGCTATTAATAATGTATACAGTGATATGCCTATCTATCTTTGTAATGTTACAAGGGTTAACGCAGAGAAGGATATGGGCTATGTATTAAGATCACAATTTAATTATTCATCTGCTAATTATACAGGTTATAATAGTACAACAGTTAGAAATAATCTTTCTTTGGGAAAACCGGTTATTTTGGCTGGAGATAATGGCAGTAATTCAGGACATATGTGGGTTTGTGATGGTTATCGTGACACTACATTTCACTTTGCTGATTGTACAGGAGCCTTGTATAGATTTTTTCACATGAATTGGGGTTGGGTAAATGGAGATTACAATGGTTGGTTTACATATAGTAATTTTAATCCTGGGAATACAAACTATAATAACAATAAGCAAATGATTTATAATATAACACCTTAAAAATTATGAAAAACTTACTAATTATTTTAGCAATCACTACATTTTTTTCATGTAATAAATCCGATGATTCGGAAATACCATATGGCACTAATTTAGATAGGGGAATTCAGTTTTCAGTTTTTAATTCTGAAAATGAAGACTTATTAAATCCAGATTCTCCAAACCATTTAGATGTATCAAAAATTAAATTATTTTATGTTGTTAATGGTGAAGAAATAGAGGTTTATAATCCAAATTTGGATCATCCACGAAACATAAATATTTTTGAATATGAAAATGTTTATAGAATAGGAATATCCTTAAATGATACTGAAACATCGGATAGACCAATAACTTATCTTCGATGGAACGATCAGGATTTTGACACGATAGAAGTTACTTATGAAAGGTCTCCAGGAGCTGTATTAAAAAACAGGGTTTGGTTAAATGGTGAAGAGGTATGGGAAAGAGGTGATAATACAATAGATGCATATTTTACCTTAATCAAGTAAAAAGCAATTTAATCAGTGAATTTGAATTTAATTTTATTATGAAAGTAAGAGCATCCGTAAAAAAGAGAAGTGCCGACTGCAAGATAGTTCGCAGAAAAGGCAGATTATATGTAATTAATAAAAAGAACCCAAAGTTCAAACAAAGACAAGGATAAGTTATGGCAAGAATCGCAGGTGTAGATATCCCAAAGCACAAAAGGGGTGTAATCGCGTTAACATATATCTTTGGAATCGGTAAAAGCCGTGCCCAAGATATTCTGAACAAAGCCGGAGTTGACGAGGACAAAAAAGTAAGTGAATGGAACGATGATGAAATCGGAGCTATTCGTGAAGCTGTAGGGTCTTTCAAAATCGAAGGTGAATTACGCAGTGAAGTTCAATTGAGCATTAAACGCTTAATGGATATTGGTTGTTACAGAGGTATTCGTCACAGATCGGGTCTTCCATTGAGAGGACAACGAACCAAGAATAACTCTCGTACGAGAAAAGGAAGACGTAAAACAGTCGCTAACAAGAAAAAGGTGACTAAATAAAACCTAAGGTTATGGCAAAGACAAGTCAAAAAACTACAAAAGCAGTTAAGAAACGTAAGGTTAATGTTGAATCAACGGGCGAAGCTCATATTACAGCTTCCTTCAACAACATTATCGTATCGTTGACAAATAAGAACGGAGACGTAATAGCTTGGTCCTCAGCGGGTAAAATGGGCTTTAGAGGATCTAAGAAAAACACGCCTTATGCAGCCCAGTTGGCATCGGAAGATTGTGCAAAAACAGCACATGATGCCGGTTTGCGCAAGGTGAAGGTTTATGTGAAAGGACCGGGAAATGGTCGCGAATCCGCAATTCGTTCCATTCACAATGCCGGAATTGAGGTAACCGAGATCATCGATATCACCCCAATGCCGCACAACGGATGTCGTCCTCCAAAACGAAGAAGAGTTTAACGAAGTACGATTTACGATGTACAATTTACGATTGCAAAATCTAAAATCGTACATCGGAAATCAAAATTTTAGTAATAAGTATCAATCTGAGGAAATCAGGAACTAAAGGATAGAATAAGACCTTAATTTAGTTTCTTCTTCAAAACCCAAAAATTAGAAATGGCAAGATATACTGGTCCAAAAACAAAAATCGCCCGTAAGTTCGGCGAAGCAATCTTCGGAGAAGACAAATCCTTCGAAAAAAGAAACTTTCCACCGGGACAGCACGGAAATGCGCGTCGTCGTGGAAAAAAATCGGAATACGCTATTCAGTTGACTGAAAAGCAAAAGGCTCGTTATACCTATGGTATATTGGAACGTCAGTTCCGAAACATGTTTAAAAAGGCCAATGCGGCTCCTGGAATCACAGGGCAGGTATTGCTTCAAATGTGCGAGTCGCGCTTGGACAACGTTGTTTACCGTATGGGAATTTCACCATCACGTGCAGGTGCTAGACAGCTGGTTACACACCGTCACATTACAGTTAATGGGGAAAAGGTGAACATTCCATCCTACCAGTTAAAACCTGGCGATGTAGTGGCCGTTAGAGAGAAATCAAAATCTCTTGAGGCAATCAACAACTCTTTGGCCGATGCCAAAAATGTTTACGAGTGGATATCCTGGAACGGCGACAAAAAAGAAGGAACCTTCGTTTCTGTGCCAGAGCGTATCCAGATTCCGGAAAACATCAACGAGCAGTTGATCGTTGAATTATATTCTAAATAATAAAAACACAGAAAGTCAATTATGGCAGTATTTAGTTTTCAGAAGCCTGATAAAGTTATTATGGTGGACTCCACCGATTTTGAGGGGAAATTTGAATTTCGTCCCTTGGAGCCCGGGTATGGTCTCACCATTGGTAACGCATTAAGACGCGTACTACTTTCCTCTTTGGAAGGATTTGCCATTACTTCGGTTCGTATCGAGGGAGTGGATCATGAATTCTCTACCATCGCAGGCATAGTGGAAGATGTTACCGAGATTATTTTGAACCTTAAGCAAGTGCGCTTCAAAAGACAGATTGACGATATAGATAACGAAACCGTTACTATTTCCGTTTCTGGAAAAGAACAGTTGAAAGCAGGTGATTTCCAAAAATTCATCTCAGGTTTCCAAGTGTTGAACCCAGAACTGGTGATTTGCAATATGGATCCAAAAGTGAACCTCAATTTTGAGATCGCTATAGAAAAGGGACGTGGATATGTTCCGGCCGAAGAAAATAAAAAGGCCAATGCCCCACTTGGAACTATCTTTACGGATTCTATCTATACCCCGATAAAAAATGTGAAATACAGCATTGAAAACTTCCGGGTAGAGCAGAAAACCGATTATGAAAAGTTGGTGTTCGAGATTATTACCGATGGTTCCATCCATCCAAAGGATGCCTTGACCGAAGCTGCCAAAACATTGATCCATCACTTTATGTTGTTCAGCGATGAACGCATTACCTTGGAGGCCGATGAAATTGCACAAACTGAGACCTACGACGAGGAATCGCTTCATATGCGCCAGTTGCTAAAAACAAAATTAGTGGATATGGATCTTTCCGTACGTGCACTGAACTGTTTGAAAGCTGCAGAGGTGGATACTTTGGGTGACCTTGTATCGTACAACAAGAACGATTTGATGAAATTCCGAAACTTTGGTAAAAAATCACTTACCGAGCTGGAAGAGCTTGTCAGCGTAAAAGGGCTCAACTTTGGAATGGACCTCACAAAATACAAACTAGATAAAGACTAGAGGATTTACGATTTTGGATTGACGATTTTAGAATTTGAAAAGTCGTTCGGTCAAAATCGTATATCTAAAATCTAAAATCGTAAATCAATTTAATCCATCATAGTTTGCTCTCCGCCGCGGCGGATATGGTAGCAAGATGATGAAATCAAAAATGTCATGAGACACGGAAAAAAACACAATCACTTAGGTAGAAAAACCGCCCACAGACACTCGATGTTGGCCAATATGGCCAGCTCGCTCATAGAGCACAAACGAATCAATACTACCGTTGCAAAAGCAAAAGCGCTGAAACAATTTGTCGAGCCACTGGTTACAAAGTCTAAGGAAGACACCACACATAACCGCCGTTTGGTATTTGCCAAACTGCGCCAAAAGGAAGCTGTTGCCGAACTTTTTAGAACGGTAGCACCTAAAGTAGGTGACCGCCCAGGAGGGTACACACGTATCATTAAATTGGGCAACCGTTTGGGGGATAATGCCGATATGGCCATGATAGAGCTTGTTGACTTTAACGAACTCTACAATGCCGGTAAAGCTACCAAGAAGAAAACTACTCGTAGAAGTCGCCGTGGAGGTGGTTCTTCTACGGATACTGCCGCTGCTGCACCTGCTGCGAAATCGGAAAAAGCCGAAACAGGTGAAAAGACTGAAAAGCCTGCACCAGCAAAAGCTAAGGAAACTAAAAAAGAAGAGGAATAAATGATTTCCATTTCAATAAATAACAAAGGGATAAGCGGTTTCGTTTATCCCTTTTTTTTATGCTATTTTTGCAAAGATTTTTGAAAACACGGAATGCTCGGAGTGGATGACTGATAATGATTAGCCTGAAACCTGCAACCTGAAACCTGAAACTCGAAACCCTTCAAACCATGAAATACCAAACACGAAAAAAAGCACTCATTTTACTTGCGGACGGAACTGTTTTTTACGGAAAAGCGGTGGGAAACAAAGAGGGATCAGCCTTCGGTGAAGTTTGTTTCAACACGGGAATGACCGGTTATGAGGAGATTTTTACCGATCCTTCCTATCACGGCCAGATCATGGTGGCCACCACGGCCCATGTGGGAAATTATGGCGTAAAAAAGGAAGAGATAGAATCGGAAGGGGTAAAGATTGCCGGATTGGTGGTACGCAATTTCAGCTATCACTATTCGCGCCCCGCTGCCGATGGTTCTTTGGAAGAATTTGCCGATAAAAACAATCTGCTCGCCATCAGCGATGTGGATACCCGCGCATTGGTCAATTACATCCGCGACAACGGAGCGATGAATGCCGTTATTACTACGGAAGTGGACAATCTCGAATCGATCAAAGAGCAATTGGCGAATGTTCCCAGTATGGATGGATTGGAATTGGCATCAAAAGTATCGACCAAAGAACCCTATTTTCATGGAAATGAAAATGCCAAATATCGAATTGCGGCGTTGGATGTGGGCATTAAAAAGAATATTCTACGCAAATTTGCTGAACGCGATTGTTATGTGAAGGTATTTCCGTACAATGCCACCTTTTCTGAAATGGAAACGTTTAACCCTGACGGATATTTTATATCAAACGGTCCAGGTGATCCAGCTCCTTTAAAAAGTGCCATTGAATTGGTAAAAACAATTTTGGAGAGGGAAATTCCGATGTTTGGAATTTGTTTGGGACATCAGTTGTTGGCCTTGGCCAATGGGGTTTCCACCTATAAAATGCACAATGGACACCGAGGGATAAACCATCCGGTAAAGAATTTAATTACGGGCAAGGGGGAGATTACCTCCCAAAATCACGGTTTTGCCATCAATAGGGAGGAAGCCGAAGCCAATCCGAATATTGAAGTAACCCATGTTCATTTAAACGATCACACCGCTGCTGGTATTAGGATGAAAAACAAACCTGCCTTTTCCGTCCAATACCATCCAGAAGCAAGCCCAGGACCTCATGATTCGGCTTATCTTTTTGACCAGTTTATTGAGAGCATTGAAAAACACAAATTTGAAACAACATAAATTATTAAACCTAATGGGTCTTCTCCCACCTGCTAAAGCCCTTTGACGTAGAAGGAAAACCTGCTTAGTCTATATCGATAAATAATAAAAATCATAAAAAAAATAATCTCATGAGTATAATCATAGATATTACTGCCAGACAAATATTCGACTCTAGAGGGAATCCTACGGTTGAAGTAGATGTAATCACCGAAAACGGTTTTGTGGGTCGCGCCGCTGTTCCCTCGGGAGCGTCCACTGGAGAACATGAAGCTGTGGAGCTACGCGATGGGGGAAAAGACTATATGGGAAAAGGAGTTTTAAAAGCCGTGGAAAACGTCACGGGTAAAATTGCGGGAACACTTTTGGGGGTTTCAGTGTTTGAGCAGGGATTGATCGACAAGATTATGATTGATCTGGATGGCACAAAAAACAAGGCAAAGCTCGGAGCGAACGCTATTTTGGGAGTGTCTCTGGCCTGTGCCAAGGCAGCTGCCCAGGAACTGGGAATACCTTTATACCGCTATGTGGGTGGTGTAAGTGCCCACACCCTGCCGGTGCCGATGATGAACATAATCAATGGGGGATCCCATAGCGATGCTCCCATTGCTTTTCAAGAGTTTATGGTCATGCCCGTCAAGGCTGAGAATTTTACCCATGCCATGCAAATGGGCTCAGAAATTTTCCACAATCTTAAAAAAGTATTGCACGATAGGGGCCTGAGCACTACTGTAGGTGATGAAGGGGGCTTCGCGCCAACTTTGGACGGCACCGAGGATGCTTTGGACACGATTGCGCAGGCCACCAAAAAAGCCGGATACAAGTTGGGAGATGATGTAATGATCGCGTTGGATTGTGCTGCTGCAGAATTTTATGTGAAGAAAAAATACGATTACACCAAATTTGAAGGCGATAAGGGAAAGGTTCGCACTTCAATTGAGCAAGCGGATTATTTGGCAGAACTATGTGAGAAATACCCGATCATATCAATTGAGGATGGAATGGATGAGGACGATTGGGAAGGATGGAAATATTTAACCGAAAAAATTGGAGATAAGGTCCAGTTGGTCGGCGATGATCTTTTCGTAACCAACGTAGAACGCCTCTCACGCGGAATCTCGGAAAAGATAGCCAACTCCATTCTTATAAAGGTGAATCAAATTGGGACACTCACTGAGACCATTGCGGCCGTAAATATGGCCCACCGTGCTGGTTATACTTCCGTTATGAGTCATCGAAGTGGAGAAACGGAGGACAATACCATAGCAGATCTTGCTGTGGCATTGAACTGTGGACAGATAAAAACCGGATCGGCTTCAAGAAGTGATAGAATGGCAAAATACAATCAGTTGCTGCGCATAGAAGAACAATTAGGCGAACTATCGTATTTTCCGGGGAGACAAGCCTTCAAAATTTAATAGGGCAAAGGGAATTTTTCCTTTATAGCCAACGCTTTCTTCAATTGTGGAGAATAAGATTTTTCACAGTTGATTTAAGCAATTTTTAACCTAAGTTCGTCTGGAAACGTTAAAAAAATTGCTCGAAATTATGTAATTTAGCAGTTCTGAACAATAAAAAAACACACATTACTTTATGGCAAAGACAGCGACCCTCGAAATAGATGGAAAAAAATATGAATTTCCGGTAGTGGAAGGCACCGAGAACGAAGTTGGCATTGATATCAAGGACCTTCGTAGCAAGTCGGGCGGTGTTGTAACACTCGACCCGGGATATAAAAATACGGGAGCTTGTGAGAGTGCAATTACCTTTTTAAATGGTGAAAAAGGAATTTTGAGATACCGAGGTTATGCCATTGAGGAACTGGCTGAAAAAGCCCACTTTCTCGAGGTGTGTTATCTGCTAATCTTTGGGGAGTTGCCTACCGAGCAGCAATTGAGCAAGTTCCATACCGATATTAAGGCGCAATCGCAAGTGGATGAGGACGTAAAAAAGATATTGGATGGCTTTCCTAAATCTGCCCACCCCATGGGTGTACTTTCCTCATTGACCTCTGCTTTGGTCGCATTCAATCCATCTTCCGTCAATGTGGACAGTGAAGAGGACATGTACAAGGCAATTGTAAAGATACTCGGTAAATTTCCAGTGCTTACCGCCTGGACTTATAGAAAGCGGATAGGTTGGCCATTGGACTATGGGGGAGACTCCTTGGGTTATGTTGAAAACTTCCTCAAGATGATGTTTAAAAAGCCCGGTGGGGAATACACAACCAATAAAACGGTTTTGGAGGCTTTGGATAAGCTACTGATTCTCCATGCAGACCACGAACAGAATTGTTCCACTTCCACCGTACGTATTGTGGGCTCCTCCCACGCCGGATTGTTTATTTCTATTTCTTCGGGTATTGCAGCGCTTTGGGGCCCCCTCCATGGAGGAGCAAACCAAGCGGTAATAGAAATGCTTGAAGCGATAAAGGCCGATGGTGGCGACACGAAAAAATTTATGGCCAAAGCCAAGGATAAAGACGATCCTTTCCGTTTGATGGGCTTTGGACACCGAGTTTATAAAAACTTCGATCCACGAGCTAAGATCATCAAAAAAGCTGCAGATAGCGTTCTTGACAATCTCGGAATAGAGGATGATATTTTAGATATAGCAAAAGCATTGGAAAAAGAGGCTTTGGAGGATCCGTATTTTGTTGAAAGAAAATTGTATCCTAACGTTGATTTCTATTCAGGAATCATCTATCGCGCCTTGGGAATTCCTGTGGAAATGTTCACACCGATGTTCGCTCTGGGACGTTTGCCGGGATGGATCGCACAATGGAGGGAAATGCGCCTGAACAAGGAACCTATTGGACGCCCACGCCAAATTTACGTAGGGGAAACAGAGCGGAAATTTATTCCAGTAGAAAAAAGATAATAATCTAATTTAACTGTGTGGAAAGGCACTTCCCAATCGAAGTGCTTTTTTATATTTGCTATATGATCAAGTTGAATATCAATGACGAAGTTTCTCGTTTGCGCTCTGTGATACTAGGTAGGGCAGACAGCAATGGGCCTGTCCCTAAGCTAGAGGACGCTTACGATCCCAAATCTGCTGAACACATCAGGGCGGGGACCTATCCCAAGGATGAGGATATGGTGAAAGAAATGGAAGCTGTGGCCGAGGTTTTAAAAAAATATGATGTACAGGTGTTTAGACCCCACTCTATTAAGGACTACAACCAGATTTTTTCAAGAGACATCGCCTTTGTAATTGAAGATAAATTTATAATTGCCAATATTCTCGAAGATCGTTCAAAGGAAATTGAAGCTATCGAGCACGTAATAAAGCAGATTGAGCCATCAAAAATCATAGAATTTCCCGACCATGCCCATATTGAGGGCGGCGACGTGATGCCTTGGGGAGAATATATTTTTGTGGGAGCGTATTATGGAGAGGATTACTCTAATTATATTACGGCACGAACCAATTTAAAAGGAGTTGAATATCTTCAGGAATTATTTCCGAATAAGAAGGTGAAGTCGTTCAATTTGCGCAAAAGCAATACGGTAGCCGATGAAAATGCACTGCACTTGGACTGCTGTTTCCAGCCACTTGGGATGGGGAAGGCGATTATTCATAAAGAAGGATTTTTGATTGAGGATGAATATAAATGGTTGGTGAATTTCTTTGGAAAGGAAAATTGCTTTCACATCACCAAACGCGAGATGTACGACATGAACAGCAATATCTTCTCTATTTCGCCCACGGTGGTCATTTCCGAAAGAAACTTTAACCGTTTAAACACTTGGTTGCGAGAGCAGGGCTTTACCGTCGAGGAAGTTCCTTATGCCGAAATTGCCAAACAAGAAGGGTTATTGCGCTGTACCACCATGCCCCTTGTGCGTGATTAATTTTACTTTTCTTTCGATCCCTAAAGTAACCTTCCGGCCAGGAAAAATGCCGCTACCGAAAAGAATATAATAATTCCTGTAACGTCAACCAGGGTTGCTACAAAGGGGGCGGACGCTGTTGCAGGATCTAACTTTACCTTTTTTAGGATAAATGGAATCAACGATCCGGAGAGTGTTCCCCATAAGACGATAAAGACCAAGGAAACCGATACACTCAGGGCGACGTACACCCAAAATTCACCATAATTGTAAATCCCGGTCCACTGCCAGATGAAAATTCGTGCAAAACCGATTGATCCTAAAATCGTTCCTAATATAAGCCCGGAAAAAATCTCTTTTTTCATTACATACCACCAATCCTTAAGCTTTAATTCCTTAAGAGCCATGGCCCTAATAATCAATGAGGCGGCTTGTGATCCCGAGTTCCCCCCACTTGAAATGATCAATGGAACAAATAACGCCAGCACAACGGCTTTTTCAATTTCCCCTTCAAAAAATCCCATGGCCGAGGCGGTGAGCATTTCTCCAAAAAACAGAATGACCAACCATCCCGCTCTCTTTTTCACCAATTCCAAAAGAGAGGACTGAGTATAGGACACTTCCAGCCCCTCGGTTCCCCCAAATCGATGGATATCTTCCGTAGTTTGTTCCTGCACCCTATCCAAGATATCATCAAAAGTTACAATTCCCACCAATACCCCGTTATGGGTAATTATGGGTAGGGCAGACCGATCGTATTTGTCAAAAATTTCAACAGCTTCTTCCACTGGAGTTGTTGTAGTAATTGCCAGCACATGCCGGTCCATAAGTTCCGAGATTCTAGTAGAGGATTCTGCCATGAGCAATTGGCCGATTCTAAGATCATCTATCAGTTTGTTTTCCTCATCCACTACGTAAACAAAGTTGAGGGTCTCGGCTTTTTTGCCCACCTTTTTTATATGCGCCAATACCTGCTCTACAGTTTTGTCGGCCTTTGTCTGTATGTAATGGGGTGTCATTAAGCGGGCAATGCTATCTTTTTTGTAACCAATGAGGCTCAATGCAATTTCCCTCTCTTCATTGTTGAGCAGGTTGATGGATGTCTTGATAAGGTCGTCAGGGAAATTTTCAAAAAGTTTTGTCCGGTTGTCTGGGGGCAGATTGTTCAGAACTTCGGAAAGCTCCTTATTTCCAAGAGATTTTATAATTTCGATTTGAACGGAAGGTTCTAAAAAACGGAATACTTGAATCTTTTTTTCCGAAGAAAGCATCAAAAAGGAAAGATTTCTTTCCCCTGCATCAAGTTCTGTTAACTGCTCTGCAATGTCCGCGGGGTGTTGGTTTTGGAAATTTACCATTTTTCTTTTTTTTTGGTTTTTTCGATGAATGGATTAAGGTGCACTACCGCAGCCCGTAAAAGATTGGGGTGTAAACTTAGTTATTATTCTTCTTTTCAATCACCAACATTTTGGGAATTTGGCCCTTCGAATATTAAATTGGTATCCTTCCCTACTTTCCTGGAGATAATCCTTGTGTTGAATCTGTTTTATACACTTACCACCGAATAGCCTCAATGAGTTACAGCAAATTGGCCCATACGAAATGTACCGTTATAGTCGAAGAACTACGAACAAACGCGCTGGAGCCTTATTTCAAATTTACTCACCATCAAACTGTTATTGTTTCAATCTGAAGGACACCGGGTTGTTTTTTGGGAATAGTACCCTAAAATTCAACTTTTTGCTTCCCTCTTGAACATGAGCTAAATGGGTTATTTAACATAAAAACACTCCAGTCTTTCACAAAAAATTAGTAAACTTGGGGTCTTAAAATTTTAACACTTTGAAAAAATCGATCTCCTTCTCTTTATTGCTGTTGTTCCTTACGGCGTTTTCTTCTCTTTCCGCTCAACAAAAAGACATTACCCTTGAAGAAATTTGGGGTGGTGCTTTCCGTACTGAGGGTCTGGATGTTTTGCGATCCTTGAATAACGGAAAGGAATATGCCGTTCTTAACTACAATCGGATAGTCAAGACTTCTACAGTGGATGTTTACGATTATAAGAGCGGGAAAAAAATAAAAACGCTGTTAAACAGCGGGGAGTTAAACGGGATTGACCGTGTGATTTCCTATGAGTTTAACAAGGATGAGAGCAAAATCCTTTTTTCCACAGAATTGGAACAGATTTATCGCCGATCTTCACGAGGCACATTTTATGTGTACGACATAAAAGCAAAAACCTTTACTCTTGTCTCTACAGATAAGATCCAGGAGCCCACTTTTAGCAATGATGGCAATAAGATAGCCTATGGTTTTAAAAACAATCTTTATATAAAGGATTTGAAAACTGGCCGAACCAAACAAATAACCTCTGATGGGAAAAAGAACAGCATCATCAATGGTATCACGGATTGGGTCTATGAGGAGGAATTTGCCTTTGTGCGTGCCTTTGAATGGAGTGTGAACGGAGATAAAATTGCCTATATAAAATTTGATGAGTCGGATGTTCCGGATTTTACCATGGATGTTTATGGCAATGCACTCTACCCCAAATCCGAAACCTTTAAATATCCCAAAGCCGGTGAGAACAATTCTGTTGTTTCCTTTCAGATCTATGATCTGGAATCGGGTAAAACTTCAGAGATAGATCTTTCAAAATACAATAATTACTACATTCCCCGTTTGCTCTGGACGAAGAGCAATAATATTGTTAGCGTTCAATTGGCCAATAGACACCAAAATAAAATCGATCTGGTTTTTGTCAATGCTTCAGACAATACTTCAAAATTGATTTTGGAAGAAAAGGATAATGCTTATGTGGATGTTACCGACAATCTTACATTCCTGAACAACAATAGTTTTTTCTGGACCAGTGAAAGGGACGGATGGAACCACATCTATCAATATGACGAAAATGGCAATTTATTGCAACAAGTAACCAAAGGGCCCTGGGAAGTTACTTCCTTTTATGGGTTTGATCAAAATACCGGGCGTGTATATTATCAAAGCACAGAGAATGGAAGTATCAATCGGGATGTATATTCTATTTTGCCTTCAGGAAAAAACAAGGTTCGACTCACTCAGAAAACCGGGACCAACAGTGCCGATTTCAGTGCCGATTACACCTACTTTATCAATACATTTTCTGATTCCAACACCCCTTATATCTACACACTTCAGGAGGCAAAGACTGGAAAAATTTTGCGGGAGATAAAAAACAACAATGATTTAAAGAACAGGTTGTCATCCTTTAAAATTTCTCCAAAGGAATTTTCCACCATCCGTATTCACGGGGAAGACTTAAATATGTATATGATAAAACCCTTGGATTTTGATCCAAAGAAGGAATATCCATTGTTTATGTACCAATATTCGGGTCCCGGTTCGCAAAATGTTTCCAACAGTTGGATGGGCACTAATGACTACTGGCACGAAATGCTGGTAAACACCCAAGATATAATCGTGGTCTGCGTGGATGGTCGAGGTACGGGCTTTAAGGGTAGGGATTTTAAAAAGATGACCCAAAAGGAGTTGGGCAAGTTCGAGGTGCAGGACCAAATAGCAGTTGCTAAAAAACTCGGGGTGGAAGCGTATATTGACGCAGGGCGAATAGGTATATGGGGATGGAGTTATGGAGGCTTTATGGCTGCCAATTGTCTATTTCAAGCTCCCGATGTTTTTGAAATGGCCATTGCGGTTGCCCCGGTAACCAGCTGGCGTTTTTACGACAGTATCTATACCGAACGCTATATGCAGACTCCACAGGAGAATCCCTCTGGGTATGACGACAACTCACCTCTTTCACACGTTAAAGGTTTGGAGGGAGCATTTCTTCTGGTTCACGGAAGCGCAGATGACAATGTCCATGTTCAGAACAGCATGCGGTTGATTGAAGCCTTGGTTCAGGCCAATAAGCAGTTTGATTGGCGGATTTACCCCGACAAAAACCATGGAATATATGGAGGGAACACACGTTTGCATCTCTATACTTTAATGACAGATTTTATAAAAGATAACCTATAAGATAAACTCACCAACACAAAAAAAATGACAGATTCACTTCAATATCAAAAGCAAAAGGAATTGTTCGGCCATCCCATAGGTCTCTATATCTTGTTTTTCACAGAAATGTGGGAGCGTTTTTCCTATTATGGAATGCGGGCCATCTTGGTGCTCTATCTAGTGGCGGAGTCGAGTGGTGGTAACCCAGGTCTGGGCTGGACCAATGCCGAAGCACTTTCGGTCTACGGATGGTATACCATGTTTGTATATGTGGCGTCTATTCCCGGAGGATGGATTGCGGATAAGTTTTTAGGACAAAAACAATCGGTACTCGTTGGTGGAATACTATTGGTAGCAGGACACGGTATTTTATCTCTGGAACATATGTGGGCATTCTACACAGGTCTTGGATTAATTGTAGCTGGGGTTGGAATGCTAAAACCGAATATTTCCACGATGGTAGGAGGTCTTTACAAGCCTGGTGATATCCGTCGCGACAAGGGCTTTACTATTTTCTACATAGGAATAAACGTCGGGGCCTTTCTTTCCAGTATTATCGTGGGTTACGTAGGGGAACGCTACGGTTGGCATTATGGTTTTGGACTGGCAGCTATAGGGATGGCATTGGGTCTTATTCAATATATTGCCGGCCAGAAGCATTTGAAATATGTAGGAAACAACACGAATAAATCTATCGATCCTGAAGAGAAAGCAGCGATGAAAAGACCCCTCAACAAAATTGAGAAGGACAGAATGATCGTGCTTTTTATATCGTTTCTCCTGGTGATTGTATTCTGGGGTGCCTTTGAGCAGGCCGGAGGGCTAATGAACATCTATGCCTCGGAAAAGACAAACCGAATGCTAATGGGATGGGAAGTTCCTGCCTCTTGGTTCCAATCTCTTAACGCCTTGTTTATTATTATATTTGGAACTATCGTGGCCGGTTTTTGGGCAAAAAGAAAGCTGAAAGGGAAGGTCTCAACCTCTCTTTTCAAAATGGCTTTCGGCTTAATTATTATGGGCTCCGGATTCTTCTTTATGACAGGGGCTGCGGCTCAGTACCAAATTGAAGGTTCCTCGGCAATGTATTGGCTGGTTTTGGCCTATTTGCTACATACTATTGGGGAACTTTGCCTTTCTCCCGTCGCCCTCTCCTATATCACCAAGCTTGCACCGTTAAAGTACGCTTCTTTGATGATGGGAATCTATTTTGCAATGACTGGTTTTGGAAATAAGGTTGCTGGCCTGCTCGGAGAGTCAGCCTCCAATTTGGGAGAGTACACCGTCTTTACCGGAATTGCCGTTTTTTGCATTCTATTTGGAGTTTTGGTTCTAGTGGTGCGGAAAAAACTGGAGAGTTTAACCCATGGGGCAGAGGATAAGGAAGGGAATATTTTGGAACAGGAAAAATACGATCTCGCCAATCCTGAAATACGGGAAAAAGACCTCTAAATCCAATAAACGCTTATGTACATACAATGAAGGCTGATAGTGAAAGCTGGCGCAAAAAGTCAGTTTTAGGATATCGTATGAACTTTTGCAGTAATACCAATGGGAGGGGGAGACTTGTCATAGTTTTCCTTTTCCGGGAATTAAAGAAAATGATACACGGAATTAATTGAAGTTTGGCTTTATAGCTTTTATAACTCTTAAATTAAATTATTTATGAATGAGGTTTCGGTAAAACACAAAGAATTATTTGGCCATCCTGTTGGATTGTACGTTTTGTTCTTTACCGAAATGTGGGAGCGTTTTTCCTATTATGGAATGCGGGCCATTTTGGTCCTGTATCTGGTGGCACAAACCACAGATGCCAATGCGGGTTTGGGCTGGACAAATAAGGAAGCGCTGAGTCTTTATGGTTGGTACACCATGCTGGTGTATGTTATGTCCATTCCCGGAGGATGGGTGGCAGACCGATTTTTGGGACAGAAAAAATCAGTATTGATCGGTGGGATTTTATTGGTATTTGGACATGGAATTCTTTCTATTGAGGAAATGTGGGCTTTTTATACCGGTTTAGCGCTGATTATATCGGGGGTTGGAATGTTGAAACCCAATATCTCCACAATGGTCGGGGGACTATACGCCCCTGGAGACATTCGCAGGGATAAGGGGTTTACTATTTTTTATATCGGTATCAACGTTGGAGCCTTTGCCGCGAGTTTGGTGGTGGGGTATGTGGGTGAAGTCTACGGGTGGCACTATGGATTTGGACTTGCTGCCATAGGGATGACCATTGGCGTGATTCAGTATATTGCCGGACAGAAACACTTGAGATCGGTAGGCAACCACTTGACAGTAGGTTCAGATCCAGAGGTTTTGGCGGCGAGCAAACGGCCACTTACAAAGGTTGAAAAGGACCGGATTAAGGTGCTGTTGCTATCTTTTCTATTGGTAATCGTTTTCTGGGGAGCCTATGAACAAGCGGGCGGGCTGATGAATATTTATGCGATGGAAAAAACAAACCGTTTCCTGGGAACATTTGAAATTCCCGCATCCTGGTTTCAATCGCTCAATCCTGCTTATATAATCATCCTGGGAACCTTTATTGCCGGGTTCTGGGCAAAACGCAAACTCAAAGGCAAGAATGCTTCGTCTTTATTCAAAATGTGTATCGGACTCATCATTATGGGAGCCGGATTCTTTTTTATGACGGGTGCCGCTGCACAATATCAGGCAGAAGGCTCGTCAGCGATGTATTGGTTGGTCCTAGCTTATCTTTTTCATACTACCGGCGAGCTTTGTCTCTCCCCGGTTGCACTCTCTTATATCACGAAGTTGACACCTGTGAAATATGCATCCATAATGATGGGTATTTATTTTGCCATGACAGGTTTTGGCGATAAGATTGCAGGATTGCTTGGAGAATCGGCCACAGATTTAGGTGAATTCACTGTTTTCACGGGAATTGCAGTTTTTTCTGTCAGTTTTGGATTGCTGGTTTTGGCAGTGAGAAAGCGACTTGAAAAACTAACTCACGGAGTGGAAGATGACGAACATGAAATGATACCGGAACAGGAGAAATATGAGCTTGCCAATCCGGAAATAACGCATAAAAACTAACAATTAACCAAAAAAAACACCCATCTTTATGAACACCGACATAGAAAATCTTTTTAAAGACACGGTTTTAGGCCACCCGGCAGGCCTTTTTATTTTATTTTTTACAGAAATGTGGGAGCGTTTCTCCTTCTATGGAATGAGGATTCTTTTAATTCTCTTCCTGACTGCTCCTTTCCTTAGTGACAATCCAGGATGGGAATGGCCACGCGAACACGCTTTGTCATTGATAGGAACCTACGCATCGCTTTTATACTTGACTCCTATTGTTGGCGGATGGATTGCCGATAAGTTTACGGGCTATCGGATTGCTGTGATCATCGGTTGTATCGTGATGACTATGGGCCATGCCGCCATGGCTATGGACACTACCTTGGCCTTCTATCTCGGTCTTGCATTTTTGGTCATTGGAACCGGATTCTTTAAACCCAATATCACCTCTATAATTTCTGAAATGTACAAAACCCGCGAATCCAAAAAAGATGGTGCGTACACTATTTTTTATATGGGTGTTAACGCAGGAGCCTTCTTTGGAATGATGCTTTGTGGATACCTTGGGGAAAATTATGGATGGCATTACGGTTTTGGTCTGGCCGGAATCTTTATGCTCTTGGGAATGCTTCAATTTATTCTTGCCCACAAAATCTTCGGAAAAGTAGGAGATAAGTCGGCAAGAAAAGAGGAAGTGATCATTCCTACCGCAGGCAGGGATGAGAAACCAGCTGAGATTGAAAAGGAATTGAAGGCTGAAATTAAGCTCAACCCTTTTACCACCTTCGATTATGCTCTAATTGTCTTGTCGTCAATCGGGGGCCTCCTATATCTTTTCAATGATCCCTTAGACACTATTTATGATTGGTCTTTGGTTCCATTTGAATTTGCCGGAATGAGTGGAACCAATATAGTGGTTCTCGCCGCTTTGGCAATGTTCCTGATCCTGCTTATTACTAGGATTGCTCGCTATCTGCCTATCGTGAGGGATCGATTGATTGCGGTGACGATTTTTGCCCTGTTCACCGTATTTTTCTTTGCGTTCTTTGAACAATCCCTGGGCTCGATGACTCTTTTTGCACAAGACTATACAGACCGAACCCTTACGGGCAATTCCGCAAATATTTTCCGGATTGTCGATACGCTTTTAACCACTGTACCCTTGATTATTATTACATGGGTAATATTCCTATTGGTCAAGAAAACACATCACAGGATTGCATGGTCCAATTTCGCGCTATCTCTGGCGTTTGTAATAATTTGGGCGCTGGTGATTTATCGACTTGTAGATAAATTCAGTCAGCCACATCTTGAAGTGGATGCCACCTGGTTCGGAATCTTGAACTCCTTTTTTATAATTACGTTGGCCCCGTTCTTTTCCAAGTGGTGGGAGAGTAAATACAATCCAAGTGCTGCCATGAAATATGGGATTGGGTTGGTGCTGTTGGGGCTTGGTTTTGCCATCCTTTCGTATGGAGCTTCCGATATTCCTTCCGGAGCCATGACGGCCTCTGTGAGCATGATTTTCTTGATACTTGCCTATTTGCTCCATACTATGGGAGAATTGTGTCTGTCCCCTCTCGGATTGTCCTATTTAAGTAAATTGGTTCCTGCCCGAATGATCGGGTTTATGTTTGGAGTCTGGTATCTGGCCATCGCGGTGGGACAAAAAGCTGCAAATACCATGGGGGGGATGATCGATAAGATATCATCAGAATACTCCTTGGGAACCTTCTTTTTGATTTTTACCCTTATCCCAATTGGAGTTGGGATTATCGCCATGCTTTTAAACCCGGTATTAAAAAGATTAATGCACGGAATTCGTTAATACGCAATACTTTGTTGGGAAAAAACGTTCCGTTTTGTGGAACGTTTTTTGTTTTGTTACTTTTGACTTATTAAATAGACTTAGATGAAAAATATATTACTGCTCGTATTGTTAATGACAATGGGTGTTGCCAATTCCCAACAGATCAATTGGATGACCATGGATGAAGCACTTAAGGCTCAAGAAAAAGAACCCAAAAAGATATTTATGGATGTGTATACCACTTGGTGCGGTCCGTGTAAATTATTGGATAAAAATACCTTTAGTGATAAATCGGTTATTGAATATCTGAATAAGAACTATTATGCCGTAAAGTTCAATGCCGAAGGCAATGAGCCCGTTACCTATAAGGATTTTACCTATACCAATCCAAACTACCAGCCCGAACGCAAGGGAAGAAATGCCCAACACCTCTTTGCCCATGCCCTTAAAGTAACGGCCTATCCCAGCGTTGTGTTCTTTCGGGAAAATGGCGATTTAATTCAGGCGGTTCCCGGATATAGAACTCCTCAGCAGCTTGAAATCTTTTTAAAAATGATTTATAACGATGACTATTTAAAGATTACAACCACCGAAGCGTGGGATGAGTATCAGAAAAATTTTAAACACACATTTTAGAATAGCATTTTCCGTTTCATATTCGAGCTATTCTATTGGGAAAGCTCCTTGTTCGGCAGTATAGTTGAACGGGAGCTTTTTTAATTGGCAAGTTTTTTCCCACCGCTGAACGTAGGTGCGGAAATTGCTTCCATCGGCAATAATTTGTTTTGGTCTTAAACTGTCGATAACTCGATTTAGATTCACTTTCGGACTATTTGTAAGCAATAGGGCATAGATGTTTTTATCTTTTGGAAAGATACCAAGACTGTCCAGGACTAAAATATTTTTATTTCTGTACCGAAAGATGTTCTGCAGGTTTTCTTCAGAATGGCGACGGATGTTCTTTCTTATCCTAAATGGTTTAATAGGATAATCCTGAAGCTTGGTTGAAGTGGAATCACTGCTGAAAACGGTAAGACACGCCCCGTTCTTATAACCGATCAAGGTTTGTTGGCTTTTATGAAAAATCCAAAGTTCTGTATAGGAAGTTGTTGCCTTGTCATAGATATAAATTGTGATGAGGAGTGCTATTGCCAAAAGTGAGGTGACAGCCCTTCGGTAATTGGGTTTCTTCAAAAACATAATTAATGCTACTATCAACAGATAAAACCCCAATACTTTTGTAGCGGAAAAGTGAAGTTCGCTGAACAGAAACCTATCCTGAAGCGCTACCCAGTGAATAAAACTATTTAGGATTTCGATCATTGAATTATAGACTGTGGAAAGCCAGTCTGGCAAACCGTTTAATACTGCCAGCAACACTATCAGGATCCCTCCAAACATAAGTATTGTTAGAAAGGGTAGAACTACCAGATTGGTTATCAAAAACAAACCGGGGAATTGGTGAAAGTAATACATGCTGAGTGGCAATACCCCCAATTGGGCACAAAGGGTTACCGATATAATGGCCCAAGCTTTTCTGAGTACCCAGTAGTTTGAATACCCCATTTTATACAGCATCGGTTGTAGCCAAATGATAAAGAATACGGCCAAATAACTCAATTGAAACCCAACCTGGAAAAGCCATAAGGGATAAATGGTCAATAGCGTAAAAAATGACAGGAAAAGAGTATTGACTGAATTGGTTCTGCGATCCAGAATCCCGGCTACTGCAAAAAATGAAAACATAGTCACTGCCCTCGTCACAGAAGGCGAGAGGCCAGAAAGTAGCGCAAAGCCCCACAATAACACTACAACCAGCAAGGAATGGATATATTTTCCAAATCGCACGTGATGGAGAGGTTTAAGCATGAATCCAAGGATGAGATAGAGAATTCCAATATGTAGCCCAGAGACCGCTAAGATATGTACGGCGCCCGCAGCGGCATATTCCTCATAAAGTTGTTCGGGTATATCTTTTCTTTCCCCTAAAACCAAAGCTTGTATGATGGCTCGTTCGTTCGGCTTTAGCTTTTGCTGCTTCAGCTTTTCAATAATTTGAACACGGTGGTATTGTGCTATCCCCAGGAGCGTTCCACCTCCTCTTTTTCTTTTTAGAATATCTTTCCTCGATAGGCGAAGTTGTCCACTTACGCCTAATAATTCCATGTATTTAGCATAATCAAATTGAGCGGGATTCAGTGGTTTAGGTATTTTGGTAATGGATCCGTACACCTGGAATACTACATCGGGAGCGAGGATTTCTTCCAGAGAGTCCTTGGGGAAATATAACAATATCTTTCCTGTGGAACGAACACCGTTTACTGCGTTTATATGGGCAAAATATTTATCGTTGAATCTATCGGATTTAAGCATTTGCACAATTTTCAAATCAATGAGATTTCGATCTGTAGGGGAAATGGTATTTGTATAGTGGTGGGGTTTAAATTGTGGAAGTTGCATTTGATAATTCACATAGCCAATGGCAAAAAGGCATAGATACACACTAATGGCGAAGTAACTGTTTGGTAAAAGTTGTCTCTGTGCCCATACCCAGAGCGCAACCGTAATAAGAAATAGAGGTGCCAATAATTTCCACAAAAGTGTTGAGAGGGGGAAAAAGTGGGAGGTTAGGATGCCCAGCACCAGAAAGAAGGAAAACTTTACGATGGCAAAGTTTATAAAACGCATATCCCCAATCTTTAAGCGTGAAACTCAAAAATCAATTGGGAAACAAGTATTTAAAAATAGGGAATTTTATTGTGGAAACCAAAGAGTCGTTGTCGTTGTGAAGAGGAATCTTTTTGGTTTCCTTTAAATAATCCGTCGCACTTCCACGAATGCTTTTTTCCAATAGGCTTCCTCCAGAGAGGATATTATAACGCCTGCCCGCGTGGTAGAATGTATGAACCTAACATCGCCTGCTTGGGCATCCACCACTAAGCCCACATGGCTGATTACATTTTTACTGCTAGTCTTGAAGAAGATCAAATCTCCAGGCTCAATATCTTTTAAGGAAACGGGAATCCCCTTAGTGGCAATGTCCCGGGAAATACGCGGCAGATTGATGTTTTCTTTTTTGAAGGCAACGCACACGAGTCCAGAGCAATCCATCCCCGCCTCAGTGGTACCGCCAAATTTATACCGGGTCCCTTGGAATGTCTTGGCATAATCGATGATTTCGCGTTTTACTTTCCACACTTCTTCATCTTCCCCATCGATATTTTCCAAATCCCCGATTTCCGGAAACCTTTCATTTATGGGCCGAACGTACTTCCGTCCGGAAGTCTTCGAGTGGATTTTGGAGTTATCGATTTTGTGTTTTGAAACACGTTCTGTACTCTTTGAAGTTCCACAGGAAATGAGAAGAAATGAAACTATCGAAATCAATAACAACTTTTTCATCAGTGGATAATTCAAAATTAGATTTTAAAAGTATGAAAATTTTGTTAAATATCCAGTTTTGACGGTGCCTTTTGGGTTTTAAAAGGAGTAAGGGCCTAGTTTATACCTAAAAAATCATAAAAAACATCCTACTACATTCAAAGGAAATATTGTAGCTTATAATTATAAAATCCTTGAAATGGCGCATATAACTTTATAGGCTGTATTTCAGAAGAGCACTATTGAGTAGATTCATAGATCAACTTAGCAGTTTTTGCACTCGCCCCTCGTCCACCCAAAGCTTTTTCGAGCTCGTAATAATCCAAAAACATTTTATCCCGTTTTGAAGTTTCAAGAATGTTGCTCAATTCTTTTTTCAATCGTTTTTTGTTGAAATCTGTTTGGATAAGTTCGGTGACCACAGTTTTATTCAGAATTAAATTGACGAGAGAAATATAATCCAGTTTAATAACACGTTTTGCAATTTCATAGCTTAATCGCCCTCCTTTATAGCACACTACTTGGGGAACTTTGAAAAGAGCAGCCTCCAAAGTGGCAGTGCCAGAGGTGACCAATGCCGCCACGGACACACTTAAAAGATCATAGGTTTTGTTTTCTACCAGATGTACGTTTTTCCCAATCAGGAAACTTTGATAGAAAGACAGCTCTTGACTGGGTGCTCCGGCGATTACAAATTGGTAATCTGTAAAATCCGGGGCAACCGAAACCATCACCTCCAGCATCTTCCTTATTTCCTGTTTTCTACTTCCCGGCAATAAGGCTATTATAGGGCGACTGTCCAGACCGTTTTCTTTTTTAAAGGCATCTGGATCAACTTGTACCCTGTTGTAAATGGCGTCGATCAAAGGATGCCCGACAAAATGGACTGGAAAACCGTGTTTTTCTTGGTAGAAATCCTTTTCAAATGGAAGGATGACATACATTTGATCTACATCTCGTTTTATATTTTTTATCCTGCCTTCCTTCCACGCCCAAATTTGGGGTGAGATATAATAGTGGGTAGCATAGTTTTTTTGATGGGCCCATTTTGCAATACGAAGATTAAATCCTGGATAATCAATAAAGATGAGGGCGTCTGGATCAAAGGCTTCGATATCACTTTTGCAAAATTTTATGTTTTTTAGAATTGTGGCCAAGTTCAGGGCCACTTCCAGAAAACCCATAAACGCCAACTCGCGGTAATGTTTCACCTCTGTTCCTCCTTCCGCTTTCATTAAATCCCCGCCCCAAAATCGAAATTCCGCATGGGGATCCTCCTTTTTCAGGGCCTTCATTAAATTGGCACCGTGCAAGTCTCCTGAGGCTTCGCCGGCGATGAGGTAGTATTTCATTCTGAAAGGATTATAAATTTAAATAGTGCAGATTAAAAGTTGTGGGATTAAAATCCCGGAACCGGACTCCTGGCACTACGGAAGCACGTTTTGTATCAAAATATCAAAAAACTCTGTCAGTGTCATTCCCGCCTCCCGGGCTTGCTTTGGAACAATACTTTCCTTTGAAAGTCCCGGATTTGTATTTATTTCCAGAAAATAGGGCTCGCCTTTTTGTATGATGAAGTCACTTCGGGTGATCCCTTTCATATTCAGCAATCTGTATATTCGCTTGGCTTCGTGCTGCAACATTTCGGTTTCTTCTTCTGAAATTCGAGCAGGGGTTATTTCCTGGGATTTTCCCAGGTATTTCGCTTCGTAATCAAAAAATTCATTTTCAGAAACAATTTCGGTGGCCGGTAGCGCGATGATTTCACTTCCTTGGTTATATACGCCTACCTGTACCTCGATACCTCTAATTGCAGTTTCGATAATAATTTCAGAATCCTCGGTAAAGGCTTTTTCAATGGCGGCCATCAGATCTTGCATATCGTGAACCTTGCTGATTCCAAAACTTGATCCGGAACGATTTGGCTTTACAAAACACGGCAGTCCTGTTTTCTTAACGATTTCATCCAGATCAATCGGGTTTCCTGCATTCACATAAAATGAATTGGCACAGCGTACCCCAAAGTTTTTCAATACCGAGAGGCAATCCCGTTTGTTGAAACTCAAAGCTGCCTGATAATAATTGGAACTGGTATGGGGAATTCCCAACAATTCCCAATAGGCCTGGAGGTAGCCGTCTTCCCCCGGTGTTCCGTGAATTGCATTGAAAACTACGTCGGGATGAATAATCTCTCCACCAATATCAAAACTGAAGTCGGACTTGTCCACCGGATGTTTTTTGCCATTTTCGGCCATAAAATACCAGCCGTTCTCTAAAATATGTATGGGATACACCTCATATTTGTTCTTGTCCAGAGCATCGCAGACTACGCCGCCGCTGTTGATTGAAATTTGAAACTCGCTGGAATATCCTCCCATGGCGACGGCAATATGCTTTTTTCCCATAACAAATGATTATAATCTGCGTTTACAAAAGTATGAAAATTAGTAATCAGTATATAGCAATCACCTATAAGCTTGCACGCCCCTGGAAAGGAAGAATGGGATTAGACAGGGGACTGGGAGGAGAGAAGGGGGCGTGCTGTGGAGCAGCTCCTATTATAAAACCAGACTTAGGATGAAATTCATTTTTGTCTTTTACCTTTATGAATAACCTTTGTTTTATATTTTTCCGATTTTGATTTCCACAAAACATACTACCTTTGACTTTTCCATTTTTGTGCCTTAACAAAAAAGCTATGACATTCTTCCAATTTCTGTTTACCAAAGCATTCTTAAAGCAATTGCTGATAGCGATAGTGGCAATACTCCTTTTAGGATTTTTAATTCTCTGGTGGTTGCGCTTTACTACTAATCACAATGAAAAAATTCCAGTTCCAGACCTGGCCAAGATGTCATTGGACAAAGTGGAGAAAAAATTGGATGAGATGGATTTGCGTTACGAAATCTTGGATTCGGCCAATTACAATCCAGATTTTCCAAAATATTCGGTCATCGATCAGATTCCGAAACCGGGAAAGTTTGTAAAGGAAAACCGAAAACTGTATTTAACCCTTAACCCATCCGGGTATAGAAAGGTGGAAGTTCCGAATGTACTGGGTCGCACCCGCAGGCAGGCCGAACCCACTCTTTTGGCAATGGGATTTGAGATAGGAAAGATCAGTTACAGACCTCATATAAGTGACAATGTTTTGGAGATGCGGTACAATGGCGAAAAATTGGAGCCTGGAAGTTCTATTCCCAAAACTTCAGTAATCGATCTGATCGTGGGGGATCAATCCCTTAATAGGATACAGTCTAGTGATGATATGCACGAAGATGATCCAACCCAAAACGAAGAACAAAACAATGGTGAATTTTAAGGACGAAGAAATAGAGGGTACCGATGGCAGCGATGATTTGTATGAACATTACCGCTTTAAGGCCGATAAGGGACAAAATGCACTTCGAGTTGACAAATATCTGATGAACCTTATAGAAAAGGCCACGCGGAATAAAATCCAAAAAGCTGCTGCGGCTGGGAATATCCACGTGAATGGGGTGGCTGTAAAATCTAGCTATAAAGTAAAAGGAGGCGATGTGGTTACTGTTCTTTTTGAGCATCCTCCGTACGAATTTTTGCTGGTTCCAGAAAATATTCCCATCGATATCGTGTATGAAGACGAGGCTGTGATTGTTGTAAATAAATCTGCGGGGATGGTAGTCCATCCGGGTCATGGCAATTATAGCGGAACTCTTATCAATGCCCTCACCTACCATTTTGAAAACCTTCCTACCTCGGCAGTGATGGGAGCCGCCAACGCCAATCGCCCTGGGCTTGTCCACCGGATAGACAAAGACACCAGCGGTCTTTTGGTGATCGCCAAAACAGAAGAGGCGATGACGCACCTTGCGAAGCAATTTTTTAACAAAACCACAGAGCGGGAATATGTTGCCTTAGTCTGGGGAAATATGGAAGAAGACGAAGGGACCGTTGAAGGCAATATTGGCCGTCATCCCAAAAACCGATTGCAGAACACGGTTTATGAAAATGATGAAGAGGAGAAAGGAAAACCTGCGGTTACACATTACAAGGTCTTGGAACGTCTGGGGTACGTTACCTTGGTTTCCTGCAGATTGGAAACAGGAAGAACCCACCAAATTAGGGTCCATATGAAATACATTGGCCACACCCTCTTTAATGACGAGCGCTATGGAGGCGAGAAAATTTTAAAGGGAACTACTTTCAGCAAATACAAGCAGTTTGTAGAGAATTGTTTTAAAGTTCTTCCCCGGCAAGCCTTGCATGCCCGTACTTTGGGATTTATACACCCCCTTACAGGTAAGTTTATGCGTTTTGAATGTCCTATTCCCGAAGATATGGAAGCGTGTTTGGAAAAATGGCGGAATTATTCGCAGCACGTGATAGAATGATAACGCTCCAAGTAAAACCGCATTGATCCTTTAAGGAAAAATACGTCTTTTATATACCTATTTCTTTATCCATTTGGCCGTGTGTGTGAGTTTTCCATTCGAAATTGTCACGAAATATAAACCAGCGTTTAAATGTTTCAGATTATAAGAGGTAGCTGTTTCTATCTGCCCTTCTTTAGAAAAGACCAGTCTCCCATCAATACTATATATTTTCAGTTTTGCGTTGTCGATTCGTGAGGGCACGGTCAATGTTAATATTCCCTCGGAAGGGTTTGGAAATATTTTGATTGTTTGTGGCTTTTCCATTGCAGTTATCCCAGTGGTGCCTTCAATAGTAACGTAACCCCTGCGGGTATTGTCCCCTTTATAACCATTGCGCTTAATGGAGTCGGGATTATAAGGCACGTTTAGGTTGTAGACATATACAAATGTGGAATCGACTCCTCCCCCAAAATTTTGGGTATAACTATTTGCCGTCAGATCCAGCATTCCATCGTTGTCCACGTCGCCAAGTACAGCTCCATTCATAAAAGTATATCCACGTGGACGTAGAGGGAATCCATCTATTTGGCCACTGCCGTCCAAGGAATATGCGTGAATGTATCCATAGCCATCTTGATCGGTCATTACACTGGGGAAAACAATATCCAGGACTCCATCATTATTCACATCGGCAATGGATAAAACTCCTTCGGTACCGCCATATTTTTCTATGGGGAAATTGGGCAGATTGTTTCCAGCAGGATCGAGGCCATAAATTACGGGCAAAGGGACGCCGGGGGTGCTACTGGTAATTCTGTCTGACATAAAAATATCAAAAATACCATCATCATCCACGTCCAAGACGGTGGGAGGAGAGTATGTCCATCCACCCAGGGGGATGGGCCACCCCGATCTATAGCTTCCGTCACTTTCCATCACGTAAAATCCGGGGGCATCCCCGTGATTGCTACCTATAATTTCTAGATTGCCATCGTTGTCAAGGTCGGCGAGAATTGGAGATTGGTAGGAATAACTCACGTTGGGAGTGGTTACGGGAAATCCCGGTAACACTTGACCCTGATTGTCAAAAACATACATAGTTCCTTTAGAAGCCGCAATTACCACATTTGGAGTTCCATCGCCATTCACATCACCAATGGACGGTGTAAAGCCGGGGGTGGCATTTATTTCTACGGGCCAATTTGAATTTATAGGAGATCCATCCATTTTGACGGCATGAACACGTCCGAGGTCACTGCTTACCCGTTCACCGGTTACTATATCGAGGATGCCATCGCCATCAACATCGGCTGCTGCGGGGGCGTTGATCATCCAGTGGTCATCAAAGTTTAATGGCCACCCCGGAAGATCATTTCCATTGTTATCCATTAAATAAACCCGACCGGCATCTGGAATCCCACCTGTATTGAGGACAATCTCTACGGTCCCGTCCCCATCCAGATCTACTGCTGTAGGAGGTAAAATGATGGTGCCACTTATGGTTCTTTCCCATAAAATGGAACCATCCCCCTTCAATGCATACAGTTTGTTATAAATACCATAAATAATTTCGTCTACCCCATCATTATCCAGATCGGCCAAAGTAACTCCCCGTGTGTTTTTAAAGGTGGGATTGGCCGGACGACCGAAACGCCATAGCCGATCGAACACTTGGGTTTGTTCGGGATTGAAATAGTTTTCCGAAAGGGTAATGGTTTCAACGGAAATGCTGCCATCTTCTTGGAGACTGGCTTTGTTGAGGGTTTGTTGGGCGGTGGCCAGGGAACAGAGTCCGAGAGCCAATACTGACAGAAGGAAGGTAGTTTTTTTCATCGGATGGATTTTGAAATTCTTCCTGATAAAGTTATTGATAAATGTCGGGTTTTCAAAGGGGTGGATTCGAACATGTTTATGCTTAATTCGGATTGCAAATACATTTGATTTGAGGAAGAAGGGTTATTGTAAGATTGTTGGTTTTTAGATTGAGCATGCCTGAATACGGTTACCTATTTTTGTTGAATGCATTTCCTTTCCGCACGGGCTCCATCAAATGAGATTTTTTTTAAAATAACTTAAGAATATCAAGTATATTTACTCCTTTAAAATTTTTAACTGTTTTACAGTTGAATGTCAAATCATTTTTAATTACAAACTCTTCTTTTAATGAAAAAACTAATTCTCTTCTTTATCGTTGCCGTTTTGTCCCTGCCTGCGAAGGCCGATGAAGGCATGTGGTTCTTGATGCATATCGAGCGGTTAAACTATCGCGATATGCAGAAAATGGGGCTGCAACTTACTCCTGATGAAATTTACAGTGTAAACCACTCAAGCCTTAAAGATGCCATTGTTCAATTTGGCGGTGGTTGTACTGCCGAAATTATTTCGGATAGTGGCCTTGTTTTAACCAACCATCACTGTGGCTATGGTGCCATCGCTGGGCTTTCAACTGCAGAAAATGATTATCTGAAAAATGGGTTTTGGGCAAAAACGCACAAAGATGAATTAAAGCCAAGACAACTTTCAGTTCGATTTTTTGTTAGAATGGACGATGTTTCAAAACGTATCCTCGCTCAAGTGAATGAAACGATGACAGAGGATGAGCGCGAAGCCGCCATTAACCGTGAGATTGCAAAAATTGAACAGGAAAACAACGAAGGTGGAAAATACACAGTTTCGGTAAAATCATTTTATCAAGGAAACGAGTTTTATTACTTTGTTTATCAAGATTACACAGATGTGCGTTTGGTAGGAACTCCCCCTAAGAGTATTGGGAAATTTGGAGGAGACACCGATAACTGGGAATGGCCACGACATACTGGTGATTTTTCACTTTTTAGGGTATATGCCGATAGCGATGGCAATCCAGCCGAATATTCTGAGGACAATATACCGTTAAAACCCAAATATCACTTAACTACCAGTCTTAAAGGGTATGAGGAAAACGATTTTGCCATGATCTTGGGATATCCTGGGCGCACCAACCGCTGGATGCCGGGAGCTGGAATTGAACAAAATGTAAATTACGCATATCCTGCTTGGGTGGAAGCCTCGAGAACAGCCATGGATGTGATGGAAAAATATATGGATAAGGATGAGCAAGTGAATCTTGATTATGCTTCCAGCTATGCAGGAATTGCCAATTATTGGAAAAACAGGCAGGGAATGATCGACGCTCTGAAACAGCATAAGACTGCGCAAACTAAGTATGCACAGGAAAAAAGTTTTGAAAAATGGGCATCTAAAAAGAAAAATCGGAAGTATGCCAATGTTATGTCGATTATTAATGATTATTACAATAGAACCAATGAAATAAGCCGTCATAACAATTACTTGAGTTTATTGCTTCGAACACGTATGGCAACCATTCCCTATCGATTGGGCAATGACATAGAATATTACCTCGAGCAAAATAAAGCCAAACAGGCTGAATTGGAACCGCGGTTGGAAAAAGGCATCAATGAGCTCTATGATGGTCTTTATATGCCTTTAGAAAAAGATTTGTTGGCCGCACAACTGAAACTTTATTCAGAGAAGGCACAAAACATCGCTCCCATGGTGGCGCGAATTGCCGAGGAAAATAAAAATAACAACACGAGCTGGAACGATTATTTGGATACTGCATTTAAGAACAGCATTTTTCAATCAAAAGATAAACTCAATGCGTTTCTGGCCAATCCAGATGTAGAGATTTTAAAGAAGGACCCTCTGTTCTTACTGTCCACAGATCTGTTGACCAGATATCGCTATAAGTCTGAGGAAGAAAAGCAATTGGACAATGATTTTCAACGTGCCTACAGGCTGATGATCCAAGGGATGCGGCTTCAGAATCCTGATAAAAAATACTATCCAGATGCCAATGGTACCTTGAGGTTGACATACGGAAAAGTAATTTCGCTGCCGGAAGATGATCGCAATGACGCAAAGGAAAATTACTATACAACCCTAAAAGGCACAGTCGCAAAATATCAGCCAGGCGATGACGAATTTGACATGCCCAAAGAGCTTATCGATCTATATGAGAAGAAAGATTATGGCCAATATGCTGATAAGGATGGTACCCTTCACGTTAACTTTTTGACAAACAATGATATCACGGGTGGGAATTCTGGTTCTCCCGTGTTGAATGGAAAAGGAGAGCTGATAGGAATTGCCTTTGATGGAAACATTGAAGCCATGGCCGGCGATGTGATTTTTGACGACCAACTGCAGCGCTGTATCAATGTGGATATCCGCTACGTGTTGTTCCTGATTGACAAACTAGCCGGGGCTACCCATATTATTGATGAGTTGACGTTGTCTAAATAACTTCTTAAAAGTTTTCTACTTCTTACAGACCTTCCAAGTTTTGGCAAATGTGAATTCATGTTTTTTGAGTTTGTATTTCTGGAACTCCCTGGAAGGTCTTTTGCATGCCATCGCTATCTCCTTATTTCTTTGGAATTGTAAAAAGTCTTGGAATTGTTTCTGATTAATGGATTAAAGCATTTCACGAGATCTCGAGAGATTACAGATAAAATAGTGGGATAAATTCCATTCCTATGTGTTAAAACCCTGCAAACAACAGCAGGAATAATTATTTATTGAGGAATTTTACAAATTGGACAAAAAAGAATTGAATACAATATTTTTGAAATGGAGGATCTAAAATTATTACCTGTTCTGTTACTTTTCCTCATTTCTACTTCTGGAAAATTAGATTACACAGAGTCCCGTGAGGATGAATATGCCAAATTTAAAGTGACACCAGAGTATATCGTTCACCCCACTGAAGTGCAAAAAACTTATTTTGATGCCTACGACAAAACGCTCCAACACTGGGGAGTGGACTATGAGGATCTCTATATAAATACTTCAAAAGGGATAGCCCATGTTTTGGTGAGTGGCCCAAGAGATGGCACTCCCCTTGTTTTACTTCACGGAATGGGGGGCAGTTCCACCATGTGGTATCCCCATGCCAAAGTGTTGTCGGAGGAATATAGACTTTTCGCTATCGATTTGATAATTGAACCAGGCAAATCATATAAAACAGCCGATTTTAAGAATATTGATGAAATCAATTCTTGGTATCAAGAGATATTTGATGCCTTAAAATTAGATACATTCTTTGTCATGGGCCCTTCGCGAGGGGGATGGTTGGCCATGAATTTAGCTTTGCACAGTGAAGGAAATATTAAGGGCCTAATTCTTTTAAGTCCTGTGCAGACCTTCGTTTGGGTACCTCCAAGTGCTGCCGTGTTAAAAAATATATTGAACATATTTTATCCTAAAGATCGCAGGATTGAGCGCACCATGGAAACCTTGTCCTTGGATCCCAGTAGGATCGACAAGGATTTTTTGGAACAGTATCGCATTGGAAAAGAAAATGATTCCGTAAACAAGTTTGTCACACAGATGAGGCCTTTTTCCCATCGGGATCTAAAATCTTTAAATATTCCCGTCCTCGTATTGATTGGTGATCACGACATGTTAAACAATAAAAGAGCCATCAGATTGGCAGAAAAATATCTTCCTCAGGGGCAAGGAGAAATCGTCTCTTCTTCGGGCCATTTTATATCTATCGATCAAACTGAAGTGGTAAACGAGAAAATCTTGGATTTCCTAAGGCGTGTTGATAATGGAAATATGTAACCAGCTTTGTTAAAAATGTCCAAAAAATGAACGGAACAGGCATAAGTTATCGATTTTTAACTTCCTAATTTTGAATTTGACTTTTTAGCCATGAGAAATTATATACTGCTGTTTTCCTTTTTCATCTTAATTTCATCGTGCAAGGACAAACCCCAGAGGGATAAAGAAGAGCTAGAAGAAGAATACGCCGAATTTAAAGAAAAGCCGGAATATATTACCAACCCCAATCGGGCACAAAAAGAGTATTTTGAGGCCTATGATAAAACCCTTAAAAATTGGGGAGTGGCCTATGAGGAGCTTTATATCCCCACTTCAAAAGGAATTGGACATGTACTACTGAGCGGCCCAAAAAATGGGGTTCCCGTAGTACTATTTCACGGCATGGCCGCAAGTTCCACCATGTGGTATCCCAATGCCAAGGCATTGGCCAGTGAATATCGTTTATTTGCGATCGATTTAATTATCGAGCCAGGAAAATCCTATAAGACTGCCGATTTGGAAAGCCTGGAAGCCATTACCGAATGGTACCAAGAAATACTATGGGCTCTTAAATTGGATTCTTATCATCTTGTGGGTACATCCCGTGGAGGATGGTTGGCAATGAATCTCGCCTTGCACAGTAAAAGGGATATAAGAAGCATGATTCTGTTGGGCCCTGTGCAAACATTGGTCTGGATTCCACCGAGTACTGGATTGTTGAAAAATATTCTCAACATATTTCATTCCCAGGACCAACGGATAGATAGAACCATGGAGACGATGTCCAATAACCCCGATAAGATTGATGAAGACTATTTGGAACAATATCGTATAGCCAAGGAAAACGATTCTTTGAACAGATTTCTGATGCAGATGAAGCCATTTTCAAACAGTGATCTGGAGACCTTGAACATGCCTGTTCTCGTATTGATCGGAGAGGATGACATGTTTAATACTAAGAGAACAATTCGGCTCGTCGAGAAACATATCCCGAGAGGACACGGAGAGGTAATCAACAATGCAGGACATTTTATTTCTGTGGATCAGGCCAAGGTGGTCAATCAAAGAATGCTGAGTTTTTTAAGAAGTGTGGATAAAGAGAGATGAGGGAAGGAATGAAAATCTCCCTGTAATGCTCTAGATTGGCGAAGACAAGGAAAAAGAATTGCAATGCTTCATAGAATGATGACTTAGCCTTTCGCGAAAAGATGAGGATTTAAAGCAAAAGCGTTCTACTCAAAACCCTACCTTTGCACAAAAATCCATACATAGAAAATGCAGGAAAAACCAGTGAAAAAAATGCGTCGGGATTATATCCTGATTGCGCTAATGCTCACTATGAGTTTGGCCGCTATGGACAGTACCATTGTGGCCACTGCCATACCGCAAATTGTCGGCGACCTCGGGGGTTTTTCCATGTTCAGTTGGCTGTTTTCCATTTATCTTCTTATCCAAACTATTACGATTCCTGTTTATGGAAAATTGGCCGATATCTATGGCCGTAAACCCATTTTGATTATTGGGATTGTCATTTTTGTGATAGGTTCTGCTACCTGCGCTGCCGCTTGGAATATGTATTCACTAATAGCTTTCCGCGGTGTCCAGGCAGTAGGGGCGGGAGCAATCATGGCAACGGTAAATACCATTGCTGGGGACATTTATACCATAAAACAACGGGCCAAAATTCAAGGGTGGCTTTCCAGCGTTTGGGGAGTTTCTGCAATTCTGGGCCCCGCAATCGGTGGTGCCTTGGCCGATTACGCCTCCTGGAGATGGATATTTTTAATTAATATTCCCATGGGAGCGGCTTCAATAGCTTTGATAGCCTATTTTTTGCATGAGGATAAACTGACCAAACGCCATAAAATCGATTGGGCAGGAGCTGGGGCTATGCTGATTTCCGGAAGTGTTATCATGTTTGGATTGCTACAGGGTGGACAAACTTGGCCGTGGTTTTCCATAAATACCTTGGTCATAATTCTTCTTGCCTCTCTTCTGGTATATATTACGATCCTAATTGAGCGCCGGGCAGAAGAGCCTATTCTTCCAAGTTGGGTTTGGAAAAAACGGGTGATTTTGGGATCCAATCTCGCAACGATTGGCATGGGAATTGCCACCATGGGACCAAACATGTACCTCCCTGTCTTTGCACAATCCGTTACCGGCGTAGGAGCGATGGCCGCGGGATTTATTCTGGCCAGTATGAGCATCACTTGGCCGCTTTCTTCTGCACTCTCGGGAAACCTTTACCTGCGCATTGGGTTTCGAAATACAGCTCTCTGCGGAATTATCATAGTGATCATAGGAGCTGCAAGCTTTTTGTTTTTACCATTTCCGGGTCCTGTTTGGGTCCTGGTCGCCATTCAAATGACCCTTGGTGCAGGTTTTGGATTGATAACTACGCCATTGTTAGTCGGAATTCAGTCAACGGTAGAATGGGGGCAAAGAGGAGTGGTTACTGGTACCAGCATGTTCTCCAGGTATTTCGGCCAAAGTATCGGGGCGGCGGTGTTTGCCGCCATCTTCAATTCGGTGCTTACGGATAAAATCGCCGATGCTCCAACAAAACTACAATCCGAATTGCCTAGTGTAAACAAAGTGGTGGAGGTGCTTCAATCACATAATTCCATTTCAGAAGTGAGCCTATATCTGCGAGAAGCTTTCTTTGCAGCAACCCATAATGTATATGTTGGGATGGTGGTTGCCGGCCTTATAACTTTGACCATTTTACTTTTAACTCCTGCCAAATTTCCTGTTCTAAAGGACAAGGAATAGTCTCGAATTCAAATTAAACTTTAATTTTCCACTTTATAGTCTGCTGATAAAACTTGACGGACTTTTTCATATTCTTCCTTAAAAGTAGTTTTTTATGATGTTCAGGCTGCTTCAAAATATATTTACAGACCTTATCCACATTCCCTTAAGAAACTGAAAATGCCGACCCCGACTCTTGCCACATAAAATTCTCTGAAGAAAGCTTATTCTTAACCATCAATCGCTTAGCGTTCTCCGCCACTAATCTGATCAATTCTTCTCCGGATATTTTGGGATTTTTTGAAACTAAAAAATGAATATGTTCTGGGTTGGCATAAATAGCCTAAAGTTTACTGCCGGTGTTTGCTGCTATTCCGGTAATATATTTCTCAATCCTGATTCTGCTTTCGTCTTTTATAAATGGATATCGGTCCTTTGTAATTAGGATGAAATGGGTGTAGATGTTATGGTAATCAATTTGCATAATCGAGAAGGTAATAAGGTTTTTGGTTAAATTACGCACTTTATGAGATAGTCCCTATTAAATTTTCATGAAGTATCCACCCTATTTTCCTTAATTCTACTCGGTAAGTTTCTTCAAACGAAATTATTACCATAAAATCTTGCACCATTCCCCACCTTATTACCTCAGTAAGAAATTACATGGAACCAAACTTCGCCACCTTATTATCTTGGTGAAAAGTTGATTGTTGTCAAACTCTTTAACCTTATCACCTTAGTAAGAATTGTAGATGGCTAAACCATTCCAACCCTATTACTTTGGTTAGAAGTGTCCCATCTAAATTATTACATCTCACTGACCTATAAATTTCAATAAATCAATTGCAGATAAAAATATCCTATTATAATAAATTAACTTAACTTTAGCATCCATAAATAAAAACAGGAAATTATGAGTGAAAAGATGAGAACATTGACCGAGCCATTTAAGATGAAAATGGTAGAACCTTTAACTGTAACCACGGAAGCCTATCGCACGGAAGCATTGAAAAAGGCGGGATACAACACTTTTTTACTTCGATCGGACGATGTTTTTATCGATTTATTGACAGACAGCGGGACAGGAGCCATGAGCGACAAGCAATGGAGCGGGATTATGATGGGCGACGAAAGTTATGCCGGCGCAAGAAGTTGGGAACACCTGGAAACTGTGGTCAAGAACCTCACGGGAATGGAATATATCCTGCCAACCCATCAGGGCAGGGCAGGAGAACGGATTTTATACAGCATTCTTGGTGGTCCGGGAAAATTGTTTATCTCAAACACCCATTTTGATACCACCCGTGCAAACATTGAATATACCGGATCAACAGCAATTGATATTGTTTGTGAAGAAGGAAAGAACAATGAAAGCGATCTCTCCTTTAAAGGAAATATCGATTTAAATAAGCTCGAAAAACTTCTAAATGAAAATGATCGGGAATCCATCGGCGCTGTGATTATGACCGTTACCAACAATTCATCTGGCGGTCAACCCGTAAGCATGCAAAATATGAAAGCAGCACGGAAAATTTGTGATAAGTATGGCGTTTTAATGGTGATCGACGGTTGTAGAATAGCCGAAAACAGCTATTTCGTCAAACATAGGGAAACGGCCTATTCTGACAAAACCTATAAGGAAATTGCCCAAGAGATGCTGAATCTGGGCGATGCTTTTATTATGAGCGCAAAAAAGGATGGACTGGTTAATATCGGTGGTTTGCTAACAATGAAGGACAAAGCCTTATCCATAAAATGTAGAAACCTATTGATTATTTCCGAAGGCTTCACAACCTATGGAGGCCTTGCAGGAAGAGACATGGAAGCATTGGCCATTGGCTTGGAGGAAGTTTTTGACAAGGATTACCTGCATTACCGGATCAAGAGTACTGCCTATCTCGGCGAACGCTTGCGAGCTAAAGGTATTCCTGTCGTATGGCCCATCGGTGGACATGCGGTCTATATTGATGCGAAAAAGTTATACGGAAATATTCCAGTGAACGAGTATCCCGGTCAAGCGCTGGTGCTCGACCTATATTTAAAAGGAGGAATTCGCTGTGTGGAGGTGGGAAGTGTGATGTTCGGAAAATACGATGAAGAAGGGAAATTGATTCCCGCCGCAAACGAACTCGTCCGACTGGCAATTCCCCGACGGGTTTACACCCAAAGCCATATAGACTATGTATTGGATGTTTTTGATGATATCCTGGAATTGAAAGATAGAAAGAACGGGTATCGAATTACGTATGAACCGCCTTTTCTACGACATTTTACAGCGCATTTTGAACCTATAAATAAATAAAATCATGGCAAAATTAGAGAAACGATCCTGGGCAGAACCCTACAGGATGAAGATGGTTGAACTTCTTAAAATGACAACCAGACCCCAAAGGGCAAAGGCTCTTAAAGAAGCAGGCTACAATACTTTTTTATTGCATTCTGATGATGTGTATATCGACTTACTGACCGATAGTGGAACCAATGCGATGAGCGATATCCAATGGTCCGCTTTTATGACCGGAGATGAGGCCTACGCTGGAAGCAAGAGTTTTTACAATATGGAAAAAGCCATCAAGGAATACTATGGCTACAAATATATAATTCCGACACACCAAGGAAGGGGAGCGGAGAATATCCTTTCGCAGATATTGATCAAGAAAGGAGATATTGTTCCCGGAAACATGTATTTCACGACAACCCGATTGCATCAGGAATTGGCAGGTGGAAAGTTTGTGGATATCATCATCGATGAAGCCCACGACCCCGACAATGAATTTCCATTTAAAGGAAATGTGGATTTGGGAAAACTGGAGGATTTGGTAAAAAAACATGGAGCCTCCAAAATTCCGTACGTCTGTATCGCCACCAACGTAAATATGGCGGGAGGACAACCCATAAGCATGGAAAACTTGAAAGCTCTAAGAAAATATACACAAGAGCACGGAATCCTGATAATCCACGATATGACTCGGGTGGCAGAAAATGCCTACTTTATCCAGCAAAGAGAAAAAGGCTACGAAAACACAAAAATAAAAGACATTGTAAAAGAAATCTGCTCCCTTACCGATGGAGCCACTATGAGTGCGAAAAAAGACGCTTTGGTAAATATCGGCGGGTTTTTGGCAACCAACGATTGGGATGTTTATGAAGAGGCCCGGAATTTAGTCGTTGTCTATGAAGGTTTGCACACCTACGGAGGATTGGCGGGAAGAGATATGGAAGCTATTGCGGTGGGAATCAAGGAAAGCGTGAACGATTTTCACCAGCGGGCACGAGTTGGGCAAGTGGAATACCTAGGCAATAAAATGATGGAGTATGATATTCCAATTGTGAAACCTATTGGTGGCCATGGAGTTTTTATAGATGCGAAAGCTTTTTTGCCACATTTGAGCCAGGATGAATTTCCAGCCCAGACATTGGCGGCCGAAATCTATTTGGATTCGGGTGTGCGAACCATGGAAAGAGGGGTGGTATCGGCGGGAAGAAATGCCAAGGGCGAAAATTATTATCCCAAATTGGAGCTAGTCCGATTTACAATTCCACGACGGGTCTATACCCAAGCTCATATGGATGTGGTAGCCGAATCGGCAGCCATTGTGTATGATAAACGCAAGAAGATAAAAGGACTGAAAATGGTTTATGAACCTAAATACCTGCGCTTTTTCCAAGCGAGATTTGAACGATTGTAGTAATTGAAGAACTGATTTTGAATCGTGTCCGGTCGAGCGCAGTCGAGACCTCAAAACCTCTCGACTGCGCTCGACCAGACATTTGGAGATTTTTTAAGAAATTTAGACTACTTCTTTTCACTTTCTTTTCAAATATGGGCTTGAAAAGTGGTAGAAATATTAATCATAACAGGAATTTTCATTAAATTTATTTGATATGATTTCAGTAGAAGAAGCGAAAAAATTAATTCTTGACACGGCAACTCCTCTTTTACCGGTACAACTGGAAATTTCAGAAGCCTTAAATCAAGTTTTGGCTGAAACTGTTTTTTCTCCTATTGATTATCCTCCATTCGATCAATCCGCGATGGACGGGTTTGCTGTTTTTCATTCGGATATACTTGGGCAAAAAGCAATTGATATCATCGGGGAAGCTCCGGCTGGAAATCCATTTCAGGGAAAGATTTCCGAGGGACAGACTGTACAGATATTTACAGGAGCAAAAATCCCCGAGGGAGCGGATACGGTGATCATCCAGGAAAGGGTTTCTATAGAAAAGGGAACAATTGTTCCAGATGGTTCGCCTTTGATGAGGGGTGCGAACATAAGAGGAAAGGGTTCACAAATCAAAATCGGCGATATTGCGCTGCATAAGGGAGCCGTCCTAAATCCCGGAGCCATTGGCTTTTTGGCGGGATTGGGAATTCCTTCCGTTTCTGTTTTTCCAAAACCAAAAGTTTCAATTATTGTTACAGGCAGTGAATTACAAAAACCCGGAACAAAACTTGAAAATGGGCAGATATATGAATCGAATTCCTTCGCTTTAAAAGCTGCCCTTGAATCAATTGATATTGCTGCCACACGTGTTTCGAACATCGGTGATGATGAAGCTGTTACAAAAAGCTCCCTTGCTTTTGCTATTGAAAATTCAGATGTCATATTGGTTTCCGGTGGAATTTCCGTTGGAAAATATGATTTTGTCGGGAAGTGCTTGCAGGAGCTTGAAGTGGAAAACATTTTCTACAAAATAGCCCAAAAACCCGGGAAGCCGATGTTCTTCGGAAAGAAGGAAGACTGTTTGATTTTTGCTTTGCCGGGTAATCCTGCAAGTGCATTGAGCTGTTTTTATGAATACGTTCTGCCGGCACTGAGGATTATGCAAGGGTTTACGGAGGTATTTCCAAATATAAAAACGCTGCCAATTACATCCGATTATGCGAAGAAAGAAGGACTCTCCCTTTTTCTGAAAGGCAAAACATCAGAGGGGAAAGTGAAGGTGCTCGAAGGACAGGAATCCAGTAATATTGGGTCTTTCGCCTTGGCTGATTGTCTTATTTACCTGCCAGCGGACAAAGGGAGGGTAGAAAAAGGAGAAATGGTGGAGGTGCATTTGATTTACAACAGATAATATTGTTCATTTTAATAGGAATGGAAAATGATCTTTTAGAAGCATGTTAGAGATTGTAACAACCTATCCAGTTTTTTTTCTTCTCCTGCTTTTTATGGTGGCTTTTTTATATTCGTCCGTTGGCCATGGGGGAGCGAGCGGCTATTTGGCATTAATGGCATTGTTTGGAGTAATGGCTCCGGCAATGATGAAATCGTCCGCCCTAATAATGAATATTTTTGTTTCCTCCATTTCCTTCTTTCATTATTACAGGACAGGACATTTTCGATGGAAATTGTTTTTCCCCTTTGCCATAGCATCCATTCCCCTGGCGTTTATTGGAGGTTATATAATTCTGGATCCTATGATTTACAAAAAAATTCTAGGGGTAATTTTGATATTTCCCATTCTGAGATTTTTTGGGGTTTTTGGAAAAACGGAGGGCCCTGAAAAGGAAATCAACCTGCCATTGGCATTGCTTACCGGAGGGATAATTGGAGTTCTATCGGGGATGATCGGGATTGGGGGAGGTATCATTCTTTCGCCCGTAATTCTCTTACTGCATTGGGGAAACATGAAACAGACCGCGGCGGTTTCCGCGCTTTTTATTTTGGTGAATTCCATAGCTGGGCTTGCGGGAATGTTCAGTACCGGTATCGGGATTGGCCCCTCGGTTTATCTGTGGGTTGCCGTTGCCTTGGCGGGGGGATTTGCCGGTGCCTATCTTGGAAGCAAAAAATTCAATAACTTAGTACTGAAAAGAATACTCGCGGTGGTATTGACATTGGCTTGTATTAAACTTTTGATAACGTGAAGAAGAGCAAGGTGACTGGGGTGATTTTGGCAGGCGGTAAAAATTTGAGAATGGGAACCGATAAGGGGCTGCTCCTGGTCGATGGGAAAAGGATTGTTGAGAGAGCCATTGAAGCCATGAGAGCTGAAGTAGATGATATTATCATAATAAGTAACGGTAGTAATTACGATAACCTGGGATACAAAGTATATAGAGATATTATCGAGAATTGTGGCCCAATGGGTGGGATTTTCACGGCCTTATCATGCAGCAGTACTGACAAGAATTTTGTGGTGAGTTGTGATATGCCTTTCCTCAGCAAGGAACTTGTGGGCTTTATTATTGAAAATTCCGATGATTGTGAAATAGCAATTCCGAAACACGGAGAAAAATTAGAACCACTTTGTGCCGTTTATGATAAGTCGTGTAGGAAAAGATTTGAAGAGCTGTTGCAACGCAAAGAGTTGAAATTGATGGATGCGTTACTGCATTTTAGAGTAAAACAGATTCCAGTGCCGGAAAATTTTTCTGATGGAAACTGTTTTCATAACATCAACACCCCTACCGAATATGAAACACTAAAATTGAAGAAGAATGAGCACACAAATTAAAGTTTTTGGACAGCTCGCCGAAATGATCGGGAGCGACCAATTGGTATTGCGAGATGTGAAGGATACGGATTTGCTCAGAAAAAGATTGATTTCCGATTTTCCAAAACTTGCGGACTATCCGTTTGTGGTAGCAGTTGATAAAAAAGTGATCAATAAAAATATAACGTTGAAGGCAGGCGATGAGGTAGCCCTTTTGCCTCCCTTTGCCGGGGGATAATATGTTGACTAAAGAAGAAATACTGCGCTATAACAGGCAACTTCTCCTTCCACAAATGGGTTTAGCGGGACAGGAGAGGCTGAAAAATGCCCGTGTGCTCGTGATTGGAGCGGGTGGCTTAGGTTGTCCCGTACTGCAATATCTGTGCGCTGTTGGAGTGGGCCATATTGGGATTGTTGATTATGATGTGGTAGAAGAAACGAATCTGCAACGGCAAGTTTTGTTCCATGTTTTGGATATTGGAAAGCCCAAGGCGGCAACTTTAAAAGAAAAACTTCAAAAGCAAAATCCTTATGTGACCATTGAAGTCTTCGACACAAAACTTTCCACAGAAAACACACTTGAAATATTTTCGGGTTATGAAATAATTTTGGATGGCACTGATAATTTTGCCACCCGTTACTTGGTGAGTGACGCCAGTTTTCTCCTAAAAAAAATACTGATTTCGGGATCCATTTATAAGTTTGAAGGGCAGGTTTCTGTATTTGATTTTACAAAAGACGATTCTCCAACTTACCGCTGCCTGTTTCCTTCTCCACCTGCTGCCGAACACGCCTTGAGTTGTGAGGAGATTGGGGTTATTGGAGTATTGCCCGGGATAGTCGGCACATTGATGGCCAATGAGACAATTAAGATTATTGTGGGGATTGGAGAGAATCTTTCGGGGAAAGTTTTGATGTTGAATGCGCTCAGTACAAATTTTCAAACGGTAGCATTTGAAAGAAATCCCAAGGCTATAAAAGCAATCCCCAAAACAGAAATGGAATTTAAGGCCATGGATTATGAATTTTTCTGTGGAAATAAAACTGGGGAAACTTCAATTAGGGAAATTTCTGTAGGGGAGTTGTCGGAGTTAATTTCTTCCAATTCAGAAATCCAGATAATCGATGTACGGGAAATATGGGAAGAACCTGAAATTGCCGAGTGGCACAGTTTAAAAATTCCACTTGGCGAAATTGAAGAGCGGGCATCAGAAATTTCAAGAGAAGAAAAAGTAGTCCTTGTTTGTCAAGTGGGAATGAGAAGTCAACGAGGAGTTGAATTATTGCAAAATGGCTTTAACTTTAAAAACCTGTTCAACCTTAAGGGCGGTGTGATGGAATGGATGAGAACCACCGAAAAAACACAAAAAGTATGAGTGAAAAAAAGAGACATAAAGTTTTCGTAAATGGACCGATACGCCCTGATTATATTGCGGAATCCATTGCAAAACACAGTGGCAAGACCAATATTGGGGCGCACGATATTTTCCTCGGACAGGTAAGAGATGATATTATCAATGGAAAAACAGTCCAAGCGATAGAGTATTCAGCTTATGAAGAAATGGCAGAGGAGAAATTCCACGAGATAAGGGAAAAGGCATTTAGCAGATTCAATTTGGTCTGTATGCACATTTATCACAGTTTGGGAACCGTGAAAACGGGAGAAATCTCACTTTTTGTGTTTGTCTCGTCACAGCATCGAACCGCGGCCTTTGACGCGTGTCGCTTTTTGGTTGAAGAAATAAAGGCGAATGTCCCCATCTTCGGAAAGGAATTATTTGATGACGAAACCCATTCCTGGAAGGTAAATAAAGAATAGATTATGATCGATATAACGTTTAAAACCTCCACACTTCGCGAAGCCATAGCAACAGCAATTGTTAAAGTGGGGAACAAGAAAACCATTGAAGCGGTAAAAAACAGGACCGTTCTCAAGGGTGATGTGCTGGAATGTGCCCGTACCGCTGGATTGTTTGCTGTAAAACGCACCAGCGATATGATTCCCGATTGCCATCCCATGCCGGTGGAGTTTACACAGATCCGCTATGAGCTTTGGGAAATGGAGATTAAAATTACAGTAGAAGTCCACACGGTCTATAAAACAGGAGTGGAAGTGGAAGCAATGCATGGGGCTTCAGTGGTAGCACTTACCATTTATGATATGCTGAAGCCCATTGACAAGGAAATAGAAATTTCATCCATTAAACTTCAAGAAAAGAAAGGCGGCAAATCTGATTTTGTGGACAAGTTCAGAAAAGATTTAAAAGCCGCCGTCATAGTCTGTTCAGACAGTATTTCGGCTGGGAGGAAGGAAGATAGGGCGGGGAAGGCAATTATTGCAAAACTGGAATCTTGTGGGGTAGGTATTTCAGAATATTCCATAATTCCAGATGAAATTAAAGTCATTCAAGGCACTTTAAATAATCTGTTTACCAAAAACGACTTGGTGATTTACACTGGAGGAACGGGTCTCTCCCCGAGAGATTCCACACCTGAGGCAATTCTTCCTTTGCTCGATAGGGAAATTCCCGGGATAATGGAAGCTGCGAGAAACTATGGGCAGGACAGAACGCCGTATGCTATGCTCTCACGTGGAATTGCTGGAATGAAAGGCAATTGCTTAGTGCTTGCTCTACCCGGCTCCACCAAGGGCGCGAAAGAAACAATGGATGCCCTTTTTCCTTCGGTGCTTCATATTTTTAGGGTATTGGAGGGGGCGAGACATTAATCCCTGCGCCTCCGATAAATCGGAGTAAATGCGGTATAGGTGCTCCCCTTGAAAAAAAGGAAGAAAGAACCCCTCCGCCTTCGGCACCTCCCCTTGAAAAAAGGGGAGGAACAAAATGGGTTAATAAATAATCACAATAGAAAATAATAATAATACTATGATAGCAACCGATTTTAATGATAAGTATTTTATGTACGAAAATATGGCGATCTGGGAAATTCGTTCTATGGATGATTTCTTCGATAGCCACAATATGATGCGGGAAATATTTGAAAATGAATATGGATTTCCGTATTCAGAGGAAACGGCAACGGGAATGGATTTTATGGGTGCCGGATTTGCAGTTGTTGAGAAATTGCTGGACAGCTTTCGGGACAAACAGTTTTTTGTCTTTTCCTTGAATGATGAAAACCACGCGATTCTCAAGGGATTGCAAGATAAAAAAATCATTAATTTTGGCATGGATATTTATGTGTTGCATCCAAATAGAATCTATGTTTTGGAAATGGATAAGAGCAAGGATCCCCAGCATTATGATACTTAGAAGTGAGTTGTCGGTTGTTATCGGTTTTCGGTGATCGGTTATCGGTGATCGGTTTTCGGTGGGCGGGGGAAAATCGTGCTAATGTATCTATTTTAAGTGTTTAGGTTTTTTTGGAATAAGCGATGTTGACTTATGCTCTATGTGCATAAGTTTTTCATCTATTTTTATAGAACGAATGTTTAATAAAATGTTGCGTTAGGGATAGTAGCGGAAAGCCCGCAGGGAGGCACGACCGAGGACTTGCAGCGGATAGCCCGACCCCCTTTTCGGGGGTAACGCCCAAAAAGAATTAGTTTTCCCGAGCAAGGATTTAAATCAGTTTTTGTTTTTTATAGTTGATTTCTCAACATTTAGATTAGGATTTTATTCGTATCAAACCCTATCATGGCAGACCGTTCCACAGTAACACACAATTTGCGTTATCACAAAATCATCGTGGTGGTTATTGTGCTGGTTTATATTTGGGTGCAATATGAGTTCAGTTCTGGAAATTGGAGTTATAGTGATGGAAAACCGAAAGTTGAAGGAGAACGTGTAAACGGAAGAGATGAGGGAACTTGGACTTGGTACTATGAAAACGGACAAAAACAGATGCAGGGATCTTTTCACAAAGGCAAACGCAGCGGCACGTGGAAAGTCTGGGATTACAACGGAAATTTAGTCAGTGAAAGTTTGTATGAAAACGATAAGTTGAATGGAAAATTCACGCATTGGTACGCAGATGGTACTAAGAAAAGCGAAGGATATTATCAAGACGACAAACTGAAGGGGAAAACTACTTATTATAATAAAGATGGCAGTATAAAAGAAACGAAAAATTATTGATATGGGGTGAATAAACCAATTATCCCACTCGCCCCATCAATTCTTTCTCCATTTCCAGAGCTTTAGGAAATAATACGTTGTTCTCTAAATGGATGTGCAGTTGAAGCTCCTCCAGAAACGACTTTAATTGGGTGTATGCCCTTTGGAAAATAGCATCTGCATCTTCAGGAACAGTAAAGTTATTACTGGAAAATTCGATTTCTTTCATTTCGTATATTATATTATTGTGTTCCCGCTCAAGGATTTTTACAAGATTGGAGATCGAGCCAAATGAGGATTGGGGAAGTGGAGACTTGTTTCTCTTCGCCTCGGTCATCTGCTTAATATATGGAAATAGAACAGTTTCCTCTTTCCGCAGATGTTGTTTCAATTCGCTGGATATTTTTATAAAACAACGGGTCACGTCAATAACTTCAAAATGCTTTGCTGCATGCACTTCAGAAACCTTCTGCATATATTCGTGAATTTCTGGATCAATTCCTGCTACATAGCGATGGTGTACCTTGATAATATAGTCCATAAGAAAATCTACATCCCATTTACTGTAGTTTATCGAAGGTGGAATTGGCTCTTTTTCTATTTCTTTTAGTGCTTGTTCGATCTCTTTTATATTGATGTTCTTTTCTTGACAAATTTTCTCGAGTGTTCTCTTTGCACCGCTAAAAACATCTATTCCGAATTTTTTAAGCACCTTCACTTTGCGATAGTCCCTCCCAACGATTTCACTAATGGCAAGGGCTTTATCTTCAGTTCTCAATTTACTGAGTTTAACCCGCCATATCTCAGGCCCCTTTTCAAGGTATTCCCAGTTAAAAATACTTCCTCTTTCCACCAGTAAACGGTAGTAGAGGGGCAAAGGATCGCTGTGATTTTTTAAGATTAAAGATTTCCCTTCAGACAAGTGATCAAGGCGATTAAGAAGGATCATGTTCTTAAAAGAATGCACTAAAGTAGTTACATCTATGGTTTCTATTGGTTCCATTTTTTAAACTTCTGTCTATTTCTATTTTAGTTGACGGCGAGGAAAGGATTACTCCGGCAATTCGAATTCTGTTTCCCATTCCTTTCCAGACCCCAGAGGTTTTAGTTTCACTTTAAAAAAGGATTCATCACCGCGCTTAATGTGTTTTCGGGCAATTATTTCGCTCTCCTCGTTGGTTGTGGTATCTTTCGGAATGATGATGTCGCCAATTCTCGGCATAAAGGGATAGAGGATGGTAAGTTTTTCATCTTCTGTGGAAACCAATTCCGACGCGGTTTCAAAAAGGATTTCCTCAAACTTCTCTGCAAGAATCTCATCGTTGATTTCTTTTTTGACGCCTTCGGAGAGTTTACTTGTCCAATTTGAAAATTTTACTTTTGTTTTTTCCTTTAGGGTTTTTCTAATGCGATCAGGGAAGGGAGAGCGGATATGTCCCTGGTCGTTGAACCAGAATTTAAAAGCCGCTTCAATCATTCCGTTTTCCGATGTTGTCTCTGTATTCTCAGTCATTTTTTTTCATTAAAAAGATCTATCCTCCAATGGATATCATGCTCCTGTTTTTTTGGTTTTTGGAAGGATCCGAAAAATCCTCGAATGATTTCATTCCGCCCCGCACGGCTTTTTTGTTCCAAATTGAATCCAGAATCATGGGAATAATATCTTCCCCGTTCCGCATCGCGGAAAGCAAGTCGGTTTCAGTGCCCGAGAACAGGCAATTTTTGATCTTTCCATCAGCAGTAAGGCGCATTCTGTTGCAAGTATCGCAGAAAGGATTTGTAACGGAGCTGATGATGGCAAAAGTTCCTTTGTAATTTTTTATGGAATAACTTTTTGCAGTATCGTTCTTCCCATCCTTCAATTTCATAACGTTATCGCCATAATGACTTTCGATTTTGGTCATTATGTCCTTAAAGGAAATTCCTTTGCTCCAATCCCATTTATTCCCTTCAAAAGGCATAAATTCTATAAAACGAACATGTATGTTTTTGTCTCGCATCCATTCCACAAGATCATAAATTTCATCATCGTTCACGCCTTTAATCAAAACGGTGTTTATTTTAACGTGGAATTTGTTCTTCAGCAATAAATAGATGTTGGATATCACTTTATCGAATTGATCTCTTCGGGTAATAGTGTTGAATTTTTCCTTTTTGAGGGAGTCTAGGCTTACGTTTATGGATTTTAGACCACAGGATTTAAATATGTCGATATATCTATCGACCAAAATTCCATTTGTGCTGATGGCTAATTCGACAGGAAGTTGGGATAGGCCTGTAATAATTTCCTCTGCATCTTTCCGAACCAATGGCTCGCCACCTGTGAGACGAATTTTTTTTACGCCCAGTGAAACAAAAATATGAGCCATTTTAATCACTTCTTCAGCTGTCATAAATTCAGAACGCGGACGAAGTTGGATCCCCTCTGCCGGCATACAATAAGTACACCGAAGGTTACATCGCTCGGTTAAGGAGATTCGGAGGTAATCGTGGACACGGTTGAACTTATCGATGATCGGGGATCGGTGATCGGTTTTTGGTGATCGGTGGTTTGGGTTTGGCTTGTCCATTTTGTTCAAGTTTTATTTTTAGCAATTACCGTTATTGTCTGTTGTCGGTTATCGGTAATCGGTTGTCTGTTGTCTGTTGTCTGTTGTCGGTGTGCTCGTTACCGATTACCTTTCACCATTTTTTTCCGCTTACCTTTTTCACCGAATACCGATCACCCATTTATCGTTCACCCTTTCAACTGGTCATAGTGTCTCCATTTTCTCATAAATAGCCATAAGCTCTTTTTCCGAGAGGTATTTTTGTGCTAGGGGAAAAAGCGTTTCGTCTTCACGATAGATATGAAGTTTTATAAGTTCAATCAGTTCGCGTGAGGTGTCATAAGCTGTATCAAGTACAAAAAACCTTGAACGATCATCTACCAACCGAGTCGATAATCCCAGAAAATTAAATGCTAGCGCCCCGAGTTGTATAAATTTTGTGTGATCGTCCTCCATCACGTCAATGGCCGTGAGAGGCTTTGCGCTCTTACTGTGTTCTCCTGCCATCAAGAGTTTTTTGTTCAATGCTGGGAATAAAGTTTTTTCCTCTTTTCGGTTATGGGGGAGGAGTTCTTCATCCAGACACTTGAAAAATCTTGAGAAGGATTCATTTATTTCATCGGTGAGTTTATAGCCATTCATTTTATAGGCGACAATTCCCTTTTCAAATTCCCCAACTACCTTTAATACAGCTTGATGCTCACCCATAAGCAATTTTACGGCTTCTGATGCATTTTCCTTTTCCATACTAATCCTGCCAAGTTCCTCGTGAGGATCCATAGGCGAATTTTCCACATCGTTCAACCATTTTCCATCTTTCTTTGAAACTAAATCAGGTTTTGGGGTAGGTTTAGTATGATTTAAATCCAAATTTTCCCTTGCTTGATTTCTCTTTAGGATTTCGGGCGGTAAATTGGGTTTTTCGGTATCCATAATATTAAATTTTTATGAAGTTACGGTAATATAATTAAGTTGAAAAATAATTTTAATGGATTCTTGTAAAATAGAAATTCAATTAGGTGAATGGTCAATTTCTTCAATTTTATAAAAAAGATTTTTCACCAATTTATGGATCAGCCCGATAAAGGCGAGGGTCCAAGCCACCAGGGCCACATAGACAAAATATTTTGGGATGGGAAATAAAAATTCCAAATCCATTGCCTCGGCCATCATATATGTGGAAACGGTGTACATGCCCAATGGGAACACAGCTCCCCAATATAAAGGGTCATAGATAAGGGGAAATTTTTTGTAAAGATGTCTCCATCCTGCCAAAATGATCAACATGGGTATCCACCAAGTTCCCGTTGCCCAGTAGAAAACAGTAAATCCCTTTAGGAAGGCGAGGGTAGATAATAAAAATGGGGCATGAGGCGTGTTGGTGATGAGCAAGGATCCGGCCATTGTGGAAATAGCCATCGCTCCCATATTGATCCAATAGGGAGGAGAGAGATCGCCAGGGGAAAATTTAAAGAATGTGTAACGATAAAAGATAAGCGACATCATCCAGATATACTGCATGCCCCCCCAGAGCCACATGGAGAAAGCGAAGAAATTGATGATGAGTTTGTAGGACTCAAAGTGCATGGATAGCTTTGCGCTCAAAACGGCCAGGGACTGTGTAGCAACAACGGCTAGCAGCCAAGCTCCATTTATTCCTTTTTCGAGCGGTGGTTTCTTCTCTTTGATGGTAAAGGTTGTGAAAATGTTATAGGTAATAACCAACCAAAGAACAATTGCCAGGTACCAAAGTATCACTGCAACCTCAAAGCTTTCCCATAAGAGGATAAACTGTCCTCCCAGTATGCACGTGGCAGCAACGGTGGTAAAAAAACCAGGTCCGCGGGCATGGTCGAACAGATCGGCGAGAAATTCTTTTTTGAATAGAATATAACGCAGGGAAAATGCAACACATAAAATGAGATATGCAAGAATGTTTAACCAAAACAGGCCCGTGGCAATCAATGGTATTCCCATTAGGTCGGCAGCCATGGAAACAATGCCTGTTGCCATTACCATCGCAAAATAGGAAGGTGATAAATCTTTTATCATCCCACGTAAACCGATCAAAAAATAGCTTTTTGTTCTGCCTGACGAATTGGGTATTGCACTTTGTGTTTTTTCTTGCATGGAAAATTTTTCAGATGGCATTCGCTCGCTCAATATTTTTGTTTTGTGGGCATCCATTATTTTTGTCCCCCGGAAATCTTTGCTGCCTTGATGGCGATGCGCTGGAAGATGATGCAAATGATCGCTATCACCGCGAGATACATCCAGCAAGTAGTCCACACTCCGGTTGCCTTTAATAAATAGCCAAAAAGAATAGGGTTGAAAAATCCGCCAAGGCCGCCTATCACACCCACTATGCCGCCTACCGTTCCTATACTGGTGGGATAATAGTCCGAAATATGTTTATATACCGCCGCTGTTCCTATTCCCATCATAATACCTAGAATAAAAACCAAACTAAAGAAAATCCATTTATTTGCTTGAAAATAAATATGGGTAAAACCCTTTGCCAGTAATTGTCCCTTACTCACCGTGTCGCCCTTTTGTACCAATGGCTCCTGCCAGAAGGATGAAGTAGGCAGGGGAGTGAAGTCCTCATCCGCATCGTGGAAAATGCCCAAACGGACTTCCGTTTCTAAGGTGTCCACACCTTTTGTTTGAAGGGTATAAATCGCGTCATCTATTGTGATGGCCCAATCGGTAACTTCGGTGACCGTGCCGGGTTTGCTCGCCATAATGCCCTGTCCTGGCGCACGGACCTCCATACGGGGCGGGAAAAGAAAAACCAAACATACAATAGAAACGCCAAATACCCATATCAGCACCAAGCGCGCACCCACTTTATCCGAAAGCCAGCCACCGACGGCTCGGATTAGACCGGCAGGCAAGCTGAAAGCCGAAACCATGACCCCGGCGGCAACAATGGACAAAGAATACATATTGACATAATAGGGAATGAGCCATTGTGCCAAGGTTACAATGCTCCCGAACACGAAAAAATAATACAATCCGAATCGCCATACCCTCATTTCCTTTAGAGGGGCCAACCGCTGTATCATGGTCTTTACTTCTGTGGGTTTTCTGTTCTTGGTCGCTAAAAGAAAAACAACGGCCATGGCCACCAGCATTGCGGCATATAGTTGTGGTAAAGTGCGCCACGCATCGAGGTTGGTTCCGTCTTGGGTAAGTTGGTTGAGGATAGTTGGTGCAAACAAGGTTGTTAAAGCGGCTCCGGCATTTCCGATCCCGAAAATCCCCAGAGCCGTGCCCTGTTTCTCCTTTGGATACCATAGAGAAGTATAGGCCACCCCTGCGGCAAATATGCTTCCTGCCATTCCGAATCCGAAACTCAACAAAAGAAAGGATGGGAAACTATTTGCCTTTGATAAAAAGAACATGGGAATGGCACAGAAAAGCAAAATGGCTCCCATTACCCACTTGCCCCCGAATTTGTCGGTGAGCATTCCGACCGGCAAACGGAATATAGAGCCGACCAATACCGGAACACCCAACAACCAGCCTATCTGGACTGGGCTCCATTTAAATATATCGTTATTGACAAGATAAGTAACCAGTACGCCATTCATCATCCATGCGGCAAAACAAACCGTGAAAGCAAGTGTGTTGAAGAACAAGATTCGGTGCGATTTGCCTGTGGTTACAACCTCCATAAGTACTTTAAATTTTTAATTTACAAAGGGTCATGTGTATAGGCCGAACGAACCGTTTGGATTGGGCGGTAACCATTGGAAAAATTTAATTGTTTCTAGGTCATTAGCCATCGTCAATCATTGTTGGGACTCATTATTGGCTCGCTTTATAGGTGATAACCAAATACATACCCCACAGCACCAGCAAAATCATAACAATGGCAACGGTAGTGCGGGCTTTGGTCATTCTCTTGAAAATGGAAAATTCAAATTGAAACAAGGGCTGTCCTTGTTCACCCAATATGCTACGGGCTTTTTGCAATACAAGTATCGTAGCTACTACTAATGCGATTATTGCCAAAGCAAATCCGTAATAAAATATTTTTGCGTCCAGATTGGTGCTGGAGGTATTTTGGGCCATTGCATTTCCGTTTATCAAGAGTATAAAACAAAGGCCGAATTTCCATAGTGACAGAGGATGAAATAAAGTTTTCATAAGTGTTTAATTTCTCCATTAGTTGTTTTTTGACTTAGGGCCTTTTCGCAATGCCTTTGAAGTCCGGATCTGTTTGCGGTCCCAGTTCCATATCACCTGCTGATAGCTTCTCCAGGTATAATTAAGAGGATAGACCAAAAAGTGCATAAAACGGGAAAAGGGAATAATACCGATAAGGGCAAAGGCGGAGACCACATGTATTTTGAGCGATAGCGAATTTACACTCACAAGGGCGTCTATTTGTGGATCAAATACAAAAATTGAACGAAGGTAAGGTGTAACAAACGCCGCAAACCAAGCCGAACCCCAACGATTTGTGTAGGCCACCAGCAGTCCAGAGATAATTTGTACCAGCAATACGATAAAGACCACAAAATCCATTTTGTTGGTGACTATCTGTACCCGCCTAACGGTGAGTCTTCTGTAAATAAGAAGCATTAGGCCAAAAAAGGCCGAGAGGCCGAACACGAAAGCCGAGATTTCCAAGATCAGTAAACGAACGGGCTGCCCGTCCCATAAGAGAACCGCTGCGGGGAACAGGAAGGCAATCAAGTGGCCAAAGAACAATATAAATAAGCCCCAGTGGAACAGCTGGCTGGCGAGAAACAGTTTTTTCCCCTCCAGAAATTCTGAAGATAGCGAAGAGACACTGAATGGCCTAATTTTATACCTGTAGATGGAACCGATAAGAAAAACGATTAGACAGGTGTACGGAAAAACAACGAATAAAAGATAGTCCATGGTCAATCGAGTTTTTGAAGGGCTGCAAATTCCTGCGCCTCTTTGTTTAGCTTATGATTAGAATGTTGTAGTATGGAGTTTTTATTGAAAAAGGCCCTGTGGTGCGAGGAGTTGAGTACATTTTCATCTTCTGGTGCCATTTCTTTTTCTCCGAAGTCTGTTATGAGGACTTCAAGCAGCGCAGTGAAACAATTTTTATAAACATTTCCGCGATTGAGTTCCTCCTGGATGATCGCTCTGTGCATTTTTCGAAGGACTTTCATTTTCAGATCAACTCGTGCAGATTCAAATTCGCCAATCATCATTTTCACGCACGGAATAAAGATGTGCTGAACTAGATCCTTTAGAAATTCATCATCTTTTGAAATAGTCATTAAATCCATAACATTACAGATGTTATCGGGAAGATCGGTACCGCAATCATTGTCTATTTTTTGTTGCTCTACCTTCATACTCAAAAGGAAAGCCCCTCTTTTGTAATCTTCTCCGAACATCACATAGCCCAGATCCAAGTAGCAAATGGGCTGCACGTCAAATGTTTTTGTAAACAGTTCCTGTCTGTTATCGGGCTGACAGGTTGTCATGTGCTCTGAAAACGTGCGAAGTTCTTTTCCTGCTTCGGGATAAAATTCATCAAGAAAGTTCTGGCTCTTGTTAAGCTGGAGCATAAAATCTTCCTCGGGATATCTAAAAAGGTTTGCGAGCAATGAATAGTGTTCTCTATTTTTCATGCGAATAAATTCATATTAATAATTGATGCTTTAGAACAGAGAGAATAAATTAGAGAGAAGAGATGATTTTTTACTCTCCCGGATATTCCGATTTACTTTGCATATATTTCTCTATTTCTCTATTTCTCTATTTCTCTATTTCTCTATTTCTCTATTCTCTATTCTCTATTTTCTACATTAACCACTAACCACTAACCACTAACCACTAACCACTAACCCCTAACCACTAACCCCTGACCCCTGACTTTTGACCCCCGATCCCTGCCAACTGGCACTGAATACTGCCACTTTTTTCTATCACCATCCTCTTTGTGGTTTCTCCTTAAATCCAAAACCTACATTGCCCTTTACATCTGCGGTACTTTCCAACATTTCTATAGATTCCTCTCTGTGTGCGGGTGGAATTACAAATCGCTCATCAAATGTGGCAAGGGAGGTCAGTCTAAAAATCGCATCGGCGGTGTTGCCGTCAAGATTTATCTCATCCATAGCGGTATCAACTATTTCCTGTGCCACATCGCCCACGGTGGTTTGTCTTCTGTGCCATCTCACTGCCATAAGCCGTTTGAGCACTTTGACGATTATATCGGTATTTCCCGCTGAGAATAGGTTGGCTAAATATTTTATCGGCACGCGGTTGTTGTCTATTCCTCCCCATAAAAACTGGGTGTTGGATTCTTCATATACTCCATCCTGAACCGATGCCATTCCGGGCATAAGTGCTGGAACATAGAATAAATTGGGTATGGTCCTGAATTCGGGATGAAGCGGAAGTGCAATTCCCCATTCTTTCACAAATTTGTACACTGGTGATTTTTGTGCGGCTTCGATTGTAGAATCGGCTATTCCGTTTTTTCTTGCAGCTTCAATTATTTCAGGGTCGAATGGATCGAGATATATTTCCAATTGGCGATCGACCAAATCGAGGTCATTTGGGGTAGCGGCCACTTCTTCGATCTTATCGGCATCATATAGTAAAACGCCTAAGTATCGAATTCTTCCCACGCATTGGTGCATGCAGGCTGGGGCCTGTCCTGATTCCAAACGGGGATAGCACAGAATACATTTCTCTGATTTTCCTGTGTGCCAGTTGTAGTAGGTTTTTTTATAAGGGCAAGCGGTAACGCACATTCTCCATCCGCGACAAACTTTTTGGTTAATGAGCACTATGCCATCTTCCCCCCTTTTGTAAATGGCACCTGAGGGACAAGAGGCTACACAGGCAGGGTTCAAGCAGTGGTTGCAAATTCTCGGCAGGTAAAAAAATGTCATTCTTTCTAACTGAAACATGACCTCTTGTTCGGCTGCGCTGAGGTTTTTTAGATTGACGTCTTCCCGTGCGTAATCTATTGAGCCTCCTAAATCATCATCCCAATTTGGGCCTGCCTTCACGTCAATGGGTTCTCCAGTAACAAGGGATACGGCCCGGGCGGTAGGTTGGTCATCGCCTTCGGGGGCGGTGAACAAATCTTCGTACTTGTAGGTCCATGGTTCATAGTAATCATCCAGAACGGGAAGATAAGGGTTGTGAAATATATTTTTCAGTCCTTTTAGTTTTCCCGCTCCCTTGAGTGATATGGAATTTCCGTTGACCTCCCAACCTCCTCTGTATATTTCTTGGTCTTCCCACTTTGTGGGATAACCGGTTCCCGGTTTTGTTTCTACATTATTCCACCACATATACTCCGCGCCTTTTCTATCGGTCCAAAGGTTTTTGCAAGCGATGGAACAAGTGTGACACCCGATACATTTATCGAGATGAAAAACCATTGATATTTGCGATCTTATGTCCATAATATTGAGTTGTTTTATTGTTTTTAGAATTCCACTTTATCCATTTTTCTTACAAGTACGTGGGTATCGCGCTGGGGGGCAACTGGCCCCCAATAATTCATATGAAAAGAAAACTGGGCATAGCCGCCTACCATCTGGCTTGGCTTCATGTGGACACGGGTAAAACTGTTATGGCCACCGGCTCTTCTTCCCCCTCTTTCTTGGGATTTTGGGACAGTATATGTTCTTTCAGGTGCGTGATATACAATGCAAACCCCATTGGGGATTCTGGAACTTACGCAGGCACGGGTGCAATAAACCCCGTGGTCGTTGTAAACTTCCACCCAATCATTGTCCTTTATTCCAAGTGCTTCCGCATCTTCCTCGCTCATCCAGCAAGGTTCCATTCCTCTTGAAAGCGTTAGCATCCGCAAGGTATCGCCGTAAGTGGTGTGGATGTGCCATTTGCCATGTGGGGTTAAGCAATTCAGCATTTTTGCCTTACCATCATTCAGGGTTTGTCGGATATCTCCGTACACCGACGGAAGCGGCGAAGGTTTGTAAGTGGGTAAATGTTCGCCAAAGGCAATATATCCCTCGTGATCCAAATACATCGACTGTCTTCCGGTAAGGGTTCTCCACGGAACCAAACGATCAATATTATAGGTAAAGGCTGCATATGCCCTACCGTCGGTCATCAAACCACTCCAAAAAGCAGCATTGTGGTAGCGTCTTGGCTGGGCCTGTAAATCCTTGTAATCAATTCTTATATTCCTGTTGCCTTCTGCTAAATCTGCTAACACGAGTCCCGTCTTCTTTTCCATGGTTTCATAAGAACGAACACTTAAGTCCCCATTGGTCACGGCCGACAGTTTTAACACGGCATTAACCGCTTCCACGTCTTCTTTAATGGATGGGTATTCCACGCCATTGATTGTCTGTACGTGGCGTTTGTCCAGTTTCATAGCCTCATAGACGTCATCTGCCATGAAAGTGACTCCGTGAGCTCCTATCGGATTTTTTCCAACGTTGGGCCCAAGAGAAATATACTTATTGTAAATCTGGGTGTAATCGCGTTCCTCCATTACAATCTTGTGCATTGATTTTCCGGGAATAGGTTCACATTCTCCTTTTCCCCAATCTTTGATGGAGGTTTGGGAGATTTCGTCTATGGAATCATGCCCAAGAGGAATATTTACAGTATCCTTTAAGGGATGCGGTAAATATTGCTGTGCCAACTCACTCACTTTCTTAGCGATCAATTCAAATATTTGCCAATCGCTTTTAGACTCCCAGACCGGTGGAATAGCAGGAGAAAGAGGATGGATAAAGGAATGCATGTCTGTTGTATTGAGATCTGCTTTTTCATACCAGGAAGCGGCCGGTAAAACAATATCAGAATAAAGAGCAGAGGTATCCATCCTGAAATTGAGGTCGACTACTAAATCCATTTTGCCTTTGGGGGCTTCTCTCCAGATGATTTCAGAAACATGGTTGCGAGCAACCTCATCGGCAATATCGTTATGGTGCGTACCCAAGTAATGGTTAAGCATATATTCATGCCCTTTCATGGATGCCAACAGTGCATTTCCTCTCCAGATAAACCAATTGCGTGGAAAACTGATTTCATTGTCGCAATCGGCTATGGCGTAGTTCAGTTTTTTTGATTTTAGCTGATCCACTATGTAATCTTTTATTTCTTCATCGGTCTTCGCACCGCTTTTTTCGGCATCGGCCACTACTTCAAAATTATTTTTGTCATACTGAGGGTAGAAAGGCTGCCATCCGTTTCTTACGGCCATCACTGCCATATCTGCCGTGTGCAAATTCCCATATTTACTGTCATCGGGGATTGAGTTGTACTGTGCCTGGTTTGCATCGTATCGCCATTGATCTGTATTGATGTAATGCCAGATAGGACCTTGTTGCATGCGATTGGCCTTCACCCAATCTTTTGCCGACATGATGACGCTCCATGAATCGACGGGAGCTAGTTTTTCCTGCCCCACATAATGGTTCATCCCTCCACCATTTACTCCATTACAGCCGGTAAATAATTGTGTTTGAATTGCTGCGCGGTACATCAGGTTTCCGTGAAACCAGTGGTTGACACCGGCGCCGGTAATGACCATACATTTCCCGTTTGTCGCTTCGGCGGTGCCTGCCCATTCTCTAGCAAAGCTGATAATTGTTTTTCTCCCGATGCCGGTAAAAATTTCATTCCATGCTGGAGTGTAAGCCGCTTTTTCGTCGTTGTAATCTTTGGGATAATCTCCGGCAAGATCCCGGTCCACACCGTAAAATGCCATCATAATATCATAACTCGTAGCTACTGGAATTTTCTTTCCATCAACCGTTTCCATATATCTTATGGGGACGCCTCTTTGTGATTTTTTCTTTAGCCCAAACTCGGTAAACTCTACCTGCAATACGCCATCACTGTTATTTAGGAGGGTAAGCTCGGGATCGTACGGGGTGTTGTCCACTGCGTCTTCATAGAGTAAATTCCACTTGGCCGTATTACCTGCTTCTTTGTCCCAGCGCTGCCCCATAGTTCCTTTAGGCATCACGGGGTTTCCAGTTTTGGAGTCAAGATTCAGGAATTTCCATTCTCCATTCTCCACACCTTTATATTTAGCTATTCTGTTTGCCCTAAAGAATTTTCCCGGTAGGTAATGATCTCCTTCTTCGGTGAGTTCGATAAGAAAAGGACAATCGGTGTAACGTTTTACGTACTCCATAAAATATGGCACCTGTCGGTCCACGTGGTATTCCTTAAGAATAACATGGGTTACTGCCATCCAAAATGCTCCATCGGTACCGGCGTGTACTGGAATCCATTGGTCGGCATGTTTTGCTACCATTGAAAAGTCGGGCGACATCACCACTGTTTTTGTTCCATTGTGTTTTGCTTCAGAGAAGAAGTGAATATCAGGGGTACGGGTCATCCCTAAATTGGCTCCCATGGAAACACAGAATTTTGAATTGAACCAGTCCGCACTTTCGCAGACATCGGTTTGATCCCCCCAAACCTCAGGGAAAGCTGGTGGTAGATCGCAATACCAATCATAAAAACTCAGGCACACCCCGCCCATCAATTGTAGATATCGAAAACCAGAAGCAAAACTCAACATGGACATTGCCGGAATGGGAGAAAAGCCCACAATGCGGTCGGGACCATATTTTTTAACCGTATAGAGATTGGCAGCTGCGATCAACTCGATTGCTTCCTGCCAATTTGTTCTTCTGAATCCACCTTTTCCACGTGCACGTTGGTAGCGTGCTCTTTTAACGGGATCGCTTTGAAGGTTATCCCATGCCTTTATTGGATCGCCCCCTGTGGCCTTTTTCTCTGCCTTAAACAGATCCATCAACGCTCCTCTCATCAAGGGATATTTTACCCGAATAGGACTGTATAGATACCATGAATAGGAAATCCCTCTTTGGCAGCCCCGCGGCTCATAAGGAGGCAAGGTTTCTTCCAGTAGCGGATAGTCCAGGGCTTGTGTTTCCCACACCACGATTCCATCCTTCACATGAATATTCCACGAACATCCACCCGTACAGTTCACTCCGTGCGTGCTTCGAATAACTTTGTCATACTGCCAGCGGTTGCGGTAAAACTCCTCCCACTTTCGGGTTTTTGGGGAAATAATGTCTTCGATCCAACTCATAATCTATATATTTAGTTTCTGTTTTCACTTTTTTCCAGATGAACTCTCTGAGCTCAAGTGGTTTTTAACTGCCGCTCATATATCCTTTTATTCACCGCATATTTTTTTCTGTGACGCCATACCAATAGAACTATCCCAATCCAGACGATAAAGCTGATGAAACCATAAAGAAGTAAGGGACTTGTTGCCGTTGCTACTTGGGTTTTACTCTCTGCGTCTACCGTACGTAGAAAAGAGGATAATGCAAAGATTTCCTTTTCGGTTATGGGTTTGTTTTTATAGGCTTCCGTCATTGCAGGGAAAGGGGGAGCATTCAAAATACCAGCAATACCCGCGTCGCCTCCCATTCGAGAAAAGACGGTCGTTAAATCTTTTGCCAGTAGTCCTCCGGGAATAACCCTGTTCGAGGCAACATTATGGCAGGAGATGCAGGCCGCCCCACCATTTGTCAATCGCGTATCCCCTTCAAAAATATGTTGCCCTAACAGGATGTCTTTGGCACTAGCGCTGTCCGAACTTTTGATGGGATGTTGGGCTTCCGTATTGGCCGTTGGTGAAGCCCCACTCGAATTGCTCTTGGTTTGAATGTATCCAATAACGGCTTTAATTTCTGCGTTGGAAAGGTTTTGATCCGGCATGGGAATATTATTGTTTTCGTGGAATACCTGCACGGCAAGGGAGTCACCACTGGCTATCAAGGATTGTGAGGACTTAATCCATTGGGCCAACCAATCTTCATCCCTTTTGGAGGGGATTCCCTTCAGGTCGGGGCCGACTAATTTTCCGCCGCCGACGGTATGGCATGCCGCACAGGCACTTTTAAATATTTCTTCTCCATTTTGCGCTTTTGAGATAAAGGTCGAGGCACAGAAAACAGCGATAAGAACTACTGTTTTCAATGATTGCGTAGATAAGTACATAGTAGTCAGCCTTATAATTGAAGATAGTTTAGTGTTAAATTTATGAAAAAAAAATAAAATTTAATGGGAGAGGGTCATAGAATTTCTTAATATAGATTCATTCTTTATAACGTTACATCTCCTTTGTCGTGAATATTCTTCTTATTTATTGTATAAATAAAGAAAAGTGTATCTATTTTCTCAAAACCTTATGCTTATCTTTTTCAGTATCCGACCGTTCTTTTTAATGGGGATCTTTTTGTCTTGGAGCGAAAAGAAACACTCTGTGGGAATATCGGATCTTCCCGGATCTTTCATCTAAGTGGCTATAAAAAAGGCACATTGTTTTTTTTAGCCCAAGCTTATTTTACTACAGTAAGTAGGCTCTCTTAAGGATTGCTTTCCTTGGAAGTGGGGCTTATCGTGAATTCAGATAATTGTAAATTAGTAGGGAGAGTTTTGGATTGCCTCGAAGCTTTTATTGTGTATTTTTGAACAGAGAACAAAACTTTGCTTTTGCTGGATTTCGCTTGGGTGAATCTGGTTGTATATTAATTGAAAATTAAATAGACAATGAACATTAGCTTGAAAGAACTTAAGAACATCCGTTCCGAGAATTGTATCACGATAATTCTGACTACACATCGGACCAAGCCAGAATATCTTAACGATGCACTTCGCCTAAAAAATTTGGTTAAGGATGTGGAAACCCGATTGGTGAAGGATATCGGTAAAAAGGATGCTGCCAAAATGATGGAAAGGGTAAATGCGCTAACAAATAACATTGACCACAGTCAAAACATGGAAAGCTTGATGTTTTTTGTTAACGAGGATATTGCCGAATATGTCCGACTCCCAATTAAAGTAGAAGACAGGGTGGTTATCGATGAAACCTTTGCTACCCGAGATCTTATTAGGTCTATGCACCTTGAGACACATTATTATATCTTGGTATTGAGCCAAGATAAAATCCGGTTGATCGAGGCGATGAATGGCAACGGAATAAGCGAAATAGGGAGACCTTTCCCAATTGAGAATACTCAATACTTTTCAAAAAACCGAGCAGCGGGGGCAATTGCGGCAAAGCAGACCAGCCTGTTGGCCGAATTTTTTAACCAAGCAGATAAAAGTGTAAATGAGCTTAGAAAGGATAATCCCCTACCTGTTTTTATTTGCGGTCTGGAGGAAAACCATTCACAATATTTGAGCATTGCCGATAAGAAGGACACTATTTTTGAGGTATTCCTGAATAAAAATAAAATAAACGATCCCATTCATTCCATTGTAAGCGAGTCGTGGGAAGTGGTTAAGGATTATATCGTTAAAAAGAATAATTCGAGAAAAGAGGAATTGAAGAAAGCCGTTGGCGAAAATAAATTCCTAAGCGACTCCAATGAAATCTGGAAAGCTATTTCAGAAGGAAGGATCCAAACTCTTTTTATAGAACAGGGTTTGTTTCAGCCAGCTGTGATGAAAGGGGATGGGATTGAGTATGTTTCTGACGATAGACGTAACGACACCGGCGTTATCGACGATATTTATGACGAAATGATCGAGGCTAATATGGACTTTGGCGGAGATGTTGTCTTTCTTCCAAAAGGCGAGCTGAAAAAGTTTAATGGATTTGGGGCCATAACAAGGTATTAGCCTTAACTACTGCCCATTATCAGCCCAAAATTGACCTTGCGCTCTTCGTTTTTCTCTTTGTAATAAATTGAAAAAGATGGAGGCAAGGTCGATTTATTTAGTCAAGCCTTAAAAAAGCCAATTTCGTCTGTTTTTGCCTAAAATCAAAGTTGAAAAGATCCTGGAATATTCTTAGTAAAAGAGCCAAAAAGATGTTTTCTATTTGTTCATCATCCTTTTGAAGTTAAATGCGGCAGCAGCTAGCATAATATTGGTGTTATCGCCCACGATTCTCTTGTAAAAGTTGCGGTTCAACCTATGGTCTGATTTGATATGTCCAATGATCGCTTCTATCGCTTCCCTTTTCTTGTGGGCATTACTCAGCTTCTTGCGTTGGTAATAACTGTCCGATTTTTTGTTTTTAAGGAGTGACTATTTATGGATTAAAATCTTGGAATGTAACGATACATTATGAATATTGATGATTCCCATTATGTGCGTCATTGGGATTCTTGGCGGATCGCCCATTAAATACGGGTGGGAACGGGGAGAGCAATGTATCCCCGTTCAGGTCCCCAATATTTTATTGTCCCAATAACCCATTCAGAATTAATATAAAGACAGGCCCAAACCGAAAACAGTCTGGTTGTGGTTATAGTCAATCAAACTTTCACCATATCCTGTAAAGAGCTGGGCGTGGAATTTTAGGTTTTTTATAATAGGATAGGAGTAGTCGATTCTTACGCTGGCGTGGCTTCTGTTGCCACCTCTTAGAGAATGCCGGGTCACTACTTCGAACTCCTGTTTTCCCATGGAATAATTTAGGTGAAGCTCCGCTCTCCCCATATAATCCTCAATATCAGGATTGTCGTCTTTACTTTCTTCTTCTGATATCCGCATCCAAGGTTTTAATACAATCTGGAGTTTATCAACCTGCCAGCCAAATTGAAAAATAACCCTGTTCCAGCTTCGGCTGAGGGGATCTGAGCGGCCATTGCTTTGGTGATTGACACCCAGTCCTGCAAAAACTCCTCTAAAGTTTCCAATGTGGTATGGAGTCCCAAAGAGTAAAAATGCCTCCGGCTGGTAATTTGTTTCCCTGAATGGTCGCGATAACTTATTGTTATATAATTGCCACCTAGAGCTCTGGGTGTATGCAGCCCAAAGATCACCTCCTATTTTATCTCCAAAAAAATTGTGCAATACTTTTGTTTTGAAACTCAATTGGAATTTCATTTCAACAGGATTATAGGGAATGGGAAATTCCGTTATCTCATTTGGGTTTCCACTTGTTGGGGACTGATTAACGTCTGTGGTATAGTTGGCAAAAAGCACATAGATTGGCTTGTATGCCAGGAGTTTAAATCCAACTTCTTTGGAGAGTGATGTAGAATCCAACTGCCAGATTTCGGCCAAAGTCGGATACATGTTGTCTTCTTCTTGGGCATAGATTTCCATTGAGGATAGAAATAGGATTAAAAACAATGCAAAAAACGTGTGTTTCATCAGAATTAGTTTAGGCAAAAATACGGTAGGGATGTTAAGGGTTTTCACAATATCCTGTTTATTTAAAAGTGTTAAATCGATCCATAAATTAAAATCTATTTAGATCGACTTTTCTATTTTTGATCCAATTAAAAAAAACATGGCCTCAGGAATCTTTGCAGTGTTGGACGATATAGCCGCTATTATGGACGATGTAGCCATGATGAGCAAGGTTGCGGCCAAAAAGACAGCAGGCATCTTGGGAGATGATTTGGCGGTGAATGCCGAAAAAGCATCAGGCTTTGCATCTTCACGTGAACTTCCTGTTTTGTGGGCCATTTCCAAAGGTTCTTTGTTAAACAAAATCATTATCCTTCCTATTGCCTTTCTATTGAGTGCGGTTTTGCCCTGGGCGATAATTGCCATATTATTATTGGGCGGAGTGTATTTGGGATATGAAGGAGCGGAAAAGATCTATGAATTTTTCTTTCCCCATAAAAACACTGTCGAATCTAAGCTCAAGGAAGGTATTACTCTGGAAGAAATTCTCGCGATTGAAAAAGAACGGGTTAAAGCGGCCATTGTAACCGATTTTGTCCTATCTATAGAAATTATAATTATCGCCTTGGGTACCGTAGTCGGGCAAAGCTTGGCATCCCAGATCGTGGTGGTGAGTATTATAGCCTTAGCGGCAACCGTAGGAGTTTATGGTATTGTGGCTATTATCGTGAGGATGGACGAGGTGGGATACAAGTTGATGAAAAGCAGCAAGAATAAAAAAGGCCCAAAGTATAAATTTGGAAAAGTTTTGGTTGGAGCTCTGCCATATGTAATCAAAGGTTTAACCGTTGTGGGAACCATCGCACTCATTTTGGTGGCCGGTGGGATTTTCGTTCACAATCTCGATATTTTTCAGGGTTTCCTCCCTTCGTTTCCCTCTTTTATATTGGAGTTTATCGTTGGCTTAATCATTGGTTTTACCAGTTTGCTCCTCTTCGGTCTTTTCAGAAAACTGTGGGGGATTGTAACCGGTAAGAAATAATGTGCCTCTTTTGGATTTGTAGAAGCTGCCTGAAATACGATAGAATTTAGAGTCAGATCCTCAGATTCTCAGCTTCTCAGTAAAAGAAATGTCCAAAATAAAATTGTTGTGATTTCAATTTTCCGATATTTGGGCGACTATTTGTTTTTGCCAAAAAATCAACCTTACTTTCAATTTTCGGTTTTAAACATTTTTTGGATGTTAAAATCAAAAATAGACAATCATCACATGAAAAAACTCTATCTGTTCCTATTTCTTATAGGATCGTTTGGAATACTCCATTCCCAGACCGTCACAATTAAAGATCAACAAACCAATGAACCAATTGAAGAGGCTACCCTAAGCACTGCAAACCAAAAACGTTTTGTACTGACCAACGCTGAGGGACAAGCAGATATTTCGAAATTAAAAGATGCGGAAAAAATTGAGATCCGCAGTTTAGGCTATAAAACCATCATAAAAAGTTATGCTGAATTGCAGTTGGAAGACTTCTTAATTTTTATGCAAGAGACAAAACTAAACTTGGACGAAGTGATTCTTTCTGCAACAAAGTGGCGTCAGAGCAGTAGTGACGTTCCTATGAAAATAATATCGATTACGCCCCGGGAAGTTGCGTTACAAAATCCACAAACTGCGGCAGATCTTTTGGGCATTTCTGGAGAAGTATTTATCCAAAAAAGTCAACAGGGAGGCGGAAGCCCCATGATTCGCGGTTTCTCCACGAGCCGACTGCTTTATTCTGTGGATGGGGTGCGGATGAATACGGCCATTTTCCGTTCCGGAAATATTCAGAATGTCATCAATCTGGATCCCTTCGCCATCGAAAATACGGAAGTGGTTTTTGGTCCCGGTTCTGTAGTTTACGGAAGTGATGCCATTGGGGGCGTGATGAGCTTCCATACCTTGACACCCCAATTTTCATACACCGAGAAACCTTTGATTTCAGGAAAGGCGAACGCACGTTATTCCTCCGCAAATAAAGAGAAAACCGGGCATTTTGATGTAAATGTGGGTTTCAAAAAATGGAGTTTCCTTACCAGTATAAGCTCCTGGGATTTTGACAACCTGCGCCAAGGAAGCCACGGTCCAGACGATTATATAAGAAATTATCACGTACAGCGTCAGGACAGTACGGATGTGGTAATTACAAATGACGATGAATTGTTACAGATTCCTTCAGCCTATTCGCAGATCAATATGATGCAGAAAATCCGGTTTCAACCTAATGAAAAGTGGGACTTTCAATATGGATTCCATTATTCAGAAACTTCAAATTATGGACGTTACGACCGTCACCAACGTGTAAAAAATGGAACTGCCCGTTATGCCGAATGGAATTACGGACCCCAAATCTGGATGATGAACAATCTGGGAATTGGTTATAATGAATCGACTTCTATTTTTGACCAGATGAACATTCGCCTGGCATACCAATGGTTTGAGGAAAGTCGAATAGACAGGTCTTTAAACAAACCCGACCGAAGTATCAATGAAGAGGAGGTGGGTGCCTATTCCATCAATGCCGATTTTATAAAATCAACTGGCGAAAAGAACACGCTTTTCTACGGAATTGAATACGTTTTCGATGATGTTAAATCTGTGGGTAAAATTACCGATATCACAACAGATATTACCACAGCGGGCCCATCGCGCTACCCAAAAAGCACCTGGCAATCTATCGCTGCCTACATAACGGATGAATATAAAATGACCGATCGATTTACGCTAAGTGCGGGCGCACGATACAATCAGGTTATATTGAAATCAGAGTTTGACACTACATTCTACCCATTCCCCTTTACCGAAGCAAAATTGAACAACGGTGCGCTAACGGGAAGTCTTGGAGGTGTTTACCGTCCGAGTGATTCTTGGGTTCTAAGCACCAATCTGGGTACCGCCTTTCGTGCGCCAAATGTGGATGATGTCGGAAAGGTCTTCGATTCCGCACCAGGGCAGGTGGTAGTGCCAAATCCAGACTTAAAACCTGAATATGCATACAACGCCGACTTGGGGATTGCCAAGATATTCGGGGATGTAGTAAAAATAGATGTGACGGGTTATTATACCCATTTAAAAAATTCCATGTTGCGTCGCGACTATAAACTCCATGGACAAGACAGCATTATGTACCAAGGGGAAATGAGTAAGGTACAGGCCATACAAAACTCTGCCGTTGCCAACGTATATGGCATCCAGGCGGGAGTGGAGGTGAAACTGCCACAAGGTTTCGGATTTAGTACCGACGTGAACTTTCAAAAAGGAAAGGAAGAACTTGAAAATGGCGAGACCAGTCCAATGAGACATGCAGCACCTTTTTTTGGTGTTTCCCGTTTAGATTATAGAACTAATAAATTGAGTATGGAGATTAATGTTATATTCAATGGAAAAAGGGATTTTGACGATATGCCCAATGGAGAAAAGAAGAAAACAGAAATTTATGCCCTTGACGAAAATGGAAATATCTATTCCCCAGCCTGGTACACCCTGAATTTTAAAAGTCTGTTTAAAATTAATGATGCCCTTGATATAAGTGGGGGCATTGAGAACTTGACCGATCAGCGTTACCGTCCGTATGCTTCCGGTATTTCTGGGGCGGGAAGAAATTTTATAATGGCCCTTACCGCACATTTTTGAGATTTAAAAATACATCACTGAGAAATAGAATCAAACCCACTTCATCATGAAAAAATTTATTCCCTTCTTCTTGCTACTACTTTTAATAAGCTGCAAAGAGGAACCAAAAGACAAAGAGGTTCAAGTTGATGAGGCCACCATAAGTAAACACATAGAACGACTGGCTTCTGATGAATTTATGGGTAGAATGCCTTTTACAAAAGGAGATACGTTGACAACAACGTATTTAGAAAAACAATTCAAGGATCTCGGTCTTGAACCCGGCAATGGCGATAGTTATTTTCAAAAAGTGCCCATGGTTGAAATCACAGGAACACCGTCAGAAAAAATGCACATCGGTACCCCAAAAGGGGATTTTGACATAGACTATTACAAAGATTACGTGGCAGTTACCCTAAAAACCGATTCCGTGGTAAGCTTGGACAAATCGGAACTTGTTTTTGCGGGTTTTGGGATTGTAGCACCAGAATATGGTTGGAATGATTATGAAGGCATAGACTGGAAAGGAAAAACTGCCGTAGTTTTAGTGAACGACCCGGGTTTTAAATCGGGAGATTCCACCCTATTCAAAGGAGATGAAATGACTTATTACGGAAGATGGACCTATAAATATGAAGAAGCCGGCAGACAAGGCGCCGCGGGAATAATTATAATCCATGAAACCGAGCCTGCTTCCTATGGCTGGAATGTGATACAAAGCGGGTGGCGAGGGGCACAATTAAGTTTGGAAAGCGATGCGCCCGTCGCCGATGTACAAGCTTGGGTTAGCAATGAGGCCGCTCAAAAACTGATGAATGCATCCCCACTGGCTGGACAGGATTACAAGGCAATGGCCAGTAAGAAAGGGTTTAAGCCTGTGCCGATGGACTTAACGGTTTCTTTGAGCATCAAAAATGAAATAAAACGAGATGCTTCTAACAACGTAGTTGCCTTGATACCTGGAACCGATCTTAAAGATGAGTATATTATTTATTCTGCCCACTGGGATCATTTGGGAATTGGAAAACCCGTTAATGGAGATTCCATCTATAACGGTGCGGTCGATAATGCATCGGGAACTGCGTGTCTTTTGGCTATTGCAGAAGCTTTTAAAAAGTCGGGCCCCACAAAACGTTCTATAGTATTTATGGCGGTAACCGGTGAAGAACAAGGATTGTTGGGTTCAGGTTATTACGCAGAACATCCCATTTATCCTGTAGATAAAACAGTGGCAAACATCAACATGGATGCGTTGTCCAGTCCTGGGCCTATGAAAGATCTTACTGTAATAGGTTTTGGACAGAGTGAAATGGATAATTACGCCAAAGAAATTGCCGAAAAGCATGGGCGTTATATAATTCCAGACCCCAATCCAGGATCGGGTGGATTCTTTAGGTCAGATCATTTTAGTTTTGCTAAAATTGGTATTCCAGCCCTGTATGCCTCAGGGACTACGGAAGGTTTCGACATGAGCAAAGAGGAAGTGAAAAAATTGAGAGAGGACTATAATATCAATAAATACCATCAACCTTCTGATGAATACGATCCAGAAACTACCGTGTTGAGCGGGGTTCAGTTTGACGCGCAGCTTTTATATGAAGTTGGATTGAAATTGGCAAATGAAGATTACTTCCCAAAGTGGAATAAAGGCAGCGAGTTTAAAGCAATTCGCGAGAAACAAATCGGGAAATAGATAGGTTTTGTAAAAAGAAATTGTTCAACTTGAATTAGCGATATTTCGTCACCTTTTTACGGTCGGAATAAAAACTCATTCCGAAAATACAACGGTTTCAAAACTGGTTTGATAAGGAATGCTCATACTTTCTACTTAAAAGAGAATTTGGAGTTCCAAAATCACGATTAAATTTACGATATTGAGGAGTTCATCAGATTCTACTTTTAAAGGTTTAAGGGTTTGGGTATTTAGTTAACGATATGATCTCGGTATAAAACTTGCATTATCTTTGATTCTGAAAAAGGTAAGAATTATGAAAATCCATAGAATTATATTCGGACTGCTATTTTGTTTTCTTCTTGGAAGTGTTTGGGGACAAGAGAACGGTATTAAATCGAATACGGCAAAGGAAACTAACTATGCTGACAAAGTCGCAACATTGTTGGCCTCAGAAACCTTTGAATTTATTGCCAACACAGTCTATCCAGCAAGCGGCGCGCCCAAGAATTTAGTCGGTAGCGAGTATTTCGTTAGCTTTTCGCCCGAAAGGATTATCAGCAACCTGCCTTTTTACGGAAGAGCGTATAGAGGAATGAAAATGGGTAGGGATAAAGGTATGCGCTTTCAGGGAAAACCTGAGAATTTTGAAATTGAAAAGAAAAAGGAGTATCAAGTCAATGCCGTTGTAAAAGATGGGGATACTTATGAAATATCTTTGTCGGTAGGTGCTTCGGGTTATGCTATGCTTACCATTAGCACAAATAATCGTGGGACTATAAGATATCAAGGGGAGGTTGTTACTGCTCAGTGATCTGTTTTCAGTGATCAGGGTTCAGCATTCAGTATGGGCATGCTAAAGCAAGTAGCAGTAAAAAGTAGGAGTTGGCAGTGGCAATAGCCAGTAAGTAATTCTTATCGACCTTTATTTCACAACCTTTAAACTTATAACCTCCACACACCATTCCAAAAAAACTCTCACATCACCAATTCCGCGAAAAGACGCTCAAAGGTTGTATCCAAATCATCACTAAACCCGCTGTGAGGGCGGGAGGTCTGTAATGAGGAACTCCGTTGCGCGGTAAGCCAACGAAATCGGTCGGGGATTTCCCATTGAGACACTGTGCCACCGTTTTTGGAGCCATTGCATATTTTCATAAAGGCCTTGAGGTTTTTATCAATTTCCTCAACTTCGAGTTCTGAGGAAAAGAGATTCAGCTTTTCTGTATCGATGTGATATTTGCACCTCAAATACCCAGTATTCTTACTGAAAAGAATTACGCCCACATTGAGAAACTCCTCGCGTTCCACTCGGGGTACAAGACGGATTGTCGCGTATTCATATAAGTGTTTTCCGGGCATCTTGAACCTGTTTTACAAAGTTTGTTGAATTGTTTTTTCTCAGCACTAAAAACTGATAATACACTTTCCTGATTTCTTCCGGTGCCATTTCGCTTCCTTCCCATTTTAACCAATCTACCGGGATTAGATCGGTTATCTCTTTAAGTTTTTCATCGGGCAACAGTGCTATCAAATCGTTATTAACTTCTTCCACCTTAGAAGCTTCAGCTAATAAAACGTGGTCCTTGATATATGGGAACGGGGTTGTGGCTTGCTTTTCCCAATTCTTCCACGCATGGTGGAAATAGAAGGTGGAGCCGTGATCGATCAACCAAAGTTCCCTATGCCAAATAAGCATATTTGTGTTCTTCACAGTTCGGTCTATATTGGTGGTAAAAGCGTCGAGCCACACAATTTTAGACGCCAACACGGCATCTACTTTCGTGGCTACCGGATCAAAAGTAAGTGCGCTGGAGAGGAAGTGCAATCCCAGGTTCAGGCCTTGACTTGCTTTGAGTAAGTCCTGGATTTCCTCATCCCCTTCACTACGGCCAAAAGCTTCATCGAGATGGGCAAAGACAAGCTCTGGCACTTTTAAGCCCAGAGCTCTGGCTATCTCACCTCCCAATAGCTCGGCAATCAGGGCTTTTACGCCATGCCCTGCACCTCTAAATTTCAATACGTATTTAAAGCCGTCATCCGCCTCAGACAAGGCCGGTAAGGAACCACCCTCTCTTAATGGGCTGATGTAGCGCGTTACCTTTACGTTGCGAATCTCAATTTTGTTATTTGGCATCGATCAAAATATTTTTACAAAATTAGACTTAATTGTTTAACGTGGCACTCCTTCCTTCAATAAGTGAGAGGGCTGTCAATCCATTGCAATCTTGTTGTTTTTCCCAACCATTAATTCGTATTTTTGCCCAAATGGACCTCGCTAAACTCATCGCTATTGAATCTAACCATTGAAAACATCCTACTTATTGGCTCATTATTGCTTTTTATAAGCATAATTGCCGGTAAAACCTCGTACAAGTTTGGCGTTCCTACCTTGGTGCTTTTCTTGGCAATTGGAATGCTGGCAGGAGAGGATGGTATTGGAGGCATTACTTTCAACGATCCCCAACTCGCCCAATTGGTAGGTGTTGTAGCCTTAAATTTTATATTGTTTTCAGGAGGTTTGGATACAGATTGGAAGGCCGTAAAACCCATTTGGAAGGAAGGAATTATGCTCTCAACTGTGGGAGTGTTGCTTACTGCCCTTTCGCTTGGTGGTTTTGTTTATTACATGACCGACTTTACCATTTTTGAAAGTTTATTGTTGGGGAGTATCGTTTCTTCTACCGATGCAGCCGCGGTATTTTCTATTTTGCGCTCAAAAAATCTGGCCTTGCGGACCAACCTAAGACCTACATTGGAGTTGGAAAGTGGAAGTAACGACCCTATGGCTTATGTGCTTACCATTGCATTTTTGAGCTTGGTGGTTAGTCAAGATCAAAGTTGGACTTCCATTATCCCTATGTTTTTTCTTCAGATGATCATTGGAACAATTGCAGGCTTTGGTTTTGGAAGGCTCAGCAAAATTATAATCAACCGAATTAAATTGGATTTTGAGGGACTGTATCCCGTTCTGGTGATCGCGCTCATGTTTATCACATTTTCGGTTACCGACGCTGTTGGAGGAAATGGTTTTTTGGCAATTTATATTGCCGCCGTTTACTTGGGGAATAAATATCTGATCCATAAAAAAACCATCCTGAAAATGTTTGATGGCCTTGCCTGGCTCATGCAGATTGTGCTTTTCCTCACCTTGGGCCTCCTGGTGTTGCCTACGCAGATCGTACCTGTAATCGGTATTGGGATTGTAATTTCCTTGTTCTTGATGTTTGTCTCCCGTCCTTTAAGTGTTTTTATAAGTTTGATTCCTTTTAGGATGAAATTGCGCCGCCGCTTTTACATATCCTGGGTAGGTCTCAGGGGTGCTGTTCCTATTGTGTTTGCTACTTATCCCTTACTGGCGGGAATCGAAAAAGCAGATATGATATTTAATATTGTATTCTTTATTGCCCTCTCCTCTATTTTAGTACAGGGAACTTCCCTATCTATCGTGGCAAAATGGCTTAAGGTAAGCATTCCAAGTGCTGATAAAATTCTCTCTCCCTCAGAAAAATTTCTGGAGGAACATCCTAAAACAGAAATGCGGGAAATAGGTATTGGAAACGCAAATAAAGTCGCTGGCAAAATGATAGTGGATATTGAATTTCCCAAATCGGCTATTATTGCGATGATAAGAAGAGGTGATAACTATATCACTCCAAATGGCAGTACCATAATCAATAGCGATGATGTTCTTATTGTTCTTTCAGAATCAAAGAAAGGAATGAAAGAGGTGTATAAAGCCTTGGGAATTAAGGAATATGCGGTATAGAGAAATAAGGGGGTGTACCGTGGGAATGGATTGTCAGGAATCAAAAACCATCGTCTTATCAGATGACTATTTACTGATCTTTTGCGTATTTTTGACAAAAAGCAATTGCAATGAAAATAGTGATTTCGCCAGCCAAAACCTTGGACTATAAAAGCAAACTTCCTACCACCCGAGCGACCCAACCCGAATTTCTGGAAGAAGCTGAAGTGATAAACAACAAACTGGAGCGTAAGAGCAAAAAGGCCATCGCGGAATTGATGGGAATAAGTGATAAGCTTGCAGAACTGAACTACCAACGCTATAAGGAATTCAACACCCCCTTTACCAAACAAAATGCGCGGCCTGCCGTTTATGCCTTTGCCGGGGATGTTTATATGGGTTTGGATGCGTATTCCATTTCTGAGGAAAAATTGGATCGCATGCAGAATTCCCTCCGGATACTATCCGGAATGTACGGACTGCTCCGACCATTGGATTTGATACAGCCCTACCGGCTGGAGATGGGCGTCAAGCTTGCGGTTGATAGAAAAAAAGATTTACCTGTCTTTTGGAGAAATAGAATTACCGAAACCTTAAACGATGAATTGGAAGACGGTGAATTATTTTTGAATTTGGCGAGTGTGGAATATTTTAAGGCCATCGATGAAAAGAAATTAAAGGTTCCTGTTGTTGCTCCTGTTTTTAAGGATTATAAAAATGGGAAACTCAAAATCATTTCCTTCTACGCTAAAAAGGCCCGCGGAAGCATGGCCCGCTTTGCCATAGAGCACAATCTTAAAACCTTGGATGACGTACGAGCCTTTGATACCGATGGGTATGGCTACAGTGAAGAATATACCGAAAAGGTGAATCAACCCGTTTTTATTCGATAGTAAGCGGACAAGAGACGACAGGCCGAAACAAAAACTATTTCAAATTCCATTCCTCCCGATGGCTATCGGGATCAATTTCAACTTCAAAATGTTCCACCATATCCATCCATATTCTCCTTATATACCAGACACTGCAACCAAGCTGATTGTGGGAACTTTACCGCCGCCCAGGTTTACCACAGGTGAACTTAAGGAAGGGGACGTTGACTTTTGCTACGGCAGTCGCGATGGGCAATTATGGACCATACTCGATAAGATTTTCGAACTGGATTTAAAATTTGAGAACACTGCCGAGGCCATTGCCCAGCGGGAGCACTTTCTTATAAAAAGAGGAATAGGAATATGCGACATGGTGGCGTCGGCCAAGCGAAAAAAGATAGATGCTTCGGATATTGGGATGCAACAGGTGGAGCTTCGCGACTTGGTAAAAGTGCTGCAAAAACATAAAAAAATAAATACTTTGTTATTTACGGGGGGTAACAGCAAAAATGGACCTGAGTATTTCTTTAGAAGAAATTTAAGGATTTACAATGTTAATTTAAAGCTGGTTTCCAACCAACGTCCCCGCATTCATAGCTTCGAGCTTCCCGAAGATGGAAGAACGATTAAAACCGTTTCTTTAATTGCCCCATCGGGATCTGCCAATAGGGCAGTAGGCAGTTTGGCTTCATATAAGAAAATGAAAGCTGAAAATCCAGAACTTACTGCTATTGACTTCAGGGTGAGGCAGTACAGGCCCTTTTTCTGATCGTTTTCTATCTGCTTATTTCGGAATTTTCATCTTGACGAGATCAAATTTTTATTTTCTGTAAAGGATGGTTCCATGAAGAAATACCAAGGCAGAATACCAGGATTATTTCCCCGTGTTTCCCCCACCGCGGGTTTGCCGTGCATGCGGATTTCTTTTCCCCACCGAGAGTGCCCGAATCTATTGTGGATGTTAATTCACCTGCGATACTTCAATCATTTTTCGCAATTGATAAACATTTCATTTGTTGTTAAGAAAAATTTACGTTAAATTTAGACGCTTTTAACAATCAATTTTAATTTCTAAATTATGAATCTATGAAAAAAATTACATTTCTTTCACTCTTTCTGTTGTTGTCCTGTTCTATGGGACTCCTGTACGGACAGAATAAAGCAAGCACGCCCCAAGTGAGGGGTACGGCTCCTGCCGGGGCCAATTTTCAAAACCCTTTTGGAAATACTTTTAATAGGGCGGCTGCCTGCGATGGCGTATTGCCAAATTATACCAACTCTCAACTTGCTACGGATGGAGTAGCAAGTCAAATTTTTCCGGATTTTGGAAATAACGGAATGTTTGCAGCGGACGACTTTATGGTTGCTGGATCTCAGGATGCAACCATTTGCCAAGTAGATATTGAAGGTGTGTTTTTTGGTGGGGGAACCACTTTGGACGATCCAGCCATCAGCATACGGATGACAATTTATGACGATTTAGCTGGAAAGCCCGATACTCCGATTTTCACTGAAGATTTCCCTGGTTCCATTGCTGGACCGAGCAATCCATCTTTTTCTTTAGCGCCAACCAACACTCCGGTACTGACGGCTGGAGATACGTATTGGATGAGTGTTCAGGTAATTATGTCATATGTCGATTTTGGCCAATGGGGCTGGACTACTACCACGGATGGAAATGGTAGTGCATTTATGTTTCAGGATCCCGACGACATTGCGGGCAGTGGATGCCCATCTTGGGATCTAGGTTCTGTCTGCACTGGTATTACAGAACCCGATCTCGCTATGGATATCAGCTTTAATGCAGTAAGTAGCCCTCCAGTGGTGTATTGTACTGCTTCTGGAAACAGTACCACTTTTGAACACATTACAAATGTTACCTATGCAGGCATTAACAATACTACTACCACTCATGCTGGATATAATGATTTTACGGCATTGGTTGCAAATGTAAACCAAGGAGATACCGATCAGATCTCTGTTACTATAACTGCCGATGGTGGGGACTATTTATATGCTTTTATTGACTGGAACCAAAATGGAATTTTGGATGATGCGGGGGAAGTTTATACGCTTGCCACATCCACTTCAAGTAGTGGTCCGCACACAATGAACATTACTGTTCCTGCGGGGGCTTCCTTGGGAGACACCCGTATGCGTGTAAAAGTGGGCTGGCTCCAAACCACTCCAAACCCTTGCGGAACATTTTCTTATGGAGAAGTAGAAGATTATACGGTCAGAGTTCACGGACCTTTAGTAGGTAACCCTCCAGTAATTGTTTGCCCAAGTGATATCACTGCAAACAACGACGCAGGTCTTTGTTCGGCGGTTGTTAACTTTGCAGATGCTATAGCCATTGATGTTGAGGATGGGGTAATTCAAGCTGTTCAAACCGGTGGCCCGGCAAGTGGAAGTGACTTCCCTGTGGGAACCACCACAGTTGAGTTTACGGCCACTGATAGCGATGGAAATTCTGTCACCTGTGAGTTCGACGTTACTGTTGTAGATAACGAAGCTCCTATGGCCGTTTGTCAAAACGTTACCGTAGATTTGGATGCATCCGGATCCTACACGCTTACTCCCGCTGAAATCGATAATGGATCCACAGATAACTGTGGTATTGCTGGGTATCAGTTAGGCACGATGGGGTCAGGTTCTTATAGTTTGACCACTACATTTGCTGGAGGTAACTCCTTGGCAGGAAGTATGTTTGACTTAGAGGCTGTCAACGATCTTACCATTGATTCTTTTGATGTAAATATGGCAACTGGGCAAACAGGTGATATTGAAGTTTATTTCAAGACTGGAACCTGGGTGGGATCAGAGAGCACCCCGGCAGATTGGACCTTGGTGGGAACTGCAACCAATATTACTTCCGCAGGAGTGGGTCTGCCCACACCTTTAAATCTCGATTTGGGAATTACCGTGGCTGCAGGAAATAGGGTTGCATTTTATATCACCCGTACTTCTGGAAGTCTTACTTATACCAACGGAACTACCGTAGGTGCACTGTTTGCATCTGACTCTAACTTACAGATGTTTGAAGGTGCAGGAAAAGGATATCCATTTGGCTCAACATTCCAACCACGTGTTTTCAATGGAAACATCGTTTATTCAGTAAGTGGTGCAATGATTCCATTTTCAGGTGATTTCGATTGTAGCCACGTTGGGGACAACGATATTTACCTGATAGTTACCGATAATTCAGGGAATGTTTCAAACTGTATGGCCACAGTTACCGTACAGGACGTCACAGCTCCCGAAGTATTCTGTATTGGCGGCTTTGGCACCTTTACCGAATATGAGGATTTTGAAGGTTCTTCAATCCCAACAGGATGGACAACCGTTATCGAAAGTGGTGCCCAGGATTGGACGTTTGGTTCTGGCGTGATGCCAGGAGGGCAGAACTTCCCAACCAACGCGGCCATCTTTGATGATGATGCTGCCGGAAGTGGTTCAGGACCTAACAAAGCCAGATTGGTCTCTCCCGCCTACGATTTGAATGGAGCGAGCAATGTGGAACTTTCCTTCGATTATTCCATACAGGATTTTGCTGGTTCGGGAACCTTCGAGGTAGAAGTATGGGACGGGACAGCTTGGCAACAAATCCTATTTATTGACAATACCGACGTAGATCCTACCAACTCTGGAATTATAGATGTTTCGGGATATTTGAATAATGCGTTCCAAGTACGTTTCACTTATGACGACGAAGGCGATTGGGCCTGGGGTGCAGGAGTGGACAACTTCCTTTTGGAGTACGAGCGGGCTTCTGGGGGTGGACTTGATGTTTACCTAGATGCCGATGGCCATGCCAGTATATCTCCAAGTGACTTGGTTCTTGGTGTTAACGAAGCTTGTGGATATACCATTTCTGCTTCCGGAACCGGAGGAGGAACCGTTGGCTCATTAACCACCTTGTTCGCATCTGGAAACAACGGAAGCCCTGGTGGTGCTGTTTATTTTGATGTTACAGTGGGTCCAACTGATATTGAAATCACGGACATCGACATTAATACTGGTGATCCAGGTTCCTTTACTATGGATGTCTACACCTTGGTAGGTAGCTATGCAGGCAATGAAGCCAATTCAGCAGCGTGGGGTGCTCCCGTTGCCGTAGGCTCTGGAACTGGAGCAGGACTGGATTCTCCGTCCAATGCAGTATTGGATAATCCAATTACCTTGACGGCTGGTACCACCTATGGTATGGCATTGGTTCTGGATAGTACACACTCCCACTATTATACTAATGGGGATGGAAGTAACCAGAACTACTCAAATGCTGATTTATCTATGGCTCTTGGTTCTGCCTCCAACACCCCATTTTCGACTCCGATTTTTGCCCCACGGATATTTAATGGAACACTTCATTATATTGGTGGTCCTGGTTCAGGCGTAGATTTCACTTGTGCCGATCTTGGGGAAAACATCATCGAGGTAACTGTGACGGATGATAGTGGTAACGAAGCCACTTGTATGGCTGTAGTGAATGTTATAGATAACATTGCACCAGTGATTACTTGTGCAGGAACCCCTGGCCCTGTTTCTGTTGTTGAGGATTTTGAAAGCAATACCATCCCATCAGGATGGACCTCTGAGATAAACACAGGAAACCAGAACTGGCAGTTTGGCTCGGGCACTATGCCAACGGGCGGCAGCTTCCCATCCAAAGCGGCCATTTTTAACGATGATGCTGCGGGTAGTGGAAACGTAAACAAGGCTACTTTGTATTCTCCAGTATATAATATTGTGGGATCAAGTACAGCCTCTATCTCGTTTGACTATGCCTTCCAAGAATTTCTTGGGGATGGAATCTTAACTGCAGAAGTGTATAATGGAGCTTCTTGGACCCAAGTATTCTCAGTAGAGACGAATACTAACCCAACGAATACAGGCCCTATAGATGTGGCAGCGTATATCAATTCAGATTTCCAAGTTCGTTTCATCTATGATGACGAAGGTGGATGGTCTTGGGGTGCAGGTATTGACAACTTCACAGTAAACTACGAGATTACAGCACCTACAGCTATTGACATCGTGTTAGGAGCAGATGGAACGGCAATAGTCGACCCCTATAGCTTGATCCGGGATATAGATGAAGCCTGTGACATAAGTTCGGTGGCCGTAGATGTGGCGCAAGTAACTTGTGCCGACATAGGGGCACCTATAGACGTTACGGTTTTCGTTAGCGATTCCAGTGGCAACCTTGCCTCCTGTACCACAATGATCAATGTAGTGGATCGTACGCCTCCTGTACTTACTTGTCCTGCCGATCAAACACAGGATCCAGGTGCTGGTAACTTGTACTATATACTACCTGATTATTTCGCTACTGGTGAAGCGACTGCCATAGACAATTGTACCGACCCCGTAGTCCTTACAACGCAAGATCCAGCTCCTGGAGCTGCATTGCCCGATGGTGTTCACATCATTACGCTTACTGCTGAGGACGAGTACGGAAATGTTTCTACCTGTACTTTTGAATTGACCGTTGAGTCCATTATCGGTATAGATGAAAACAGTCTAGAGGCAGGAGTGTCATTATATCCAAACCCTGCTACAGATATCGTGAACCTAGTTAACAAGTCGAATATCGCCTTGGATAAAATGATGGTATACGACATAAACGGAAAACTGGTTATCCAGACAGACCTTCGCAATATGCAAGGTGAGAAGACAGTGGATGTATCTTCACTAGCTTCTGGAGTTTATGTAGTACAGATAATTGGTGAAAACGCAAGCACTGTAAAACGCTTGATCAAAGATTAAATCACCAAGTGACCAACCAAATAAAAGAAGCCCCTTCGACATTGTCGAAGGGGTTTTTGATTTTGGACGTATTAAAAACCATTGTTTTCCTATTTATGTATCTTTACCTAAAATCTTTAAAACATCTTCCTAAAATGAAACATGCAATTACTTTTTTAGCGCTGGCCTTCCTTGTCCTGGCTTGCAACAATTCAAAAGAAAAGGAGAAAACAGATAAAAATGATCACCAAATGGACAAGACAGAAAATCCACTGCTCACCGAGAGCACCTTACCGTATTACGCCCCAGAATTCAATTTAATCAAGAATAAACATTTTGAACCGGCAATTCTGGAAGGCATCGCCCAACAGAAAGCTGCAGTGGAAGAAATTGCCAATAATCCTGAGGATCCTACATTTGAAAATACAGTGATGGCCTTAGAAAAGAGCGGCGTCTTGCTTAACCGTGCACTTCAGGTATTCGGTGCCTTGGGTTCTGCCAATACCAATGATACCATTCAAGCGGTGGATGAAGCTATGGCCCCAAAACTCGCAGCTCAACGGGATGCAATCTATTTAAATGACAAGTTATTTCAGCGCTTTAAGACTTTATACAACAAGAAGGAATCCTTGGATCTGGATCCTGAGTCGTTAAAATTGCTGGAAAATTATTATGAGGACTTTGAGATTGCTGGGGCCAATCTTTCTGCTGAGGATAAAGATAAACTGAAGGAATACAACTCTAAACTAGCCTCGCTAACCACAAAATTTGGAAAAACGCTTTTGGCAGCTAACAATTCCGGTGCAGTCACATTTACAAACAAGGAGGAGCTGGCAGGAGTTTCGGAAGATATATTGAACTCTCGAAAAAATGAAAATGGCGAAGGATGGACCATCCCCTTGCAGAACACTACACAACAACCGCTTTTGCAGTCTATGGACAACAGGGACAGTCGTGAAAAACTATTTATGGCTGCCTGGTTTCGTGCTGATGGTGGGGCCAACGACACACGTGGAATAGTAAAGGAAATTGTTGAGCTACGCGCCCAAAAAGCAAAGTTGCTCGGCTTTAATAATTATGCCGAATGGAGCTTGCAAAAAACAATGGCAAAAACTCCAGAACATGTCAATAAATTTTTTGCCGGCCTTATTCCTGCAGGTACAGCCAAAGCACAATCGGAAGCGGATGAGATTCAAAAGATGATCCGCTCAAAAGGAGAAGATTTTACTCTTGAGCCCTGGGATTGGAATTACTATGCCGAAATGGTACGCAAGGCAAAATTCGATTTGGACGAAGAGGAAATCAAACCCTATTTTGAAATGTACACGGTTTTGGAAAAAGGAGTTTTTTACGCAGCCAATAAGCTTTATGGAATTACTTATAAGCAAAGAAACGACATTCCTGTTTATCAGGAAGATGTGAAGGTGTATGAGCTTTTTGAAGAAAATGGCGATCAATTAGGGCTATTTTACGTAGACTACTTCGCTAGGCCCAGCAAAAGGGGTGGAGCGTGGATGTCCAATTTCGTTACCCAGTCCAAACTGTACAATAAAAAACCGGTTATTTATAATGTGTGCAACTTTCCAAAACCAGCTGATGGAAAACCGGCGCTGTTAACCTATGACGAGGTGGAAACAATGTTTCACGAGTTTGGCCATGCCCTTCACGGCTTTTTTGCCGATCAAGAATACCCATCGCTTTCAGGAACTTCAGTGGCACGCGATTTTGTGGAATTCCCCTCGCAATTCAATGAAAATTGGGCATTGTATCCAGAAGTTCTTAAAAACTATGCGATTCATTATAAAACTGGGGAACAAATTCCGCAGGAATTGATCGATAAAATTAAGAAGTCCGGAACTTTCAACCAGGGATATAGTATTACAGAAAACCTTGCTTCTTCCAATCTGGATATGCAATGGCACACTATTTCTGCCGATAAAACAATTGAGGATGTCAATGCTTTTGAGAAGGATGCACTTCGCAAAACCAAGCTCGATGTGGTTCACGCTGTACCACCGAGATATCGCTCTACCTATTTTGCCCATATTTTTTCAGGCGGCTATGCAGCAGGCTATTATTCTTATTTATGGACAGAGATGCTGGATCACGACGCCTTTAATTGGTTTGAAACCCACGGAGGCCTTACCCGCGAAAATGGACAGCGTTTCCGCGATATGGTTCTTTCACGCGGAAACACCCAAGACTTGGAAAAGATGTACAAGGCTTGGCGTGGAAGCGACCCAAAAATTGAACCTATGTTAAAAGCGAGAGGCCTGAAATAACGAGGAGCCAAGAAAATACTGAAAGCCTCGAATACACAAATTAAATATTTGTGTATTCGAGGCTTTTTTATTTTAACTTCTGCAGTTTCTATTTCTTCTTTGACTTTCCTTTTTTCGGATGAACCAGGTTCAGTTCACCAATCAGGTTTTTGGCTCCGGCGTATTTATCCATAATAAAAAGTACGTACCGGATATCGACCATAATGTTGCGCGATAGGGCAGGGTCATAGTAATAATCGCTCATAGTACCTTCCCAAACACGGTCAAAATTCAATCCTATCAAGTTCCCGTAGGCATCTAAAGCAGGGCTTCCACTGTTTCCGCCAGTGGTGTGGTTTGTACCGATAAAATTAACCGCTATCTTGCCATCCTCAGCATACTGGCCGTAATCTTTGTTGTTATAAAGTTCAATCAATCTCTGGGGTACATCAAACTCGTAATCGCCTGGCACGTATTTTTCCATAACACCTTCCAAATGCGTTACAGGTTCATAGTAAATAGCATCCGCAGGCGAATAACCTTTCACTTGTCCATAGGTAACGCGCATAGTACTATTGGCGTTTGGAAAAATTCGGGCATCTTCTGGGCTTAGCTCCATCAAGGCTTTCATATAATCCCGTTGCAAGGCAGAAATGTTTAAATCTAAGGCTTCATAATCAGGAGCTACTTTTGTGAAATAGGTGTCGGCCATTTCTTTTACCACCTTATAGCCTGGGTCGTTGTTCAATTTAGCAATAACCGTTTCGGCATCGCCCTCCAATAATTTCTTTAAGGAACTATAATCAACAAAGACAGAGTTTGTATAGACATCATTGGCAACTGCCTGTACATCCATGTCTTTAAAAGAAGAAGGCAGGAATTGAGGGGGTAGATTTTTAGCGTACAGAGCCAATAAGGCCTCAAAAACATCTTTGTCCACCTGTTTGCTGTAGTCTTTGTACTGGCCTTCCAAGGAGGTGATGAGGTTGCTTTTACGATCTTCAAAGGATTGGGCACCCCTATTCTCATATACCTGTACCAATTGATACGTCTGGAAGGCACTGCGCAGCAACTCCACGTTTCGCAGCACTGTTTCTAAAAAATATTCTCTTGCCAGGGCATAGGGTTCAATTTGCGAATAATAAGTTTCAAACTGGGGTAAAATATCTCCGTATTCCTTTTGTTTTCCCTTTTTATTTATTTGGGATGTTAACGCCCGTTCCTGTTGTTTTTTGATACCTACAGCATTCGATTTTTTCAGGCCCAGAGTTTCGCCTCTCCATTTTTTCCAATAATTAGCAATCCGTGCAAATTTGGAAGCATATTGAATTTTGATTTGTGGGTCCGCCCGCATATATTTATCCACAATGGCCAGAGCTTCATCCCGAATGGCAATCCGCGCTGGGTTGAGGGTGTTGATCACTTGTTCAATAGCTATCGAAGGCAAATATTCGTCAGTAGTGCCCGGAAAACCAAAAACCAGGGTGAAGTCATTTTCTGCAACTCCATCCAATGAAATGGGCAGGGAATGTTTGGGAGTGTACGGCACATTATCTGTTGAGTACTCTGCGGGACGGTTGTTTTGATCGGCGTAGATTCTGAAAAGCGAAAAATCGCCCGTATGCCGTGGCCATACCCAGTTATCGGTATCACTGCCAAATTTTCCTATGGAGGATGGTGGGGCACCGACCAGACGAACGTCTTTATAGGTCTCCACGACAAATAGCATATATTGATTGCCCTCATAGAATGTACGCACCCGAACATCCTGCCAGCTTTCTTTGGGATATGTTCGTCCTACATCGCCAATATTGGTTTCAATTGTACTCTGTTTTTCCACTTCAGACATTTCGGGAGTAATGCCTGATAAGACCTGCGGGGTCACATCCTCAATTTTCACGATAAAAGTGGCCGTAACTCCTGGGTTTGGAAGTTCATCTTTTAAATTCATTGCCCAGAACCCATTTTCCAAATAATCATTCTCCAAGGTAGAATGGCTTTGTATCTGGGAATATCCACAGTGATGATTGGTGAGCAACAGTCCTTTGTTTGAAATGATTTCTGAAGTACACCCTCCATTGAAATGCACAATCGCATCCTTTAGGCTGGATTTATTGACATTGTAAATATCTTGGGCAGACATTTTCATACCCAGGTTTTTCATTTCGGTTTCGTTCATACCTTCCAAAAGCGAAGGTATCCACATACCTCCTTGTTGGGCGAAGAGTGGAAGGGACAAAAGGATAAAGAGCAGGCGTAATAATTTCATGATAATCAATTTTAAATAAGAGTTGGCAAGATAGTAATACGCAGTGAATTTTGGTAAGTTAACACGGGTATGTTGTGCAAACTTTTTTCCTTTGATCTATTTGTTCAGAAGCTTAAACGGGATAACTTTATAAGGCGAAAACCACGGAACACATGCGTGGTTTAGTCCTTTGAGAAATCTTTAAAATGAAATACCTCTTCTTCGCTCCATTTTTTCCCATCGTGACGGAAAAGAATGAACTCATTCGCTGTAAACGAAGTAGTGTAATCACGATTTTGAAATGTGGCCCAAGCTTGTGGGAAAATGTTTTCCTGTAGGTCTCGGGTGGCAATGGTTAGGTGGGGATGGATTTTCAATTGACGCTCACTCGGATTTAAAAATAAATGAGCAGCTAATGCCAGTTGAAAATGAACGTGGAAGTCGAGAATGGTCTCTGGATTGGATATTTTTACATAAATCACCCTTGGAGGAAAACTTCCAAACCCATTCAAATGTACTTTAAATGCACTTTGGTGCATTGCAAAACCTCGCAACTGCTTTTTAAGCGTCTCTTGTTTTTTATTCTCTACCCAAAAGGGCTTCTGAAGCGTTATATGCGCGGGAAGTTTTAGGGCCTGACGGGCACCAAATTTCGAGCGGACCTCTTCTTTTAAGAGCCTGATTTCCTTTCTTATGGATGCTGGAGGAATGAGGGCAATTAGATATAGATGAGAGGAAATAACGGGCATATTCAAAAGGGTTGGGCAGGTTCTTAAAAGGACAATTTATATCTTGCAACAAAAGGAAATTACTCAAAATTTGTCGTCTTTTATAATGAAAATGAAATTAAGGAACGTGAGAACTTAAAATAATCATTATCTTCGAATATGGATGGGTAGTGAATGGAGTGTCGCATGTTCAAACTAAAATTCATTGTTTTCCAGGTCTTTTAAGGATTGTTTTCAGAATGGATTCTAAGATTATTTTCTTTATGTAGCTGTTCTTTTTCCGGTTAATTTTAGTTAGAAATGTACACAATAATATCCCATTCCATTCCTTTTGCCGAAGTTCTTAGGGATATTGCCCAGGAACTCGGCACGACGTATTCACAGGTTTGTGAGGAGTATTCATTACAGATTCCCTCAAAATTTGGAAAAGGGTCTATCAAAGGTATCAATTTTCCGGAGGGAATTGGCTTTCTGCTGTACGACTGTACTTTCAATACCGACTTTCAAATCCATTTTATTGTGAATGAGGTGCATCCGCTGAAATTTTTATTCTGCGAAAAAGGGGGATTTAGCCATCATTTTGAAATTGAACGCAAAACGCATAAAGTGGAGGAGCTGGAAAATATAATTGTGGCAAGTGGAAATCACGAAGGCCATATCCTTCAGTTTAATGCGGGAGTGCGAACCGTTATAAACAGTATTGAAATCAATAGAAAAATTTTTTTAAAAACAATGGCCTGTGAGATAGAGCAGTTGGACTTACGCCTAAAGGCACTCTTTGAAGATATCCATGCAAGTGAAATGTTCCATTATCAAGGGAGTTATAGCCTAAAAATGGCGAATCTATTTTCCCAAATGGGAAGTTTTGAAGGCAGTGGTTTTTCCAGGCACATTTTTCTTCACGGCATTTCATATAATCTTCTTTCCCTACAGATTTTGGAATATCAAGATGCTCAAATTGCAAAGGAAAGCCAATCCATACTTTTAAAACGGGAGCTAAAACTGGTAAAAAAGGCATCTGATATCATTGAAAATAATCTGTTGGAATTTGAAACCGTTCAAGAATTGGCTTCTCGCGTAGGACTTAATTCCAACAAGCTTCAAAATGGTTTTAAGGAGATTTACGGAACAACGGTCAATGGATATCTACACAACAAACGTCTGGATGTGGCTTATACCCTGATAAAAACAACCGATTATTCTTTCTCGGAAATTGCCAGTATGGTAGGACTTTCCAGCAAAAGTTACTTTTCAAAGATTTTCAAGAAGCGATATGGTCTTACTCCTTCGGAAATTCGCGGAAGGCGGAATGAGAAAAAATAATGGATTTCCCCTCGCACATTGATTTTTTCCTTTTTGACAATATGGGGGTCCAAAACACAGGGCACGAGTCAAAAGATATTTTTTCGGAGGCGAGTTTATTTTATTTTTCAAGATTCATCTCAATAGAAAAACGGGACATATCCCAGAGGTCCGCCCCGTTCCTTCCTATTGGACACAAAATTTATTGCTCCAAGGATTCCTTGATCCTACGAATGGCCTCCTTGATTTCTTTTTCAGAGGCGGCATAAGATAGGCGTATGCAATTGGAATCTCCAAATGCCTCTCCGGTAACTGTAGCTACCTTGGCCTCTTCCAGTAAATAAAGAGAGAAATCTGAGGCGGTATTGATGTTTTTTCCTCGTAAGGTCTTTCCAAAATAATAGGAGATATCCGGGAAAATGTAAAAGGCTCCTTGGGGTTTATTGGTTTTAAAGCCGGGTATTCCGGAAAGTAAATCTATGATCAGCTTGCGTCGTTCCTTAAAGGCATCGACCATAAATTTAATTTTGCTCGGTGGATTCTCCAGTGCTGTAATGGTTGCCCGCTGTGCGATACAGTTGGCTCCACTGGTGACTTGGCCCTGCATTTTATTACAGGCCCGAGCTATCCATTCTGGCCCCCCTATGTATCCTATTCGCCAGCCGGTCATTGCAAAAGCTTTGGAGACGCCGTTTACCACCACTGTGCGATCGTACATATCATCAAACTCTGCCATGGAAACGTGCTTCCCTTTAAAGTTGATGTGCTCATAAATTTCATCGCTTATTACAATAATATCGGGATATTTTATTAGGACATCTGCCAATTTCCGCAGTTCTTTTTTGCTATATACAGAGCCACTGGGATTGCAGGGAGAACTGTAGATGATCAATTTTGTTTTTGGCGTAATGGCCGCTTCCAAGGATTCTGCCGTGACTTTAAAATCCGTTTCTATACTCGTGGGGATTTCCTTGGGCACTCCTCCAGCCACCTTGCACTGGTCGGCATAGCTTACCCAATATGGAGCGGGAAGCAAAACCTCGTCCCCTTCGTTCAGGAGAACCATGGTCAAATTGGCCAAAGACTGCTTTGCGCCGGTGGAAACAACTATTTGTGCCGGAGTGTAGGTAAGGTTGTTATCTCTTTTGAATTTAGTTATGATGGCCTGTTTAAGGTCTCCATAACCGTCTACGGGAGTGTACGAATGGTAGTCGTCCTTGATGGCCTGTATGGCAGATTCCTTGATGAATTCAGGAACGGTAAAATCCGGTTCACCCAAACTTAGTCCAATGATGTCTTCACCTTGGTCTTTTAGTTCCCTGGTCTTGGCGGCCATTTCCAATGTGGCCGAAGTGGCCATCTCGTTTACACGTTTTGAAAGTCTTTTGTCCATAATAATTATAATGATACCGCAGGCTTAAGCCCCATTTGTTTTAAGTGTTTAAAGTGCGCAATGATAGCCTTGCGGGTGTTTTCGTATTCTTTATAGGGTAGATTGAATTCCTGAGTCGTACTTTTTACGATTTTCGAAATGTTTTTATAGTGAATGTGACTGATATTGGGGAAAATATGATGCTCCACTTGATGGTTTAATCCGCCGGTGTACCAGTTTATCAATGTGTTGTTTGTATCAAAATTGACGGTGGTGAAAAGTTGATGGATAGCCCAAGTATTTTTCATGGTGCCGCTTTCATCCGGAAGCATTATTTCCGTTTCTCCTACCACATGGGCCAATTGGAAGACGATGCTGAGAATAAGCCCCGCAACATAATGCATAATAAAAAATCCAATGAGGATCTTCCACCAAACAATGTTAAAAAATAAGATTGGGATTACAATCCATAGGGAAAGATAAATTATTTTTGTGATCACCAACACACTCCACTGTTTAAATGGATTTGGAAATTTGCCATAAGAGAGCTTTCGCGCCAGATAACGCTTGGTCTGGAAAAAATCTGTGGTCAACACCCAGTTGAAAGTGAGAAGTCCGTATAAAAATATACTGTAATAATGTTGAAACTTATGGAAGGGGCGCCATTTTGAATGTTGTGAGAATCGGAGGATCCTGCCAGCTTCCAAATCTTCATCGTGCCCCTGGATGTTGGTGTAGGTGTGATGCAGTACATTGTGCTGAACTTGCCAATTGTATACATTCCCTGCTAAGATGTACATGCTTCCTCCCATAATCTTGTTAATCCATTTTTTAGAGGAATAAGCTCCGTGGTTGGCATCGTGCATCACATTCATTCCCACCCCGGCCATTCCAATGCCCATTACAACGGTGAAAATCAGTTGCGCCCATCCTGGGAGGTTTAATGTTAACATAAGAAAATAAGGAGTGAGATAAATGGAAAACATCACAATTGTTTTAAGGTGAAGTTTCCAATTCCCAGTTCGTGCAAGATTATTTTCTTTGAAATATTCGTTAACGCGTTTGTTAAGTGTTCTAAAGAACTTGGCACTGTCTGTTCGGGAAAAATTTAGGTTTGTATAAGTCAAAATGAAGAATTTAAGGGAATACGATATGGAGGAAAAACACAAAAGTAGTCATCTTGCATGAATTCATTCCATAGGAATTCATAAAATTAGTAAAGATACCATACTTTTGCCTCTTAAATAGTATTATGGACCTGATATTGAAATATTTCCCCGAATTATCCAATCTACAAAGGGATCAATTTCATCTTTTAAGAGCTCTTTATGAAGATTGGAACATAAAGATAAATGTAGTGTCCCGCAAGGATATAGATGAGCTGTACCTGCGTCATGTTTTGCATTCCCTGGCCATTGCCAAGATTCAGAAGTTTAAACCTGGTGCGGAAATCCTCGATGTTGGTACCGGAGGTGGATTCCCGGGCATTCCCTTGGCCATTCTTTTTCCCGAGGCCCAATTTCATCTGGTAGACAGTATTGGAAAAAAAATAAAGGTGGTAAAGGAGGTTGTAGAGGGAACCCAATTAAAAAACGTGAGGGCCACAAACGCGAGAGTGGAGAAGGTATCGGGCAAATATGATTTTATTCTCAGCCGTGCCGTGGCCCAGATGGAGACCTTTGTCCATTGGGTGGACGGAAAAATTGCCAAAAAGAGTACGCACGAGCTAAAGAATGGGATTTTATACCTAAAAGGAGGTGATCTTACCGAAGAGCTAAAGTATTTCCCCAAAGCTACAGTTTATCCGCTGCGGGATTATTTTGAAGAAGATTTTTTTTCTACCAAAAGTGTAGTGCATTTGCCATTAAAGTACAAAGGCTGACTATAATCCACCATGGCACTGATCTTTGTCGGCAATCAGGGATTACCCAATCTATACTTTATTTAAAAGATACCACTGAAGTGCGAGGATTGTTTTTGCATCCTCCAGCTGGGAAAGCTTGAAAGCGATTTCATCCACGGGTAATTTCACTGATTGGATATCTTCATTTTCGGCTTTAGCTCCTCCTCCTTTTCTGATTTTATCTTGTGTGGAAACTTCATGGAAAAACAAAAATATTCGTTCGGTGGAGGCGCCCGGAGAGGTGTAAAATTCACTTATAAGCTCAGGAGTTCCAATTTCATACCCCAATTCTTCCAATACTTCCCGTTTGATGCACTCCTCGGGGTTTTCATGTTCCTCTAAGGTTCCGGCAGGTATTTCTACGAGCCATCCCTGGTTGTGTTTACAGCTTGGGTACCGAAACTGATAGGTCAACAGGATGGTTTTCGTTTCCTTCTCAAGCAATAAGATAGCAACTGAATCCCCTCTTTCAAATGCGAGTCGTCGGGCAGTAATTTTATTTCCGTCAAAAGTGTCATATACAACTTCGGCCTGTACTACTTTATAGTGATCGTTAAAAACGGTTTTTTCATTGTGGATGGAATAGTTCATAGTATAAAAATTTGCATTAGTAATCCTTTCATGGCTTATCCTGGCCTATGGTTTAAGATATAAAAAAAACCCCGAGTGCATCGGGGTTTTCAGAAAATACAAATTGAAATATTATTTTGAAATCAAGAACTTCTTGGTTGTAACCGCATCGCCTTTTGAAATTTTAATAAAATAGGCTCCTGCCTGAAGGCTTGAAACGTTCAATTCTTCATTTACGGATAGATTCTCTTTGGAAAGAATCAATTTTCCTAAGATATCGTAAACTTGGATATCGGCACTTTCTGCATTGGAAATATTCAAGATATCACGGGCTGGGTTTGGATAGATGGAAATATCCTCCATTTCATTCTGGGTTACGCCCAATATACCGTCGCTAACAAATTTTGTGAGTTCGAAGGCGCCATAATTTCCATTAGTCTCATATATTACTACACCCTCGTGGTCTTTGAGGCTCACAACATTGCCGCCATCACCACCGGTATCTATTAAAGTAAACGTAAAGCAATCTGCGTCAACATAAATGCGTTCGTAGATGTTTTCGTTGTTTCCGTAAGGTCCTCCTCTGGCAATGATAGTGCCATCACTGTCCTTAATGTTCCATCTGCACTCATTTCCCCAGTTGTCTGTCTTGATTCGCAAATCAAGAGTTCCAGATGTTTCTGGAGTTCCGAACGGGATGGTTAGTACATTGTTGCCGTTGTAATCATCATTGGGGATTGAAACCTCAAAGGTGTTTGAGGCCAATAGGGTAGTGGAAACCTCAGGCAACGCGATAGTTTGGCTTTTCAGGGAAGGAATGTTACCTGTCCAAGAAAAGGTGTCGGAGTTTCCGTTGAGGGAATAGGTGATTTCCAAGGAAGTGATGGGATCGCTTCCTCCGTTTTGAATATTTACTCGGGGCACAAACGTGAGTTCCTCGCCCGGACATTCTGTAGGGAAATCCTCTACATATCTTACAAAGGCATCGTGGCTGTAAATAACATCGATTGTGGGCAATACTCTGTCTCCACTAGGGATCTCTTGATGGGTTTCACTCATAAATACAACAATTTCCACATCTCCAACTTCCACTGGAACGTTGTTGTTGTGGGGAAGCATTGGATAGGAATAGTCTCTTTCTATAAATGTTCCCGCGGTTGTGGGTGTAATTTCCTCACCCCATTGTCCGGTGACCATATCGACCAAACGGTGCATATGGTTGTAGTTGTTTCCTTGGTTTCCTCCCGTCTGTGGGCCTCTTGTATTATTTTGAATTAACACAACATTTAACAGGTTGGTACTTTCAGGGCTATCCGCTGTGTAATAGGCTTCTACATGTATGTTCATCATATTGGTTTGTGGATCGACATCCGCAGCAACTGCAATGTTTACATAGGAAGGCATCGCCAAGATGTTATTAGCTGATTGTGTCCAAGCGCCACGGCCCATAGCGGTAGACCCACTAGACATTCCTCTGCCGGGGAATACGTGCCTATTAACTTGGCCTGCTGGATAACCGGTCAATCCAGATTGAGCGGCGATGGCATTTCCAAAAGGAGTTCTGAAATCAGGTTCTCCAGTACCAGGAGCGGCAAAACTGCCCGTATGGATATTAATTAATGATACACGGTCTGGATGGGCATCTTGAATGGATTGTGCAATGGCATGACCATCGGGGCAATAAACACAATGGATTCCGGTAAACTCTTCAAGAACCACGTTCTTATCCTGCGGAGAAGTTGAGACTATTGTTTGCGCGTAGGTCGCGAAGGCGAAAAAGCTAACGACCGAGCTCAGGAGTAATTTTTTAAACATAATGAATTGATTTAGAATGAAGTGAATAAATACACGTACAAATGTACCTTTTTAAAAACAAAATTAATACCCACACCAGTGATTTTTTCGAATAACTATTGTTAAAATTATCTGTTTTTGAAAGGAATAGCAGTTTTGTCATGCCAAATTGTGTTATTGTTAAAGGAGTAGCCGCCCTTGCGGCATTCAAAGTTTCTCTCCAATAATGTTAAAATATGGAAATACACTTCTTAAAACAGCGCTGAATTTTAATAATTATCTCTATTTTTGCCTGACTTAGACGAACTTACATTAATTTTAAAAACACAAAAAATGAAATTTAAATTACTTTTACTAAGCTTATTCGGGGTTGTTACGATTGCCAATGCCCAGTTTACTGTTAAAGATGAGGATGGCAATATACTGCATGAGGGTGACGTGGTGGAATTTGGTGTCTTGACCTATCCGGAGGCCGAATTCGTTTTTTTTGTCACCAATGACAATCCTTCAGAGACCATCTATTCCCGTATTAAATATGTAAGTGAAACCAATGCCCAGAACCCCATTTTTAACCAATTGTGCTATGGGGTACAATGCTACTTTGGGATCGAACTGGGAACCACGACTCCTCCTGCATCGGATGACGCTGCAATAATAGGACCAGGCGCAACCACTGGTATTGGAAATCACTTTTACAGTGACGACCCAGGAAATGGTGTTGATAATGTTGATTTCGTGTTTACTTTCCAGCAATATGATGGAGTGGATAGTACCGTGGAGATTGGAACTCCTTTAACCTTCACCTACCGGTACAACCCCACTTTGGGTGTTAACGATGTGAACAAGGTTAATCTTAGCCTGCAATCCACAGTGGTTAGGGATCAAATGGTTTTAAAAGTGAGTGAGCCCGTTCAAATGATGATGTACGATGTTCAGGGAAGATTGGTGAAACGAGCCAATTTTGAGAGCGGAGACCAAGTTGTAAACGTTTCCGATCTGAGTTCCCAGGTTTATATCGTTCAATTCAAGAATAACAATGGAGCGGTTAAAACAACCAAAATTTTGGTGCAGTAAAACTCTTTCTCCAACATGGAAAAGGCCCCGAGAGTCAGTTCTCGGGGCCTTTCTCATTATAGAAATATTTTTTTTAGAATGTAACTACCAAGTTTGCGGTTACCCCGGTACTTTTTGGAACCTCGCGGCACACACCTCCCACGCAGATCAAACCTCCTCTCTGGCGACCGTAATTTAATGCGAAACGAGTTCTTCCCTTGGAATAACTGCCACCGAAGTTATAATAGTGAAGTTCTTTTTCACCCCCATAGTTCCAGGCGTCGGCGGCATAAAGAGTAAAAAATGGGTTAAAATTGTATTCGGCCATGGAGGCGGCCCAGTTTTTGTCATCGTCAGGTGTCCATAAGTGCTGAAGCTCCAGTCTGAGTGCTTTTCCACCGCCAAAACGACGAGTGCCCTCTATGACAGCTATTTGTGCGCGGATGTCCCCTTGGACTCCCAAAATCCCCCCTTTGGAAACACCTTTGTCTATGATGACATCCTGATAAGTTACCACGGTACTCCACTTTGAGGACCACCGGTTTTTTATTTCTAAATTCAAATCGCGAAAATATCGGTCCCCATCGCCGATAAATTTCACATCATAGGTCTTGTCTGTAGGATTAAATTGGGTGTCAAGCCCGGCCCAATAGGAAAAGTTTCCAGCCAGTTTGGTGCCCACCTTTCCCAAAGCAGATTCCCTATCAAATGAATAATATACATCTACTTGGGTTCCTACCTCTCCCGCTCTTTTTTCTGTTTCATCAAAAAGCAACCGCGGTTGTGAATTGTAAACATATATGTTGGACAACAAATAATCGTGTTGTTTGGTTATCGCAGGCACATAATTTATCAGTTCTTCATTATATTGGTTTCCTTCGGCATAACGGTCTGAATAGAAACTGAAATTTTCAAGTCTTCGGAAGGTGGAATTGATACCGAGGCCTTTTTGCGCATAGCCCAGATTTACCAAGAGGGCAGTCCCGTCAAAAAGCTGCGGAGAGGTTACATATCCTTCATTGACCAAAACATCAGGATCCTTGGTAATTGCCTCCACACCGCCGTAAATCTTGTCCCAGACAAAATCGAGACGTCCCCCATAAGCATTTACAGTACTGGGAATGGCGATGCTGTCATTTCCAGTGGTAGATTGATAGCGGCCTACATAGCTGGCCCCGAGTTTTAGGTCTACCACATCTACCTTCATCAGATCGCTGAGGTCTAGATTGGCATCGAGCCCTTGAATAACTCCTTTGGAAACGTCAAATCCGTTCCGCGTTTGTCCATAAACTCCTGTAAGGTCCAAGGTGCTGCTTGGAGTAAACTTTACGCGTACGCCTTTAAGAGCGTTGTTAATTCCCAATTGGCGATCTTCCCAAGTTCGGAAGATCAAGCCACTGCCGAATTGTTCGTAAAAATAACCTCCGGTAATATCCAGGGTTTCATCCTTAAAGTTTAAATAATAGGTGCCTATTCCATTCTGTCCGTCCCAAGTAGGGGAGTAGCCTGAAATGGCAACAGGCAGGTAGGATTCGTATTGCACCCCGGCAGTAAATTTTCCCAGGGTGTAGTTTAACTGCAGATAGTTGTTGGCCCGGAACTGTTCATCCGGTGCCGGAAAGTCAAATTTTTCGTCATCGAGAAGCCATTGGGAATTGGATTCCAGACCTCCAAAAAAATATCCGTTATCTTGTGAAAAGCCGAGAACGCCTGTTAGCAAAAAGGCGCCGAGTAGTAATTTTTTCATTGAGTAATTGCTTGGAGAGAAACTAAGGTTAATTGGAGAATTCTTTTATTTTTTCATAGAGCTCATATTCCGCTCCAGGACTGTATCCCGAATGACGATATACAATTTTATCGTCCTTGACCAAGAGGGTCATAGGCACTGTAGCCGCTCCAAGGGCACGCTTAAAATCGTTATTGGTATCCAATAATATGGTATAGTCCCAACCTTTTCCGTTGATGAGGGGTTTTACCCTTTTTACCGTGCGGCTGTCATCCACAGAAATCGCAAATAGCTCCACGTTTGTTTCATCCTGCCAGTCGGCGTAGATGTCGCTAATGGCGTCCAGCTCTTTTAAGCAAGGTACGCACCAAGTAGCCCACAGGGATACTATCGTTACTTTGTTATCTTTGGAAAGATCTTTGGAATTGAATGAATTCCCATCTATCGTTGAGAGATTGATATTGGGTAATTCATTTTGCGAAAATACACCAAATGACACCAATAATAGGATGAGGAGAATTGATTTTTTCATAAGAGATATAGATTTATCGATTTGTTTTATCGTAGCAATATTAAGTTTTTTTTAATAGAAAAAGCATGGCCGGGCCTTAAAATTGGTTATTTAACATTTAAAATCCGACCCTTCCTTAGATTTAAATTATATTAGCAAACTTTATTTAAAAATTCATTTTTATGAAAATTACATCATTTAAACTTTTAACTCTTTTAGCCTTATTCGCTATACTTTCCTGTAGTAAAAAGGAGGATCCACTCGAGGTTCAAGGACCTCCGCTATCCCTTGTACTCAAAAGTGATGCCGGGACAGATGAGCTGCTCGTGGTTGGTGTTGATCAATCGGTTTCCTTTACCGTGACCGGAAATAATGAGGAAGATTATACCGAGGTTTCCCAACTTTACGTAAATGATGAAGAGATCCCGGGCTCTACATATTCTTTTATCCAAACCGGTGAATATACGGTTCGGGCAGTATATATGGGCGTAAGCAGCAATACGTTAAAATTTGAGGTGTTGGATCCTACCGAGAGAGCGTTGACAATAGATGTTCCCAAAGCTTTGCGCAACCAGACTATTACTTTTGGGTTGTATGATTATCTGGGTACAAATACCGCTTCCGATGCCACATTTTATGTTAATGGGGAAGCTATTTCCGGATTCACTTTTTCATCGCCTACCCCTGGAGAGTTTTCAGTATATGCAACCTTTGAGGTGGATGGGGAAATGCAGACTTCCGCAGAAAAAAACTTTGAAGTCTTCATCCCTAAAAGAAAAGTGGTAATTGAAGATTACACCGGTACTTGGTGTGGATATTGCCCTGGTGTGGCGCTTGCCATTGACAATGTAAGAGAGGTGACAAGTGATGTATCGGTGGTGGCTATCCATAAGACAGCCTCCAGTCTCCCAGATCCTTTGGATTTTCCCAGAATAGGAGAGTTGCAGGAAATGTTTGGAGTGGACAACGGTTTCCCAAAAGCGCAGTTGAACAGAACAGTTCCGTGGCCTCGTCCATACGAAGTGGGGCAGGTAACTGCTATGGCGGGGAATGATTCCAATGTGGCCATCGCTATCAATTCGCAACTGTCGGGAGCTAATCTTTCTGTGGAGGTAAAAGTTGTATATGAAAACGGTTCCACCTCAGGTGATAAATTGGTGGTTTATTTGTTGGAAAGCGGTGTGGTGGCACCGCAGGCTAACTATTTTAATGAAACACCCGGTCATCCCTATCAGGGCCTGGGCAATCCAATTGAAAATTACGTGCACAATGATGCCTTAAGAAATTCCTTGTCCAATCTCTTCGGGGATCCTATCCCAGAAATGACAGCATTTCAGGAGTACACCAAGAACTATACTTTCACAGTACCTTCAGATTATGTGGGCGAGAATCTGAGCTTTGTGGTGATGGTGGTAAACGCCGATAACAGCGCAAAAAACTCACAGTTTGCGAGTATTAACGAAGATAAGAAGTACGAATAATATACCTTTTGTTCAAAGTAAAAACAAAAACTTTTACTCCGTTGGAAGTGTAGGGCATTCCATGTGAAAACCAAAAACTTTCTTTGGTTCTAAAAAACTGCTCCGACCCAAAACGATTTTTTCACGCAAGAGGTTTTGGACAATTTTTTTGCAATAGGAAGAGATCTTTAGACTCAGATTTTTCTTTTTTGTGCTGCAATCGAATGCCAAGTTTGTTTATTACGGAAATAAAAAAATCCAGTAAGATTTGTCTTACTGGATTTTTTTTTAGAATTTGATTTGGATTAACCCAAGAAAGGATATCTATAATCGGTAGGAGAGACAAAGGTTTCCTTTACCATTCTTGGCGAAATCCAACGGTAAAGGTTTTGCTTGCTTCCGGCTTTGTCATTGGTTCCACTGGCTCTGGCACCGCCAAAGGGTTGCTGGCCCACTACTGCTCCAGTAGGCTTGTCGTTGATATAGAAGTTGCCTGCTGCATTCTCAAGAATCTTAACGGCTTCCTCAAGTGCGTATCTGTCTTCACTGAAAACTGCTCCAGTTAGACCGTACTCACTAGTTTCGTCTACGAGGTGCAAGGTTTCTTCCCATTTCTTATCATCAAAAACGTAAACGGTAAGAATAGGGCCGAATAATTCAGTGCACATGGTAGTGTATTTTGGATCTTTCACAACGAGAACGGTTGGCTCAATAAAGTACCCTTTGCTCTTGTCATAGTTTCCACCGACAATTACTTCTACATTTTTGTCTTTTTTTGCTTGATCTATATATCCTGCAAGTTTGTCAAAGGCACTTTCGTTGATCACCGCATTGATAAAATTACCCATATCTTCTGGAGTTCCCATTTTAAAAGATCGTACGTCATCAATCACATGTTTTTTGACGTCTGCCCAAATACTCTTGGAAATATAGCAACGACTGGCGGCGCTACATTTCTGGCCTTGATATTCAAAGGCTCCACGGCTCATAGCAGTTGCAACTTGTTTGGGATTTGAGGACTCGTGTGCCACGATAAAGTCTTTTCCGCCTGTTTCCCCAACTATGCGTGGATAGGTTTTATAGGTTTTAATATTATCGCCTATTTTTTTCCAAATCCCCTGGAAAACTCCAGTAGAACCCGTAAAGTGAACTCCGGCAAAATCTGGACTGGCCATAAGAATATCTGAAATCATAGCGGCGTCGCCCATTAGCATATTGATAACTCCCGCTGGCACTCCTGCCTCACGGAATATATCCATAAGCACTTTTGCAGAATAAATCTGCGTGTTACTTGGTTTCCATACAACCACGTTACCCATTAAAGCAGCACTTGAGGGAAGGTTTCCAGCTATTGCGGTAAAGTTAAAAGGTGTAATGGCGTAAACAAAACCTTCCAAGGGTCTGTACTCAATACGATTCCAAGCTGCCGAAGTAGATTCTGGCTGCTCGGCATAAATTTCGGTCATATATTGTACGTTGTATCTTAGGAAGTCAATAATCTCGCACGCAGAATCGATTTCAGCTTGATAAATATTTTTAGATTGCCCAAGCATCGTAGCTGCATTGAGCTTAGCTCTATAGGGACCAGCGATCAATTCGGCAGCACGAAGAAAAATTCCCGCACGTTGTTCCCAAGGCATGGCTGCCCATTTTTTTCGCGCTTCCAATGCGCCCGAAATAGCATCTTCCACGTTTTTCTTAGTGGCTTTATAATAGGTTCCCAACACGTGCTTGTGGTCGTGCGGAGGTGACATGGTGGCGGTTTCCTTGGTCTTGACCTCTTTTCCGTTGATAAATAAGGGCACTTCTATTTTTGCCTTATACATTTCCCGGTATGTTTTAAGTACTTCTTCGCGTTCTGGAGAACCTGGCGCATAGCTTTTTATCGGTTCGTTTACGGCGACTGGCACTTTAAAAAATCCATTTCCCATAACTTTTTATTTTGTGTATTTATAAGAGTGCAAAGGTACAAAAAATGGAAGTACCAAACCTTGAAATTCCAAATTCCAAATTGGTTTTTTTGTTGATTTGGAATTTGGTGCTTGTTATTTGGAATTTAGATGGAATTTGCCGTTTGTCATTTGGAATTTATTATCTTCCTTTTGCATTTTTTAATGAAAAGTCTTTAGCCATGTGCACCGTTACTTTTATCCCAAAATCTGACAACAGTTTTATATTGACCTCCAATCGAGATGAAGCTCCGGGACGGGAGACCTTTCCTCCGAAGGAATATAAAGAGGAAGGGGTAAAGTTGTTGTATCCCAAGGACGCCGTTGCAGGTGGTACCTGGATAGGAATCAGCGAAGAGAGCCGAGTGGTGACCTTGATGAACGGTGGATTTAAGCCTCATAAGCGCAAATCCAATTATCGAAGAAGTCGGGGATTGGTTGTAAAGGATTTTTTGATTGCCGAGGACTTCCCACTTTTCTTGGAAACATATAATTTTAATGAAATAGAGTCTTTTACTGCCATCGTTGTAGAATGGAAAGAAGCAATTAAATTGCTGAAAGTAGTCTGGGACGGTGCCCGCCTCCACATTCTTTCGCAACCCATAACCCCCCACATTTGGTCTTCTTCCCCATTGTATCCAGAGGATTTACGGGATAAGCGTGAAAAATGGTTTTATCGATTTTTAGAGGAAAACAATGAGATTTCTCCAGAAAATATACTTCGTTTCCACAAAAATGGAGGTGAAGGGAATCCATACAGTGATTTGATTATTGACCGCGGTGAGGTCCGTACCAAAAGTATTACACAAATAATAAAACAGGGAAAACTGTTGGAAATGGTCTACGAGGATCTTGAGAAGGGTAAGAAAGCCAATACTTCATTTTTACAATGAGCCGAGGTCTCCATGGGTTGCGACACTCAGTTCATGGAAAATTCTGCGGTCAAACTAAAGCGTGGGATAGGGACCTTAAACTCTCTTCCCGTGTTAAGATTCACCAAATTGTAATAGCCACACATCGATCCCATGGACGAAAACAAAAGGCAGCCGCTGGTATAGGAATGTTGCTCTCCCGGCATCAGTATGGGTTTTATTCCCACCACGCCTTCCCCTTCCATCACGATGGGATTGTTTAGGGAATCCTTTATTTCCCAATATCTGGAAGTTAGCTGCACGGTGTGTTTCCCTTGGTTCTCAATGGTTATCGTATAAGCAAAGGCATATTGTAAGCGGTGTCCTTTCAAGTAAGAGCCCTGGAATTCGGTAATTACGGAAATTTTAATTCCTTGAGTTAATTGTTGCACCATTTCCTTTAATAAATTACCACGCTTGCCGCCACAAAGAAAACCATCGCAACGAAAAAGCAGATTGAAAATAGAATGCTTAAAATTACGAATTTTATCAACGTTACCAAGTGGCCCTGTCCATAAAATTTTCTTAGGGCATTATAAAAATAGAAAGGCCCTATAAAAGTAAAGAGCGCACTGACAACAATATCGTTACCGAATAGTTCATCTGGTAGAATTGCAATCAACAATACCAGAAAAACAAAGCTGAAAATATGGAATATAAATATCATATGTTCCATATAGGTGTATTTTTTCTTGGAGTAAAGGAGCCAAAAGAACAGTGCGTAAAAAGGAGTGAAGAAAAAAAGGAAAAAGGGGATGTTAGTGGTGGTATAATTGACAAATTCATCGGGATGCTCCATAATTTTTTGCCAAGCTATAGTCCGGGAATAGAGCCATCTGTTTGTAAAATTATCTGTGTGATGAAGATGGTTTAGCGCTTCTTTGGGCTTTTCCGTTTGATGGGTGTAGTGATAGGCCAGATAAAGAGAACTTCGTTTGTGATAATTATCAAAGAAAGAAAGTGAATCCAGAGCCTTTTCCGAGAAATACATGGGGATACCAAGTTTTTTGGCAGTGAGGGTGTCGCCTCGCACATTTGAAAAAAATATTTCCGGGATTTTTGCTGGTGTTATTGAATCGGCGACTGGTTCATTTGGCGGGATTAGTTTTATGCTGGGAGTCTCCGCTCCGGTGGGACTTATTATGCCCACAAGACTTTGCAGCAAAAAATAAATAATGGAAACACTCAAGAAAAAACGAAACGGATTGGCATATTTTAGCCGCTGACCGGCTACATAGTTTTTGGTCAGCCTTCCGGGATGAAATAGCAAGTCTTTTAGCGTCGTTCGAAGGCGAGAGTCGTACACGAGGATACTGCTGAGGAATTCGGCAAGGAAATCTCTGGCCGAGAGATGTTTGGTGCTGTTTAATTGGGAGCAATAAGGGCAGTACATGTCGCTCTTGTCCAAAGGCTGTCCGCAATTCAAACACTTTTCACCCCGATATTTAAGGGCTTTGCGATGTGAGGCAGTGGGTGGCTTAGGACGCTTCATACCTCCTAAATTAGGAAGAAATTCCCATTCTGCAATTCCAAAAAACAATATGATTTATATAGTGGATGTATCCCCTGCCATCAATTGTTGTTGATGTTTGTAGAATTGGCAAATCCCGTTCCTATGATCCGGTCGTAGCGCGCTCCGAGATCCCGGAAATAAACTATGACACTGTAATCGTTTTCAGTTTGCCAAAAATCGCCTCCTACAGCGCCCTCGTCTATACTTCCATCGCGATTTACCACTACGTATTTATAGTTGTAAAAACCTTGCTTAAACAGTCGTGCATTTCGATAACTGTCGGACTGGGGGTCGTATTCCATATAAGTGCTGCCATCAATGGTCCAGTTGTTGAAATTGCCATACAAATGGATTTCTTTGTCGCCCAAGTCATCGTAATACTGTAGGTTAAAGTGCATTCGAACATATTCGGCTTCAATGTTTTGGTTCTGGGCGTCCACATTGCGAACAACAAAATTCCCGTTAATATCTGGGTTGTAGGTATAGGGCCGGTTATATCTGGGAATATCGGTAAAGAGGTAATTTTCATACAGATCGCTAAGGCCCACCGATCGTATGCCATTGGTCGCCGATCTCACATCTTTGTTGTCAAAGGCCAAAAACTCATTTCCTCCCCCAAAGGCCGCTTCCTTATCGTATTTATAGATCAATTCGTTGCCCATGGTGTATTGTGGCACAAGATTGGTGATTGCGGTTTTCATGTTGCTGTTTTGTAGCACCATGGTCTTCACGGTTTGTTTTGGATTTATCAGTAGTAAATTGGGCGAATTAATACTGAATTGAACTACTTGCTTTTCATTTATTACCTTAAGATCCCGAGAGCGCTTGATCTCTACGCCCACCGATGCTATATTCTCCACCACCAAGAATCTCCTCGTAAACAGCAGATCGCCATTGCTCTTGAAAATACTAAGCAGGTAATTTCCACTTTTTAAGAGGGCCCTTGTGTCGCGATTTGGGATGGTAAGTGTATAGTGGGAGAAAATCTGGAGGGTGTTGAGTGAGTTTTCGTAGGTGTTGATGCGAACATCGTCGAAGCCGTCCAAGTATTCACTTTTGGCAAGATCGCTGGGTGACCAGTCAAAATCGTGATGGGTAATCTTGTAATAAAAATCTTCTTCGTTTCCATTTAAGGCATCAAAGGAAAGTTGGAGTCTTTCTCCCAAACGGATAATGGGCAACTGGCTGAGGTCTGTCGATCCCCGAAACTGAATGGTGCTTATATAAGAAGGCTCTACTTTTTCCTGAATTTGTGCAAGGGAGGAGGTCCCGATAAAAGATAAAAGGGCCATTGCAATAACTGTTTTTAACATCGGTCAATTTGTTTATAGAATGCTAATATAAACAAATTTTATGCCCACAATTGTTGTGGGAACTTAAGAAATGTAATTTAAATGCATGTACGCCCTACTTTTTTAGGAGACTGGCCTTATATATTGCATAACAATCTTAAAGTCGTGGAATTAAAATCATTTTCAAGGACGAATTATTTTAATAACCGTCTTAAAAAAACAAAACAGTTTAGAATACCATGATCTCCTTTTTTAACACATAAAATTATACCCTTTTGTTGTGCAATGGTGGTTTTAATTTATAAATTTGCACGCCCTTGTTCCCACTAAGATGTTTTGAGGGACGCAAGGGTGTTAAAAAGACATTATTAATATCCATAAGTATGTCCAAAGACATTAAGATTAAAAAAGGTCTTACCATCAATCTAAAGGGCGAAGCGGAAAAGACACTCTCCAATGCCCCTCGATCTAGGACTTTCGCCATTAGGCCAGCTGACTTCCATCTTATCACTCCCAAAATGGTAATTAAAGAAGGTGCAAGATTGCAGGCAGGAGAAACGATTTTCTACTCCAAAAGTGACGAGCTGATAAAATTCGTATCCCCCGTGAGTGGAACTCTCACCAAAATTGAAAGAGGAGCGAAGCGGGTAATCACCGAGCTTCTCATTGAAGCGGATCCACAGGATTCTTTTAAGGAGTTTGGAATTCTAAGTCCAGATTCTTCAAGTGCCGAGGAAATTAAGTCTCGTCTATTGGAGTCTGGATGTTGGCCATTTATTATTCAGCGCCCTTACGCCGTAGTTGCCAACAGCGAAATCGTGCCCCGGGATATTTTTATTTCTGCATGGAGTACCGCGCCTTTGGCAAACGACTACGACTTCTCATTACGCGGTAAGGAAAAAGAGTTGCAGGCGGCTGTCACCGCATTGAGCAAATTGACCGAAGGCCAAGTTCACGTTGGGGTGGGTGCCGGCAGTGCCTCTCCCTTTAGCGGCTTAAGGGATATCTCCCTTCACAAAGTTTCGGGACCTCATCCGGCCGGGAACGTGGGTACACAGATAAACAAAATTAAACCCGTAAACAGAAATGAGGTGATATGGACCATAGCTCCTCAAGATCTCGTTATTATTGGTGAGCTTTTACTAACGGGTAAATTTAATGCCGAGCGCATTGTTGCGCTTTCGGGCTCTGAAGTCAATACACCAAAATATTACAAAACGCGAATTGGTTCCGAGGTTTCTACCTTTTTGTACGACTCGGGCCTAAAAGATGACAACGTTCGGGTAATAAGCGGCGATGTTCTTACCGGTACCGCAATTTCGCCTAAGGGACATTTGGGTTTTTATAGTAATACCGTAACGGTGATACCTGAAGGGAACGATTATGAACTCTTTGGCTGGACCAAGCCAATATTCAATAAAATATCCACCTCTCGGGCTTTAACCTTTTCTTGGTTAAGTCCAAATAAGGTATATGATCTGGATACCAATACCAATGGAGAGCATAGGGCTTTTGTGGTAACGGGTATTTACGAGGAAGTTTTTCCGTTGGATATGTATCCTCTTCAAATGCTGAAGGCATGTATGGTAAAGGATTTGGATCAAATGGAGGCCTTGGGAATGTATGAAGTAGCGCCCGAGGACTTCGCTCTTACGGAATTTGTGTGCGTGAGCAAACAACCTCATCAACAAATCATCAGGAACGGTCTAGATTTAATGTATAAAGAAATAGGATAACCGCTATGGGATTGAAACAGAATTTACATAAGTTAAAGGAAAAGTACGCAGGCACAAAGATGGCTCCGGCATTTAACGCCTTGCATACCTTTTTGTATATGCCAAACGAAACTACTCATTCGGGGGCACATATACGGGCTGCAGATGATCTAAAGCGTACGATGAACACGGTGATTATTGCACTTATTCCTTGTTTGATCTTTGGAATATTCAATGCGGGATATCAACATTATGCTGCCATCGATAATAGCTTGCGCGCTGCACCACTACAAAATTTCTTTACTTGGGACAATCTGGTTATGGGATTGTGGACCGTACTTCCTCTGGTGATTGTTTCTTACGGAGTTGGTCTTGCTGTGGAGTTTGTTTTTGCAGTGGTCAACAAGCATGAAGTAGAAGAGGGCTATCTGGTAACCGGTATGCTTGTTCCGCTTATCGTGCCTATTGATATTCCCTTGTGGATGCTCGCTGTGGCTATAATTTTTGGAGTTGTAATCGGAAAAGAGGTTTTTGGAGGTACGGGTATGAATATTTTAAATCCCGCCCTCACCATCCGAGCATTTTTGTTCTTTGCCTATCCTACCTGGATGAGTGGGGACAAAGTATGGGTTCACGGTGCTCAAGCAATGGCGGCACAACCCGATGCAATTTCTGGGGAAACGATTTTGGGGAGCCTGGCACAAAACCATGATTTGATTTACAGTACTTCAGATATGTTCTGGGGCTTTATTCCTGGTTCTGTGGGAGAGACTTCCACCTTCTTGATTATTCTGGCCGGTCTGTTCCTGATTTTTACGAAAGTAGGAAGTTGGAGGATTATAGTCTCCTCCATTATCGGGGCGATCGCAATGGGATTGATTTTTAATGGAGTGGTAAATGCTGGATGGATTCAACCGGGAAGCAGTTTTTATAGTTTGATGAATGAACCTTTCTGGAAACACCTGCTTATGGGTGGATTGGCTTTCGGTATAGTTTATATGGCAACCGATCCCGTCACCGGGGCGCAAACTAACAAAGGAAAATGGTATTACGGCTTTCTGATAGGGTTTATGTCTATTATGATACGTATTTTCAACCCTGCCTATCCCGAAGGAGTAATGTTAGCGATATTGCTGATGAACGTATTTGCGCCAACGATAGATCATTATGTTGTGCGTGGAAATATTAAAAAGAGAATGAAACGAATAAAAGTTAAAACCGCTTAGAAATGGCAAAATTTACCGATAAAAATTCATATACCGTACTGTTCGCAGTTATTATGGTATTGGTTGTGGGCAGTCTGTTGGCGGGAATTGCACAGGGCCTTAGCGGCAAAATTTCTGAGAACCAACGCTTTGAAAAACAACAGAATATTCTGTACACAATGGGAGTTAATAACAATACAGGAACCAGTGATGTTACCTTTATTCCCACTAATGAAGTAGAAGCAGCTTTCCATAAATTTATCACGCACCAATTGGTTATCCAGGGTGATTCGGTTACAGAAGATCCCAACGCATATCTAATCGATATTAAACACGAGGAATCCTTGGCCAAGGAGAATAAAGACTACCAAAGAAGACTTCCGTTATTCATTGGGGAAAAGGACGGTTCAACTCTGTATATTATCCCCATGCGCGGAAAAGGGCTCTGGGATGCTATCTGGGGCTTTGTGGCCGTTGACAAGGATTTTGTGGTGAGGGGAGTGTATTTTGACCACGCCGGAGAAACTCCAGGGCTGGGGGCCAATATTAAAGAGCGCTTCTTTATGGATAATTTTGAAGGGGAAGAAATAATGAAAGGCGATGTTTTTAAAGGAATTGATGTTGCCAAAGGAAATAACGATCCTACCAATGCCAGAAAGAATGATCAAAAAGTGGATGCCCTGGCCGGAGCTACAATTACCGGTGATGGTGTATCGGCAATGATCAAAAAAGACGTGGCTTTATATATTCCTTATTTGAAAAAATTAAACAAAGAACAATAGTATGGCACTTTTATCAAGAAAAGACAGCAGGTTAATACTGGATCCATTAGCGGATAATAACCCTATAACCATTCAGGTTCTCGGGATATGTTCGGCGCTTGCGATTACTGCCCAACTGAAGGCCTCCATTGTGATGGCCCTTTCGGTTATGGCTGTATTGGCTATGGGAAATGTGGTGATTTCTCTTTTGCGAAACATCATTCCGGGGAAAATTAGGATCATCGTTCAATTGATTGTGGTGGCGGCCCTGGTGATTATGGTTGACCAAGTCCTGAAGGCATACGCTTATGAACTAAGTAAGCAACTATCTGTGTTTGTTGGGTTGATAATTACCAATTGTATCATTATGGGGCGCTTTGAAGCATTTGCTTTGGGGAACAATCCCTGGCGATCTTTTCTCGACGGTATTGGAAACGCCGCAGGGTACGGCCTTATCCTTGTGATCGTTGGCTTTTTTAGAGAATTGCTCGGTTCTGGAACCCTATTGGGATATAAGGTTTTGGGAGATCCCATAGAAAAGACGGGAGTATATGCTCTTGGCTATGAAAACAACGGATTTATGTTGCTATCGCCCATGGCGTTGATAGTAATAGGAATCATTATATGGGCGCAGCGCTCGAGAAATAAGGCCTTAATTGAAGAAGCATAAAAGAAAAAGTTGGCAGTAGTCAGCGGCAGGGATTAAATCCACTGCGAACTGAAACTGAGTACTAAATACTTAAACATGGAACACGTAGAGTTATTTTTTAAATCGATATTTATTGACAATATGATATTTGCCACCTTCCTTGGAATGTGCTCCTATCTGGCTGTCTCGAAAAAGGTTACCACCGCCGTTGGACTCGGTGCCGCTGTTATATTTGTATTGACGGTAACTGTTCCTATTAACTGGTTGTTGGACCAATATATTTTAAAGGATGGGGCTCTGGCTTGGCTCGGCCCTGAATATGCAGGCTATAACCTTGGATTTCTGTCTTTCATCCTCTTTATTGCAACCATTGCAACGATGGTGCAATTGGTAGAGATTGTAGTAGAGAAATTCTCTCCTGGGCTTTATAACTCACTCGGTATTTTTCTTCCTTTGATCGCCGTAAACTGTGCGATTCTTGGAGGGTCGCTTTTTATGCAATCTCGTGAAATACCCACGCTAGGCCTGGCGCTTAACTACGGTTTTAGCTCTGGAATTGGTTGGTTTCTGGCTATTCTTGCCATTGCGGCAATACGTGAGAAAATTAGGTATTCCAATGTTCCTGCCCCTCTGAGAGGCTTGGGAATTACCTTTATTATTACCGGATTGATGGCCATTGGCTTTATGAGCTTTGGAGGGATGTTGACCGGAGGTGACGAAGCGGCCCCGTCATTAGATTCAGAGCCAACAAACGTGGGTTCACAAACTGAAACCATTCAAAAAGATAATACTGAAAACGCAGATGCAGTTACAACCCTAACTGTTTCCGACGTTTCAACCTTAACCAAGTAATAGTATGTTTTTAGAAATAAGCACTCTTGGAGTAATTGCAGTAACAGTTGTCTCTCTGTTAATTTTAACGTTGCTGTTGGTGGCTTTGCTTTTATTCACAAAGGAAAAACTATCGCCATCGGGCCCTGTAAAGATTACCATCAACGATGAGAAAGTCATCGAGGTGGAGAGCGGAGGAACTCTTTTGTCCACTTTGGGTGGGGAGAAAATATTTCTTCCGTCTGCCTGCGGAGGTGGTGGTACCTGTATCCAATGCGAATGTCATGTTCTCGAAGGAGGAGGGGAGGCCCTGCCTACCGAAACCCCTCACTTTACACGAAAGGAACTTAAAGAGGGCATCCGATTGGCTTGCCAGGTAAAGGTAAAACAGGATATGAATATTACCATACCTGAAGAGGTATTTGGTATTAAGAAATGGGAAGCTACCGTAGTGCGAAATTACAACGTAGCCTCCTTTATTAAAGAATTTGTCGTTGAAATTCCTGAGGACATGAATTATAAGGCGGGAGGATATATTCAAATAGATATTCCACCTTGTGAGATTAAATTCTCGGATATGGACATTACCGCCCACCCTGACGAACACGAACGCCCTGATAAATTCCAGGAAGAATGGGACAAATTTAAGTTATGGCCTTTGGTAATGAAGAATACCGAGATTACCGAAAGAGCCTACTCTATGGCCTCTTACCCTGCTGAAGGCCGGGAGATTATGCTTAACGTTCGGGTGGCGACTCCTCCTTTCGATCGGGCAAAGGGAGGCTGGATGAATGTGAATCCTGGTATTGCTTCTTCTTATATTTTTAACTGTAAAAAAGGAGACAAGGTGACCATTTCTGGCCCTTATGGCGAATTCTTTATAAATCATTCTGATGCAGAAATGTTGTATGTTGGTGGAGGTGCAGGAATGGCTCCCATGCGCTCGCATTTGTACCATCTATTTAAAACGCTCAAAACAGATAGAAAAGTTACCTATTGGTATGGAGGACGATCAAAGAGAGAGCTCTTTTACATAGAGCACTTTAAGGAGCTTGAAGCCGAGTTTCCGAATTTCAAATTCTATTTGGCACTTTCAGAACCCCTTCCAGAGGATAATTGGAAAGTTAAAAAGGATATTCACGATGAAGAAGGTGATGGCTTTGTTGGATTTATTCACCAAGTGGTCATTGACCAATATTTGAACCATCACGAAACTCCTGAGGATATTGAACTGTATTTTTGTGGTCCTCCATTGATGAACCAAGCGGTTCAGAAGATGGGAGAAGACTTTGGAATCCCTGACGAGAATATTCGTTTTGACGATTTCGGAGGTTAGAAAAAATCTCATAATAATTGGCCGCTCCAGAAATAATGGAGCGGTTTTTTATTTCATTAATCATAGTCATCCTATGATTATGTAAATTTGAATGATATGGGAGAAAAACTCACTAAACAGGAATTGCACAATTTGGCGATGAATATCGTAGGGAAGTTGCTGGAAGCGGAAGGATATGAATTTTTAGGTGTAAATTCTAAGCTAAAGCGAGACCCCCAATTCGTTGTTCTTAAAGATAAGCAACTTTCATTTATCGTGGTCCGCGCCGTTTCGTATCCAGAGGATGCCAATGCTTTTGACCCCACCTTGATGGAAATAGTGAAAAAACACGCCGAAAAGTTCGACGCAAAAACATTTTATGCCGGAGTCGGGTTGGGCCACGGTGAGGATTATGGAAAGCCGGTTATAAAGAATGAAGATTACACCCTGGTCTATAATGGTCTACAAGAGATAAAATGAAAGGATTTTTTTTAGTTATAGCAGTTCTTGCCTTGTATTCTTGCGATAAAAGATCGTCAGAACTCAACTACTTAGAGGGCGAAGCCTTTGGAACCACCTATCATATCCAGTTTTATGGAGAAAACCGTACGGGTTTAAAAGGAGGGATCGATTCGGTTATTGCTAGGGTAAATCATTCTTTGAGCACGTATATTCCCAACAGTGACATTTCAAGGATTAATCAGGGTGATTCTACAGTGGTTATCGATTCCATTTTCAGGGAGGTATTTGAAATCTCAAAAGAGGTCAACCGAAAGACTGATGGATATTTCGATCCCACTATTGGAGTTTTAAGGAATGCCTACGGTTTTGGAGATCAAAAACCCTTGGCGAGGATTGATAGCACGACTCTGGATTCCCTGATGAAATTTGTTGGGTTTCACAAGGTTAAACTCAATGATAACGGTACCATTGCCAAGAAGTTTCCGCAAATCTATTTTGATTTTAATGCTGTGGCCAAAGGCTCGGGCATTGACTATATTGGTCGATATATGGAATCTCAAGGTATTACGGATTATTTGATTGAATTGGGAGGTGAGATTCTTGCCAAGGGTAAGAATTTGGATAGAGATCAAGATTGGCTGGTAGGCGTAGAAACACCCGATTCCAATTTGGAAGATCGCAGTTATCAGGCTACTGTGCAATTAAGGAATGTGGGAATGGCTTCTTCCGGGAATTACAGGAAATTTAGAATTGATTCTGTAACCGGTAAAAAATATGTCCACACTTTAAACCCACTCACCGGTTCTGCCGAAATGAGCGATGTGACCAGTGCTACTGTAATTGCTCCTACCTGTGGTGAAGCCGATGCCTATGCCACATCCTTTATGGCCTTAGGCCTTGAAAAATCAAAAAAACTATTGCAAACACTTCCAAGGATAGAAGCCTATTTAACTTATACCGATTCCACAAATAAGCAGGATGTTCTTATTACCGATGGGTTTAAAAGGATGATGCCAGAGTGATTATCTGCCTTATAAAGGGCGACACTGTACTGGGCTATTTCCTATATCCGCTAACAGTCTTCCAATGGCCGAAAATTTAAATCAACACCCCCGGAAAAAGAGCAGCTTCCCCCAGCTTATTTTTTACAGACGGGAATCAATTCTCCTATGGGCAATCGGTACTTTTCAATGGTGCTCGCCGAGAGTTCCTTTGTGTAATCAACTGCTTCCACTTTAAAACCGACTGACTTCAGTTTTTCAAAATAATCCATTCCATATACCCTTACGTGATCATATTGACCAAAAATACGAGTGCGTTCTTTTCGGTCAGTAATACTGTCATCCTCAAAAGTAGTTTTCCGATCGGCTTTATAGGGAACCTGAAGGATGGCTGTACCTCCTGGCTTTAAGACACGATAGAGCTCTTGTAGGGCCTTGGTGTCGTCTGGGATGTGTTCTAAGACGTGGTTACAGATGATAAAGTCAAATTCATCCTCAGAAAAAGGAAGGTCGCATATATCGGCTTTTACATCTGCAATAGGGGAATTTAAATCGGTTGTTACATATTCCAGATTTTCCATAACCCTAAATTTTTTATAGAAAGCCTGCTCTGGAGCAAAATGTAATACTTTTAAATTATCCGTAAAGAAAGAGGTATTGTTCTTTAGGTATAACCAAAGCAATCTGTGTCTCTCTAAGGAAAGTGTTCCTGGGGAAAGAACGTTTTCCCGGAGATTTAAATAGCCATAGGGAAGAAATTTTCTGTATGATTTCCCATTTATTGGGTCGGTGTATTTACTTCCCCTAAAAAAAAAATCAAGGATTGGGCCTCCTAACAGGCTCAACCGTATGAGCAAGGGCCGGGGAATGGTATTTAGAATTTTTTTGAACATGGTTCATTGTTCTGGATATGGATGATTGAAACCCAATAAATTTCCCTCTTCGCAGTTTATTGCTCCGTGGAAATATTTTTGGGTCTAAATTCATCTTCCTCATTACTCACTATTCCCAAAGCTTCGTAGATATAATCAAAAGTAGATAGCAGTTCAGGCTTGCCATTTACTAAGGCAACGTCATGTTCAAAGTGTGCACTGGGCTTTCCGTCCAAAGTGACAATAGTCCATCCATCGCTTAATTGTTTTATTCTATGGGTTCCCAGATTTATCATTGGCTCGATAGCCACGGTCATTCCCTCAATAAACTTTTTTCCTCGTCCCCGTCTTCCATAATTGGGCATTTCTGGATCTTCGTGCATTTTTCTTCCTAGACCGTGGCCCACCAATTCCCGGACCACCCCATAGCCTTGGGCTTCACAATAGTTTTGAATTGCATATCCCACGTCGCCCACTCGGTTACCTAATCTAAATTCACGGATACCGATATAAAGCGATTCTTTGGTAATCTGCAATAGTTTTTTTATTTCTGGATCTACTTCGCCCACTTCAAAAGTATAAGCGTGATCCCCGTAAAATCCATTTTTTATGGAGCCACAATCAATGGCCACAATATCACCTTCTTTTAGGGGTATATCGGTGGGCAGCCCGTGAACGACAGCATCGTTAACGCTGGTGAGCAGGGTAGAGGGACAGTCGTATAATCCCAAAAAGCCTGGAAGGGCATCCTGTGCCCGTATGTACTCCTCCGCCATTTTGTTCAGCTGATTTGTGGTTACTCCTGGTTTTACTTCCTTTGCGAGCATCCCCAAAGTACGGGATACCACCAATGCACTTTCACGCATCAGTTCAATTTCTTCTCTGGTTTTAGTTATGATCATCGGTTTATTTTAAAAAGGAAAGCCATCCTTTTTTTTGTTTTCTTATTCTCGGATTAACAACTTTTTCCTCACCGACCAAATGTTGGTAAATTTCACCCCAATCCCTCATTCCACCAAAGTTTCGGTCATCGATAAAAAGATCGGCGTGTATTTTTCGGCTGTGCGAACTATTGAATTCTTCTTCAGGAAAACTCTTGTTGACGGCATAGAATTCAATTCCGTGCTGTCGGCAAAATTTCACAGCTTCATCCAGAGCACTTCCCTTGCGGTAGGTCCACAAAATGAGGCGATGTCCTTTTTCCTGCAACTTCTTAAGCGTATCGAAGGCAAAAATTATGGGACGGCCTATTCGCGGATATTCATCCTCTACGATCGTGCCATCAAAATCAATCGCTATGGTAAGAGTTTCCTTTATCATTTCTCATTATCACGATGCAAAATTACAAAGAAATCTTGCCTTGACAGTATTAATCCGAATACGGATTTTTGTAATCCTTCCCACTTAAAATATCCAGCATATCCTGCTCAACGGTATATATGCTGTATTCCACGATCCTGCCCAGTTCCTTGCCGTTTTTTTTAAAGATAATCGTAGGAACCTGGACGATGTTTTTTCCATCCTCGTACTTTTGGGGAGTGTCTTTTTCCTCTGAAACGGCATAAACCTGTAAATGGGATTCGTCAAAATTGAGCTCATCCAGTATTTTGTACAGATGGGGAACATCGCGATGGCTATCCTCGCACCAAGTTCCCATAAATAGGGTGATCTTAATATCTTTAATGAGCGGCCTTAGTTTTTCAATGGCCTTGGTATTGGGCGTATAGTCGTCGTATCCGGGTCTGAACCAATCATTAAATGCATTCATCTGCAATCCACTGCGGTCTGCTTTTCCCAGAAGCATAATCGATTCTTCGTAAGGAACGGTGTCGTTTAATTTTTCAGAGGGATCGTTCTTGGGAACCAAAATATTCCTTTCTGATTGGATTCCGGTTTCTTGTTTTTCTTTGGAAGAATTACATCCCACAATGGCAATCGTGGCAAGGAGAAGGGCACTGTTTTTCATAAACTTTATCTTGTGATTATTTTCAAACTCACCGGGAAAGCCCGGTGATTTATTTTAGGGTTTCCTTTAGCCATTCATAAAATTGACGTTGCCAAACCAAGGCGTTTTGTGGTTGTAGTACCCAATGGTTCTCTTCGGGAAAAAAGAGAAGTTTACTTGTGATTCCGCGGAGCTGGGCTGCCTGGAAGGCTTCCAAACCTTGCTCAATGGGTACTCTGAAATCTTTTCCTCCTTGAATGATCATTATGGGAGTATCCCACTTGTCAACATAGTTAATAGGATTGAATTCGTTATACGCTTTTTGGGCCGTTTCATTTGATTTATCCCAATAGGGTCCACCCATATCGTGATTTACAAAGAACAATTCTTCTGTGGTGCCGTACATAGATCGGGTATCGAACACTCCGTCGTGGGCGATAAAAGTTTTAAAGCGCCCGTCGTGGTTTCCGGCAAGCCAGAAAATGGAATAGCCTCCAAAACTAGCCCCTATGGCGCCCAATCGGTTTTTGTCCACATAAGGTTCCTTGGAAACCTCATCAATGGCGTCTAAATAATCCTGCATAGCACCGCCACCCCAGTCGCCACTGATCTCGGCGTTCCATTCCACTCCGTGGCCGGGCATTCCCCGACGATTTGGAGCCACGATAATATATCCTTCTGAAGCCATCAATTGAAAGTTCCAACGGAAGGAATAAAATTGCGATAAGGCTGATTGGGGACCGCCTTGGGCGTACAGAAGAGTGGGGTATTTTTTATTTTTGTCGAAGTTGGGAGGAAGGATTACCCATACCAGCATTTTCTTGCCATCCTTGGTTGTTATGTTCCGACTTTCCACTTGGGGCAAATCGAGATTTTCATAAAAATTATGATTCACCAAGGTTAAGGCCCTAAACACTTTCTTCTTTAAATCGAAGGAAAATATTTCACTGGCATGGTTCATATCGGTACGGGTTACAATAAGCTTTCCATTGTTCTCGGCTACAATACCGGTGACGTCAAATTGACCTTTGGAGAGTTGTTCCACCAAGGGCATTTTTCGAGTCTTGCCCGGATGGTCAACCTTAAAGATCTGGATCGTTCCATCCACCGGGGCCGTAAAGTAAATATCCTTTCCATTATTTCCCCAGATAAAGCTATTGACCGTACCATCCCACTGGGTCGTTAGGTTTTGTTTTATCCCATTATCCAAAACGACTATATCATTTTTGTCGGCTTCGTAGCCTTCGGTCTTCATCTGAAGCCAGGCCAACGCACCATTTTTTGAAAAGGCGGGATGGGTATCGTATCCTTTGTTGTCCTGTGTAATATTCTCTGTTCTTCTACTCTCTAGATTATATTTGTAAATGTCGGTATTGGTGCTGGTGGCATATTCAGTTCCTGCCAATTTTTTGCTCACATAATAGATGTTCTCACCTTTTGGATCCCAGATATAATCCTCATCCCCTCCAAAAGGGGCCTGGGGAGTATAGTAGGGTTGGCCGGGAGTAATGTCTGTCTCTGCACCGGTTTTTACATCTTTATAAAAAACGTGGTTGTAGCTGCCGTCATTATAGGTATCCCAATGCCTATAATCAAGACTGGTAAAAACGTAAGCATCACTTTTGGGAAGATCGCTATAGATATCCTTTCCCAAAACATCCTTGACGTGCACAGGCTTGTGCATCAACAGATACTTGCCATCGGGCGAAAGGTTTTTGTCGGTAACCTTTGCTTCTTCCTTGGTGATTTCGGCAAAATTTCCACCTTCCACTGGCATTGCATAATATTTTGAGTCAAAGCCATTCTCTTCCATATTTGGAGTAGTTACCTTGTAAAAAATCACTTTTCCGTCGGTGGAGATACCCATGGGGCTTACTCGCTTCACCTGCCATAAAAGCTCAGGTGTCATTGTTTTTTGGGCATGCAAAAAGCCAGCTAAGAGAAAGGCCAGCAGAAAGGATATCTTTTTCATAAAAAGTGGGTTTTAAATCGAGGCAAAGGTACTTAAAAAAGTTTGCAGTGACGAGTGCTAAGGGAAGCAGTTCCGATTTTGATTTTGTCTGTTGCCCTCCTGGGTTTTGGGAACTCTCTATTCTGTGGATTTAGTTTTTTACTCGTATCTTTGCAGGCTTCGGAAAATTCAAGGTTCTGAAGCTACAAGCGAGCAATCGTAAATCCAATTTCAAAATATGCGAACAAAAACCTTAAAAAAGAATAGAATTAACGTTGTTACCTTAGGTTGCTCCAAAAATGTGTACGACAGCGAAGTACTCATGGGCCAACTGCGGGCCAGTAACAAAGATGTAGTCCACGAGGAGGAAGGAAATATCGTTGTAATAAACACCTGTGGTTTCATCAACAATGCCAAGGAGGAAAGTATTAATACCATTCTTGAGTACATTCAAAAGAAGGAGGAAGGGGAAGTGGATAAGGTTTTTGTCACGGGGTGCCTATCTGAAAGATATAAACCCGATCTTCAAAGGGAGATTCCAAATGTGGATGAATATTTTGGAACAACGGAACTTCCCGCATTATTGAAAGCGCTGGGCGCCGATTATAAACATGAATTGATTGGGGAACGAATTACCACAACTCCTAAAAACTACGCCTATTTTAAAATTGCAGAGGGTTGTGACAGGCCGTGTTCATTTTGTGCCATTCCTATTATGCGTGGGAAACACAGAAGTACTCCGATGGAAAACTTGGTTGCGGAAGCGGAAAAATTGGCCGCCAAGGGTGTAAAAGAGTTGATTTTAATTGCACAGGATCTCACCTACTACGGATTGGATCTTTATAAAAAGCGGAATCTTGCAGAACTACTTCAAAAGCTCGCAAAGGTAGAAGGGATTGAATGGATCCGTTTGCACTATGCTTTTCCCACTGGTTTCCCGATGGATGTTTTGGAAGTGATGCGTACCGAACCTAAGATTTGTAACTATATAGATATTCCCCTGCAGCACATTTCTGATTCCATTTTGAAATCGATGCGCCGTGGAACCACTCAGGCCAAGACCACGAAATTGTTGGAGGAATTTAGAAAGGCAGTTCCCGAAATGGCCATCCGTACCACTTTGATTGTTGGCTATCCGGGGGAGACCCAAGAAGATTTCGAGCTTTTAAAACAATGGGTAAAGGAAATGCGATTTGAGCGTTTGGGTTGTTTTACCTATAGCCATGAAGAAAATACCCATGCCTACCATTTGGAAGATGATGTGCCAGAAGATGTTAAAATGGAACGCGCCAATGAAATTATGGCCATCCAATCACAGATTTCCTGGGAGCTGAACCAGGCTAAGATTGGAAAGGAATTTAAGGTTGTGATCGATCGAAAAGAAGGGGGTTATTTTGTAGGCAGGACCGAATATGACAGCCCTGACGTGGATAACGAAGTGCTGATAAACGCTGAGGAGGGTTATTTGCGTACCGGTGAATTTTATACTGTAAAAATCACGGCAGCGGAAGATTTTGACTTATATGCCGAGGTTGTTGAAGGCGTATCTTAAACCAAGGAATTGCACATTGAAGTAGATTTGGGATATGGCTTGATGTCCCCTTATTCCGGGATCCAATCTTTTTCAGAAATTGACCTCGTAAATTGAGATAGAAAATTTCTGCAATCCTCGGCAGAAGCCTTCAATGGAATACCTTCCATTGTGGTACTGCCGAGTTTCACAGAGGACGAATAATTAGACTAAAACACAATCATTATGAAAATCGTCCTGTTCTAAAGTTTGGCTAATTATTTTTCTGTTTCAATAAGGCTCCCAACCTCATTATATAGATTAAATGCTTTTAAGCCACTCTTGATATTTATCCCCTAAAATAGGTACCGGCTTTTCTTTCCCGTCGAATGCGCCCATCAAGGCTATGACCCATAATACAATTAGAAAAATACTCCCTAAAAGTGATACCAAGCCCCCCACGATGGGAATCACATTGACAATCCCCAGGGCCACCCCTGTGATTCCAAGACCCAGGGACTGCCGAATATGGTAGGCAGAAAATGAATTTTTCTTGTCGTTGTTTATAATAAATGCAATGATCAGCCCGAATATGGTGATGTAGGCTATTATTGCCATCGTTTTTCCTTCCTCAATGTAGGAAGGTGGGGCTGCGACCCTTTTTGCTTGTGTATTTACCTCTTCGCTCATACTGTTTATTTTAGATAAGTTCATCAGTGGATTATAACTTTGTCCAATCCTCCCGAATCCCGACCACTTTCAAACTCCCCCCGTATCCAGAATTCGGTCACATTGGAAAGTACCTCCTTAATATCTTCTTCAGTTGCTATTTCACTGCTTTGATAATCTCCAAGAAGCCATCCGCTTCCACTTTTGATTGGAATGGAATAAGGCGTCCATTCACCGGTTGGATAATTGCTTTGGTCGTGTAGATAAGTGATCTGGAGATCTCCATTTCGGAAAAGTATATCATCGAATTCAAATTGGTTCGACATATTGGAATCCTGGAATAGATTGAATTCCAGAGTTGCTCCATAGTAATCCAGTTTATTTCCTTTATAGGAACTGGGTGCGGAAAAAAACCATACTCCTCCAGCAACATCATCATCGGCATAGATGTATCCTCCAATAACACCGCCATCAGGAGAGTAGGAGGGTTCTACATATCCTCCTTGGGCATCACCCACGATTTTCCATCCTTCGGCATCATTTTCAAAGAAGCTGGACACAATAGGCTCATTGGGAGCTGGGGTAGAAGAATCGTCGTCACTACTACAAGCTACGAATAAGAAAAGTGCAGTAAGTATAATTACGGATTTTAAGTATTTCATAATTTAGAATTAGGTTAAAATGAATAAATTTTATTTTAAATTTTGGTTTTGGAGAGAAGTGAATATAAATCAACTCCATTGTCTGTTGCATTATGTGAATGGGAGTCAGTGGTCACTCGGTCTTTACAGTTTCCCCAAAATATCGTTTACCTCATATCCATCGAGATCGAAATACTTTGGATCAGAGGATTTTTTGAAGGTTGTTATGTCCATTTGCATACTTGGGGTACTTCGGTTTTTTTCATATTGCACCATCCGCACCATCACACCTCTTGGAAAATTGTCATTCTGCGCAACTTGCGGATCTTCCGCCACCATTGTTGAAAAGTCCTTTATCTGGCCTCCAAAAAGATGGTTGCCGCTCAAGTCGATATTGATATCAGGGGTGACCCACACGTCCATCTTGGTTTTTTCCTTAGGATTGGTGTAAACGTACTTTTCACAATTGTATCCGTTTATTTCCTTTTTTTCCCCAGTACGCTCCCAATGTCCAGAGTCGTCTTCCATGACGTCAAAATTACCGGCCATTTTCTCTGCCATTTTTTGAAAGTTGATCATAGGCATTTTCATTGCGGTTTTTTCCTTTTCATTGATCATATAGGTGGCAGCTCCTTTATAATCAAAAAGCATTCGTGTTTCATTTTTATCTCCTTCGTTCATAACCACGCATTCGCCGGTATTGCCAAAAATCATTTTGGTGGTGTTGGTCTCGTCCAACTTTCCATTTTTTTTAAAGGATTTCATCTCCATGCCGATCGTGGCCTGAACCGGGTTTTCGGGTACAGGATATCGGGTATCGTTTTCGTAAGTAATATCTTCAAGCGCTTTGCGTCCTTTTTCTCTCTGTGGTTCGGCATGTTTCTCCTTCATATCCTGCTCTACCTTCTCTTTAATTTTTCTTTTAATAAAACCGCGCTGTCCTTGTGCGGGTACCACGAAAAGAAATAGAAGAAATGTGGTCAATGAGAGTATATATGTCTTTTTCATACGGGTTTGATTTATAATTACTTAAAGTGATTGGTACGAAATTATTTATCGTGACGCTGGTCCACAATAGCAACTTAGTATTTGGTAGTTTTGGATTAGTATTAGGGATGTCTTTTTTGTGTTGATTTCCGTCAAGGAAATTAAAACAACGCCAGTTTTTGGTTTTACCACGGAGATTAAGAATTCCTATCCTGGAATCACTTAAACCGTAACATGGTTTCCAAAATTTGGTTGATTTGTTTGGACTTTTGACGGGAGACAGGAATTTCGGTATCATCCTGCATTATTAGACTGCCCCCATCCTGTTTTAATATTCCTTTTACGAATTGTGGATTTATTAAATGTGACTGGTGCACTCTAATAAAACCGTATTCCGAAAGCAAGTCGTCAATTTCCTTTAAAGTGCGGCTAATAAGTACCCTATTGCTATCCTTACAGAAAATGTTGGTATAGTTGCTGTCAGACTGGCACCGAACAATATTCTTTATCTCGACTATTTGGTAGCCTATACCGGTGGGAAGCGCTATTTGTGTACATTCCTCGGGTGTGTTCTGATAGTGCTTTTGGAACAGCCGCCACTGTTGCTCCGTGGTTTTTTTCCGTCTTTTTTCCCAATTGGAGATCGCCTTGACAATGTTTTTTTCTGAAATAGGTTTAAGTAAATAATTGATCGCACTGTACCGAAACGCCTTGATGGCATATTGGTCATAGGCTGTGGTAAATATCACGTCAAAGTCTATCGGCAATAACTTGTCAAGAAGTGCAAACCCGTTAAGATTGGGCATTTCAATATCGAGAAATAATAAATCAGGCGGGCTTTTCCGAATAAATTCTAATCCTTGAATTGGATTTGTAAATATTCCGGTAATAATATAATCGGAATGGATCTTTCCAATAAGTTTTTCCAGTACTTCTGTGCAGTGAAGCTCGTCGTCAATTATGATAATTTTTGTCATCTTAATGGGTGTAAGTTAGTATTATTCGCGTTCCAAGAGCATAGTCATCTTCTTCAATATCGATAATACTAAGATGAATAGAAGGTTCGTGAAGATGGTTATAGAGCGTGATCCGTTCTTTTGTGATATCCATACTGCGCGATTTATGAAGTCGCTTCTTATTTTGACTGGCCTTCCTCCCTATGCCATTGTCCTCAATCGTTATTTTTAGATTGTCAGATGTGTCAAAGATAATAAGCAATTTCTTTTTCCTCCGATCACTAGGGCCTAATCCATGCCAGATTGCGTTCTCGGCAAAGGGTTGCAATAAAAGAGGGGGAATATGATACTGCGACAATTCCTCCAGAGAGTCAACTTCAACGTGATAGTCAAAATCTCTCCCCATTCTTATTTTTTCAAGAGAAAGATAAAGTTCCAAGATTTCCAGTTCCTCTTCAACTGTTACGATTTCCCTGTTGCTGTTTTGCAATATACCCCGTAATAATGAGGAAAAATCATCTAAGTAAGCGATTGCTCTATCATTGTGCGAAGTCATGATAAGATGCTTTATTGCATTTAGGCTGTTAAAGAGGAAGTGTGGATTCATTTGCGAACGTAAGGCCATCATCTCCATTTCCTTCAGCTTCTGCGTAAAGGCCTCTTTTATCCTTTTTTCATTTTCTTTTTCTATTTGTGAATAAACCTGTATGAGTTCATCTGTTTTTTCATTTACTTTCTTATCCAGTTCTGCATTCATCTTTTTCTGAAGCATTCTATTTCTGTGGAATTGATTGATCAATGCCTCATTGGCCTTGTTTTTTTCCTTTTGCAACAACAGAAAATTTTCCCCAAGCGCCAGGGAGAAGCAAAATACTTCGGCCAACAATCCCATTTGAAAAACAATATTGGGTGCCTCAGGGAAGTTGAAAAAACTTTGAGGGTCAAAATGCAACCCTGAATACCCAAGGTAGGAAGCGAAGAGAGCTGCGACAAAAAAGAAGCTTTGGCCGACGATAAAATAAATGAGCAATGGGTGCTTTACCTTATAGATGATCCAAAGGATAAGCACAAGATTCAATGGTAGGACAAAAAGTCTTACCGCTGTAAAAATAACCTCTCCAAGAGCTAGATCAGATAGAAAAACAGCGAGGATAAACCTGAAAATGGCGTATGCAAAACAGAATATTCCCAAATAATACATCCATTTCCCTAACAGCTTATCGTAACTTTTTACATCCAAGAGATGCAGGATGAATAGAATATAAAACCCAATAAATATAAATTGGATAGGCTCGAGGAATGAATGGGACAGTTTGGGTATTGAGACAAACAAATTTCCCGTGCTTGCCGAAGTATTGGCGAGTACTTGAAAACCATAAATGATTTGGAAGAATAAATAGCACAAATAATACAGATAAAGTTTTTTCGGTATCCTTATCCAAAATACCAGGGCGAAACTGCAAATGGTAATAAGGGCAGTGATATAAAAATAAATGAATGCAATGGAAGGAGCCTCTTCTTTATGCATGATTTGTGACAATTCCAAATATTCCTTTTTGGGGTAGAGCGATGGGTAATCAGGAACAAAGCGGCTGTTATTTCGAAATAACCGTATGTAGAATACAGAGGTTTGCAGAGGCATCAAGGAGAGCTGGGTGAAAAAGAATTCCGATCGATTGGCACGTTTGGAAAGGGGTACCAACAGGCCATTTGCAAGTCTTTCAACTCCCTGTGGGGTAGGATGGTAAAGAGAGGTGTACTGCTCATTGCTGTATAGATAATCGTGGACCGTATCGGTGGATGGGTTTACGATTGAAAATTTTAACCAAATGGCTGTTTCTGAATTTGTTATAAAAGTAGAATCATAAGGCTTCCACCCTTTTCGATCCCTTATTTCCTCAAAAGAAACTGTGGGTGCAGCTCGTAAGGCACGAACGGATTCATTGTCAACCAACGGAAGGTTGGAAGGAATGGAATCTCCTCTTATCTGCCCGAATGTATTCGGCAGATAGACAAATAAAAGGACTGCTATTAAAAAGGGAGATTGCATAAAGATGCTAAAATACCAATCTATCTGATATTCGTAGCGCGTAGTTAGAATTTGGCAACCATCACTTAGTATTTGGCAATTTATTCATATATATGTCAAATACTAAGTAGCATTTACCAAATTCTCATTTGGGGTTTAAATCGAAGATGGGTCTCAGTATGTTTGGAAAAAGGCAATATACCGCGATTGTTTGATTGAGGGTGGAAGGTCAGGGTCCGTGATATTATCAGGCGTTTCCATTTCCATTTTGGTTTTTTATAAAGAACCGTGGAAAAAAAGGATTCCTTTCACCAATTAGCAAGTAGAGAGAAAACCTTTTTGAAGATATTTTCTTCAAGAAGGTTTTTTAATACTAATTCATCAAATACGTATAAAAATATTTTGTCTCAACTTCCGGCCCACACCGCCGTTTAAAAAGCAATTTTTCTACCTCTTAAATTGAAAATGCCTTCTATTGCCTTTTTCTTGTTTGTCTAATGAATTAATGACAGCGATTGAAATTTACCAGGTATCCAAAATGGATTATTAATTAGTATTCGGTAATTTTTAAGCCGTTTTTCCAAATTCTAAATGATAGGCGCCATATGATAATTGGGGGCCTCATTGCCGATTTTTAAGAGATATGTTTGTCATCATTTTAAAAAAAATAAATTATGACTTTGAAAAATTTTATGAAACACCCATTCAAGAAAACATTGGTTCTGGCAATGTGCGCGCTATCGTTGGTAGAAATTTCCTGCTCCAGTGATGATGGTCCAGGAGAGCCTGCTGTAGGCAATGCGCCACCTATTGAGCTGGATTGCGACCTTTTTCTGGAAGATCTCATTTTAACGGACAATCCAGATGCTCCCATAGATTATATTATTAGCTGTCACGCTGTTGTAAAAGGGAAGCTGACGATAGAACCCGGAGTGGTTATACATTTTGCCAAAGACGCTAGACTTCGTTTTCATGAACCATCCTCAATACATGCGGTGGGGACAGCAGATAAGCCTATTGTTATGACGGGAACAGAATCCAATCCAGGATGGTGGGAAGGCATTCTATTTCTCAGTAGAGACAATACTAATATTATGGAATATGTTGATATTAGCTACAGTGGAGGTCAAACATATAATGGGCATGGTCATGCTAGCGTAGTCGTGTACAGTGATGGCGCACTTACCATGAATAATTCTACTATTAGCCATAGCGAAGAGACGGCCTTTGAGGCACGTGGTAATTCCGCCCGTGTAAATATTGAAAACAATACGTTTTCCAATAACGGACAACCTTTAATAATGAATGTCTTCAATGCACATAAGGTCTCAGCTACCAATGATTTTAGTGATAACACCCTAGACCGAGTATTTTTGATTTCTGATTCAGGAGCCATAGGTGAAGCTGTTACCTGGCAGAATATAAATGTGCCATACCGCGCAATGGGAGTTTTAAGTGTAGGAACCAATGGTTCCATTACCATACAACCTGGAGTAGAGTTAGAAATGGCTCCGGGCAGCGGTTTTAAAAGCATCGATGGAGGCTTAAAAATAGTAGGTACCGAAGCACTGCCCATCATAATACGAGGTCAATTTTCTGGACCGGGTTCTTGGAGAGGAATTTTTATGAATAGCTTACACCCTATAAACGAGATCGGTTTTGCCCAAATCAGCGATGCAGGGGAAAATCCCGATGCCGATGAAGGAGCCGTTGAGCTCTGGTACAACGCAAAGCTATTTATCCATGACACCGATTTTAAAGACTTAGGCGCCTGTGCAGTATATGGGAAATTACAGGCCGGTCAAAGTGAAAACCCTAATTATTCGTCATCCAATCTCTCATTTACAAATACAGCTTGCACTGTTCTATTTGAACAGTAAAATGTCGAGATGGGAGTTCCATTTTGAAACGTATGCTGGTCAAAATGAATTAGGGGGCTTTCCAAAGTAAGAGGTTTGAAGGAACCTGCCCATCCTTCATTAATTAGCCAGGATTAAGACCTTCCTGAGAATTTATCCTTCAGGAAGGTTTTTTTAATGTCAATTAATCAAATCCGTACCAAAGCTATTGTGTCCTTAATCTCGGTTTTGCTATATTTGGAGGAATACTACTGCTATGGCAAATTCACAACGATTCAAATTTCCCAAGACGGTCCTGTTCGGCATTACTGCACTCTATGTGGTGCTGATGCTTGCCACTTATTTTCTGTTTTATAAAGAACCGATTGAGGTATGCGCCCAACGAATGCTAATAGCACAGGCTATAGCTTTTGTTTTTCAGATCGTGTTGAATTATGTCAATTATCACTCAAACAAAAAAATTGTAATCTTGGCAACCCTGTTTGTCAGCGCCATGCTTTTTATGGGAGCATTGTCTGGTTTTTTTAATTTGACCCTGATGTGTGAACTCTATGGATTCTAATAGGAGGGCTGGAAAAACTGTTCGGTATATACCTTGGGATTTTCGTAGGGTAGCAAGCTTACTTTCGCAGTTTGGTATTCCGATGTATCTGTAGGTTAAGACGGGAAAAGAAATCTATTTCCGGAAATTTGAATTATCCGTTCACAGGTATTTAAAACAAATATTTTAGACAAATGAAATTCTTAAAATCAACCCTCATTCTTTTTCTTGGTCTATCGATCCTTGCTTCTTGTAAAAATGAAAGAAATGAGAAATCGGCAGCATTCTCTGAAGCCTTGGCGAAAACAGAAATAGTTTCGTCCTTAAAAAACCCAACGGCTGTCAATAGTGTTTATCCTCGGCTTTTTGGAACCGACAAGAAGCTTTTTATGTCCTGGGTGGAAGAAAGGGATTCTATTTCAGTACTCTATTTCTCTACTTTCGAAAACGGAGATTGGACGGAACCGATTGAAGTAAATTCTGGAGATGATTGGTTTATTAGTATTGCGGATTTTCCCATCATTGCTGAAAATAATGGGAACATTTTAATAAACTATCTTCAAAACCCTGTAAATGCCAGAAACAACTACGATGTGAAAATCAATCTTTTCTCAACTGAAACACAGTCATGGAAAAAGGATATCCTTTTACATCATGACGGAACGGCCAGTGAGCACGGTTTTATTTCTGCGGTGCCTTATGGGGAATCTTCTTTTTATGTAATCTGGCTGGATGGAAGAAACACAGTTGCCAAGGCCGGGAGTCATCATACTTCAGGAGGCCCTCCCATGTCGCTTCGGGGAAGGATCGTTCACGCCGATGGCACTATGGAGCCTTCGGTGGAACTTGATGACCGGGTTTGCGATTGCTGCCAGACAGCAATGGTTTCAATAGACGATGCCCCAGTATTGGTTTATAGGGATAGAACCGATGCCGAGGTGAGAGATATTTCCAGGATTGGTCTTTATGATGATTCTTTTTCCCCGCCTATGACGGTTTATAATGACAATTGGAAAATTTCCGGTTGTCCTGTTAGCGGTCCCGCGATAGCATCTTATAAAAATAATGTTGCAGTGGCTTGGTTTACTGCTGTAAATAATCTTCCCAAGGTGCAGCTTGCTTTTTCCAAGGATAAAGGCAAAACTTTTGGTATGCCAATTCAAGTAAATAACAACGATACTACAGGTGGCGTTGACGTTGTGATGATTTCAGAAGATACTGCGGTTGTCAGTTGGATTGAAAACAGTGGGGACGAAACTCTGATTCAGGTGATGCGTGTTTCCGCAGATGGCTCCAAAGGTTTTCCCATGACTATTTCAAGATCAAGTGTTCAGCGTGTAATCGGTACGCCACAGTTGGAAATGGCAGACCATTCTCTCTATGCAGCTTGGATGAACGTTGAAGAAACGGAAAATTCAATTAAAACGGCTGTTGTTTCCATGGAGGAATTATAACTGAATTTTACACGGATAACAAATCCGTATCTTTGTAAAAAATCACCGTTGAAGAATCTTCTTATCATAGGCCATACCTTTCCCGAGCCGAGCACTACCGCAGCAGGGGGGAGAATGATGCAGTTGATTAAATTATTTCAGAAGGAGGATTTTAAAATAAGCTTTGCAACTACCGCTGTCGTTTCTGAACGAAGTATCGACCTTCAAAAACAGGATATTTCGGTTAAAAACATCCTTCTAAATGATCCTTCTTTTGATGAATTTGTAAAAGCACTAAATCCGGAAATCGTCGTTTTTGATCGATACATTTCCGAAGAACAATTTGGTTGGCGGGTTTCTGAATCTGTCCCGAATGCGTTAAAAATCCTCGATACGGAAGATCTGCATTTTCTTAGGAAGGCTAGGGAAGAGGCAGTGCAAAAAGACAAATCAGTTTCGGAAGCAAACCTTTTTTCCGATACTGCCAAACGAGAAATAGCCAGCATTCTCCGATGTGATCTTTCGCTGATTATTTCAGAATTTGAAATGGGATTGCTTCAAACCACCTTCAAGATTTCTTCTGATATTCTGTATTACCTGCCTTTTTTAGTAGAAAATATTTCAGAAAACCTGCCGACATATAAACAACGCCAGAATTTTATTAGCATTGGGAATCTTTTGCATGCACCCAATGTAGATGCGGTACTGCAATTAAAAAAGCTTTGGCCGTCTATTAAGGAAGAACTTCCAAAAGCTGAAATCCATATTTACGGTGCTTATGCGCCACAACAGATTACGCAACTTCACGACGAAAAAGACGGGTTTCTCATAAAAGGCTGGATAGAAGATTTGGAAAATGCGATGAGTGAATATCGACTTCAATTGGCGTGCATTCGTTTTGGTGCCGGTTTAAAAGGAAAACTTGTGGATGCCATGCGTTGTGGTTTGCCTTCAATAACAACCGGCGTGGGAGCGGAAGGATTGTGCGCAGAAATGCCCTTCGGCGGGGAAATAGCTTCTTCAGAAAAAGATTTTGTCGAGTCCGCAGTACGCTTGTATTCCCAAGAAAAAATATGGAATAAAACACAACAAAACGGAATAGAGATAATAAAACATCGTTTTCAAAAGGAAATCTTTTTAGAAGATTTTAAAAAGCAGTTAGTTTTTCTTTCCCAAAACCTTGGAAAACACCGACAGGACAATTTCATCGGCCAAGTACTTCAACATCATAGTTTACAGGCCACTAAATATATGAGCAAGTGGATTGAGTCAAAAATTGCTCTTCCGCAAAATTCCTCTCCGGTGTGTTTTGCCAATAGCGATGAGGTACGGGAGGAATATAGAGAGTAGTTTTAGGGGATTTTTATTTAATTTTGCAGTTTTCAATCCCTTCACCATGATCGACAATAACCTCAATATTCCGAAACCTGTTTTTGAACTAGAAGAAACACCCGCACAACGGAAAGCTCTTTTTAATAAAATAAGTGATTTTTCTGAGGAATTTTTAGAAACCCTTCCAAAGCAAAAGGCTTTTTACTATAATACCCATCCAGCTACCGAAGCCGATTCTTTCTTTAAAATTGATAATGAGAAAGCTTCATTGGATAACATACTCGGGTTTTTTGAAGATCGGGTTTTGAAAACTGGCCTGAATCCAACTTCCGGTGGACATTTGGGCTATATTCCAGGTGGGGGAATCTATAGTTCTGCCGTTGCAGATTATCTTGCTGCCGTTACCAATAGGTATGCTGGGGAGTTTTATGCTTCGCCGGGTGCTGTAAGAATGGGGGATGCCGTGATAGATTGGGCAGGAAAGTTGATGGGGTATGCAGAAGGATTTGGTGGGAATCTCACTTCAGGGGGAAGTATCGCAAACCTTATTGCGCTTCATACGGCCAAGCATCATAAAAATATTATAGGTGAGGCGATTTCCAAAAGTGTGGTTTACTGTACGGCACAATCACATCACAGCATTTACAAAGCGTTAAAAATCATCGGACTTGAAGAGTGCATTATTCAGAAGATATCGTTGGATGCGCATTTCAAAATTTCGATAGGCGATTTGGAAAATCAAATTAAAGCCGATGAGAAGGAAGGCTTAAAACCGTTTTTACTCATTGCAAATGCCGGTTCTACAGATGTTGGAGCCGTGGATCCGTTGGTGGACTTAGGGAATATTGCCAAAAGCCATAATCTCTGGTTTCACGTGGATGGGGCCTACGGCGCATTTTTTATGTTGACCGAAAAAGGAAAGGAAAAATTAAAGGGAATTGAACAGGCCGATTCCATAATTCTAGATCCGCATAAGGGCATGTTCCTTCCTTATGGCTCAGGGATAGTGTTGGTAAAAGACGTAAAACACTTGGCTGCTGCCCATAGTTATACGGCAAATTATATGCGGGATGCACATATTGATGGGCAATATTCCCCTTCAAATCTATCTCCTGAATTGAGTAAACACTTTAGAGGGTTGCGGATGTGGTTACCACTTAAATTATATGGGGAGCAGGCTTTTTCCAATTATCTGGACGAAAAACTGCAATTGGCCACTTACCTATCACAATGCCTCGTTGCTCTGGGTTATACAGTGATTTGTGAACCGGACTTGAGTGTTGTTGCCTTTAGGCTCGAACTGGAACAATACGACAGCGATGAACAGAATAAAAAGGTACTCGACTCTATTCAAAAGGATGGTAGGATTTTTATTTCCTCCACCGTTCTGGATGATAAACTTACCCTACGCGCTGCCATTCTTTCCTTCAGGACACATAAAAAAGACATCGATTTGTTTTTGGATTTACTGAGAGAAGCAAAGCTCTCTTTGGAGGTGTAGATCCTAGGGTTTCATATTTGAATTTTTTCACCTCTCTTATTCTTAATCTTGACAATAGTTTGAAATGTGATTGATAGAACTTTTAAAACTTATCAAAAACCGAAAGGTAAAAAGCTGTCTCTAGTAAGCCTTGTAATTCTTTGTGGTTTAGTGATTGTTTTTCTACTTGTTTTAATTAATGCATTTTTTCAAACGGAAGTCTTAGAAAGTATATATAAAGCTTCGGCTTTGTTGTTTTTAATGATTTTTGGGTATATAGTCTTTAAAAGTTACAACCAACAAGAAAAGCTACGAGGTGAAATTACGGGGACTTTAGAATTATTACCTAGTTGTATTGTTATTGACCAACGTTCCATAGCGTTAAATGAAATAGGACATCTATCCATAAAAGTTGAAGATTTTGAAGGGAAAGGACACGATTTAACAAAAACTCAAAACTCGTTGATTTCAAACGGGCTTAATAATATCCTTTTTATACACTTGACTTCAAAAGAAATTATCCAAACAAATTTTGAGCAACAATACGAAGGTCAATTTGCAAAAATCAATAAAGAAATTTTGATTGAATATTGTAAAGCAGGGGTACTCTCATTGATCAATTTGCTTGAAATATTAGAGATTGAAGATTATGACGAGATCCAGGACTTTAAAAGGATTCAAGGTATTAAGGAATAACTCAGGCCTTCAATGCCACCCAGGCCGTACAACAATACCATCTAATTCCACACGGTGTGACATTTTGAAAAGTCCTGTCTAATTGGCGGTTTTTCCAGCAAGCCTTTACTGATTGGAAAATTTAGGCCATTTCCTTGTGAGCTCATTGGCATTGATAAAGGTAATTGGAGGTGTCCAAAATCATTTTGAGGTTATACTTGTTATCACAATTTTCTATTCCGTGTTTACCTTCTCTTTCGGTTATGTATTTATGACGAACCCCATGAAATTAAAAAACAGGGAGTAAAAATCTCAGCAACAGTTTTAGGATATAATAAATAGAAATTAGAACCGCTTCCTTCCTGCGAAAGAAAATAAAATCTGCTACAAGAAACTGGCCAGGTAAATTGGAGTTTTTACTTCAAAAATCTCATTCGTAAACCTCGGTGTTATTGAAATAGAAACTAATTCGTCATTTTTTCTTTTGGAATTTTCCATTCCTGACATCCTTCCCATAAAAACCTTATTTGTAACCAATTGCCTGGTATCGCATCAAAGATGTGAATTTTTAAAACTATGGGTTATGGGTTTTATTTTTCCATTTAAGGCCGAGGTCATAAATATTGGAATTGTCAACGATAACGTTGTTTCACTGCGAATAGAAAAGCCTTTTGGATTTGAGTTTGAACTCGGGCAGGTAGTTGATATGAGCATAGACAAGCCGGGCTACGAGCTTTCCGTGGCTTCATTTACAATTGCCAACGTTCCAACGGAAGATCATCTGAAATTTATCATAAAAGTATACCCTCGAAAAGGACTCACAGAAGCGATCTCAAAGTTGCAATGTGGCGACAAGGTTCAAATATCCTATGCGTGGGATTCCTATGCGTATAAGGGAGGGGGAACCTTTATTGCGGCGGGGGCAGGGATTACTGCCTTTTTGCCAATCTTCGAGACTATCAAGGATCGTGGTATTGACGTAAAGCAGAAGCACAGTTTGATTTATGCCGACAAAAGCAAAAACGATGTTTTGTATTACAATAAATTAAAAGGAATGTTCAACAACAAGCTTTCGGTGATTTTGAGCCGGGCCAAATTCAAAAACCTTCCTTTTGGAAAAATCGATGCCGACTATCTATCAAAAATAATCGGTAGCACGGAACAGTACTTCTACGTCTGTGGCCCGAGAAAATTTGAGGAGGATGTCAAATCACACCTTGTAACTATCGGTGTGGAAAGCCATAACATCCAAACGGGCTACAAAGTCTAATTACTCTGTAAAACCAGGTTTCCCTTGGGAATTTCTTCCAAAGTGCAAAATTAAGTTCCTGAGGAGCCCCTCTGTGTTAATTTATGTCATATTCATAAAATAAGTACAGTTTTCTGTAACCAAATGGAATTTTATTTATCAAAGGTTAACAGAATCAAAACCTGAATTGAATTCAGTATCAGGAGAAGGATTAACTATTAATAACAAATAAAAACTAAAAATTATGAAAAAAAATTTTGTGATTTCTACATTGCTTCTAACGGCGATTGCCGTGTTTGGCCTCTATAGTTGCAATAATGATGATGATACTGGATACCTAGCTCCAGGTGAGGGTAGTTTGAATTTACCTCCCCTGAACCCGCAATTGGTCCAGCAAGGTCAAGAGATATTTCGATATGATACTTTTGGCGATGAAACATTTTGGACTGATGTATTGCAGATGAATCAAGTTATAGAAACTGCTGTAAGTCCCACTACGGCTTTAGCTGTGGGTTTAAAGGTGGACGCTACGGCTTTGCCCCCCGCTGTTGTTGAGGCCATTCAGAATGGTGAGGTTGATTTGGATGACCCACAAACCACTCTTGTCTTGCTACAGCTTAATGCCGTGGTTGGGGTACAAGGACAAGTAAGTACCAATACAGATGGTAGTTTAAAGTTGGACAGAATGGGAATTACCTGCGCTCTGTGCCATTCCACAGTTGATGACTCTTTTGCTCCTGGCATAGGAAGTCGTTTGGACGGTTGGCCAAACAGAGATTTGGATCCCGGTTTGATTATCTCGTTATCGCCAGCCTTAGACCAAGCTACTAGAGATGTTTATGCTTCTTGGGCTCCTGGAATATACGATCCAAGATTCAACCATGATGGCTTGAATAATCCAGTTGTTATTCCACCTGCTTATGGTTTATATGGAATTCCTAAAGCAATTTTCACAGGTGATGGCGATGTGGAACACGAACCCGCAGGACCAGTGGCCTATTGGAATAGATATGTAGCGGTTACCCAAATGCACGGACACGGTTATTTTGAAGATACCCGTCTTAATTGGGTGGTTGATCACAGGGAAGACGATGATTTGGTAACAGATAAACTTCCTGCGCTACAGGCATATCAATATTCTATCTCAGCACCAACGCCTCCAGCAGATACATTTAATGCCGAAATGGCGTTAAGAGGAAAAGCGCTTTTTTCAGGAAAAGCGCAGTGTGCAAGTTGCCATTCCGGACCATTATTTACTGATGTTACCGACGGTGGAAAATTACACCCTCAAACTGCATCCGTTGCACCTGATAAGGATTATGTTAAACGGTCAGCTACCAAACAATGGAGAGTTAGCCCATTGAAAGGTGTATGGCAGCACCCTCCTTATTTCCACGATGGTTCTGCTAAAACCTTGGCCGATGTAGTAACAAGGTACAATCAAGAGAGAAACCTCGCCTTAACTGGGGCTGAACAGGCTGATCTTACTGAGTATTTGAAATCTCTTTAAGGATTAATTGTCCACAGGAATTAAACAATTAGATTAATTTGGTGTTTTTAAAAGCATCTCTTTAAAGGAAACGATCCATATAGGAACTGACTCCTAAAGAGATGCTTTTTTTAAGTATGTGGGCTAAGGGAAAATAAACTGTGTGCTATTTATAAAACCCCTTGAATTTTAAAAATGGATACGAGAATTTTAATGACCGCAAGTTCTATTTTTTATGGGTTCATTGGAATCGGACTCACTTTCCTTCCTAAGGAAATATGTCAATTTTTAACTATTGATGTAACCCATATTTCCATTTTAATTTTTCAGCTATTAGGTGCTGCTTATTTAGGATTTTCAATGCTAAATTGGATGACGAAGAACAACCTCGTTGGTGGTATTTACAGTCGACCATTGGTCATGGGAAACTTGACACATTTTTTAATTAGTTCTTTTGCTCTCATAAAAATTATATTTCATTCCGAAAATTCCTTTGGAGTTATTTTGGTTTTAGCAATTGCCTATTCTGTGTTTACCCTATTCTTTGGATATGTATTTATGGTAAACCCAAGTAAAATATCCAGCGACGAATAAAAGTTTTTGCGACATCCGACCAAAGGAATACCAAAAGAATGAGATTAGAAGAACCGAATTTATTTATTGAAAATTGATTGGAGCTTAATTTCTATCAATTCAATTTATGACTTAAAAATGAGACGTTTAAAAAATATTTTATTCTCCACCCGAACCATGACGGTGCTTTTACTGTTATATGGCATTTCCATGGCTGTGGCAACCTTTGTGGAAAATGACTACGATACACCTACCGCAAAAACACTGGTTTACAATTCGAGATGGTTTGAAATCCTGATGCTCTGGCTCATCATCTTGTTTGTTGCAAATATTAGAACCTACCGATTGACCAGAAAAGAAAAATGGCCGATATTGGTATTTCACTTAGCTTTTATTTTTATGTTTATTGGAGGTGCTGTCACACGTTATTTCAGTTTTGAAGGACAAATGCCAATTAAGGAAAGGCAGGCCACCAATGAAATTGTCAGCGGCCTTACTTATTTTAAACTGTCTGTCACCGATGGAAAAAAGACACTCGGCTATGACAAACATCCCTACACAATGTCTTATTTTAATGCCAAAGACACCAAGTGGCCGTTTAAGAGAACCTATGAACAAAATTATCGGTTTGACGAGAAAGTTATTACACTGAAAACCCTTGATTATATTCCTTTGGCTAAAGACTCTATTCAAGCTGCGGAATCAGGAAAGTTGATGCTCAACGTTGTATCTGTGGGACCAGGAGGCAGAGAGGATAATTATATTTCCGAAGGTGAAGCCAAAAATATTAATGGAACTATGTTTAGTTTCAACAACCCTGTCCCGGGGACGGTTCAATTGGTGGATAAGGAAGGTGCCATTACAATTACCCTCCCTGTCGACGGGCAATATATGTCCATGGAAGGACAGCAAATGGGTGTGGTAACTGATTCCACCTTATTGGCCCAACATTCGGGTACAATTAAAGCGAATGGGACTGCTTCGTTGAATAATAGGGCGCTTTACACCATTGGCAATACCAATGTTATCATTCCTAAAAGTGCTTTTAAAGGAAAAACAGTCTATTACAATGGAGACAAAAACAACCCGATGGACAAGAATCTGTTGGGAGCTATTGAGTTGGAATTGAGTTCTGGAAATGAAAGAGATACACTATTGATCCAAGGTGGGAAAGGAATTACCGATTTTTATAAGACAGTGAGAATCAATGGTCTGAATGTTTCTTTAGGATTTGGTTCCAAGATTCTTAAAACGGATTTTTATTTGCGATGTGACGATTTTCTGCTTGACCGCTATCCGGGGTCAAACAACCCATCATCCTATGAAAGTAAAATCACAGTCATCGATAAAGGAAAGGAGAAACAACATCATATTTATATGAATAATGTGATGGATTATCGAGGCTACCGATTTTTTCAGGCGAGTTATTTTCCAGATGAATCCGGAACAATCCTTTCGGTCAACGCCGACAGATGGGGTACAGATATTACCTATTTTGGTTATTTCCTGTTGTTTTCTGGGATGTTCTTTACGCTGTTTTGGAAAGGTACCAATTTCTGGAAATTGAACAATTCATTAAAAAGAATGCATAGGAAAAATCTTATCGTTGTTCCTTTCTTATTGCTTTTTGGTTTCGGAACAAATCTAGGTTTCTCTCAGAATAGCATGATCGAAACAAAAGATTCCACAACCGTCTTACAGCAAGAACTCGGACCGAACGCTCAGTTTGCAGGACGTGATGAACTTGGTTCCAATAGGATTGTTGATCCCGTTCATGCTGATAAGTTTGGACATCTTCTAGTTCAGGATTTTCAAGGTAGAATTAAACCAATGAATACGCATACACTGGAATTGCTCAGGAAGATATACAAGAAAGATAAATATCGAAAAGAAAGTGTTAGCATTTCTTCGGAACAATGGTTTATTTCTATGCAGATTGATCCCGGTTTTTGGGCTAAAGAACCTTTGATCAAAGTGGGCAAAAAAGGAGGTGACAAACTGATAAGGGAAACTGGCGCCAATGCAGAAGGCTATACTTCTTTCACCAATCTAGTAGATCCAAATACCGGAGTTTTTAAGTTGGAGGAACAGGACAACAAATCTTTTAGCAAGCGAAAAGCCGACCAGTCCAATTATGACAAAGCCGTTATTGAGGTAACGGAACGATTTAATATTTTCAGCAGTATTGCTTTCGGATATTACACCAATATCATTCCGGTAAAAAATGATCCGGCGCAAACCTGGAGAAGCTGGATTTATAGTTCTGATGAAAATCCTGTAGATATTGACCAAACAGCTTATAATCTTTTAACCTCATATTTTAATGGCGTAAAAGAAGGTTTGAGAACTGGAAAGTGGAACAATGCAGATAAAAGTATTGAAGCTATAAGCGAATTTCAGCAGGATTGGGGTAAGGACATCGCTCCCTCAGCTTCAAAGGTGAATCTGGAGATTCTTTATAATCATCTGAATGTTTTCCTTTGGCTGATGATAGTTTACAGCTTTCTGGGTGTATTTATGATTATACTCGGATTTGCGGAAGTGTTTTCGTCAGGATCTAAGCATAATCATATAATTCGGCTCCTGACCAAAATATTGTTGGGAATAATGATTTTAGCCTTGGCCATTCAAGCGGTAACTTTAGGCGTGCGTTGGTATCTTTCAGGGCATGCACCTTGGAGTAACGGGTACGAGGCCATTGTATTTATTTCAGGAATCGGTGTGCTTTCGGGATTGCTTCTTTACAGAAATCGGAATGCTTTTATTCCAGCGGCCGGAGCTTTGGTCGCCATGATTATGATGGGATTTGCACACGGAGGATCCATGCTCGATCCACAAATTACCCCATTGGAACCCGTACTAAAATCCTATTGGCTTATGGTCCACGTGGGCATCATCACTTCCAGTTATGGATTTTTTGGATTGTCGGCAGTATTGAGTTCCATTTCATTGATACTGTTCACCGCAAAACCAACTAAAAAGATAAGGCGTTCCATCAAGGAAATGACCATAGTGAATGAAATGGCTTTAACCGTCGGGATATTTGCGCTTACCATAGGTACTTTTCTGGGAGGAATGTGGGCCAACGAAAGCTGGGGAAGGTATTGGAGCTGGGATCCCAAAGAAACTTGGGCATTTATATCGGTGATATTTTATACCGTGGTGCTCCACTTGAGATTGGTGCCAAAGCTCAAGGGGAAACTTACTTTTAATATTGTCAGTCTGTGGGCAATATGGTCGATTATCTTCACTTATTTTGGAGTAAATTACTATCTGTCCGGATTGCATTCCTACGCTGCTGGAGACCCCGTGCCTATTCCCGCTTGGATTTATATTACTGCTGCTGGGATGCTTATTTTGTCTTTGTCAGCTTATTTTATAAATAAAGAGAATAAGAGACCTAGATCGGTGTAAAAATTCTTAGGAATATAGAGCTTTTGGCTCTTGTTAGGTTATAACTCAGAGAACCGTTGTCTTTTTAGCTTTTCTTAAGTTGTCTCAAGATTGTTTGATTGTCTTCTCACCTGGCTTACGCAGTTTTTTGAGCCCTTAGAAAATATGCTCTAGTATATTGATTTTAAAACATCTTCGATTTTAGATATCCTTAAATGTTTTTTTTGATTATTTGAATTTAAAAAAGTTGAACTCCTTTGGAGTTCTAGACATAGGCGGATACGTTTTCCTCGAATAAAACCTTCATTTCATTTCGGTTGTATTCGAGGTTATCTGTATTAAACCCCTCCGGGGTTGCCAGTGTTATCCATTTCTGATTTCTTATGGAACACTCCGAAGGAGTTTAACATTGATAACCCACAAACACAGTGCAGTGTGAGGTTTGAACTCCTTTGGATTTCTAGACATCGGTGGATGCGTTTTTCTCGAATAACACCTTCATTTCATTTCGGTTGTATTCGAGCTTATCCATATTATGCCAATTTAAAGATATAATGTCATGTCTATTTCCATAAGGTATAATGCCGATATAGACTTTAAGAAGCATTTATGCGACAATTAAAATCATAATCGGGATTAAACCCCTCCGGGGATGCCAGTGGTCTCTATTTTTGATTTCTTATAGAATACTCCGAAGGAGTCTAACATTGATAACCTCCACACAAACGCAGTGCAGTGTGGGGTTGCAATGTACCTAGTTGCTAAGAACCCCGAAGTGGGTTCCACATTCAAATTCATATAAATGGAATGTTCCCGTGCGCAAGTCAGGAAAAGGCCTTGACGAAAGGTATAAACAACTTGAAGAACGGAGGTTAATTAATTGCTCTTATAGAGCTCTTCCAAAAAAAAAGGACCGTCTTTTCAGACAGTCTCTTTTTCCAACCTTAATTAATCTTGTGTTTATAAATCTATTTGATAACTGTAATCGTCCCTTTCATCACCTGATGTAAGCTACAGAAGTACTGGGTATCTTCATTGATTACGGTGGACCATTGTTCCCCTTTTTGCAGAATGTTTGACGTCCACTTTTTATTGATTTCTTCGGTAACATCGTGGGGGACAAAATCCTTATTGATCCAAACGACCTTATCACCTTTTTTAACTTTCAAATTAGCTGGATCGAACTTCATTTTGACGATTGTTACCGTATGGGTAGTAGGTATGTCATCGGTCGTTCCTTCTGGGCTTTTAAAGCCGGTAAGAACTACTAATAGGAAACAGGTCGATGCTGCTGCCATCAATAGATATTTAGCTACTGCTGATTTATGTGTACTCATTATCTCACAATTTTTTTCTGGGTCATTTTAGCGTGTTCCAAATGTGCCTCTAGGGTAGGAACCACGGCTTGTAGCAACTCTTTTAATTCGGCATTCTTTGATTCTGGAATCAACAGGACGTTAACCGCATCAATGACTGCTTGGTGATAGGCTACCTCGTTATCAATGTAAATTTTGTCAAAGTTTCTTTTCTTGGCTTTCTTTAGTTTTTTGGTCGTCTCCCTAGCTTGGTCAAGCAGGGATTGACTTACAGCATTGTCTTTTGGGTTGACTCCCAGTTTAGTTACTAACGCCACTGCTTGTTGGATAACAGCATTGTGATCATTTACCATCGTATTTGCAAAATTCAGGACCTCTTTATTTTTGGACCGTTTTAATGCGATTTTGGCATAATCGATGTCAATTTGGTTTGCCACCACGGCAACAGAAGCTATTTCTGTGTCCATTAATTTAGGTGAATTTTGAGCAAAGGCTGGAATTGAAGCTACTAATAGCATTGAACAAATTCCAATTAAGGCATTCTTTATTTTTGTTTTCAAGTATATTGTTTTTTATTATTGTTGTAATGATGTTATTTTCTATAGTTTTATTTGTATTTACTCATTTCTAAAATTTTGTCGGCCTCAAGATTTGTCCAATTGACCGCTTTGAGATTTTTGTTGTTTATTAATGCTGTTAGAACAATATCGTAACCTATTGAATAGCCACCCCAACCAGGATAATTTCTTGATCCAAACATGACTTCCATATGATAACCTATGTCTTCGCTTTGCAGATTTGGTTTAATATTTTTCCACAAGTCTGATTTTTGATCTTCAGTCAAGACCATTGTCCAAGGGGCAATTACATCAGGGTAAATCGAGTGTGCGAAATAGTCGCCTCTTCCTTCAAATACCAAGTAGTCTAACAAGGTCCATTTTGCTGATTTCCCAAAGTTCTCATTTGTCCAATAGGCGTCATTATATTCGTGAGCAACAGCGTACCCCAGCATATTTTCCCAACCCACCATATCGGGTTCAATGGTCAAAATGATTTGTTTTGAACCAGCAGTCAAACCCATTATTCCAGCCATTCCTTGAATGAGCATTCTATTTTCTGGATTTCCCGGTATGATATATATAGTCAGGTTATCATTCTCAATTTTTTGTCGGCTCTTTTTTAATGCTTCAATTATTTTGGATTGTATCACTTCGCGGTTTAAGGTAATTTTGTCAATTGATCTTTTTAATTCAGAAGTATTGGTAATTGGCCGTGAAAAGAAGTCCTTAACAATGAAAGCATATTCGCTATTTTGAAAGTATTGGTCATAAATTGGATCTTGTACATTCTCCTTGTAAATGCTCTCTACACTTTTGTCATCCGTACTTGCCTTGTCTATGAAGGCGGAGTAAAAGTCAGTTAAGAAAATGATTTTGTCCGAGGCAGTTTGTCCAAAGACGGTAACCAAGTTTGCTAATAATATTACTGTAAACAGAGTGATTTGAATGTTCTTTTTCATTTCAGAATGAAGTTTAGTATAATTGGATTAACTTTAAAAATGTTACAGTTTGTTGTGTCCTAAAATCACTACTAACTATTGGATGTGGGATGCAATTTCCGGTTACAGATAATTAGCAAAATTATTTGTGAATCGAGGTCAGAAACCTATTCTTCATTTTATTTTTTCTGAATTTTCCGCCAAAGAAAGTCGTTGTTGTCATACTGTTATCGTCTTTTACTCCTCTAGATGCTACACACAAATGATTGGCTTCAATATAGATTGCGATATCCTCGGTTTTTAAAAGCTCTTTAAACTTTTCGCCGATTTCCATTGTAAGCCGTTCCTGTATCTGTGGCTTACTAGCAACAAATTGTACAATTCGATTGATTTTTGATAATCCTATAACCCTATCCTTAGGAATATATGCGACAGCCGCTTTTCCAAAAAAAGGAACAAAATGATGTTCGCAATAGGAGTAAAGTGTGATATTATCTACCAAAATCATCTCTTGATAGCCGCTGGTATTTTTAAAAAAGGAGATCTTTGGACTATTGGTTTTGTTGAGCCCTTTAAAAACATCGTTCACATACATTTTCGCCACTCTTTCTGGTGTTTTTTGCAAACTGGGGTCATCGAGGTTTAATCCCAAAGCCTCCATTATTTTGCCAAAGTGGTATTTTATGGATTCTATTTTTTCAATATCGTCGTCTTCCTGAGGTTCGATCCGCATTGTATTGTTGGGGAATAATACAGTTTCAATATTTTTTTCTCCGTTTATTTTCATATTCTTAATAAATTATTTGGATTAGATTTTCTTTTACGTCAAGTGTTGATAAATCTCTTTTCTTCTTTTTTTTAAATGCCTTTGCCGTTCTTCATAGAAATATCAACAACTGATCCTATGCTGTAAATTTAGGATTCGGGTTTTTCAACAGTCAGTTCGAAACATTATATGTCAGCCAATTATTATTTAACGCAGATGATTGGTAATTCACAGTTTTTTGATTTTAATACCATTAAACAAATTGCCGCGTAATTCCCTTAATTACGGTGTCGGCAGTTTTTAGATGAGAATTCATAAAAAAGGTTACAAAGTTGTAACCGATGGGAGCAATTTGCATCTAAGTAAAAATGATCAGTCATGAATAATACTAATGTTGCCCAAAAGGAACTCAGTGAAACGCTAATTATCGAGAAAATATTGAATGGGGAGATTGAATTGTTCGAGATACTAATGCGACGTTACAATGAATTGCTGTACAGAACAATAAGAAGTTATGTAGGTACAGAAAGTGATGTACAAGACACTATGCAGGACACTTATATAAAAGCTTATGAAAAATTGTATCAATTTAAAAACGAATCTAAATTCTCTACTTGGTTAATCCGAATAGGAATTAATGAAGCCTTGCAGCGAAAACGAAAATCGCGCAAATATAAAACCATCGCCCTAGAGCAAGAAGACACGGTTTTACAAATTGAAGATCAAAATATAATGGATCCTGAACGCAAAACTATGTATAAAGAATCGTCCCTTTTTATGGAGAGAGCGATAGACACGCTTCCAGAGAAATATAAAATTGTTTATATGCTGAAAGAGGTTGAAGGTATCGGGATTTCCGAAATCTGCGAATGTTTGGACTTGAGCAACAGCAATGTGAAAGTGCGCTTGCACAGGGCTAGAGTGATGCTCAGGAATTCCATCTTGACCTTGACGGACCATTCTAGTATTTTTGATTTTGGAAACTCAAAATGCGATCAACTTGTTGCCAATGTGATGGATCACATCTTCAAAATGCATCCGAAGCCTTGATAGAATCCCCGGAAGAATCTACTCTTCGACAATGAGATAAACCTGTTTGTGAAACAGGTAGTTGCCAGTACCCTTAACAATAAGAAATTGAATATAAACCCCGTAGCTACTGGATAGTTATAATAAGGGTATGCTCTAATTTAATTGAGTGTTGTTTTAAAATTTTTGAATGGAAACGACCGGGTTTGATGTTAAAAAGAGTTGCCACTAATTTCGAAATTGACTCCCTTCCCTTGGGGAAGGGCTGAGGGTGGGACTTAGAAAAGAATGTTAATTATCATACCTAAACTAAACTACAGCCTAAGGATATGTTCCTGCTTCTCGCGTAAAATGAAAAATGTCTTTAGTATAATCTTCTTGTTGGTGGGCCTTATTGGCTTCGGTCAAACCACATATTCCGGAATTGTGTTGAACCAAGATAATGATTCACTTTCAGGGGTTGAAATCACGGCCATTAAAAATCCTTCAATTGGAACCATAACTGATTTCAAAGGAAATTTTAAAATCGATTTAAAGCCAGATTCTACCGTAGAAATAAGCTATTTGGGATATAAGCCCATGCAAACGATCTTTTCGAAAGAATATAACACCATTGTTCTTGAACAGGATTTAAACGTTTTAAACGAAGTCGTCATTTCAGCAAGTCGGGAACAACAAAATCGACGGGATATTCCAGCAGCCATTTCTGTGCTAAGTTCAGCAACCATTGAAAATACCAAAGCGGTGGAATTGGAGCAATTGGTCAATCAAGTTCCAGGTGTCTATATGTCTGCCTCTTCTGTGGCGAGCAATGAGGAACACATGATGTCAGTTCGATCACCTATCACTACGAAGGCACTTTTCCTGTATTTGGAAGATGGATTACCCATTAGGCCTACCGCAGTATTTAATCACAATGCACTTTTAGAAACAAATCAAACATCTTTTCAGCGGATAGAAGTTTTAAAAGGACCCGCCTCCAGCATCTATGGAAGCGATGCCATTGGTGGAAGCTTCAATTTTATAACTAAGAATCCAACCCGGGATTTCCGTTCAAGTGTCGGTTTTGAAATCAATGATATGGGGCTAAAACGCTATCAAGTCGAAATGTCGAAATATACCAATGAATCATTTGGATTCTATCTCGGCGGACAGTATACGGAGAGAAAAGACGGCCCGATGGAACACAGTGATTATGAAAAATTTGCGGTTACTTTCAAAACTGTTCATCATTTGAACGAGAAGACAACTTGGGCAAACGTATTCGATTTGATTGATTATCGCTCTGATTCCAATGGCGATTTAAGTGCCGAGGATTATGAAAGCGGAAACTACCAAAGTGATCAGACCTTTACCGAAAGAGTAGCCAAAAGTTTTCGTCTCCGAAGTATCCTCTCTAAAACGTGGTCCTCTAAAAATAAAACCGATTTTAATTTTATTTTTAGGGACAACCAGCTCGGTCAGATTCCCTTCTATCGTATAACGCAGTTTAAAGATGGGGGACAGTTAACCGGTGCAGGGATTGGTGAAATAAATTCCGATAAGTTTAATAGCGTAGTCGGATTGGTGCAACACAAAATCAACTTCGATTTCAAAGAATCAGCCTTGATCCTTGGAGCTTCTCTTGATTACACGCCTCAGGAATTTGTTGCCAATCCAATTGATATAACGGTAAATCCAGAAACGGGACAGAATATCGATTATCAACTAAACCCAGGCAGTTTCATATTAAATTATAAAGCTAATATTCTCAATTACGCCGGTTATCTCCAATATGAAATTTTCCCAATAGATGCATTAAAGGTGACTACGGCTTTGCGCTATGATAAGTTTGAATACGATTACAACAATTTAATAGAAGGCTCAGCTGGTGCAAAGGATGCAAATACTGCCTACAATCACATTGCCCCAAAAATAGGCGTTAACTATAATTTTTCCAATAATCTTGGAGCGTATGCCAGTTACTCAAATGGTTTCACGCCACCACAAGCATCAGACCTTTATCGAAATAGCTTTGTGGAAACCGGTGGAGATGTTTTTGATCTTAAACCGAGTACGTACCACAATTATGAGGTAGGAGGATATTACCGACCCAACCGCAGATTTAACTTTGATATTTCCCTCTATTTATTAAATGGAAAAAATACCCTAGTGAGCTTGCGTGATGAAAATGACAATTATTTTAATGCAAATATTGGATCTACACGGTCTGTGGGAATTGAATATGGATTTACCTATCAATTTATTCCCGAGTTGTCACTATCGCATAATGGCAGTTTTGCATCCCATCAGTATCTTGAATTTTTTGATCGGGGAGTAGACTATTCCAATACCGAAATGGCCGCCGCCCCAAAAATCCTTGGGCAAACTCGTATTGACTACACACCGAATTATTTAAAGGGATTTTCAGTTGCATTGGAATATGAAATGGTAGGTAAATACAATACCAGTTTTGAAGGTCAGGCTGTTACAGCTGATGGTTTACCCAATACCGCAACATATCCCGGACATCAGATTTTCAATTTACGGGCATTGTATAGGATTAAAAAATTGGAGCTCTGGGGACAATTATTGAATGTCTTTGATACGCTTTATGCGGTCCGTTCAAGTTACAATGTGTTTCGGAAAGAAAACACTTATACCGTGGGCAGTCCCCGAGCATTTCACTTTGGTGTAAAATATCATTTTTGACAATAATACTCAATTGAAACCAGCACCCAAGCAAATATATTCACGTAAATCAAAAAAATGTTAGAGACAGGCAGAATTAAATTGAGAACGATTCAGATTAAAGATAATAAATAAGTATTTAATTATAGGTCTGATGCTGAAACAAACAAATATCAAGGGTTTGTGCCAAAGGACCTAAATGAAGTTGATGAATTTATAGCAAAAATCCCCGCCGAATTTAATCAACCCGAATCTTGGTTTCCACTTGTTATTATTGAAAAGGAATCTGAGAAAATCATAGGAGATTTAGGAGTGCATTTCATTGGAGACGACGGTTTTCAATGCGAACTGGGATGTACTTTGAGTAAAGACCACCAAGGAAAGGGTTTTGCAACTGAAGCGATGAAAATTAAAATTGACTACTTGTTTAATTCCCTAAGTAAGCATCGAATAATTGGCTCACTCGATCCTAAGAACATCAGTTCCATTCGTCTTTTAGAAAGATTGAACTTTAAAAAAGAAGCCCATTTTAAAAAGAGCTTGCTAATTGATGGAGAATGGGTAGATGATATAGTTTATGGCGTTCTCAAAAGTGAATGGAAATCCTGAGTACAAGAATATAAGAGAAGGGTAGGAGCAATAATAACAAAACACAAACTAAGAACATAGTTGTAACTAAAAAATTAGTTATATTTGAAGTTGAATCAAAATTACCCTTATGACAGCAAAAAGAATAATTCTTATAATTCCAGTTTTACTACTATTTGTGAACTGTAAGAGTACACGTACCTATCAAAAAATCGATTTTAAGAACAACTATAAATTTAATTCTGAAATTCAAGAACAACTCGCCAAGGACACTGTTGCTTGGAAATATCAACTTTCGGCGGGAGAGTACGCAATCAATGGAGATTATAAAAATGCACTGGAACAATGGGATATCGCTATTCCTGGGAAGTCCACAACATTCTCGCAAAAACAAATCGACTCGATTACTGACAAATACAAGATTGTATCAGCTTTAAATTATATAGTAGAACAAGCCAAATCAAATCAGATTATCATAATAAATGAAGCGCATCACAATTCATCCCATCGCGTATTTACTGAACAATTACTTCAAAAACTCTTTGAAATCGGATATACAAATCTCGGGCTTGAGGCATTAACCAACGGCAAGGATGTGGATTCGCTACTCAATAAAAGAGGCTATCCCATTCAAAATAGTGGTTATTACACAAACGACCCCCGATTTGGAAATTTGATTAGAACCGCTCTCAAAAATGGATATACTGTTTTTCCCTACGAGCGGACTTCTAAAACAAATGGAAAAGAGAGAGAAATTGAGCAAGCAAAAAATATAAAGGAATTTTTTGACAAAAACCCTAATGAGAAATATCTCATTCATTGCGGTTTTGGCCACGCGTATGAAGGGGATGTCAAAAATTGGGAGAAAGCTATGGCAGGAAGACTGTATGAATACACGGGAATAAATCCGCTGACAATTACTCAAACAAAGTATAGCGAAAGAAGTAAACCTGAATTAAATGACCCATTTTTAAAAGCTTTAAACTTACAAGAATCTTCTGTTCTGCTTGACGAGAATGATGAACCCTTAAAATTTATAAAAGCAGAAAGTTTTACAGATATCGCAGTCTTTCATCCAACTACAAAATATATAAACGGACGACCCAATTGGTTATTTAATTCACAAAGGAAAAAGGTAGAGATTGATTTAGCAGATGTGCCCCTTTCATTTCCAGTCATGGTTTTGGCTTATTTTAAAAATGAAGACATTAATGAGGCTGTCCCGACAGATATAATCCAAATTCAGAATAAGAACGATATCGCATATCTTGCACTGAATAGTGGAAAATATAATATCGTGATTACTAATAAATCGGGGGAATCCTTAAAATTTGAAATGGAGGTAAAATGGGTGGATTAAATGATTGATTTTGGTTTGAGAAACTTCATATAGTTAAGAAGCGAATTTGTGGGCGGCAGTTTGGCCAATAGGTATAATTTTTGGTCAGTGATGCTGCCCGATGTATCACCGGAAGTGATATTTTGGTCGGTGGTGGAGTTGTCCAGAAGAAAAACAGATGTCTGACGCCGACACCTTATCGCAGCTATTACAATATTTTAAGCTATAAGGCCATATTTTGGTAATATCTTCGATGTAGATCTTTGATCTTGGAAAGCAATACACCTGTTTCGGGGCATCGAACCTCTATATTTTTAATGATGTCCTCAACGGGGAAAAACGCGATGGGAGAAGGTGGAACCTTCATTTCTTTCAACCATTCGTTGAGTTGCTTGGCAGAACTTAAGTAAACGATCGTTCCCAACCCAACCCATCCGTGAGCAGCGGAACACATGGGGCAATGTTCACCGGTGGTGTACATTGTTGTGTGCTTTCTTTCTTCAGAACTCAGATTTTCTGCGGCCCAATGGGCCAGTTCGAATTCCGGATGGGCGAGGGGTGTAAGTTCATTTACCCGATTGCGAGCTTCCGCAATCACTTCGCCTCTTTGATTGACCAAAATGGAACCAAAGGGTTTATCCCCCGCATTGACTGCTTCTTCAGCCAGCGATAGACAGTGCTTTAAATGTTTTATATCTGTTTGGGTAAGCGTATTCTCCATAACCTATTTCTTTTAATGAGTAGGGATAAGATAAAAAAATTAAATGAATTCTTAATTCCTATTTCTGGATTCTGAATTCATAATTCAGGATTTCCCTCTCACTATTTTAAGTACTTTTACAATATGTCCAAGAGAATAAGAATCTTAACTTTCCATTAATAATCTATAGGACTTTCAGATAAAAACAATGATGGAAAAAACCCATTCCTTCGGAACTATGATAAAGAAAAATCTAAAATGGATGATAACATTTTTGGTTATAGGAGTGTTTTTTTTAATTCTATTTTCCAATTATTCAATTCAGCGGAGCACTAGGGGAAGAACTTTTTCCAAGATTTCGGAGATCCAAAAAAATAAAGTGGGCCTACTTCTTGGAACGGCCAAATATTATAAGGGAGGGGGGATTAACCGCTATTTTCAGTATCGAATGGATGCTGCAGTAGCCCTGTATCGAAGCAAGAAGATTGATTATATCCTGGTAAGTGGGGACAATAGTTCCATGAGCTATAACGAACCCATCACCATAAAAAAGGAATTGATAAAACGCGGTATTCCAGAGGAGGTAATTTATTTGGACTATGCAGGATTCCGTACCCTGGATTCCGTGATTCGTTCCAAAGAAATTTTCGGACAGGATAGGATTACTATCATTTCGCAGCAATTTCAAAACGAACGCGCCATTTATATTGCGCAAAGGAAAGGGATAGATGCCATAGGTTTTAACGCTAAGGATGTGGAGGGAACGGATGGCTTCAAAGTGAGGTTACGTGAATATTTCGCCAGAACCAAGGCATTTTTGGATATAATTTTCCACGTGGGGCCCAAATTTTATGGCGATCCAATTTATATAGGCAAAACTGAAACTCAAGAATGGACTCCAAATATATAGACGGGCAGATATTTACTAACGTCGATTTTTCTAAAGAACCCCTTTCGATTGGGGAATATGAGTATTGCACATTTATCGGATGCAATTTTTCGAATTCCACACTTCGGGCAATCCGATTTCTTGAAACGGAATTTCTGGATTGTAACCTCAGCAATACCAACTTGGTCAATACGTCCTTTCAAACCGTGGAATTCAAGAATTGTAAAATGCTGGGATTGGCATTTGATACTGGTAATTCATTTGCTTTTGCTGCTGTTTTTGACAATTGTCAACTGGACCATTCTATTTTTCACAATATGAAGCTCAGCCGGAGTGTCTTTAAAAATTCACGCCTGTGCAGTGTTGATTTTTCCCGGGCGGATATTAAAAATGGAACCTTAGTGGATTGTAATCTGGAAAACGCAACTTTTCAAAATACGGATTTGCAGAAGTGCGACTTAAGAAAATCTGTAAACTACTCCATTGACCCCGAACAAAACCGAGTGAAGGGAGCAAAGTTTTCATTGCCGGATGTAGTGGGGCTTTTGGAAAAATATCAGATTTCCATCCAGTGATTTACACTTTATTTATAGGGGGTAGAGGAGTTTTCCTTTTATAGTTTACAATTTAACTTTAGATTTGACTCCAGTTTTTTCTCCGAGAGTACAAATATTAACTTTCCCTTGTAATCCACACATCATCCCTTCGACTATTATTCAGTATTTTTGCAATGCACTGAAAAAGAATGTATGAACTTTAAAATAGTCTCGGGATTTAAACCAGAGGGGGACCAACCCCAGGCGATCAAAGCGTTAGTGGACGGCCTAAATTCCAACGAAAAATACCAGACTCTTTTGGGAGTTACCGGGTCTGGAAAAACTTTTACCATCGCGAACGTAGTGGAGCAGGTTCAAAAACCAACTCTTGTCTTGGCCCATAACAAAACCTTGGCGGCACAACTCTATACCGAATTTAAAAACCTCTTTCCAGAAAACGCGGTGGAATACTTTGTTTCCTATTATGATTATTATCAGCCTGAAGCCTTTATTCCCAGCAGCAACACCTATATAGAAAAGGATCTTTCCATCAATGAGGAAATTGAAAAAATGAGACTCAGTACAACATCCTCCTTGCTTTCAGGAAGACGTGATGTGTTGGTGGTCTCTTCGGTTTCCTGCATTTATGGTATCGGGAACCCGGTGGAATTCCAAAAAAACGTAATCAGTCTTGAAAAGGGCCAGGTTATTTCAAGGACAAAATTACTGCATCGTTTGGTGCAGAGTCTTTATGCCCGTACCGAAATGGAATTTAATCATGGGAATTTTCGCATCAAGGGTGATACCGTGGATATATTTCCGGGGTATTCGGATGATGCCTTCCGAATTCATTTCTTTGGGGATGAAATTGAAGAGATTGAGGTTTTTGATCCCCTTAACAATACGATCAAGGCAACATATGATCGACTGAATGTCTATCCGGCCAATATGTTTGTGACCTCCCCTGATGTCTTACAAGGTGCAATCCGGGAAATACAGGACGATTTGGTAAAACAGGTAGAATATTTCCACGAAATAGGGAAGCATTTGGAAGCAAAAAGACTCGATGAGCGCACGAATTTCGATCTTGAGATGATTCGAGAACTCGGGTACTGCAGTGGGATTGAGAACTACTCACGTTATCTAGACCGAAGATTGCCCGGCACCCGTCCCTTCTGCTTGCTCGATTATTTCCCTGAGGATTATTTAATGGTGGTAGATGAAAGTCACGTTACCATTCCACAAGTGGGGGCTATGTACGGTGGGGATAGATCCAGAAAAGAAAATTTGGTGGAGTACGGATTTCGCTTGCCTGCTGCTATGGATAACCGTCCGTTGAAGGCGGAGGAGTTTGAAAGTATGCAGAACCAGGTGATATACGTCAGTGCCACTCCTGCTGATTATGAGCTTGAAAAGAGTGGAGGAGTTTATGTGGAGCAGGTCATTCGCCCTACTGGATTGTTGGATCCTCCGATTGAAGTGCGCCCCAGCTTAAACCAAATTGATGATTTATTGGAAGAGATACAGATTAGGGTAGAAAAAGATGAACGTGTTTTGGTAACTACCTTGACCAAACGCATGGCCGAGGAACTCACAAAATATCTCACTAGGGTACAGGTTCGTTGCCGGTATATCCACAGTGACGTGGATACTTTGGAACGGGTGGAGATTATGCAGGATTTGCGCTTGGGTCTCTTTGATGTTTTGGTAGGGGTAAACCTTCTTCGGGAAGGCCTTGATTTGCCAGAAGTTTCCTTGGTGGCAATTTTAGATGCTGATAAAGAAGGCTTTTTAAGAAGCAATCGTTCCTTGACCCAAACGGTAGGTCGGGCTGCGCGAAACCTCAATGGAAAAGCTATCATGTATGCCGATAAGATCACGAACAGCATGCAGGCTACAATTGATGGAACCGAGTACAGAAGGGAAAAACAGATTGCTTATAATCAAGAGCATGGGATAACCCCTACGGCAATAAAGAAATCTTTTATAAACTCCTTGGCAAAGTCCAAGCAGGAAGCATATTCATTTGAAACAGCTGAGACTCTCGCTGCCGAATCGGAAGTGGAGTATTTAAGCAGGCCACAGATAGAAAAGAAAATACGCGACACACGCAAGGCCATGGAAAACGCCGCCAAGGATCTTGACTTTATGATGGCTGCCAAACTTCGAGATAAGATTAAAACATTTCAAAAACAGTTGGAGACAGTTTAGAAATTATAGGGAAGACTACGTGATAAAAACCGGCCCTTGTTGAGTTTCAGATTGATGAACTAACGAATCCCAAACTTTACAATGCTTTTAACGTACCTCATAACACCGATTTTGTATTTTGCTCTCTCTATGATTTCGACACAAAACATCGAATTGGAGAACAAGACGATTCCTGAGAGCATAAAGAGAGAAGCCGTGAAGGCTCTTTCTTTTTATCCCGAATTAAAAGGTACTCCCATAGTGTTCAAGTTCAAAGAGAATATCAAGAAATCCACAATGCAGGCACAGCCCCGGTTTGCAAGTTTTTTTAAACGGAAGGAAAATAGGGAGTATGTCATTCTGATAAGCAAGAAAATACAAATTGAAGGGGAGGAATTTAGCATGGCCGATATACCCTCCGATGTTAAGGTGGGATGGATTGGCCACGAATTGGGCCATATAATGGACTACCGTGACCGAACGAATGTAGGATTAATGATTCTGGGAATAAAATATCTCTTTTCATCAAAAAGCATAAAAAAGATAGAACGCACCGCTGATACATATGCCATTGCCCACGGAATGGGAGAGTATATATTAAAAACAAAGAACTTTATACTGGACAATGCCAATCTCTCCAAAAGATATAAAGATCGAATCCGAAGATTGTATATCTCACCCGAAGAGGTTATGGACCTAATTAACGACAACAAGGTGGAGGAGGATCCGGAAATAGTTGAAATGGAGAAATGATTGTTAGTGGCTTCTGTCTTTAGCAAATTTTTCCCATTCCTTAAATCGTTCTTCATCCATCACCTTTTCCATTTTCACCTGCCCTCCTTTCTTTTTGTTTTTTGCATTCCATTTGTGAAAAAGATCTGGAGACACGAGGCTTACCTTTACTCCCTTAAGAGCTTTTGAACGCGCTACAGCGTAGTTTTTATTGGAAGCTTTTAAGGATTTATCCAATGCCATGGCTATTTCCTCTGGATTTACTTGGGTATCGGTTCCCAAATACCAATGATGGAAAAACTCTCCATCAATTTTAACGGCAGCTAGTGTGAACTCTGGGATCTTTAGGTCAAACTCTTCTTCCATCCCCCGTAGGGCAGCTTCCATTTTATTGACCGATAGTTGTGACCCCACTACATTGAGGAAAAATTTTGTTCGCCCGGTAATCTGGATTTCTGCTTTTTCCACATCTGTGAAGGCTATGGTATCGCCGATCAAGTACCGCCATGCACCAGAAACAGTGCTTATTATCAGAACATAATCAATGTCTGGCTCCACTTGGGATAGGGTGAGCGAAGGGGCATCTTGTGAAAGAGAGCCGTCCTCCAGAATATATTCAGGCTTAAAGGGAACAAACTCAAAATAAATCCCGTTATCGGTAACAAGCTTCATCGACGTGGTGTCTGGACGATTTTGAAAGGCCAAAAAGCCTTCTGAGGCCAAATACGTATCAATAATGATAATGGGATGGGATAGTAGCTGGTTAAAACTTTTCTCATAGGGTTGAAAAGCAACTCCGCCTGTGGTAAATACCTGAAGATTAGGCCATACTTCATGAATGGTTTTTATTCCGTGGTATTCAATTACTTTTTTTAACATCAGCTCCATCCATGACGGAATTCCGCTAAGCGCCCCGATATCCCATTCTTTGGCTCGCTTGGCGATGGTTTCTACCTTTTGGTCCCAATCGTCCATGAGGGCGATTTCTTCTCCCGGTTTATAAAATCCCCTAAACCAAAAGGGAATATTGCTGGCGCTAATACCACTTATCTCACCTTCTAAAAAATGATTTTGTTCTTCCAGGTTGGTACTACTGCCCAACATCATGATTTCCTTTTCATAAAAATCGGAAGGGACATCAAAATTTGTCAGGGCGCCCACTTGTTTGATTCCCGTGGTGCGAATGGCTTCCATCATTTCATTGGTAACAGGGATGCGTTTGGACTTTTTTCCAGTAGTACCGCTGCTCCTGGCAAAATAGGTGGGCTTTCCTGGCCAACTGATATCTTCCAGGCCTTCCTGCGTCTTGTTCCACCACTGGGCCTCCATCTGATGGTAATCGAAATAAGGCACTTTTTTGGAAAATGTTTTTTGCACGTCGTCAGATTTGAGGATTTCTGAAAACCCGTAATATTTCCCGAAGGCCGTATCTTTAGCCTTTTCCAATAAGTTGATGAGCACCTCTTGTTGTGCTTCTACAGGTGATTTTTCTAAAATCAATGCACCTCTAAGGTCAATTGCGGTTTTTATGATCGAGCCGAGTATAGCCATAATAATCTTTTGTGGAATCTACGGCTTTTGGAAGTTATGGAATAATTGTTTAATTGAATTTTAACCTTTTTCATTTTATGGCCATAACCGTATCTTTACAAAAAAACAACTATGAACCATCCTGATTCGGTCCGTTTAAACAAAGCGATAAGCGCAACCGGTTTTTGTTCACGACGGGAAGCCGACGCATTAATTGAACAGAAACGGGTTACCATAAATGGCGTGACGGCAGGACTTGGCGATAGAGTGATGCCGGACGACCAAGTGCGCGTGGATGGGAAATTGCTGACAGAAAATGAAAATCTCGTTTATATCATCCTCAATAAACCCGTGGGGATTACTTGTACCACTGACACCCGCTTTGATGATAACGTAGTGGATTTTGTCAATCATCCCGAGCGTATTTTTCCAGTTGGGAGGTTAGACAAACCCAGTGAGGGGCTTTTGTTGCTTACCAATGACGGAGATATAGTGAATAAAATCCTTCGAGCGGGAAATAAACATGAAAAGGAATATATAGTGAAAGTGGATCGTCCAGTGACCGATGATTTTGTGAAGCGTATGGGCTCGGGGATTCCAATTTTGGATACTGTTACCAAACGGTGCAGGGTGGAACGGATCAGCCGGTTTGAGTTTAAGATATTTTTGGTCCAGGGACTTAATCGACAAATAAGGCGGATGTGTGAATATCTGGGGTATGAGGTGGTTGCCTTGCAAAGAGTACGAATAATGAATTTGGAGTTGGGGAATCTTCCCGTGGGAAAATGGCGAAATCTAACCAAAGAGGAGTTGGACACTCTAAAGGAATCCGTAAAGGATAGTGATGGACTTCCAAAAACGTATCCTCCAAAAGAAAGATCCAGGGCCCAGGAAAGAGAGGAAGCCCGTGGAAAGAGAACTGAGGGGAAAAAGAGACGAAGAGATAGGTAATGGCATGAAAAAACCGCGCACCGATTGAGTAGCACGCGGTCATTTTCAACTAACTAACCAAATTAAATTTCAATTATGAAATCTCAACCATTTTCTTCAATTCTTTCTTATCTTCCATTTTCGGCAATGAAATCACGAGAACTCCATTTTCATAATTCGCCTGGATTTTATCCACTTGGATCTTTTCAGGTAATTTAAAAGAACGCTCAAAATTGCCGTAATTAAACTCTCTCTTTATAAAGCGGATATCATTTTCCTTCTCTTCCACTTCTGCATTGGCCGCTTTCTTCGATACTACCTTTAGTGTATCGCCTTCAACTTCAATAGAAAAATTATTCTTTTCCATTCCGGGAGAAGCTATTTCAATGGCAAAATTCGATAAATTTTCGATTATATTTATAGCTGGATTGCTAAATGTTTCATAATTATCGAAGGAGTCCAATCTATTTTCAAGAAAGAGATCCTTCATGAGAGCAGGAATCCAAAGCCTATTATTATTAACTGTTTTCATTTTAAAATATTGTTTAATTGTTTGATTCTTTTTACTGATTAATCAAAATGGGTTCCATAGACAATACCCAGACAAAATGACGGTTTTATGCGCAACCACAGTGTCATTTTGTCTTGTGGGTATGGGGTGGGTCATTATTTAAATAAATATTAAGAAGAATACTCTCCCACCTTCGGTAATTTTAGCAATCACGACCCCTTCAGCATGAAAATTCTTTTTGTCCGTTTATACGATTTCTTCAACCTCATTAGAAGTAAAATAGCTTTTTATCCCACTTTGCTCGCCCTTTGGGGTTTTCTATTTGCCTTGTTGATGATGTATTTGGAGGGGCAGGGTATTTCCCGAGAGTTCATGGGTTTTGTGCCACAATTGATGGTGGAGGATGGAGACACTGCCCTTACGGTTCTCAGTGCTTGCTTGGGCGGGTTGATTTCTCTTATGGTGTTCAGCTTTTCCATGGTGATGTTGTTGTTGAGCCAAGCCTCGAGCAATTATTCACCTCGATTGCTTCCCGGGCTGATCAGCGATAAGCGGCACCAAATTATTTTAGGTATATTTTTGGCTACCATTCTGTATGTTATCTTCACGCTTTTCTCCATCGAGCCCAGTGAGGAAAAATATACACTTCCCGGTGTATCTGTCTTGGTGGGTATTCTATTTACCATCCTGTGCTTAGTATCGTTTATATATTTCATCCATAATATCTCCCAGAGCATCCAGATAAACAATATTCTCGATACTATTTTTGTCGAGGCAAGCGATCGGCTTACACATTTAATCGATTCTGAAGAAGGATTGCTGGAGACCTTTCCCGATTCGGGGAGATGGTTTGAATATAAAGTGGGCCACAGTGGGTATTTTCAGAATATTGCCATAGGGAACGTATTGGATATTTGCGAGCGGAATGATACGAGAATACATATTGTTATTCCCAAGGGGCTTTTTGTGTTGTCTCGTGCGGTATTTTTTAAATCTGAGAAAAAACTCGATAAGGCTTTGCTCAAAGATCTTGTTTCAAACATCAGTTTTGCCCGAGGAGAACTTGTGGAGGACAATTATGCACTCGCTTTTAAACAGATTACAGAAATAGCGGTAAAGGCCATGTCGCCTGGGATCAACGATCCTGGAACCGCCATCAATGCGATAGACTATCTAACCGAACTTTTTTCATTGAGAATGCAGAAGCGCGATAGGGCGATTATGGGTCGTCAGCAAAAAAGCCTGTTGCGTATATCGGTAATAAGTTTTAGGGAGCTGATATACAATGTAATGGCTGCCTTACGAACGTATTGCAAGCACGATCCAATAATGGTTCAAAAGCTTATTTGGATGCTGCTCTATTTAAAAGAGAGTCCCGCAGTTGAAGAAGCTTATCATTCTGCGATCAAGACAGAATTGGAAACTTTGCTGGGGCAGGTCAAAAATGTACTGGAAACGAAAGAGGATTTGGATGCCATTGAGCGATTGGTTCCCAGTCAATTATAATATATCTTAAAGATTTTTAGCAGTTCTTCGGCCGGAACAATCCCGCTTTTATAATCCTCCATCTTTTTAAGAATCTGGTCCGATACTATAGGGCGGATTCCCATTTTTAGTCCAAAATTTTTCAGGGCCGCCAATTCAGCTTTTTGGGTTTCCTGATCAGCTCGCATGATCAAAATCAATTTATAGAAGTGTGTAATCCGGTCCACTTCGCTATACAACGGCTTGGATGGCCGAGGATTTTTGAAAAGTTCGGCGAGCTCATCGGAGGGGACTTCCATTCGCTGTGCCAATTTTTGAATAAGAGCTATCTCCGAATCTGCTATCTTTCCATCGGCCTTAACCATCTTGATTAAATCGCTCAATAGGGATTTTGGATCTTTCTCCATAAAATGTGTTCAAAAAAAAGCCCTTGCGTTTTTACGAAGGGCTTTTGTAAAAAATTAAATTTTCTTACGACAGTACTTCTTTCACTTTGTCTGCTGCTTCCTGGAATTCAATTGCACTATAAACGTCAAGACCACTGTTGTCAATAAGTTCCTTGGCAATATCGGCATTGGTTCCCTGTAGCCGTACGATAATGGGTACCTGGATGGTGCCCATGTTCTTATAGGCATCCACAATTCCTTGTGCCACGCGGTCGCATCGTACAATTCCACCAAAGATATTGACCAAAATGGCCTTTACGTTGGGATCTTTAAGAATGAGTTTAAAGGCCGCTTCCACTCGTTCAGCGTCAGCCGTGCCACCAACATCAAGGAAATTTGCCGGTTCGCCACCTGCCTGCTTAATAAGGTCCATGGTCGCCATGGCCAGTCCTGCTCCATTTACCATACATCCCACGTTGCCATCGAGATCGACATAGTTGAGTCCTTTTTCCTTTGCCTCTACTTCCACCGCATTTTCTTCTCGCGTGTCGCGCATTTCCATATAATCCTTGTGGCGGAATAAGGCATTGTCGTCAAGGCTCACTTTGGCATCGACCGCAATAATTTTGTCATCACTGGTTTTGAGCACTGGATTTATCTCGAACAGGGAAGAGTCTGATTCGTTATAGGCCTTGTAAAGGGCAGATACAAATTTGGTCATTTCTTTAAAGGCCTTTCCGCTCAATCCAAGGTTGAAGGCTATTCTTCGTGCTTGAAAACCGAGCAAGCCCACGGCTGGATCTATTTCCTCGGTAAAAATCAGATGGGGTGTTTTTTCGGCTACAGACTCAATGTCCATTCCACCTTCAGTAGAATACATGATCATGTTTCTTCCTGTAGATCGATTTAGCAATACACTCATATAGTATTCTTCAGGTTCATTGCCGCCCGGGTAATAAACATCTTCAGCTACCAATACTTGATGTACCTTTTTTCCCTCAGCAGAAGTTTGGGGAGTAACAAGGTTCATCCCTATGATCTTACCGGAAATATCCTCAACTTCCCGAAGCGACTTTGCCAGCTTTACACCACCTCCTTTTCCACGGCCACCCGCGTGCACTTGGGCCTTTATTACGTGCCACCCTGTTCCTGTTTCTTCTGTGAGCTTTTTGGCGGCCTCCACGGCCTCGCTTGGTGTTGTTGCCACGATTCCTCGCTGAACTTGAACTCCAAAACTGCTTAAAATTTCTTTTCCCTGATATTCGTGTAAATTCATAGTAGCTATTTTGTCTCCCACCCAGATTGGGGTGGGCTTGATTACGGTAGGCAAAAATAACAAATGTTGAAGGAATCTACCACAGTTTTTAGACTAATGTGTATTCAGATTTGAGTTGAATATGTATTGTTTTGTGATTGAAAAATTTAGAGGCCCAAAAAAATCACGTTTTGGCGGATTATATAAATTTAAGAGGAAGTGTTAATTATTTTGGGATAACTCATTTTTTGCGTCAATAAAAATAAAGTTTTTAAAAATGCCCCATTTTAAAAAATGATTCATATCTTTGCGTCTTAATATAAATTTTTTTAATTAATTACAATGAACAAAGGAACAGTAAAATTCTTCAACGATACCAAAGGATTTGGTTTTATCACTGAAGAAGGAACCAACAAAGAACATTTTGTACACGTATCAGGCCTTATCGACGAAGTGCGCGAGGGTGATGAAGTAGAATTTGATCTTCAAGAAGGCAAAAAAGGATTGAACGCGGTTAATGTGAAAGTACTTTAATATTCGTGATATTTTTTTAGATGAAGCCTCCCAATCGGGAGGCTTTTTTATTTTCATTGCTTTTTTTTTCTAAAAATGTTCTGGAAAATTGATGACATAATGGCTAAACGGTCGATGGATGGTTGGGGTTGATTTTTAATTGATGGGACCAATTGAAGACAACTGATTGCATTCGAACTAACCTTCTAAACATTTAATTATGAAAAAAGACTATCTATCACTCGCATTGCTTTCATTTCTGTCTTTGGCAGTATGGGGCCAGAATGAAATACCTGTATTCGACTCCAGGCCTGTTTCCCACCAAACCGGGGTAATACCTGCCAGCCTAGTGGGTTGCGATGGAGTACTCGCCGATTATGCCAATCTTATTGAGGATCCCGCCGGGGGCGTGACATCTCAAAAATTTGGGACTACCTATAATTCCTATGACAGTCAGGCCGCAGATGATTTTGTCGCTCCGGGCACTGGTGGATCTACTATTTGTCAAGTAGCTATTTCGGGTTCATTTAGTGCGGGAGGATTTATGGCCGATCCCAATAGTCAAATTATACTTATGTTATTCGATGATGTTGGGGGATTGCCTGGAACTGTGATTTATTCTGAAACTTTTCCGGCACCCAATGATGCGTCCTTTGTTTTGGAACCTACGGGAGGTCCTAATTTGGTCGGGGGTACCACTTACTGGCTAAGCGTTCAGGCTATCTTGGATTTTATAGAGGGAGGTCAATGGTTTTGGGATACTGCTATGGATGGAAATGGCGAAAAATACGCTTGGCAGAATCCTGAAGGTGGATTTGGAATTGGCTGTGTCTCATGGTCGCCGCACTTAGCCTGTGGAATGCCGGGCGAGGCCGATTTAATGATGGGGGTTAGCTTTAACGAGGCTGCTCTTGGTGTAGGATCCAATTCCATGGAAAGTGGCATTCATATTTTTCCCAATCCAGCCAAAAATGAATTTACCCTGCACTCTAATCTGTCACTTGAAAAACTGACTATTTTTGATGTTGGAGGACGAATTGTGGGCAACGTGGACCTATCAAGCATGTATGGGGAGAAAGCAGTTGATATTTCAGCCTTGGATGCGGGAATGTATTTGATTCAGATTTCCAGTGAAAAAGGCACAGTGGTAAAAAATTTGCTCAAGCAATAAGCCGCCCAAAAAAATTAAGAATGGCCTTCTGTCTTAATGAGAGGAGGCTTTTTTATGAATATGTCACTTCGCAGGTTTTGTGGGGCACCGATTTGATAATCAGAAGTTGCACATTTCCTCTTTGGCAAGATTGAATTCCGAGATTATGTCCCTTATTATTTGTGCCGCAGGCTTTATATCGTGAATCAAGCCTGCAATTTGCCCTATTTCCAGCTCCCCTTCCTCCAAATCGCCTTCAAACATTCCTCTTTTTGCTCGGGCTCTTCCCAAATGCTCAATCAGGTCTTCCTTGGTGGGATTGGCTGTGTAGAGCTCCATCACACTTTCAAAAAATTTATTTTTCAGCATTCGCACCGGGGCCAGTTCCTTTAGGGTTAGGTGGGTGTCGCCTTCTTTGGCCTTTACAACCTCTTCCTTAAACGCCCTATGGGCAGAGCTTTCATCGGAAGCTACAAATCTACTTCCTACCTGGACCCCATCAGCACCCAAAACCATGGCTGCCAACATTCCCCTGCCAGTAGCAATTCCGCCAGCAGCGATCAGAGGAATTTCCAGATGTTCCTTAACCATCGGAATCAAAGTAAAAGTTGTTGTCTCTTCACGTCCGTTATGTCCGCCGGCTTCGAAACCTTCCGCTACAACGGCATCCACTCCAGCTTCCTGTGCCTTGAGGGCAAATTTAACGCTGCTCACTACGTGAACTACGGTTATGCCGTGATCTTTCAGCTTAGATGTATAGGTTTTTGGATTTCCAGCGGAGGTAAATACAATTTTAACCCCCTCTTCAATGATGATATCCATTATTTTATCCAGGTCGGGATACAGCATGGGAACATTTACGCCAAAAGGCTTGTCGGTTGCCTTCTGACATTTTATTATATGCTCCCTTAACACTTCCGGATACATAGAACCTGCTCCCAACAGTCCCAGACCTCCCGAATTGGCTACGGCACTGGCGAGCCGCCAACCACTGTTCCAAATCATGCCCGCCTGAACCAACGGATATTGCACTTTAAAAAGTGAGGTAACCCTGTTCTGCACTACTCCTTGATAATTTTATAGCTGTTTGTTCGGTTATTGGCGGTAAGCGAGGCTATGTACATTCCAGAGGGTAAATTCGAGACATCCACCCTGTTTTTAAGGGGAGTGATTTGTTTTTCAAGGATTTTCTTTCCCAGTACATCATAAAGTGAAAAGGTTGCTTTGTCGATACTTTTTGGAAATGAGATATTGATTTCGTCAACTACCGGGTTTGGGTAAAGAGCGAAGAGAGTTTCCCGCATTTGTTTTTCGGTGCTCAATTGCAGCAAAGTGTTCAATGCCTCTCCAAAATCGGGGATGCCGTACCCCATTAGATCGGTTGGATTGTTGTATAGACTCGCAGATTCTCTAATAGCTTGCATAACCACATCATTTTTTAAATTGGGAGCAGCCTGCCATAAGGAAGCCACGGCCCCGGCTGTTATGGGCGAGCTGAAAGATGTGCCACTGGCATAATCTACGCTGCCAAATCTGTTTACGATGGCCGAGTTATAACCCTGGGCCATCACATCGGGCTTTACCCTACCATCATAGGTGGGGCCGTAGGAACTGAAATATACATATTCCCCATCGCCGTCCACTGCACCAACAGTAAATGCGCCTGGCGCATCGCCGGGAGTTCCCACATATCCAAAACGGGTTCCTTCGTTTCCGGCAGAGGTAACGTTTATCATTCCTTTGTCGAAAGCGTGATTGGCTCCACGGGCTCCAAGTGTAGTCTGTCCATCCAAGTCAGAATATTGATGGTCGTACGCAGGATTGTCAAATGCTTGATAACCTAAGCTTGTATTGGTAACATAGACTCCCAAGCTATCAGCTCTTTCCAGAGCCTCGACCCAATAAGCCTCTTCTGCCGGACTTTCGCTCCGACCGTCTTCTGTAATAAAAAGATAATAAGAAGCCTTGGGCGCAGTGCCCACAAAGGCATAGTCTGGATTGGAGTTTTCAACTATTGCCGCGGCGTCACTAAAAGTAGAAGCACCGTGGCTCCCTGTTCCATTCGGATTGGGTACGCGATCGACAAAATCGTAATATCCCAACAACCGTCCTTCATCTCTCACGTGTGCAAAAGCCGGATTGCTCAATACGTTGGGGTAGCCGTTATCCAAAAAGGCAACTACTATTCCATCACCATTATAATCCTGTTCGTGTAAATAATCCGCATTGATCATTTCAATTTGATTTCTTGCGGCTCCGTAATTATAAACAATCCGTTGTTGGTTTTCTATTTCGAATTTATCCTTTGGCGCCTTTTTCTGGAACACCCGGTTAAGGTCCTTATTCATAAACTCCACATCCGTGACAAAGGAGAGAGTTAACAGATCATTGATCTTAGACTCTGAGCCCCGAACGTACACTGCGTTCATCCATTTTGACTTTGCCAAGACCGTGATTCCAGGAGTGTTTGCAACGGTAGCTTTATAGGTTTCGTTCAATGGCACATCACGTTCATCTATCACAATGCCTTGAGCCATTTTTCTGTCAATGGCAGCTTGGGTCATAATTGTAATAGGGTTGGCTATAGAGGCAGCCACATCTTCCTTGTCTGCGAAAAAGACAAGGGCATCTTGTTGGGAAAAACTAAGGCATGTACTTAAAAGTAGGGAGAATAGTAGTAATTTTTTCATCGTTTGTTTTTTATGAGATAACACCACTGCCCAGTAATTCAGGGCCTTTGTACCATGCGACGAACTGTCCTTCGGTTATGGCGGACTGTGGTCTGTCAAATATAACATAAAGTCCGGAAAATGTCTGGTGCAAAACCGCTTTTTCTAAAGGTTGTCGATATCGAATGCGAGCACTTACTTCCATTTTCTGATTTTCCTCGAGTTTCAGGTCCTCACGGATCCAGTGTATCTCTTTGTTTTTTACAAAAAGTCCCCGTCGGTAGAGGCCCGGATGCGCTTTCCCTTGTCCGGTGTAAATAATATTTTCCTCCACATCGGTATCAATGACAAATAGAGGTTCTTTGGTACCGCCTACAGCGAGGCCTTTTCGTTGTCCCTTGGTAAAGAAATGGGCGCCGTGATGGGTTCCCACTGTTTTGCCATCAGTTTTCGAGTAGGTGTACTTAGAGGAAATATGTTTCCACTCCTCTTCTTCGGAAGCAAAATCGGGGGCCGCCAGACCATACGCTTCAAAATTGTGGGGAATCTCAACGATTGCTCCGTCTTTTGGAGCTAGTTTTTGCTGGAGAAATTCAGGAAGGCGTACTTTTCCAATAAAGCATAAGCCTTGTGAATCACGTTTTTCAGCCGTGACCAAGTCTTGTTGTGCAGCGATCTTTCGGACTTCGGATTTTATTAGATCCCCAATAGGAAATAGGGTTCTTGACAGTTGCTCTTGTGAAAGCTGGCACAAAAAGTAAGATTGATCCTTGTTTGGATCAGCTCCGGAGAGAAGCTGATAGATTTTTTCGCCGTCCTTTTCAATCACCCCTTTTCTACAATAATGCCCTGTGGCCACAAAATCGGCCCCCAGCCCCAGGGCTATCTTCATAAAAACATCAAATTTTATCTCCCGATTGCAAAGCACATCTGGATTGGGCGTGCGCCCCATTTGATATTCACGGAACATATAATCCACGATCCGCTCTTTGTATTCTTCACTTAAATCCACGGTTTGAAATGGAATACCAAGCTTTTCAGCTACAAGCATGGCGTCGTTGCTGTCCTCCAACCAAGGACATTCATTGGAAACGGTAACGGAATCGTCGTGCCAATTTTTCATAAAAAGCCCAATGACCTCATAGCCCTGTTCTTTCAGGAGATATGCGGCCACGCTGGAATCTACTCCGCCACTCAGCCCTACAACAACTCTTTTTTTCATACTGTTTTAGAATATACAAACCGTTTCGCTCTATAGGTCGGTAATTTGAGAATAGCCTTACTGCTATTTTTCGTGGGATTTTGGAAATACCTCCTCTAAGAACATTTTTCCATCTTGGTAATATTTCCACAAACCATATTTTTTACCCCTTTTATAATAGCCTTCAATCACCGCATTTCCGAGGGCGTCATAATAGGTAGCCGGTCCGTCGAGTTCCCCTTCCCTATAAATGAGCTTTTTAATAAGAACCCCCCTGGGGGAATAATAATTGTTTTCACCTTCCTTTATGCCCTGGTTATATTCTATTTCTTCGGTGATTTTTCCATTGGGATAATAAGTGATGGTCTGTCCGTCCAGCTTTCCGAATTTATAGTTTTCCCGGGTCATTATTTCGCGGGAATCTTTGTGATAATATATCCATTCGCCCACGCGGTCCTTTCCTTTCATAGATCCCTCACTTACCAACTTTCCTTTTATGGTGAAATACTTTACCTCCGCAATATCATTGTGGGGGTTGAACCTTTTGATGACGGTAGGCCGGTCTTTGCAATCTTCGCAATAAAACTTAAACTCACCTATTTCTCTTCCGTGTTCAAATTGACCCTTGTATCGCAGCTGTTGGGTGCCGGGATAGTATTTTTCCCAAACTCCGTGGCGCTCGCCTTGAGCATCCGTTTGGTTGATTTGTTCTTGGGAAAGGCAATTATAGACCCCGAAACCGATTCCGAAGAAAAAAACAAGAAGGATATTTTTCATGGCAAACCTAATTTCTTTCTATAGTAAACGGCAAATCGACAGTTCTATTTCTAAACCATCGGAGGTTTTATATTTGATGGAATCCTTGCTTCACCTTTTCCTCAAGACAGGAATTTTCTTGAAGGGTTAATAAAGTTTTTCCCAAACCTGGATCTATCGTTTTCCCGCATTTTTCTGTTGCTCGGCCTGCTCCATCATTTCGGCCATTTTCCGCTGGAATTTGTTTTGTTTTCTTGGTTTGGCCTTCTTTACTTGAATTTTTGCGTGGATCTTCTCTTCATCGATGATAAAGTTTTTTATCACGAGCATAATCCCGATAGTAATCAAGTTTGAAATAAAATAATACAACGAAAGGCCACTCGCATAGTTGTTAAAGAACACCAACATAAATAGCGGAGAGAGGTACATTATAAACTTCATATTGGGCATTCCCGGTTGTTGCTGTTGTTGCATGCTCTGCCCGGTGGTCATCATCATATAGATGAAGATGGCAATGGAAGCCAAGATGGGAAATAAACTCACGTGGTCGCCATAAAAAGGAATGTGGAATGGAAGTTCTGCAATGGTGTCGTAACTGGAAAGATCATCTGCCCAGAGGAATTTTTTCTGTCGCAAATCAAAAGCCGACGGGAAAAATGTGAAGAGTGCATAAAACACAGGTATCTGTAGCAAGGCAGGCAGGCATCCCTTTAAGGGACTGGCGCCAGCGGAAGTCTGCAGCTTCATGGTCTCCTGTTGGATTTTCATTTTGTTGTCCTTGTACTTCTCTCTTATCGCATCCATCTCAGGCTTTAGTACCTTCATTTTTGCTTGCGACAGATACTGTTTGTACTGTACTGGGGAAAGCAGAAGCTTTATCAGGATGGTAAGCACGATAATTGCAATCCCGGCGGGTAGGAAATCAGTTAAAAATCCGAAGAGCGGAATGATAATATACTTGTTAATTACGCCAAAGATTCCCCAACCCAAGGGCATGGCTTCATCGAGGTTACGGTCGTATTTTTTAAAGATCTGATAGTCAGAGGGGCCGTAATACATGTTCATATTATAAGCCAAGGAACCGTTTTTGGGTTCCAGAAGCATTTTGGCACCGTATTGTTTGGTAAAAACAGTGTCTATTTCTTCGTCTTTTACCAAATTGACAGACGAAAGTGCCACTTCCCTAAAAGGGGTGTCCGTAAGTAACATCGAACTGAAGAAATGCTGGCGGAAGTTCATCCAGGTTACGTTCTTTTCCAGTTCCGTATCTTCTCCGGAGGGCGAAAGTTTAGAGTGTTTCTGGTTTTCGTACTCATAGGTAAGCCGCGAATATCGATTTTCATAGGAAATGCTTTTTGCGTGCCGATATCCTTTCAGTTTCCAATCCAAGTACATGGGCTGCGAGGTGTTCAATACCCCATCCAGGCCTTGGCTGTTGATACTGAAATCCATCATATACTCTCCGGGATGCAAGACATAGCGGTATTCTATAAAGCTGTTTTCCGAAGTTTTCAGCTTCATGGAGAGCACTTGGTCGTCCCCATTTTTGTTCAGGGTAGGTTCAAAGTAGAGCTCCTCGGTGTTTAAGGTTCGGTTTTCTGCCGAAAACTGGAGGTTTAAGGACGCATTTCCATCTTTTATCAGATAGATGGGAACGGAATCGTATTTCGTAAAATTCTTTAAACGAGCTTCTGTAATGTACCCTCCTTTATTGCTTACTTTCAAGAAGAGTACGTCATTTTCCAAAACGGTTTCGGAATCGGTGGCAGATGGGAGCGTTCCTGAATAGGCAAAAGAGCCCAAACGGTTTTTAAGTTGCTCCATCACCAAGGAATCTCCTGATTTGGCCGAAGCTATAGACTCAGAAACGGTATCGGTTAATTTTATATCACGTTCAGAATCTTCCTCTTGGGCAGCTTTTTGTTTGGCAGCAGCCTCGATTCTTGCTTTTTCTTGAAGTTCCTCTTCGGTTGGTTGGTTTAAATAAAGCATCCAGATTAGGATTCCACCAATCAATATAAAACCAATAAGGGAGTTAAGATCGAATTGTTTTTTTTCCATATTCAGTCGCGTATCTTTTCCGCGATCGTTTTAAAATTACCGACTCTTCGCCGGATAGTTGATTGCTTTTTTATAAAACTTATAATTTTTTCCTCAGGATAAATACCGCTCTTCAGAAACCCAGTATAAGCTTACTGAAGGGTAGCCCAACAACAATCCCGCCGATTATTCCATTGCGTCATATTGTCTTATTTTTTCTTAGTTGCATGGTCGTTCACAGCTTTCACAAATGCCACAAATATAGGATGAGGATTGGCAACGGTACTCTTGTACTCGGGGTGATACTGTACCCCTAGAAACCATGGGTGGCTCGGGATTTCTATAATTTCCACTAAACCTGTGTCCGGATTTATTCCTGTTGCCACCATTCCCGCTGCTTCCAGTTGATCCAGATATTTGTTGTTGAGTTCATACCGATGGCGGTGGCGCTCTTCTATCGTGGCTGTTTTATATATTTTGCTGGCAAGGCTTCCCTTTTTTAAGTCGCATTTCCAAGATCCCAAACGCATGGTTCCGCCCATATCGGTGATGTTTTTTTGATCTTCCATAATACTTATAACCGGATCTGGAGTCTGGCTGTCCATTTCGGTACTGTTTGCGTCTTTCAATTTTAGAACATTCCTCGCAAATTCAATCACGGCCATTTGCATTCCCAAACAGATCCCTAGAAAGGGCAAGTTGTTTTCACGTGCGTATTTCACGGCGGCTACTTTGCCTTCAATACCGCGTTCTCCAAAGCCGGGAGCTACGAGAATTCCATCCAATTTAGACAGCTTTTTACCAATTGTCTTGGCATTGATATGTTCGGAATGTATGTATTCCACTTTTACCCGTACTTCATTTTCCGCGCCGGCGTGTATAAAAGACTCCAAAATGGATTTATAGCTGTCTTGCAGTTCTACGTACTTACCGATCAAACCGATTTGGACTTCGGTTTTTGGATTTTTATGGCGATCGAGGAATTTGTTCCATCTTTTTAAGTCCGGCTTCCTTGAGCTTTTCAGATTTAATTTCTGAAGGGTTACCGTATCCAAGCCCTCTTCCAGCATCATATTGGGCACGTCGTAAATGGTAGAGGCATCGATGGATTGGATGACCGCTTCTTCCTTCACATTACAAAAAAGTGCAAGCTTTCTTCTTAAATCTTCAGAAAGTTCGTGTTCTGTTCTACATACCAATATATCGGCCCGAATTCCGCTCTCCATTAAGGTTTTTACCGAGTGTTGGGTGGGTTTTGTTTTTAGTTCCCCCGCTGCCGAGAGGTAGGGTACAAGGGTTAAATGGATTACCAGGGCGTTGTCATCACCCATTTCCCATTTCATTTGTCGTACGGCTTCTATGTAGGGTAGCGACTCGATGTCGCCTACAGTACCGCCGATTTCTGTTATTATGATATCGTAATCTCCCGTTTTTCCCAGTAACTGTATTCGTTCCTTGATTTCATTGGTAATGTGGGGAACAACCTGAACGGTCTTTCCCAAGAATTCGCCACGGCGTTCCTTTTCAATCACACTTTGGTAAATACGGCCCGTGGTAACATTGTTTGCTTGCGAAGTGCTTACATTTAAAAACCGTTCGTAGTGGCCCAGGTCAAGATCTGTTTCGGCACCGTCATCGGTTACGTAGCATTCTCCGTGTTCATAGGGGTTCAAGGTTCCTGGGTCTACGTTAATATAGGGATCGAGTTTTTGAATGGTCACACGATAACCGCGGGCTTGAAGAAGCTTTGCAAGCGATGCCGCTATAATTCCCTTTCCTAATGATGATGAAACCCCGCCCGTAACGAAGATGTATTTTGTGCTGCCCATAATTACCTGTGCTGAAAATTTCTATACGGGATGCAAAGGTACATTTTTATTGTGGAAGGGAAAGAAGTAAACTCGAAAAATGAATCCTAAGTGATGTCGTAGAAAATTCTGTGGAAGGTAGCTAGACAGTAGGATGCTTATTTTTATCCTTGGTTCCAATTAATAAAAAGTTGGTGCCGTTCACTTTTTCATGACGTTGAAACTCAAAACCTTCGCCAAAATTGACAATAATATTTTGTGCTGCTTTTGATTCTTTTCTCAAGTTTACCCCAATATTAAAAATGACATATCCTTCTTCTTGCAGAAGGTTTGCGGTGTTTTCGCAGAATTCTTTCCCATAAAAAATAGGAGGGACGTTTAGATCGATAAAGAGGTCGATAATGATTAACTGAAATTTTTCTTCCGCTCCGGCGGACAGGTCGAAATCTTTTACATATTGAAAAGCATCCTCTTGGATGATCTGTAGGCTTTCCGATTCGACAATACCAAATTCTTCTTCAGCAATCTGGATTATTTTGGGATCGATTTCAACGGCGACAATGTTTTTTTCATATTCAAAAGTTTCGCGAAGCGATTTCACAATACTTCCGCCACCCATTCCCAAAACCAATAGATTGTCTACCGATTTTAAATCCACCTTGGTCAATCCAAATTCCAATATCTTTTGAAGTGAGCCATAGGAGTAATTGGCATTTTTGGTGTCCAAAACCTTTTTGCCGTTGACATAGCTCACTTCCAGAATACCGTTTATTTCCGAAGTGAACCGTCGTGTAATTGGCCAGATATAGCTGAGAATCTTTTTCAAAAATTATGTTTAAAGTGATATTGGATGAGGAGCGTTGCCGAATAACTATTTCTTAATAAGTTTCTTCAACAAACCTTCCAGTCCGTTCAATTTCAACTCGTACATTTCGGCCATCATTCGTCCCAGTTTTCCTTCGGGGAAACCTTTCTGTTTAAACCATACAAAATAATACTCTGGAATATTGGCCAAATAATAACCTTCGTATTTCCCGAAAGGCATTTTATAGTTGGCCAGCTCTACCAAATGATTGGGATTGGGCATTCCTAACTGCTCATTCGACCTATCTCCACTCATCGTAGTCGGCGAGTTGTTTAGCGATATATTTCTCCCATAAAACCTCCTTTTTCTCATTTCGGGAATGGTCGGTCTCTGCATCAAATCTTCTTTGCATGGTTTTTCGCTGTTGTTCCACTTGAAGATAGATCCTCTCTATTTCCGATTTTACCCTTTTTGAAAACGTTCTGTTCGCAAGCCGCTTTCTGAGGATCCTGGCGTGGAGCTCTGAAATGTCGAAATGGGTCTGCTCGTGATTGAGAATATGTTGGGTAACCTCCCCGGGAACGAACCAGGATTTTTTGGGATTAAAAAAACTATCCACCGAATACTCCACTTTCACTTCGTTGTTTTTGATGGTGTAGGAGTACCCAAAATTGATTCCCGTATTGGTGCTTGCCACAAAGCTTGCACTCCGCACTGGTGTACCCTGAAAATCCTCCCAAGTGAGCTTTCGATTCTCGTCCCATATAATTTTTTCTGTGCTGGGCTGAGGAAGAAGTAGAAAGATAAGAAAGGATAAAATTATTTTCATTATAACGAATTAATTTCCCTCTTGAGAGGGGTTAGGGGTGTGTTCACTCTTAAGCGATCTGGATTTTTTTTCATATTCCTGAATAAAATTTTCAATAGCCAAAAGCACATTGAACATATCCTTCAAAACTTGGGCATCCGTAAACCTCAAAACTGTAATTCCCAAAGTATTCATTCTTTTTTCCTTGATGGCATCTTTTTTCTGGACTTCCTCTAATCGATGTGAATAACCATCAACTTCTATCCCCAACATAAGTTCGTGACAGAAAAAATCCAATATATAATTATCGATTGGTTTTTGACGGTGAAAATCATAGCCATACACTTGCTTCCCTTTCAATTTTAACCAAAGAATGATTTCCGCTTTTGTGCTGTTGTTTCTCAGTTCCCTTGCCCTAAGTTTCAAAATGGGATTGTAGGGAATAATTTTTCTCCGTTCTTTCATGATTTTTAGATTGAAGTTAAATTTAACTAAAATTCATGAACACACCCCCAGCCTCTCTCAAGAGGGGAGTTTACCCCCAATTAAAGGTAATATCCTTTTCGATGTCTGGATGCAGACTTTGCATGACAGGGCAGGTTCTACCTGTGTTTTCAAGGATTTTTTTTGATTTTTCGTCGATTCCTGCAGGAAAATCTAAAACCACTTCAATTTTTGAAATGCGACGCGGATTGGCAGCCATGGTCTTGGTCACCAATCCAGTAGTGCCGTCCATATTGACTTTCAGATCCCTGGCTTTGATTCCCATAACGGTAATCATGCAATTGGCCAGTCCGGTAGCCACGGTATCGGTAGGTGAAAAAGCCTCGCCTTTTCCGTTGTTGTCGGTGGGAGCATCGGTAATAAATTTGCTTCCCGATTTAAGATGCTCATTTTCAGTTCTAAGATTTCCGAGATAGGTTACTTTTGAAGTGCTCATTCCACTACTTGAAATTTAAGATCGTTGTCGTACTTTAAAATATAGGCGGCCTGGTTGCAGTATCCCCGCCCCTCTGATTTTTCATAACGAAACTTGTTTTCCAGATATACCGTCTCGTTTTCGGGAAGGATTGCGTCGTAGATGTCCTTTTCCGAGGCCAATCTCAACAGGACATCATAGGTAACATCAAATCCTCTTATGGCGTATCGATTTGGTATTACGCCGTACCTGTTTTTGTAACTAATTCTAAACGACTCGTAGGTCTCATCTGGACTGCTTCGGTTTACCGAAGGGAAGGTAAAGTTTAGTTTTGCCAACCGCGAGCTGGAAACCTCGTGCCATTCATAGGCGTCATTTTTGTTTAGGGTGAATAACCGGATTCGATAATTGGAAGGCATCGCTGCAAGCACATTGACCACACTGCTTACCAGCACTGGGTTTTCTGATTCCAATATCACCCAGTTTTCCATTCCCTCCCTTGCCACTGGGGAAATTTCTGCGGAACTTATGTAGTCGCTTCGGGGAGTAATGGATTGTGCCAAGGGCAGGGCAGCCTTAATCTTTTCTCGTTGCTTTTGTTTTTTTGAGTCTGCGATAACAATGATGTTTTTACCCGTGGAATGCTCCTTTAAATATTGAAGCATCAACGTTTCCAAAACAGAATTGGTGGGTAGGGTCTGAAAGAGATTGGGGCTCATGGCCATATCCCTGTTGCTCAATGGAGAAAATACCGGAATCTTTTTATCGCGCAACAAGGCGGAAGCTTTTTCCACATTTTGCTGCAACAACGGGCCGATTACCGCATCTATATTTTTGAAATCATTGCTCGAAATTATCGATGCCACTTTACCGGTACTGTTTTCCGTATCGTACACATTCAGGGTTACCGAAATCCCTTTGTCCTTGGCAAATTCTGCCGCCATTAAGGCACCGCTATAAAAATCGAGGGCTATTCGCAAGGTGGGATCTTTTTTCAACAGTTCCTGATCGTTCTGGGTGGAGTCGCTGGCACTGCGCATCAATCGGAAAGGCAGCATCAGGGCAATGTTTTTCATCCGCTTGTTGTCGATTTTTTTCTCCAAGTCTATCACCTCAAAATCCTCTTTCGACGTGGAGCCACCTTCCTTGGGAAGCTTTAGGATCATTCCCTCCTTCAATCCATCTTTTGCATACGGGTTTAGAGCGACAATTTCGTCTTCGGTAAGGCCGAATTTCACTTTTAATCTGTAAAAACCTTCTTTTGGTTTCACTTCGTAATACTCAAAATTATCGGTATCGATTTCCCCGGAATCAACAACTTTCTTATCGGGGACGATAAGCTTTGTGCCAATTGGCAAATTTTCGCCTAAATCGGGATTCAGATCTTCCAGTTCGGCGATGGAAATCCCGTATTTTCTTGCTATCCCAAATTTGGTCTCTTTTGGTTTTACAGTATATTCCACAGTTCCGGGAGGCGCTCCAATAATGGGGTTTTTAATTCCATTGTCAATTGGGGTCCCTGGAATAAGGAGGATTTCACCTCTTTTTAACCCACGAGAGTACAAGTCCTTATTGAGTTTTTTAATATCGTCAACGCTCACGTTGTACATTTTGGCAATACCGTACAAAGTTTCCCGTTTCTTTACCTTGTGCTCACTGATATTTTTGTCGCGTGGCCCAATTTCGCCCTTTTTAGCCGGCAATATCAGGATGCTATTTGTCTTTAATCCACTTCTGGAATCGGGGTTTAGATTGTAGATAATATCTTCTGAAATGTTGTTATCCTGAGCGATGCTATACACAGTTTCCCCTTGTTGTACCGCGTAACTTTTATACGAGGGTTGGGCCGTAGATCCGCAACTAATTGTAAAGAGACAGATTACAGAGGCATAGATGAAAAACTTCAACATAAAAATAATTTGGGTTATTGATTTTTCTGCCATAATATAGTTTCAAAAGTATCACTCCCACTCAATGGTGGCAGGCGGTTTTGAGCTTATGTCATAGACTACTCTATTAACGCCTTTTACTCGGTTTATTATATTGTTGCTCACTTCTTGCAGGAATTCATATGGAAGATTTACCCAATCTGCCGTCATTCCATCGGTTGATTCCACAGCTCGTAACGCTACCACTTTTTCGTAGGTTCTTTCATCGCCCATTACCCCTACACTGTTTATGGGAAGTAGGATGGCACCTGCCTGCCACACCTTGTCGTACAAATCCCATTTCCTCAGGCTGTTGATAAAAATGGAATCCACTTCTTGCAAAATACGAACTTTTTCGGCAGTAATATCCCCTAAAATTCGAATTGCCAGTCCTGGGCCGGGAAAAGGATGCCTGCCCAGAAGTTCGGGATCAATTCCCAATTCTTTTCCTACCAGGCGCACTTCGTCCTTAAAGAGCATTCTCAAGGGTTCGACGATCTTCAGTTTCATAAAATCGGGAAGCCCACCTACGTTGTGATGGCTTTTTATGGTAACCGAAGGCCCCGCCACCGAAACACTTTCTATCACATCGGGATAAATGGTACCCTGTGCCAGCCAGTCAACGCCGGTGACCTGATGGGCCTCATCATCAAAAACTTCTATAAAGGCCTTTCCAATGGCTTTTCGTTTCCGCTCTGGGTCGATCTCGTTTTTTAGGGCATCCAAGAATCGCGCGGAGGCATCCACACCTTTTACGTTAAGCCCCATATCCTTATATTGGTGGAGCACATTTTCAAATTCATTTTTCCGAAGCAGTCCGTTGTTCACAAAAATACAATAGAGGTTTTTTCCGATGGCTCTGTGCAGCAGGGTTGCGGCTACCGTTGAATCTACTCCACCACTCAATCCGAGAACTACCTTGTCGTTGCCTATCAACTCTTTTAGGTTATGAACGGTAGTTTCCACGAAGGCAGCGGGTGTCCATAGCTGTTCCACTCCGGCGATTTTCACTAAAAAGTTCTCCAGTAATTGCTTCCCATGGGTAGTATGATACACTTCGGGATGAAATTGGATTCCATAGGTTTCTTCGCCCTCAAATCGGTATGCAGCATTTAAAACTTCGGGGGTACTGGCCAAACGCACGCTGTTTTCCGGAAGTTTTTCAATGGTGTCGCCATGGCTCATCCACACTTGTGTGTTTTCGGGAATATCCTCAAAAAATAGTTCCCCCGATTTTATCATGGAAAGCTTGGCCCTTCCGTATTCCCGCATATTGGCAGGCTCTACGCTCCCGCCATTGAACTGCGCCATATACTGTGCCCCGTAACACACTCCCAAAAGCGGTTTATGACCGCGGATCTTTGAGAGATCGGGATGGGGCGCATCTTCCGAACGAACGGAAAATGGACTGCCAGAAAGTATTACCGCCTTGAACGGATCGAGGTCTTCCGGGATTTTATTGTATGGGTGTATTTCGCAGTAAATGTTCAGTTCCCGTACGCGCCTGGCGATAAGTTGGGTATACTGCGAACCAAAATCTAAAATGAGGACGTTATTTTGCATAGGCAAAAATACTTTTTTAATTGTGAATGGAAAATTGAAAAAATAGAATTTTAACGTATTGGTCCTTACAATGAATTCACGAATTAATCCCATAAGCCTAACAGATACTTTGAGATCTGTCAGGTTTGGTTTTAATTACAGCTCAAAAACACTAAACCGCATATCCAAAGGATCCAGATCTTCCTTCAATACATCCAATAACCCTTCCCCGTATTCCAAATAAAATTCTGAAAAGTTAAGCTGTCGCTCCTGTAAACTCTGGTTTGGAAAAAGCTGATCCTGGATATTTCTTAACCGGTCGAGCTCTTCTGAAAACTTTCGTTTTTGCGCTTTCAACAATCGTTTTTCCAGGTGGCTCAAGCCGTTCAACTGTTTTTTTTCTTGGGCTCCAACGGCTCCCAAAAAAGATTTGTCCGTTTTCTCCGCGAGTGTATATAACTCTTTGAATTGATGCTGAAGGAACTCCTTCTGTTTTGAGAAGTCGATATCGATTTTGGAGATTTCGTGGGTGTGTTTGTTGATCAGTTCATATTGGGGAAGAAAGAGATCCTCAATTTTTACACGGAGTTTTTCCAGTTTTTCCGATAGCAATTGGGGCACCAAAAGCGCCGAGTTCCGAAGCAATAAAATAGGGAAGGGCACTTCCACCTTATTGAAATACTCCTTTAGCTGAAACCAGTAGGCCAACTCGCCACCGCCGCCGATATAGCATAAGTTGGGCAAAATCACTTCCTCATAAAGCGGCCGAAGAAGGGCATTGGGGGAGAAGCGTTCGGGATGTTCGTGGAGTTCCATCAGGATTTCTTCCTTGGAAAAGAATAGGTCTGTCTCATTCGCATAAAAAGTCCCGTCGCTTTCAATGATCCGTTCCCGAAGTTTTTCTTTTAAATAAAACAGATTTATTTCCCGTGGATGCACCTGTTCCGAAAATCCCAATCCCACAAGTTTTTCGGTGGTCTCCACAACTTTTTTAAAGCTGAGGTTCTCCGTCAATTCTCTTTCTGCATAGGGGATAAAACACTTTTTCAATTCGGCGTCGTTTCCGTCCACGATCACCAGCCCGTGATGGTAAAAAAGTTTGTTGGCCAGATATCGTGTGGCCTCGGCAAGGGTGTCGTGTTTGGTATAGGCATCGGAAAAAAGAGCGGTCAGGGCCTTGCCGTTTTTACTTTCCCCAAATTCCTTTTTTAAGCGATGTTTTATTTCTTTTAACCCTTCTGTGGACAATTCCCCAACCGCACCAGAGGACTTCCGGTCCCATATTATTTTCTTCCCAAACAATTCAAAATAATTGATTTCCTCAAAATCGTGGTCCTCTGTCGCCATCCAGTAGATGGGCACAAAATGATGATTTTGGTATTCCTCGTTCAACTGTTCGCAAAGGTTGATGACCGAAAATATTTTATATAAAAAATAGAGCGGTCCGGTAAAAAGATTGAGTTGGTGTCCGGTTGTGATGGTAAAAGTAGTGTGTTCCTTTAACAGGTCGATATTGCTCAAAGTGGATTGGGATAACGAATTGTCCCCGTATTGGTACATAATGCGCTTTGCCAGGAGGTGTCTTTTTTCCGCTGTAAAGTTTTTCTGTTTTTCATCCATCTGGTGTTTGAAGTTTTCCAGAGATGGAAATCGATTGTAAAACGGCTGTAAAGCCTTGTTTTCCTCGAGGTAATCGCAAATCAGCTTTGAGAAATAACCGGTGTCTTTATAGGGAATGGAATGGTTTGGCATAGGTTCTTTAGAAAATTCACACAAAAATAACCGTTTTCATTCGGTCGTGGCTTTAAATATACGTTAATCTTAAAGTGTGCTGTCTGGAACTGTGCGGTATTTAAAAAATAGTGATGGGAGGGGGCTGCGTTGTGGACCATTTCTCGGAATCTTTCCTTAGTTTTAACCCCTGAATTAAATTTGCATCCATGACGCGCTATTTCACTCTGCTATTCCTGATTTTTCCTCTATTTATTTTCGCCCAACTCCAATCCCCTTCTGAATTTTTGGGGTATGAAATCGGTACGGAATTTTCCCGGCACGCCGATGTGGTTGCCTATTTTGAACATGTGGCGGCCAACAGCCCTATGGTGATCTATCGCAATTATGGAAAAACCAACGAGCGGAGAAGACTGACGTATGCGGTGGTTTCTTCGGAAGAAAATATTCGGAACATTGAAAAAATCCGAACAGACAATTTAAAGAGCATCGGTATTCTTTCTGGTGATTCTTCCCCAGATAAAACTATTGTTTGGCTCAGTTACAACGTTCACGGGAACGAAGCTTCCAGCAGTGAAGCCGCCATGAACACGCTTTATAAATTGATTGCCGAACATTCCGATTATTTAAAAAATGTGGTGGTACTAATGGATCCGGGTGTGAATCCTGACGGCCGCGATCGATATGTAAACTGGTACAATCAGGTAAAAGCTACTCCTTACAATCCTTCCCAAGATGCTACGGAACACCACGAACCTTGGCCCGGAGGAAGGCCCAACCATTACCTTTTCGATTTAAACCGCGATTGGGTTTGGGCCAGTCAGGTGGAAACCCAACAACGATTGAAAGTGTACAATCAATGGATGCCGCATATCCACGTTGATTTTCACGAGCAGTATATCGACAATCCCTATTATTTTGCCCCGGGCGCCGAGCCTTATCATGAAATGCTAACCCCTTTCCAAAGGGAATTTCAAGAAACCATTGGAAAAAACAACGCCGAGCATTTTGACGAAAACGGATGGCTTTTCTTTACTCGCGAGAGTTTTGATCTGCTATATCCCAGTTATGGAGATACCTACCCATTATTTATGGGAGCCATCGGTATGACCTACGAACAAGCGGGGCATGGAAAGGCAGGGTTGGGAATTATCAATGATGAGGATATTGAGCTCACTTTGAAGGATCGCATAGCGCATCACACTACCACCGGTCTTTCTACTATTGAGGTGGCATCGAAAAATGTGGGGCTGCTAACATCGGAATTCAAAAAATTCTTTAAGAACGACGATCTTAAATACAAAAGTTTCGTCTTAAAAGGCAATCCAGATCGTATCCGGGCCCTGACCGATTTACTTGACAGACAGGAAATTTCCTATGGTTTTTCCAGTGGTGGCAAGGTGAAGGGATATAGTTACACCGCTCAAAAGAATGCCTCCATGGATACCAAGGATGCTTTGGTGATATCCACAAACCAACCCAAGGGAAAAATGGTGCAAGTTCTTTTTGAACCACACACCACATTGACGACCCCCGTGACTTATGATATCACCGCCTGGAGCTTGCCGTACGCCTTCGGACTGGACGCTGTGGCGAGTACAACTTTGGTTTCTGCCCATGCAACCGCTTCTATAAATAGGGTTGTAAATTCACCCACTCCTACAGCGGCTGGATATATCTCTAAATGGAACAGTTTAAAGGATGCCGAATTTCTTTCGGAATTATTGAGGGAAAACATTAAAGTGCGTTATTCTGAAAACGAGCTCAGTTTTGGCGGCCGTGAATTTGGCCGTGGCAGTTTAATCATCACGCGAAGCGACAATAGGCTGAATCCAGAATTTGATAAAACGGTTACTGACATCGCCAATAACATGGATCGACAACTATATGCTTCCCCGACGAGTTATGCCGATAAGTTGACCGATTTTGGATCGCAGTATGTGCATTTGGTGGAAAACAAAAAAGTGGCTATGTTGCAGGGACAGGGAACCAACTCCTTAAGCTATGGCTCGTTATGGCACTTTTTTGAGACCCAGCTTAAATACCCCATTACTTCGATCAACACCGACGATATAAACAAAATAAAATGGAGTGATTACGATGTATTGATTTTGCCGGAGGGAGACTATCGCTCAGTTTTGGATGACGACACTTTTAAAATAATAGAAGAATGGATTAGCGATGGGGGAACGTTGATCGCCTCTGGCAACGCCGTAAACGTCTTTGATGGAAAAGAGGGATTTGATTTAAAAAGGAACAATGAAAAGGAAGCCGGTGAAAAAAATGAGGAAGACAAAGAATCCCCTGTTGATGACAACCTTATTCCCTATGCGGAACGCGAAATGGAAAGCTCCAAGGATATGATCACCGGAAGTATTTACAAGGTCACTTTGGACCATACCCATCCCTTGGCCTTTGGTTATGGCGATACCTATTACAGCCTAAAGCTGGGAAGCGATTCCTACAGCTTTTTAGAGGATGGCTATAATGTGGGATATATCAAAGGTGATTTTGAAAGTGTATCAGGCTTTGCCGGAAAGGATGCCGCGGCGGCATTAAAAAACTCCGTTGTTTTTGCCCAGGCCAAGAAGGGTAGGGGCAGTGTGGTCTATTTATTGGACGACGTGCTCTTCCGATCATTTTGGCAAAATGGGAAACTCTTTTTGGTGAATGCCGTATTTTTTGTGGAGTAAACCTGGGTTGGTATCTCTATTAAATCAACGATGAGTTGAGGTGAACCATGTGTTCCATTCCATCGGGGATCGGGAACTGTGTTTTGTGGCACACTCCCACCCGAAAGAATTTAAAAAGTATAAATCTCACCTATTGATTTTTACTTTTTGCTGTCTTCCCATAAAATAATACAGGAGGGCCCCCAAAAAGTTGCCGAATAGCACTACCAGCACCCAAATAATCTTGTTGTTTCCGCTAAATTCATTTTGGAGTATGTCTATAAGAGCAATAATCGGGGATAGTACGACCAGGAGTACGATCAACAGAAGGGCTATTTGGAAGGGGCCGATCAAGGCTAAAGACATCATAGTTTCTGTTTGTTATTTTGATTATATGAAAGTAAAAAAACTTTCTGAGGTGTGCAAGTCAGAGTCTGTTATTGAGAGCTAAGTTTCGGTTTCAATGGTTCTAAAGGTTTGATCCTGGCTGTTTTTATTTTTTGTGAAGGGCAGTCTGTGCTACCCGTGTATTTGCGGGGTTCTTATTTTGTTTTTTTGGCAAAATGTGAATATTGTGTTAATTTTTATGGAGAATGGTTTATATTTGAAGGATATACGCCATGCTCATGGCGTGTATCCCTCTAATTGGGGAGATATGCGCCATAAAATGGGATTATGGTGGATATACTAATGTTAGCAACTATGCTATAAAAGAAAACGATTCCAAAATCTTAAACGAGTTCTTAAAACCTTCAGCTTTCATTTTCGATTCAACTTCACTCTTATCTTTAGCAATAACTATTAATCTACCAGCATTTTCAACATACACCATAAAAGCACAGTTGCTAATAACTAAGCATTCGTGTGGTCGGAACGACCCAACATGAATGCAGTGTTGACTGAATCGGTGTTTGTCGGTTTGCCCTTATGGGGAATGGTCTGGTTTGGGATGGATTTTCAGGAGTCGGTCTTTCCTGATTTGGGATCGTTGACCTCTTTTTTTGCTAAGGGATCAAAGCGCACTGTACATTTTGTAGTTTCTCTT